>OGQM01002529.1_pt1 | contig 10831 bp, 7 predicted proteins | sample 1553191 | NCBI WGS metagenome assembly OGQM01 (sample SAMEA2579954, study PRJEB22360) | human gut metagenome | biome: human gut; feature: human-associated habitat; material: faeces | place: Denmark | collected 2008/2010 | reverse complement strand
CCTCCTCGCGCTCCTCCCCTCCGGCCACGGAGAACGGGCTGTTGCCCGCACCGCGGGCAAACTGTCACGATTTTCCAAGGCTTCTGCCCTGAAGTTCCTCACGTTCGTCACTCAGTCTTCGTCAACTAACGTTCAACACACCACAACCAAGCGTGCCCAACGGAGGGGGTTCTTAGGGGGAGCGTGCGGGCTTCGCAACTCCGAGCTCGCTCCCCCTAAGGGTTTTCTCAGCTTACAAACTGAAACAAAATTACATATAAAATCCACCATAAAAAACCATTCTACAGAGCTCTTACATCAAGAACGATAATCCGCATTGATTTTTACATAATCATAAGTAAGGTCGCATCCCCATGCGGTTGCACTGGCCTCGCCCATCTTCATATCAGCAATGGCTGTCACAGCGTCTTCAGAGAGGATCTTTGTAGCTTCCTCTTCACTGTATCCTGTAGAAACTCCATTTTCAATGATCTTTATTTTTCCTGCTTTGCTCTCAAAGTAGAGATCTACTTTCTCCGGGTCAAACTGGACTCCGGAGTAGCCGAGGGCGCAGAGGATTCTTCCCCAGTTTGCGTCGTGGCCGTAGATGGCTGCTTTTGTCAGGGAAGAGGTTACTACGGATTTACTTAAGGTTACGGCTTCTGCCTTGGTGGCTGCGCCGATGACTTTAACCTCGAAGAGTGCGGTTGCGCCTTCTCCGTCGCCTGCGATCTTTTTGGCGAGGGTTGTGTTTACGTAGTTGAGCGCTTTTTTGAACTCTTCATAATCTGCATTTTTCTCTGTGATCTTTGGATTGCCGGCCTGACCGTTTGCCAGGAGGAGGACGGTGTCGTTTGTGGAGGTGTCTCCGTCAACGGATACCATGTTGTAGGTGTCCTTGATGTCCTCGCTGAGTGCTTCCTGAAGAAGTTCCTTGGAGATGTCCACATCGCTGGTGATAAATCCAAGCATTGTGCACATATTCGGGTGGATCATTCCGGAACCTTTGCACATACCGCCTACAGTTACGGTTTTTCCGCCGATCTCGATCTCTACAGCTGCCTCTTTCTTCTCGGTGTCGGTTGTCATGATGGCTTTTGCTGCCTCAAGGCCTGCCTCGCGGCTTCCCTCAAGCTTCGGCGCCATGGCTTTTACTCCGTTTGCGATACGGTCGATCGGAAGCTGCATTCCGATGACACCTGTGGATGCTACCAGCACACTGTCTTCCGGAATCCCAAGGCTTTCGGATGCTGCTTTGGCTGTTTCCTTACAGTAGCCAAAACCTTCCTCACCGGTACATGCGTTGGCGATTCCGCTGTTGCAGATCACGGCTCTTGCGCCCTGATGATTGTATACAATGTCCTGATCCCATCTTACAGGAGCTGCTTTTACCACATTGGTTGTGAATGTTCCTGCAGCCACACAGGGAACTTCACTGAATACCATGGCCATATCGGTACGGCCTTTATATTTGATCTCTGCTGCAGTTGACGCTGCCTTAAAACCTTTTGCGGCTGTTACGCCGCCGTCGATGATCTTCATATTCTATGTCTCCTCTCGTCTGAAATCCTCTGTGTTTTACGGGCACATCGGGATCTGTTTCAGTCCTTCGTTCTCGTCAAATCCAAACATCAGGTTCATGTTCTGAACGGCCTGTCCTGCGGCACCTTTTACCAGGTTGTCGATGGCGCCCATCATGATGACTCTCTTTGTTCTCGGATCGATCTTGAAGTTTACATCTACAAAGTTGCTGCCTTCCACGTTTCTTGTCTGCGGGCATACATCTTTGTTCAGCACACGTACAAAGAACTCATCTTTATAATATTTGTCATAGGCCGCTTTTACTTCCTCATAGGTAACATCCTTTGTCAGGGAAGCATATGCAGTTACCAGGATTCCTCTGTTCATCGGAACAAGATGCGGGGTAAAGTTGATCAGCACTTCCTGTCCGCATGCGTATCCAAGCTGGTCCTCGATCTCCGGTGTATGTCTGTGTGTGGCAACACCGTAAGCTTTGATGCTCTCGTTTACCTCGCAGTAAAGGTTCGGAACTTTGGCTCCTCTTCCTGCTCCGGATGTTCCGGACTTAGCATCAATGATAATGGTGTTCGGATCAATGAGTCCTTCTTTTAATAATGGATAAATGGACAGTGTGGAGCATGTTGGATAGCATCCCGGGTTGGCGATCAGTCGTGCCTTTTTGATGTCCTCACGGTTGATCTCGCAGAGACCGTAAACTGCCTCGTCGATAAACTGCGGTGCTTTGTGCTCGATCCCGTACCATTTCTCATATTTCTTTACATCTTTGATACGGAAGTCCGCGCTTAAGTCGATCACCTTACATTTGGAAAGGATTTCTTCATTAATAAGGGATGCACAAAGACCCTGCGGAGTTGCGGTAAAGATCACATCCACCTCATCTGCAAGTGCCGCCATATTGTCATCCATACATTTGGCATCCACCAGTTTGAAAAAGTTCTGATAAATATCTGCATACTGCTGATCTATGTAGCTTCGGGAACCAAACCATTTGATCTCAACATCCTTGTGTCCAAGAAGAAGTCTTACGATCTCATTTCCTGCGTACCCTGTCGCACCGATAATTCCTGCTTTAATCATCTTTCACATTCCTCCTCTGCCGTATCTCTTACGGCTTAAGTAAAAAGGCGTTCCTCATATGTCCGCCTTGTCAATGGATAGATTATACATCTTCTCTGCATATTATGCAATAGTCATTTTCTTTGATTTTTCACTGTCTTTTCTGTTTTTCATGTATTTTCTTATAATATTACCCGTTTTTCGATGCATTTTTATGCAAAAAATTTTTCATATTTTTCAAATTATCTCTTGCATATTTATAAAATCTGGTGTATATTAAGCCATGTCGACAGGACAGCCGAAAATTTTGTTTTGTCACGCATGAATATTTATTCACTCTGGTAAAGTTATAAAACAGCATAATTTTTCCAGATAACGTAAAAAAATTCACCGTCCCGGAAATGTCCGGAGCGATACAAAATTTCAAAAAATCCCAGGAGGACATATATTATGAAAGAAAAAGTTGTTTTAGCGTATTCCGGTGGTCTTGATACCACAGCCCTGATCCCGTGGCTGAAAGAAACATTTGATTATGACGTTGTCTGCTGCTGTGTAAACTGCGGACAGGGAAACGAGCTGGACGGTCTTGAAGAGAGAGCAAAAATGTCCGGTGCTTCCAAATTATATATTGAAGATATTGTTGATGAGTTCTGCGATGATTTCATCATGCCATGTGTAGAGGCCGGTGCTGTATATGAGCATTCCTATCTTCTCGGAACTTCCATGGCTCGTCCGGTTATCGCCAAGAAACTGGTTGAGATCGCACGTAAAGAAGGCGCTGTTGCAATCTGCCACGGTGCTACAGGTAAAGGAAATGACCAGATCCGTTTCGAACTTGGTATCAAAGCTCTTGCTCCGGACATCAAAATCATCGCTCCATGGCGTATGACAGATCTGTGGACCATGCAGTCCCGTGAAGATGAGATCGAGTTCTGTAAAGCTCACGGCATCACTCTTCCGTTCGATGCAAGCCACAGCTACAGCCGTGACAGAAACCTCTGGCACATCAGCCACGAGGGACTGGAACTTGAGGATCCTTCCCAGGCTCCGAACTACGATGACATGCTTGTATTAAGCGTAACACCGGAGAAAGCTCCTGATAAAGAAACAGAAGTTACCATGACATTTGAGCAGGGTGTTCCGAAAACTCTCAACGGAAAGGCAATGAAAGTTTCCGAGATCATCACTGAGCTGAACAAACTTGGCGGCGAGAACGGTATCGGTATCGTTGACATCGTTGAGAACCGTGTTGTTGGTATGAAATCCCGTGGTGTTTATGAGACTCCTGGCGGAACAATCCTGATGGCAGCTCATGACCAGCTTGAGGAGCTGATCCTTGACCGTGAGACAATGGAAGCCAAGAAGAAACTGGGCAGCCAGTTTGCACAGGTTGTTTACGAGGGAAAATGGTACACACCACTCCGTGAGGCTATCCAGGCATTTGTTGAATCCACTCAGAAATATGTTACCGGTGAAGTTAAATTCAAACTTTACAAAGGAAACATCATCAAGAATGGTACAACTTCTCCATACAGCCTTTACAATGAGTCCCTTGCTTCCTTCACAACCGGTGATATGTATGACCACCACGACGCTGACGGATTCATCACTCTGTTCGGTCTGCCGCTGAAAGTTCGTGCTATGAAGCTTGCAGAAGTTAAGAACAACCAGAATCAGAACTAATTTTGCCGGACACGGTTCCGACAGATCATAAAAATGCCCCGGGAAGCTATCTGAAGTTCCCCGGGGTCTTTTCTTATATATCGCTTTGACCACATAATACGCGAAAGGATTCTTTTATCATGAACACACAGAAAATGCCTCTGAAAAATTCTCTCTGCCTGCTTCTGGCCGCTACCATCTGGGGAATCGCCTTTGTCGCCCAGAGTGTAGGCATGGAATATGTAGGTCCTTTTACTTTTAACGGCGTCCGTTCCCTGATCGGTGCTGCTGTTCTGGTGCCGGTGATCTTTCTCTTAAACCGCTCCAAAGATACAGCTTCTGCAGCGGCAGATCCCTCAACATCAACAACCACATCTTCTCCATACAAAACCCGCGATCTCTGGATCGGCGGTATCGCCTGCGGCATAGCACTTTTTGCAGCCAGCAACTTCCAGCAGTTCGGCATCAAATATACAACGGTGGGAAAAGCCGGTTTTATCACTGCCTGCTATATTGTCATTGTCCCGATTATCGGACTTTTCCTGAAAAAGAAATGCAGTCCCTTTATCTGGGCAGCCGTTGTCATGGCTCTGATCGGTCTTTATCTTCTCTGCATCACGGATGGTTTTTCCATTGGTCGCGGAGATATTCTGGTGCTGGTGTGTGCGTTTCTTTTTTCTCTGCACATTCTGGTCATTGACTATTTTTCCCCGAAAACGGACGGGGTAAAACTCTCCTGCATCCAGTTTCTGATCTGCGGGATCCTGTCCATGATCCCGGCCCTTATCCTTGAACATCCGCAGATTTCCTCCATCCTCACCGCATGGCTTCCCATCCTGTATGCCGGAATCATGTCCTGCGGCGTTGCCTACACTCTGCAGATCGTAGGCCAGAAAAATGTCAATCCAACGGTAGCTTCTCTGATTCTTTCCCTGGAATCCTGTATCTCCGTACTTGCAGGCTGGGTCATCCTTGGACAGAAGCTTTCCGCAAAAGAGCTTCTTGGATGCGTCATCATGTTCGCGGCTATCATCCTGGCACAGCTGCCGGAGAAATCTTCTGCGAAATAGGCAGATAAACAATAAAGTGCATGAAAAGTTATCACGCTTCTCATGCACTTCTTTTTTATCTTTCATTGGCTTTCACTGCCGCCCCGTGTGGATACTGGCCGGTCACTTCATTTACTCCGCTGCTGCTTCGTCTCTCTTAATAAAGTTATTATAATGCGCCTTGATCTTCTCAAAGCTCTCCTGGCTGATATCGTGCTCCATCTTGCAGGCATCTTCCAGTGCAATCTCTGCCGGAACTCCAAGTCCCTCCAGCATCTTGGCAAGTACGGTGTGTCTCTCATAGATCTGGTTGGCGATCTCTGCGCCCTTCTCCAGAAGTGTCACAGTACCGTAACGGTCCATGGCAATATATCCGTCCTCACGGAGAAGCTTCATCGCATGGCTGACACTTGGCTTGGAAACGCCAAGTCTGGTAGCAATATCAATGGAACGAACCCCGCCGCCCTTCTTCGATAAAACCAGAATTGATTCCAGGTAATCCTCTGCTGACTGTCTGATTTCCATATAAAATCCTCCCTACAAAAATTAAACTCTATATAGACCCTCTAAAGGGATCTGAATCGCATTCTCGCCCCTATTTCACAGGTGAATATTAACTTTTAATATACCGCTTAAATGATGTTATGTCAAGTATTTCACACATATTTGTCTTGACATTAAAAATATTTTACCTGATAATAGTATCTGAACAATACATCTGTTCTGTAGCAGCCCGGAACTTTTTTCCAGGGGTGCTATCTTTTTGAACAGTAAAAGAAAGGAGATTTTTTATGCTCAAAACCCTTCTGGCCCAGGTCAGGGAGTTTAAAAAGGCCTCGTTTCTCACGCCTTTTTTCATGATCCTGGAAGTTCTCTTTGAGACTCTGATCCCCCTGGCCATGGCTTCCATTATTGATAAGGGTGTGGAAGCCGGAAATATCGGCCATATCTATCGGATGGGTGGAGTTATGGTAGTTCTTGCCCTGTGCGGACTCTGGTCCGGCGTCATGGGCGGAAAATACGGAGCACTGGCCTCCACAGGCTTTGCCAGAAACCTCCGAAAAGCCATGTACACCAACATCCAGACCTTTTCTTTTTCCAACATCGACAAATACAGCACTGCCGGCCTGATCACCCGTCTTACCACAGATGTGACCAACCTGCAGAATGCCTATCAGATGATCCTGCGTATGTGTACCCGTGCACCGGCCAGCCTGATCTGTGCCATGGTCATGGCATTTCTCATCAACGCCAAACTTGCAAGCATTTATCTGATCGCGGTGATCTTCCTCGGTGCCTGTCTGATCTTTATCATGCGGAAAGCAACGAAATATTTCCAGACTGTGTTCCGCAAATACGATGACCTGAACGCAAGTGTCCAGGAAAATATCGGTGCCGTCCGTGTTGTCAAAGCCTATGTCCGTGAAGACTACGAGATCAGCAAATTTCAGAAAGCCTGTAACAAAGTATACGAAATGTTCTTAAGTGCCGAGAAGATCGTTGTTATGAACATGCCTCTGATGCAGTTTACCGTTTACGCCTGCATCCTTGGAATCAGCTGGCTTGGCGCAAAAATGATCGTGGGCAGCACGCTTACTACCGGTGAGCTTATGAGCCTTCTCACTTACTGCATGAACATTCTCATGAGCCTGATGATGCTCTCCATGGTTTTTGTTATGGTGACCATGAGTATTGCCAGTGCCGAGCGTGTTACGGAAGTCATCAACGATACTGCTGATATCACTGACCCGGAGAACCCGGTAACAAAAGTTCCGGACGGAAGCATCGTCTTCGACCACGTAAACTTCAGTTATAAGAAAGACAGCAAAGAATCGGTCTTAAAAGACATCAACCTTTCCATCCGCTCCGGCGAGACCATCGGAATCATCGGCGGTACCGGAAGTGCCAAATCCAGTCTTGTCAACCTGATCAGCCGTCTTTATGACGTAACGGACGGTTCTGTTCTGGTGGGAGGCATCGATGTCCGCAAATACCACCTGGAATCTCTCAGGAACCAGGTTTCCGTTGTCCTTCAGAAGAATGTCCTCTTCTCAGGAACCATTCTGGAAAATCTCCGCTGGGGTGACAAAAACGCCACGGAAGAAGAATGCCGCCGTGCATGCCAGCTTGCCTGCGCTGATGATTTCATCGAAAAAATGCCGGATAAATACAATACTTTCATTGAACAGGGCGGTTCCAACGTTTCCGGAGGTCAGAAACAGCGTCTCTGTATCGCCCGTGCTCTTCTGAAGAAACCGAAGATACTGATCCTGGACGATTCCACCAGTGCGGTAGATACTGCCACAGACGCAAAAATCCGCCGTGCTTTTGCAGAAGAGATCCCGGATACCACCAAGCTGATCATCGCCCAGCGTGTTTCCAGTATCCAGAATGCAGACCGCATCATCGTTATGGACAACGGCGAGATCAACGGATTTGGCACCCATGAGGAACTTCTTAAGACCAACGCCATTTATCAGGATGTATTCAATTCACAGACCGGCGGTGCCGGTGATTTTGACGAGGGAGGTGATCCGGCTTGAAAAAACAGAACATGAAAGGTCCGGGTGGTCCTGGACCGAAAGGCATGGGAGCGCCGGAACAGCCAGGAAAACTTCTGGGACGCCTTTCCCGTTATATTTTTAAGAACTACAGTATCCATATCGTGATCGTGGTGATCTGCATTTTTGTCAGCGTTCTTGCCAATGTACAGGGAACCATGTTCATGAAAACCCTGATTGACCAGTATATCACGCCTCTTCTTAAGGCAGATACACCGGACTTCGGGCCTTTAACTGCTGCAATCGCACGTGTGGCATGTTTTTACGCCATCGGTGTTATTGCCACCTATACTTATAACCGTATCATGATCAATGTTTCCCAGGGAACTTTACGTAACCTCCGAAACGACATGTTTGCAAAAATGGAAACACTTCCCATCAAATATTTTGATACCCACGCACACGGTGATATCATGTCCATCTACACCAACGACATTGATACCCTGCGCCAGATGATCAGCCAGAGTTTCCCACAGCTGCTTTCCAGTGTGATCACCATTGTCAGTGTTCTTGTAAGTATGCTGATTCTCAACGTTCCGCTTACTTTCGTGACTCTGCTTATGGTTGCCATTATGCTGACTGCCAGCCGGAAACTTGCGGGCCTGAGCGGAAAATATTTCTTGGAACAGCAGACAAATCTTGGTATTGTCAACGGCTATATCGAAGAGATGATGGAAGGACAGAAAGTTGTCAAAGTCTTCTGCCATGAGGACGAAAGCATCCAGAAATTCGATGAGCTGAACGACCAGCTTTTTGCCAGCGCAGACAACGCCAACCGTTTTGCCAACATCCTGATGCCTGTAGTTGCCCAGCTTGGAAACGTCAGCTACGTGATCTGTGCCATGGTTGGCGGTATCCTTGCCATCAATGGCATCGGAAACTTCACTCTTGGCGGACTTGCCAGCTTCCTGACTTTCAACAAGAGTTTTAACATGCCCATCAACCAGGTCAGCCAGCAGTTCAACAGTATTGTTATGGCCCTTGCAGGTGCCAAACGTATCTTTGATCTTCTGGATGAGAAATCCGAAGTGGACGAAGGCTACGTTACTCTTGTCAACGCAAAAGAGGAAAACGGCGTTCTCACCGAATCCGAGAAACGTACCGGCCGCTGGGCATGGAAACATTTCCATAAAGCTGAGGGTACCACGGATTATATCGAGCTGAAAGGTGACATGGTTCTGGAGGATGTGGATTTTGGTTATAACTCCAACAAGATCGTTCTTCATGACATCAACATGTATGCACAGCCGGGCCAGAAGATCGCTTTTGTAGGATCTACCGGCGCCGGAAAAACCACCATCACCAACCTTCTGAACCGTTTTTACGACATTCAGAAAGGTAAGATCCGTTACGACGGCATCAATATCACCAAGATCAAAAAAGACGATCTTCGCCGTTCCATGGGCATCGTTCTTCAGGATACCAACCTGTTCACGGCAACCGTTATGGAAAACATCCGCTACGGAAAACTGGATGCCACAGATGAAGAGGTCATCGCCGCAGCAAAACTTGCCAACGCTGACGGTTTTATCCGCAGGCTTCCACAGGGTTATAACACCCTTCTCCGTGGAAACGGTGCAAACTTGAGCCAGGGCCAGAGACAGCTTCTCTCCATCGCCCGTGCAGCTGTTGCAGATCCGCCTGTCCTGATCCTGGACGAAGCCACCAGTTCCATTGATACCCGTACCGAAAAACTGGTACAGGATGGTATGGATAAGCTGATGGAAGGCAGGACAACCTTCGTGATCGCCCACAGACTTTCCACAGTACGCAACAGTGACTGTATCATGGTCCTGGAGCAGGGACGTATCATCGAGCGTGGTTCCCATGAGGAGCTGCTTGCTCAGAAGGGCCGGTATTATCAGCTGTATAATGGCTGATCCTGGCCTCCCGGTTATTTCCGGGCAAAAATATTTCAAGGCAGAAAAAACATGCAGGGTACATCTTTGTGGGATGGCTCTGCATGTTTTATTTTTCCGTAATCTTTCTTCCATTTTATCTCTGCACTTCTTCTGATGATTCTTTTATGATATAATTTTTTCGTTGATTTTTTAGAAAGGGGTTTCTGCTGAATTCTGAATTACAACAAAATTTCAGAACTACGGCGGATTAAATTCAAATATATGAAACAGGCTGAAGAATATTATTACGGCAGAATGCCAAAAGATAAACAGAACGTGTACCGCGCAATGCTTCACGGACTTATGGAACTTTCCGATGAGTTTCTGATCCCACAGGTTCCCACTACCGACGGAAACTGGCTCTATGATGTGTTTTTCCAGCTGAGACTGGATCATCCGGAGATCTTCTGGGCCGTGGGGTTCAAATACCGCTATTACAAAGATTCTCCAAATCTGATCCTGATCCCGGAATATATCTTTGACAAGAATAAGATCCGGGAACACCAGAAAGCTCTGGGCGCCCGCGTAGACAAGCTTGTACGCCCTGCCATGAAGCTTTCCGAGTGGGATAAGGAAAAATATGTCCACGACTTTATCTGCGAAAATATCCGCTACGACAAGCTGAAAAAGCCATACTCCCACGAGATTATCGGGCCTCTTGGACACGGCGTAGGCGTCTGTGAGGGAATCGCCAAATCTGTAAAAGTGCTCTGCGATGCCCTTGGTGTCTGGTGCATCATCGCCATCTGCGGAAACAATCCGGAAAAAGGGATCAAATACCGCCACACCTGGAATATTGTCCGGATTAACGGACAGTACTACCATCTGGACGCCACCTTTGACAATACTCTTGGCAAAAACGAGGACGGCTCTGTCAGCATCCGCTACGATTATTTTAATCTGGATGACAAAAACATCTTTCGTGACCATGAACCACTGATCGCTCCTGCCCCCACCTGCCCGGACGGAAGCCACTTCTACTACCGCGAGAAAAAGCTGTCCTTTACCAAGCTGGAAGACGTCTACAAACGCGCCCTCCAGGCCGCCAAAAAAGGCCGAGAATTCACGTTCCACTGGAGAG
>OGQM01002522.1_pt1 | contig 10853 bp, 8 predicted proteins | sample 1553191 | NCBI WGS metagenome assembly OGQM01 (sample SAMEA2579954, study PRJEB22360) | human gut metagenome | biome: human gut; feature: human-associated habitat; material: faeces | place: Denmark | collected 2008/2010 | reverse complement strand
CGTTCGGCTAGTCCCGGGGGGGGGGGGGGGGCCCCCCCCCAGCTGCACCGCGGTGGGCGCACAGGGCGGCACCTGCAAATATTGCAGCACCGGGGCCAGCGCGGCGCTGGCGGGGGCCGTGTCCCCGGCATGGGCGGCGGTGGGCCAGCTCAACCAGAGATACTTCCGTGCGACGGTCAGCGCCTTATAAAAGCAGATGCCTTCGCGCAGGACTTTATTGGCAAAGCAGTCGGGCAGCTCGGCCCCCTGCGCCATCATCAGGTCGCGGTCCGCGTGGGTCAAAAGTCCCTGGTCGCCGGGCGTCTGGGGGAATTCGCCCTCCAAAAGGCCCACCACAAACACGGCATCGGTCTCGGGCAGGCGCATACGGCCCGCCGTCGTCACAATGACGCTGTCAAGGCTCTGCGGTATGTGTCCCATATCCGTCGTGCGCAGCAGCAGCGTGAACAGCTCGGCGTAGTCCGCGGGGGCAAAGACTTCATCCCCCAGCAGCCGCGCCAGCTGGTCCAGCAGACCCATGACAACGTTCCACTCCCGCAATACCTCATCTGCGTCGGGCAGACGGCCCCGGTCACGCAGCGCGGCGGCCAGACGGTTCAGCGCATCCTCGGCTCCGAGGGACTGCAAGAACAGGTAAAGCTGCTTTGTCAGCGCGGCGGCGGGCGCACCGGCGGCTTTTTTCACAAAGGCGGCGACGCGCTCCATCAAAAACGCGCGGGCGGCCTCGGCGTCGGCAAGCGTCTGCACGTCCTGCTCTGTGTCGCGCCCGGCATAGCCCGCCGCGCTGCGGGTGAAGGTCCCGCGCCAGTCGGCGGCGGTCAGCGGCCAGGTGTAGGCATAGTTTTCCAGTGCGCACTGGCTGTCCCGGTCCAGGTCCACCAAGCCGGTTTTCAGCAGGCGCAACAGCGCCGTGGTGGTCAGACCGCCGCGCAGCAGATCCAGCGCGGCGTGCACGGCACGGGCCGGGGCGGTATTCTCGGGGCTGGTTGCCTCGTCACAGAAAAGCGGGATGTTCTGCAGGCGGAACTCATACCGCAGCGGCGCTAAGTACTGGTCGGCATTGCGGCAGATGACCGCCATGCGGCTGTAGGGCGTGCCCTGCCGTGCGCGGGCGGCGATCTCGGCGGCGACGGCCTTGGCCTCGGCCTGACGGGACGCCGCGGCGTGGTAGGTGATGGCCGGGTGCGCGGGGTCAACGGTAAGCTCCGGCGTGTAAGCCGGGTCGGCCAGCAGCAGGTTCAGCTCGGCCAGCGCGGGGGCGTCGGCGTGGCGGCGGTCCGCGGTCAGGAACTCGGTGTGGGTGGGGATGTTCGCATCGTTCGCCATCCGCTTTAACGTGTGGATGACATGCTTCGCGCCGCTGAACAGCCCCATGCCGCCGTCTGAATCCTGCTCACCGTCGCAGCACAGGCAGACCGTCACGTCGGCCACCGGCAGCATGGCCGCCAGCAGGGCACGCTTGGGCGCGTTGAAGGTGTCGAACTCGTCGATGAAAACGGCCCGACCCGCGAAAAATTCCGCGTCCAGCCGCTCCGCCGCGCGCTGCTGGCGGTCCCCCGGGTCCATGGCGCTCTGGGCCAGCAGCCCCTCATAGGCGTTGTAAATGAGTGCCAGCTCGTCGAGCTTTTCGCGGTCCGCGCCGGGCGTTTTGGCGTATTCCGCCAGCATTTCCGGCGTGACACCGGCGCTTTTCAGTTCGCTGATCGTCTGGGCGGCCTTCTCGCAGAAGGCCGCGCTGCGGCGCTGGCGGCTGTAGTAGACGACCTTGTCCAGCAGCGAGTCCGCCGCGCGGCGCAGCAGCAGCGCACGGCCTGCCTCGGTCAGCGTCGGCACCGCCGCCCCGCCGTAGCGGCGCAGCAGCGCCTCCGACAGTGAGGTGAAGGAGTAGCTTTCCACATAGGCGGACAGGCTGTCGCCGAGCGTGCGGTAGAGCACGCCTTCCGTGGAGGAGGTGAACTGCTCCGGCACGATCAGGATGCTGCGCTCTCCCCGCTCCGCGCGGGTGCGCAGCTCTGCCAGCATTTGATAGGATTTACCGGACCCGGAGGGGCCGAGGATGAAATGTAACATGGTGGTTCCTTTTACGTAAGCCTTCCCCCTTGGGGGAAGGTGGCTGAGGCCCCGCCCGAGGCCGGATGAGGGGCGAGTTTGCCGCGGCAGACCGTCAACAGGCAACCATATCGGGCTTGTCCTCATCAGTCAGCGGGCGGGGCCGCTGACAGCTTCAGTCTACGCGCTAAGAGCCGCCTTCGGCGGTTGCGCTCCGACACGCGCCTGCGGGCGCAGCCCCTCGGGGGAAGCCATTCGACCCACAAGCTCTGCAAGCGCGAACCTCACCTCATACCTTCCAAACACCAGCGCGTTTTCCGCTTTCGTGGGGTAGTCAGACTGTGCGCCGGAAAGGCAGAGAGCCGGGTAGAGGACGCAGAACCAGTTGCGGCCCCGGGCAGCGCCCAGCTCAATGCGCAGGGCAGTATACTCCCCGCCGGGCAGGGCAAAGCCGCCGTAATCCCGGGCCGCAAAGGCAAACCGCTCCAACCGCAGGCGGGCGGTCTGGGCACTGTGGGCGCGGTGCAGGGCATTGTCTGCGGCGCTTTGCAGCGCGGGCAAAGCGGTTTGCAGCGCCGACGCGGCCTGCTGCGGGGTGTCGGCCCGGGTCACTGCTTCCGGGATGGCCGCCAGCACGGCGTCCCGCACCTGCAATTTCAGCAGCTGGTCGTCCCAGGTATCGCTGTTGGCCAGGATATGCAGCCGGATCGTATCAGCCCGCACCCGGGCGGCGGTGCGCTGGTGCCAGTCGGCCAGCGCAGTAAGTACAAGCGTCAGCGCCAGCCCCAGGCCAACGCCCAGCTCCAGCACACGGCGGGTATGGCTCGTCATAACACATTTCCCCTTTCAACCGGAGTATGGGATGAAAGGGGAAACTCTAAGCATTATTTTTTTGCCCCGAACAGGCGGCGTACCGTCACGCGGGGGCCGCCGTGGGTCGGCTTGCAGGGATAGACCTGCTTGTAGCCGTTTTTCAAGGCGGCTACAGCGCTGCGGGCGGCGTTCTCGTCGTCAAAAATGCCGAACACCGCCGCGCCGCTGCCGGTCATCTGAGCCATGACGGCCCCATGCTCCCGCAGCGTCTTGCAGATAGCGGGCGTCTCCACCGCACCGGAGCAGTGCTCCAGCGCATTGCCGCCCGCGGCGCAGACCTCGGCCAAATTGCAGTCGCGGATGGCCTGCTCCTGCGCCTCGCAGTCGGGGTGGACAGGGCTGCCCATCGTGTCATACCGGGCGAACGCCTCAGGCGTCGAGACACCGACGCTGGGCATCGCCACCACGAACCGGCAGTCCGGGCAGGGCGGCAGGGCCTTCATCAGGTCGCCCACGCCGCGCACGCGGCAGGTGCCGCCCAGCAGCGCAAACGGCACGTCCGCGCCGATGCCCGCACCGATGGCACACAGTTCGCTCATGGACAGGTGCGCACCGTACAGCTCATTCAGGCCGACGAGCACACCGGCGGCGTCGGCACTGCCGCCCGCCATGCCCGCGCGGACCGGCACGCGCTTGTAAATCGTCATATCCACACCGGCCAGCAGGCCCGTGTAGTCAAAAAAGGCCAGCGCCGCCTTGACGGCGGTGTTCTTGTCGTTGACCGGCACAAAGCTGCCGGGCAGCGTCAGGGACAGATCATTGCTGCGGCGCAGCGTGATTTTTTCATACAGATCAATCGTCTGCATGACCATATCCAAATCATGGTAGCCGTTGGGCAGCGTGCCCACAACGTCCAGCGACAGGTTCAGCTTGGCCGGGGCCAGCACCGTTACCGAGCGGTATTGCATAGGGGTCACTCCTGTTTTTACTTTTTCATCCAGCCGTGTTCGGTCAAAAATTCGCGGATGCGCTTCATCGCGGTCTGCAAATGGTCTACGCTGTAGGCGTAGCTGATGCGGGCATAGCCCTCGCCGGAGGCACCGAACGCCGAGCCGGGGATGATGGCGACCTCCTTTTCCCGCAGCAGCTGCTCACAGAACTCGCTGCTGGTCAGGCCGCTGATCTGGATAGACGGGAACACGTAGAATGCGCCCCGCGGCTCAAAGCAGGTCAGGCCCATCTCGTTCAGCGCCTTGACGACGTAGCGGCGGCGGCGGTTGTACTCGTCGCGCATCATCTCGATCTGGTCGTCGCACTGGCGCAGCGCTGTGATGGCCGCGTACTGGCTCGTGGTCGGCGCGGACATGATGCAGCTCTGGTGGATCTTCGTCATAACTTTGACAAGCGGTGCCGGACCGGCGGCGTAGCCGAGCCGCCAGCCGGTCATGGCGTAGGACTTGGAGAAGCCGTTGACCACAATCGTGCGCTCCGCCATGCCGGGCAGCGACGCAATCGAAACGTGGCGGTCCAGGCCGTAGGTCAGCTCGGAGTAAATTTCGTCGGACAGCACCAGCACATTCGTCTCGCGCAGGACGGCGGCGATCTCCTCCATCTCGGCGGCACTCATGACTGCGCCCGTGGGGTTGTTGGGATACGGGAAGATCAGCAGCTTCGTCCTGGGCGTGATAGCCGCGCGCAGCTGGTCGGCGGTCAGGCGGAACTGATCCTCGGCGCAGGTGGCAATATGCACGGGCACGCCGCCGGTCAGCTGGGTGATCGGCTCATAGCAGACAAAGCACGGCTCCGGGATGATGACCTCATCCCCGGGCTGGACCACCGCACGGATGGTCAGGTCGATGGCCTCGCTGCCGCCGACGGTGACCAGGATGTTTTCCTCTTTATAGTGCAAATCAAAGCGGCGCTGTAAGTAATTGCAGATCTCGCCGCGCAGCTCCTTTAAGCCGGAGTTGGCCGTATACTTGGTGCGGCCCAGCTCCAGGCTGCGGATGCCCGCGTCGCGGACGCTCCACGGCGTTTTAAAGTCCGGCTCCCCGACGCCCAGCGAGATGCAGTGGGGCATATCGGCTGCCAGGTCAAAGAACTTGCGGATGCCGGACGGGCGCATAGCCTTGGCGGCAGGGGCAAGCAGCTCATCGTAGTTCATCACAGGACGGTACACTCTCTTTCATCGGGTTCTTCGGCCAGGTACAGGCGGCCGCCGCGCTTGTAGGGGCGCAGCACAAAGCTGGTCGCGGTGGAGAGCACGTCGTCCAGCGGGGAAAGGCGCTTGGCCACGAAGATGGCGATTTCCTGGAAGCTGCGGCCCTTGATGATGACCTGCAAATCATAGCTGCCGCTCATCAGCAGCACGGTGTCGACCTCATCAAACTGGGCAATCGTCATGCCGATGTCGTCAAAGCCGCGGGCCTTATGGGGGGTCACGCGCAGTTCAATGACAGCCTCGACGAGGTTGACACCTGCCTGTTCCCAGTCCACGAGCGTCTCATAGCCGCGGATATAGCCCTTTGCGGCGGCCTCATCCATCATGGCGGCGATTTCTTCAGGCGTTTTATCCAGCATCGCCGCGATGTCCTCAATCGGCATACGGGCGTTCTTTTCCAGAATGCGAAGCAGTTCTTCCATAGTAGGTACACCTCACTCAAGTATATATAGATGTATTATAGCATATTCCGCAGCGGATTGCACTAGTGTCCGGCGGATTTTTGCAGCAGAACTGCAGGTGCCATCCCATAAGAGGTCATCTATGGCAAGGCTGCAGGCCGTACAGGTGCGGCCCCCGCGGCGCTACCGCAAAAAAAGCGCCCGCTCATGCGCATGGCACAAGCGGGCACTTTTCAAATTCAGGATTTACCCCTCTGCGGCGGCATCCTCTGCCGGGGTGTCGCCGGTATCGTCGAGGTTTTCGGCATCCGGGGCGACCTCAGCGCCTTCCTCGGGGACGGGCGCGGACTCGGTGCTCGCGGCATCCGACGTGCCCATTTCCTCGTTCTGCATGTTATCCACAACGGCATCCGTCGGGGCGGGGATCGGCGTGACCTCAACCTGCATATCGCTGTCGCGCAGGGCGGTCATGTACCACTGGCGGTTCTCGCCGCGGGTAAAGACATAGTCCATATACTTCGTCGGCTCAGTGGGCGCGGTCAGGGACAGCTCACCGGTGGCGTTGTTCGACGACGTCGGCACATAGCCGACGGTCACGATGCGCTGGCCGTCCTTCTTGGTGATCTTTTCCACCGTCGGCGTGTACAGCGCCACCGAACTGGTGACGGGCACCAGATAGGCCTGCTTTTCTTCGTCGTACTGGTAGACGAACTCCGCCGTGCTGAACGTGCCCTCCGTCACCTGGTAGTCCGGCCCGAGCAGGTTGGAGATGTAGGTGTCGATCTCCAGCGCCGGGATCAGGGCCGAGCCGGTGTCGGGGTCGCGCTCGTACTGGTCCAAGCTGCCGCCGCTGTTCTGCACCTGATAGACAGTGCCCCAGATGGCGGCCTGTTTGAAAATGCCCTCGTCCACGCTGTTCACATCGTCAAAAGCGACGGGGTCCAGCATGACCATGCCGTACAGGCGGTCACGGTATTCATTGCGCAGGTCCGTGTCGTCCAGCGCTGCGCGCACAAGCCCGACGATCCAGCCCAGCACGGTGAACAGGCCGATGAGTGCCAGCAGCAGTGCCGCCGCGCCCACGACCTGCCGTGCCAGACGGCGGTTATTGCGGATATGTTCTTCTCTGTAATTTGCCATTGTGGATGTGTTGCTCCTTTTGGGGGATTGAGTGAAAAAGCCCTCCCCGAGAGGAGGGTGGCCCGCAGGGCCGGGTAAGAGGCCGAGCGGCAGCCGCAAGGCTCCCGGGGCGATGACGAGCATCGTCCCCTACACGTAGGGGCGGATTCCATATCCGCCCGCGGAGGCTTCCGCTGCCGCAAACGGGCACGGGCGAGCACTGCTCGTCCCTACATTCTCTGCAAGGGGGAAGGCTGCGTGTGCTTACTTATTCTTATACATCTGCTCGTAATATTTCTGGTAATCGCCGCTGGTGACGTGAGCCATCCAGTCGGGATGCGCCAGATACCAGTCGATGGTCAGGACGATGCCCTTCTCAAACGGGGTCTCGGGGTACCAGCCCAGATCCTCCTTGATCTTGGTGGGGTCGATACCGTAGCGGCGGTCATGGCCGAGGCGGTCTGCAACGTGGGTGATCAGCTCCTCGCTGATGCCCTCGTCCTTCAGGCGGTCATGCAGCTGAGCAATGACGGTCTTGACGATGAAGATGTTCGGGCGCTCGTTGTGGCCGCCGACGTTGTAGACCTCGCCGTCCTTGCCGCCATTGGCGACCATGTCAATGGCCTTGCAGTGGTCCATAACATACAGCCAGTCGCGGATCTGCATACCGTCGCCGTAGACGGGCAGCGTCTTGTGCTGCTTGGCGTTGTTGATGAGCAGCGGGATCAGCTTCTCGGGGAACTGGTAGGGGCCGTAGTTGTTGGAGCAGCGGGTAATGTTCATCGGCATGCCGTAGGTGTCGTGGAACGCCTTGACGAACATATCGGCGCTGGCCTTGGAGGCAGAGTACGGGCTGTGGGGGCACAGCGGGGTCGTCTCCATGAAATAGCCCTCGGCGCCCAGTGCGCCGTAGACCTCGTCGGTGGAAACCTGCAGGTATTTTTTGCCTTCCTTCCAGGTCTTGGCGGCGGCGTCATACCAGGCATCCTTGCAGCACTGCAGCAGGTTGACCGTGCCCAGCACGTTGCTCTCGACGAAGATCTCGGGGTTCTTGATACTGCGATCCACGTGGCTCTCGGCCGCAAAGTTGATGACGTAGTCGGGGTCGTACTTTGCGATCAGGTCGGTCACAAGCGCCTTGTCGCAGATGTCGCCCTGCACAAAGATGTGGCGGGCATCGTCCTCGATGTCCTGCAGGTTCTCGAGGTTGCCGGCGTAGGTCAGCTTGTCGAGGTTGACAAGGCGGATGTCCTCATACTTTTCCAGCATGTAGTGGACAAAGTTCGAGCCGATGAAACCGGCGCAGCCGGTCACAAGATAGGTTTTCATATATTAAAGTTCTCCATTCCAGTTTGCAAAAAAGTCCTTGAGGGCGTCCTGCCAGTCGCGCATCTCGTCGCCGACGGTGCAGCGCAGCATCCGGTTTTCCAGTGCGCTCCACGCCGGGCGGCTGGCGCTGGCGGGGTTGGCGGCGGCATACTCGGCGCTGGTCACAGGTTCGACCTTGCAGCTAAGCCCTGCGCCCTGCATGATGGCACAGGCAAAGTCGTACCAGCTGCAAATGCCGTTGCCGGTGCAGTGGTAGATGCCGTAATCGTGGCTGACAGCCAGCTTGAGAATGTGGTAGGCCAGGTCAACGGCGTTCGTCGGGTTGCCCAGCTGGTCATTGACGACGGTGATCTTATCGTGGGTCTGGCCCAGACGGATCATCGTCTTGACGAAGTTTTTGCCGTAGCTGCTGTAGAGCCATGCCGTGCGCACAATGAAGTGCCGGCGGCAGAAGCGCTCGACATACTGTTCTCCCAGCAGCTTCGTCTGGCCGTAGGCCGAAATCGGCGCGGGCACGGCGCACTCGTCCAGTGCGACGCCGCCGTTTGCGGTGCCGGGGAACACATAGTCGGTGGAAATGTGGATCAGGCGCGCATTTACCTTCTCACACGCCAGCGCCAGATTGCGCGGGCCGATGGCGTTGACCTTAAAGGCCGCGTCGCGGGCGGTCTCGCAGCCGTCCACGTTCGTGAAAGCGGCGCAGTTGATGACGGTGTCGGGCTGGTGGCGGCGGATGTAGTTGATGGTGGCCTCACGGTCCGTGATGTCCAGCTCATCGACATCCACTGGGATAACGGTGGCCTTGCGCAGGCGCTCGGGCAGCGGGCCGATGGCGCAGCCCTCCGCAGAAAGCTGGTGCTGCAGCTCGGTGCCCAGCTGCCCGCGGCAGCCGGTAATCAGAATTTTCATGCGTATTCCCCTACTCTATCAGTATTGCAGCTTGTCGTCGGCGACATTCTTCAGATGCTGGCCGTAGGGGGATTTTCCGTAGCGGGCGGCACTTTCCAGCAGCTTTTCCTTGGTGATCCAGCCGTACTTGTAGGCGATCTCCTCGGGAGCGGAAATCTTGATGCCCTGGCGCTGCTCGACGGTCTGCACAAAGGTAGCCGCCTCGACGAGGGAATCCATCGTGCCGGTGTCGAGCCAGGCGTAGCCGCGGCCCAGCAGCTGGACGTCCAGCTTGCCCTGGTCGAGATACATCTGGTTCAGCGTCGTGATCTCCAGCTCCCCGCGGGCGCTGGGCTTGACCTGCTTGGCCATTTTGACAACGTCGCTGTTGTAGAAGTACAGGCCCGTGACCGCGTAGTTGCTCTTGGGGTTGGCGGGCTTTTCCTCAATGTCGGTGGCGTGGCCGTCCTTGTCAAACGCGACGACGCCGAAACGCTCGGGGTCGTTGACGTAGTAGCCAAAGACGGTGCTGCGGCCATTGGCAGCGTTGGCGGCGGCATTCTTCAGACGCTTGGAGAAGCCCGCGCCGTAGAAGATGTTGTCGCCCAGGACCATGGCGCAGCAGTCGTCGCCAATGAACTCCTCGCCCAGGATAAACGCCTGCGCCAGGCCGTCGGGGCTGGGCTGGACCTTGTACTGCAGATGCAGGCCGTACTGGCTGCCGTCACCCAGCAGCGTCTCAAAGCGCGGGGTGTCGGTGGGGGTGGAGATGATCAGAATGTCCTGAATGCCCGCCAGCATCAGGGTAGACAGCGGATAGTAGATCATCGGCTTGTCATAGACGGGCAGCAGCTGTTTGGATGTGACCATCGTCAGCGGGTAAAGTCGGGTGCCGGCGCCGCCGGCCAGGATAATACCTTTCATCGTTTACAACTCCTTTTTTATTCTCGGTGCCGTGCGCGCCGCCCATCCCATTGGGGCATAATCTCACACAATACGATTAAGGGTATTATACCGCATTTCGGGGCCGCACGCAAGAGGGGAAATAGAGCGGTTTAAGCCTTCTTCTTCGGGGGAAGGCGCAGCGTGTCGAAAGACCTCCCTCTGCGGGGGAGGTGCCCCGTAGGGGCGGAGGGAGAGAACCTTGCCATAGCCCGAAATATTTCGGGTTGCCGTACAGTTCTCTCCCCCACCCGCTGCGGCGGGAGCCCCCTCTCAGAGGGGGCCAAGGGGTAAGCGCACCTTTTTCGACAGTCTGAGCCTTCCCCTTCGGGGGAAGGCTGCCCCGCAGGGCCGGATGAGGGCGGGCTTCCCGCAAGCTCCCGTGAGCGGGCAGCGTTGGCAGACTTTGCCCTCATCAGCCCGTTCCACGGGCAGCTTCTCCCGAGGGAGAAGCCTTTTTGCGTGCCCAAATTGTTGCCATTTTGTTACTATTTCTTTGCAATAGCTTGACGAACCCCCTGCGCTGTGCTACAATACAAAAAGAACAAATCACGATGGCACGTTACTGCATCGTTTTCCATACAGATAAAAAGCTGAAATTAAGGAGGCGTTTTCTCGATGAAGCGCTTTTTTTGTGCGGCCTTTTTTGTGGTCGTCGTCGCGCTGCTGGCTGCCTGCGGCGCACTGAATACGTCCTCTGCCGCAGCACAGGCCACGGCCACCCCCACCAGCTCCACCTCCCGCACCCAGAAGTCCGACTCCACCGTCAAGGTGAATGAGACCGCCGCCAAGGTCGAGGTCGTCACCGCGCAGAGCAGCGCGACGCCCAGCGCCACCGCGGCTCCTGCCCCTGCCGAGACCCCGGCCACGGGCGATTTCCCCGTTATGTATCTGGCCGGTGTCGTCGGGCTGATTTTGATCTGCTCTGCCGGTCTTTTGATGCTGCGTAAAATTTGAGCTGCGAACGCCCTGCGGGGCGTTTTTTTGTTTTTAGGAAAGAAGTCGTCCGCCCCCTTGCCTCCCTCTGGGAGGTCAAACTGTCGAAAAACTCTTGTAGGGGCGAGCATTGCTCGCCCGCACCCGTTTGCCTT
>OGQM01002520.1_pt1 | contig 10864 bp, 9 predicted proteins | sample 1553191 | NCBI WGS metagenome assembly OGQM01 (sample SAMEA2579954, study PRJEB22360) | human gut metagenome | biome: human gut; feature: human-associated habitat; material: faeces | place: Denmark | collected 2008/2010 | reverse complement strand
TCTGCAGTCTTATAATATGTATAAAATTTATATATATAAATATTTTACATATCAGAAACTGACGGAGGTGGTTTTTTATGTATTTTCCGGTATCAGCACTGCTGATCGAATTTATGATCCTGTCGATCGTGAACCGGGAAGATTCCTATGGATATGAGATCAGCCAGACTATCAAGCTGGTTGCCGACATCAAAGAGTCGACTCTGTACCCGATCCTGAAAAAACTGGAAAAAGCAGGCTACGTGACAACGTATTCCGCAGAGTACCAGGGCAGAAAACGGAAGTATTATTCGATTACAGAAGAGGGAAAAACACAGATGGCGTACCTGCAGGGCGAATGGAAGTCCTACCGTGACACCATTGACGACATCATCGAGGGGAGGAAAAAAGGATGACAAGTGGGGAATACCTGAATCAATTGCAGAAGTATCTGAAAAAACTTCCGCAGAGTGATTATGAAGATGCAATGGAGTACTTCACCGAGTACTTCGCGGACGCCGGCCCGGAAAAGGAGCAGGCGGTAATAGAGGAGCTTGGAACACCGAAACAGGCGGCTGCAGAGCTGATGGTGAATCTTCTGGACAGAAAGATAGACGAACGAGAGGCCATGGAGCAGGAGGAAAAACGGAAAGAGAAGAAAAAAACGACAGGCGCGAACGTTGTCTGGATCGCGATTCTCGCTCTGTTTGCAGCTCCGATCGGAGCGCCGATCCTGATCAGCATTCTCATCGTTCTGCTTTGTGCAGCCCTCTGCGTGGCACTGCTTGACATGAGCGTCTTTCTGATCGCAGTTGTCGGTGTGGTTGTTGGCGTCAAGATGCTGCTGCGCGGTATCTTGGCAGTTTCAGTTTCCTTCGGCGGTTTCTGTTTTATCACCGGAATGGGAATTTTACTGATTGGAATCAGCATTCTGTGCGCGGTGTTCGGCGTATACTTTGCAAAATGGATGGGACAGCTGTTTGTATGGTGCACACGTAAGGTAACAAAAAAAGGAGGCAGCAGATCATGAAAAATTGGACAAAAACAGCATTACTGACAGGATGCGCCTGCTGCATTGCCGGTGCGGCGCTGATGTTCTGCGGCTGGACGGGCGGCGGAAAAGCATATGCGGAAACGTATGACCTGAATGCCATGAGCGGTTCTGTGACAAAAGCAGACGGCATTTCTGTGCAGGGGAAGACAAAGATTGAAGATTTTGATGAACTGCAGACAGATCTTGCCATCGGCGACCTGTGTGTCCTTCCGTCCGGCGACGATTCCTGCTATCTTTCCTGGCGGGTTCCGTTGAAAAAGGGAAAAACCGCCGTGGAGTACAGCGTGCGGGACGGTGTTCTGAAGATTGAAGAAACGAAAGCTGTATCAAACTACATTCACGTCGATATTGACTTTATGGGAGAAGTATTAAGCGGCGGAAAAGAGGACGAAACAGGTGTTGTCCTGTATCTGCCGGAAAAGAAAGTGCTGAAAAAAATGGACGTAACCATGGAATTCGGCGATGTGCAGATGAACGGAGTCCAGGCAGAAAGCGGAAGGATTCAAAGTGATGACGGCGATATCACACTTTCCGGATGCAGAATGCAGAATATTAAACTGGAAGCGGACTACGGTGATGTTGAACTGAAGAGCGGAACGTGGGAGAATGGATCGATCACGCTGGATGATGGTGATGTGAAAATCCAAAATACGAAGCTTTCTGGGGAAGTGCCGGTGGAAAACTCCTACGGTGATATTGACCTGGAACTGAGTAAAAAAGATCTGGAACAGCTGGAAATTACAGCAAAGACAGATTTTGGGGAGATCGATGTACCGGATACCATGGAGAATCTGCTGCAGAAAGAGGAGGATGAGCAGAGCTTTTCTTATGCACCGGATCAGGCTGCGGGCAGAATCAAACTGATGACAAAGGATGGTGATATCTCGCTGGAAAACGATTAAGCGTTTGCGACTGTTCAGGGCTATACGAAATTCCGAAAAAATCGCGAATCATGCTTGTTTGAATGAGTGCCTTTTTGAAATAAGACAAAAGTGATAAAAAAGCAGGAGGCTGTTTGGCTGGTTTCACTAAGAAAAAGAGAAACGACCCAAACAGCCTCCTGTTTTTTTGTGCTTAAATTCGCAGTATTTCACTTGATTTGTGGGTTGCAGTGCTTTAAAATGAAAGTAATAAGGCATTGTGGAACGGGCTCCACAGACCGGCAGCGGGGGAAGAAGCCGGAACGAGTCAGAGAAAACAGCCCAGTGTAAGAATAGGAGTTAGGAGAAACTATGGCAAGTATTAGAGATGTCGCGATCAAAGCGGGAGTAGGAATCGGAACGGTATCCCGTGCGCTCAATGGAAGCGGATACATTTCCGAAGAAACAAAACAGAAAATCATGCAGGCAGTGGAGGAACTGAACTATAAACCAAATGAGCTTGCCCAGAACCTGTTCCACAATAAGTCCGGTTTTGTCGGAATTGTTGTTACGAACCTTTCACACCCGTTCATGGCATCTCTGGTCAAGCATGTCGAGAATAATCTGTACACAAATGGCTACAAGTGCATGCTCTGCGAGGTTGGGGACAACCCGAACCGCATCGAGGAATTTGTGGAAATGCTGCAGCGAAATGTCATGGACGGCATTATTTGCTGTGCGGATATCCCGTCTTCTGTCAGTCTGGCGGAAATCCACCGTCCGATTGTCATGATTGACCGCTGTGGTGCAGAAGGGATTCCGTGTGTGCATTCCGACCATAAGCGCGGCGGTGAGCTTGCGGCGCAGGCACTTTTGAGCGCCGGATGCAAGAACGTGATCTATTTTACATCGAATGCAACAGAGCGCGGTTACTCGATGGACCGTTACCGACGGTTTGCAGAAGTCTGCAAACAGCATAAATGTAAAGTTACAGCGATTGATGCCGGAAGCAAAAATCCGAATTTTCAGACCGGCTCGATGATCTGGAAAAAATATATCAGCCACTTTGATGGAATTGATGGACTTTTTACAGCCGATGTCACAGCGGCTGTGTGCATGAAGATGCTGCAGAAAAAAGGAATCAAGATTCCGAAAAAACTGAAGGTGGTCGGCTACGACGGCCTGGATTTTACCCGCTTTTTGACACCGGAGCTGACAACGGTTCGTCAGAATGTGCCGGAAATTGCCAAGCGGAGCGTAGATACGGTCATCCGCATGATTGACGGAAAGAAGATTGAGGAAATGGAACAGATTGTGGATGTGACCTTCCGAAAAGGGGAAAGTATCTGAAAATAACGAAACAGGGAAGCACTGAAGTTTGGATTATTTTCCGGGAATGCAATAAAACAGAAGAAGAACAGATATCAGAGACACTCGATCTGAAAAGAAAGGGTGTCTCTTTTTGTGAGCTTTTTTAACCGAATCAAGCAAGTCCCCTGCTTCTATTGCGTGAAGCAATAAGCAGTGGGTTGGGACTTGCTTGTATCAGGAGGAGTGTAAGCTCCTTCTGATAAACTGCGCAAAAAGGCGTGAAAACGTTACAGAAATAGTTGCAATTGTCGAAAAAATAGTGAAAAACAGAAAAGTGGAACATATGGAACAAAAAAATGCATGGAACAGCGGAACATGTGGAACAGTGGAATGCGAGGAAAAAGAAAATTAGTGTGGATTTCATGAAAAACAGGGTGCATATTGCACAAAAAAACGAAAATGAAATTGTGAAAATGTTGAAAATGACGAAAAAATATTGGAATATCGTTGACATTAGAAGAACTGCGTACTATGATACAGATATGGAACAGGTTCCACAATACAAAGTGCCGAAACGGAAACGATGCAAATGTGGAACGAAAAGCGGTTGGTAAAGCTTTTAGAGAAATAAGGAGGGAACTATGAAGAAAAAAACGTCATCGCCGAAAACGGCAGAAAGTGGAAAATTGAAAAAAGCGCTCTCGTGCTGGCAGCTGTACATCCTGCTGATTCCTGCACTGATCTGGCTGATCGTTTTTGCTTACTATCCAATGTACGGCCTGATCATCGCCTTTAAAGATTTTAAAGGCCGCATGGGAATCATGGGAAGTCCGTGGGCAGATCCGATCTTCAAGTATTTCAAGATGTTCTTCAGTACCAGTATTGCCATGACGGCAATCAAGAACACGATCGTCATCAGTCTGGAGAGCCTGATCATCGGATTCCCGATTCCGGTTATCTTCGCACTCTTACTGAACCAGGTACAGAGAAGCGGACCGAGACGAATCATCCAGACCATCTCCTACGCACCGTACTTTATGTCAAACGTAGTTGTAGTCAGCCTGATTTCCGTACTGTTTTCCGCAAACGGTCTTGTAAACCACGCAGTTATGGGAGCCGGCGGAAAAGCAATCATGTTCACCAGCCTTCCGGAGTACTTCCGCAAACTCTTCATCGGAAGTAACATCTGGCAGACGATGGGATTCAACGCCATCATCTTCATCGCAGCACTGACCGCAATCAGCCCGGAATATTACGAAGCAGCAACGATGGATGGTGCTTCCAGATTTCAGAAGATCCTTTACATTGATTTACCTCTGATTATGCCGACCATCATCCTGATGCTGATCCTTCAGGTAGGTAACATTATGAACGTGGGATATGAGAAAGCTTATCTGATGCAGAACGGTACCAACACAACCGTCAGTGAGATCATTTCGACATACGTATACAAAGTAGGTCTCCAGACCGCACAGTACAGTTTTGCGACAGCCGTTGGCTTATTTAACTCCGTTGTAAACTTCATTATTCTGGTTATCACAAACGCAGTTGCAAAGAAGACCAGCGATATCAGTATTTTCTAAGAGTCAGGGGGCTTGAAAAATGGCAAATAATAACACTGTGAAAAAGAAAAAAGTAAAAATGAGTACGGGAGACAAGGTCTTTACCGTGATCAATACCGTCATCATGATCCTTGTCTGTATTGCAATTGTATATCCTCTGTATTACGTGCTTCTGGCATCTGTTACAGACCCGGTTGTTGTAAGCTCCGGTAAAATTCTTCTCTATCCGGAAGCGTGGTACACCAACGGATATGAAACCACACTGAAATACCAGCCGCTCTGGACCGGCTATGCAAACACCATCAAATATACCGTATTAGGAACGCTGATTTCCCTGGTCTGCACCATTCCGGCCGGCTATGCACTTTCCAGATACGATATGGTAGGAAGAAAACCGATTATGTTCCTGTTCACCTTCACGATGTTCTTCAGCGGCGGTATGATTCCGATGTACTTAACCGTACAGCAGCTGCACATCTACAACACAACATGGGCTATGGTCCTTCCGGTAGCAGTGTCCGCTTACAACCTGATCGTATGCCGCTCCTTCTTTGAAAGTGGTATTCCGGTCGAGCTTCTCGAAGCAGCAAAAATCGACGGCTGCAGCGATTTTGGATTCTTCTTCAAAATTGCAATTCCGCTGTCGAAAACGATCATCGCAGTTATGTGTCTGTTCTATGCAACCGCAATGTGGAACCAGTTCTTCAACGCACTGATGTTCCTGCAGGATGACAGCAAGATGCCTCTTCAGGTCGTTCTTCGAAACTTGGTACTGATGAACCAGTCCAACCAGATGGGAAGTAGTGCTTCTGAGATGGTAACAAAACAGAAACTGGCTGAGCAGTTAAAATACTGTGTCGTAGTTGTTTCCGCATTCCCGCTTCTGTGCGTATATCCTTTCCTGCAGAAATACTTCGCAAAAGGTGTTACGATCGGTGCAGTCAAGGGCTGATGCAGAACAGAAAATTTATTGTTGCAGAATTCATGGATATAGCAGACATGGTTTATGTGTAGGAATACAAAAATACTAACGTATTTCACTGCCGGAAAAGGCAGCAAAATAAAGGAGGAACAATATGAAGAAAAAAATCGTATCCGTATTACTGGCAAGCCTTATGGTAACCAGCATGCTCGCAGGCTGTGGAAACAGCTCCGGCAGCTCAAGCAGCTCCGGTGCAGGAAGCACAGGAGGAGACACCACCTCTGCATCCGGTACAGAAGCAGGTGACACAGGTCTCACAGCAGAAGAGCAGGAAGCAGTAGATGAGGGAATCATCCAGCTCGACGGTACCCTTCCGATCATCAAAGATCCGGCAAAATTCGAAGAGAAATACGGAAAAATTTCCGCTCTGATCGTAAACTCTGCAGACAGAACTGTAGAAGTAGGCGACCTGGCTATGTGCCAGAAATGGTTCGAGGACACAGGAGTAGAGTTTGACTGGCAGCCGATCCCGCAGGAGAGCGCAACAGAGAAAATCAATCTGATGCTTTCTTCCGGACAGGATCTTCCGGATGTATTCTGGAACTTCGGCGATGGTAAATCCGGAAACACCGTAGTTCAGTACGCAGACCAGGATGTATTCCTTCCGACCGAAGGCCTGATCGAAGAGTATATGCCGAACCTGAAAGCATTCCTCGATGACAATGAGCAGTATCAGCTTGAGATCACCGCTCCGAACGGCCATAAATATGGATTCCCGTACGTAGAGGAAATGAAAGGTCTTGTATTAACACCTGGACCATTCGTGATCAACAAAACATGGCTGGATAAAGTAGGCAAAGAAGTGCCGACAACCGTAGACGAGTGGGTAGACTGCCTGAAAGCAATCCGCGACGGCGGCGATCTGAACGGAAACGGCGAAGACGATGAAATCCCGATGGCAACCTGGTTCGGCGCAACCGATACCTTTGGTTCCTACAACCTGTTCTATCGTTTCACAGGTGCATTCGGATGCGCTGACTCCTACTGCGGAGGAAACTCCTATGCGGATCACTTAAGAATGGTTGACGGAAAAGTTACGTTCACTGCAACAGACGAAGCATTCAAGAAAACAGCAGAATTTTTCAACATGCTGTATGAAGAAGGACTGATCTGGAACGGTTCCTTCGAGGCAGATGAAAGTATGTCATTCAAATCTTCTCTGATCAAAGAGAATGTTGCAAAGATCGGTTCCTTCGGTGTTTGGGGCGATCAGGAAATTACAAACCAGGAAGTACATGATCAGTACGTAGCAGTTCCGAGACTGCAGGGCGAAGACGGTATGACCGGTTTCGAGTGCAACTACTCTGAGCTGCAGGATTCTTCCGATACAGCAATCACAACGACCTGCAAATTCCCGCACGTTGTTGCAAGATTTGTAGATTACATGGTAGGCGATCCGGAAATCTCTGTTACATCTAACTGGGGCGCAATCGGATACAACTATGAGAAAGACGAAGACGGCGTTCTTCGTACACCGCTCGATGAAAACGGAAACTACAAACCTCTGAATCCGGAATATAAGAACTTTGGTGAGGCTCGTGTAAACTCCACAACCTGCCGTGGTTCTATGATCGTTCAGAACGAGTACTATGACACCGTTTGCGGCTACACCTTCGATGCTGTAAAACTTCTCGAGATGCAGAAAGAAAACGGTAAAGATGACATCATGGAAGAGTATGACACCATTCCGCGTGTTCTGATGACCCAGGAAGAGATTCAGCGTCTGGCACAGATTCAGCCGACCGTCTCCGATATCGTTGACCGTTACATCACTACATGGGTAACCGGCGGCGTTGATGATGCAAGCTGGGAGTCCTATAAGACAGAGCTTGAGGGCGCTGGTTTGAGCGAACTGGTTGAGATTTACCAGGGCGCAGTAGATCGAGCAGCTTCTGCAGCAAACTAAAAATCGGGCGAAAAGCGATTACGAAAAAACAGTAACGTAAACGATTTGCAATTAATGTTCTATAACTAAAGAAATTCCAAATGTGGCCATGTTGTATCCCATATAACATGGCCATATTTAAAAAGAAGATTATTTCGTTCTTATTTCTTTTTTGTTGAAGTTCCAAATGGAAAAAGATAAAATAGGAAAAGAGAGAACAGGAAAAGAGGGATCCTATGAGTAAACAGGGAAAAAGAGATTTTAGACCGAACATTCATTTTACACCGGAGAAAAACTGGAACAACGATCCGAACGGACTGATTTATATCGATGGTATCTGGCATCTGTATTATCAGCATAACCCAAATGACGTTGTATGGGGACCGATGCACTGGGGTCATGCAGTATCGAAAGACCTGATTCACTGGGAGCATCTGCCGGTCGCCCTGTACCCGGATGAGATCGGAACGATGTACTCCGGAAGTATGGCATACGATGAAAATAACACCAGCGGATTTGCGAAATACGGTGAGAAACCGATGGTGGCTGTCTACACGGCGCACAATATGGAAACGGGCCTGGAGCAGCAGTGTATTGCATACAGCCTGGATCAGGGAAAGCATTTTGAAAAATATTATGGCAACCCGGTGATCGAAAACCCGGGCACACCGGATTTCCGTGATCCACGCGTCTTCTGGAATGACAAAAAGGACTGCTGGAGCCTTGTTCTGGCATCCGGCGACCACGCAGAGTTTTACGCATCCCAGGATTTGAAAAACTGGAAGAAAACAGGCGAGTTCGGTGTCGGTGTCAATAAAGTGCCGACTGTATGGGAATGCACCGATCTGATCCGTGCTAAAACAGGAAATGAATTTGACGGATTCAAATGGATTCTGATAGTCAGCATGATACATCCGGGAACCGAAGGCCGTGCCAATATACAGTATTTCGTCGGTGATTTTGACGGAGATACCTTCCAGTGCACCGAGATCACAGACGAGCCGCTGTGGATTGATTTCGGATTCGACAATTATGCCGGTGTAACGTATGGAAACTACGACCGTCCGGTTTACCTTGGATGGGGCGTTAATCCGCTCTACGCGAACTTTGTTCCGACCGGTGAGTATTCCGGTCTGATGACACTGCCAAGAGAACTTTCACTTTGTGAGACCGAGGAGGGCTACCGCCTGAAAACAAAACCGTTCGGGATCGATGAGTACCGTGCGGGTGCCTTCCCGATCGGAAATCAGAAGCCGCTGCTGACCGAGAGCTTTGGACTTCTCGTGCAGGGCAATTTCGGAAGAATTGCGCTGAAAAACAGCAGAGGTGAGGAAGTAGTCATCGAGGTAACGGTGGACAGCATCACGGTGGACCGCTCTAAGAGCGGCGACCTTAGTTACTTTGATGATGTAGATCCGAAGCTCTTCAAAAAAGAGGATCTGCTGGTATCTACAACAAAACGTTACATGCGCGGAAATGTCAACATGGAGATTATTTTTGACGTTTCCTATCTGGAGATTTATGCAGATGGTGGTCTGGAGACCGCTTCCGTATGCGTTTACCCGGATGCTCCGTATCAGGTGGTTTCCACAGACGGAGATCTGGAAGTGAAAATGTACACTATTAAAAAATAGGGGATGGAACATTTATAAACGGTAACGATGCAGCATGGCAGAATCGAGATGGGACTCTGAAGCGTTACTATAAATAAAAACGACGGATGTCTGCAAAGCCGATGGAAGTGGTTTTGCAGACCGTTGTTTATCTTGGGAGGTTTTACAAAAATGATGAAAAAAAGAGATTACAGACCGAAAATTCACTTTTCACCGGAAGAAGGCTGGATGAACGACCCGAATGGCATGGTTTATGTAGATGGCGTGTACCACTTCTTTTATCAGAAGTACCCGTATGATACCAGCTGGGGACCGATGCACTGGGGGCATGCAACATCCCGCGACCTGATTCACTGGGAGCATCAGCCAATCGCACTTTATCCGGATGAACTTGGATTTATCTTTTCGGGAAGTGCTGTGTATGATACGCAGAATTCTTCTGAGTATGGTACCAATGAAAATCCGCCAATCATTGCTATTTATACCAGCCATCACAAGGACGGTTTGGAACAGCAGAGTATTGCATACAGCAATGATAAGGGCCGGCATTTTGAAAAGTCATATCTGAATCCGGTCATCAAAAACCCGGGAATTTCCGATTTCCGTGACCCGAAAGCGTTCTGGAATCCGGTCAGAAGATGCTGGAGTCTTGTTCTTGCAGCGCAGGACCGTGTCTTCTTCTACGCATCCCAGGATATGAAAAACTGGGAGAAAACTGGAGAATTCGGACCGGAAGGAAACCATGTGAAGGGTGTATGGGAATGCCCGGATCTGTTCCCGATTGAGTATAAAGGAAAAAATGTATGGGTTCTCGTTGTCAGCATGACGAAAGCTTCCGAAGATGACCACTGCAAAATGCAGTATTTCCTGGGTGATTTCGATGGAGAAAAATTCCTCTGCACCTATCCATCCGATGAGCCAAGATGGCTGGATGAAGGCTTCGACAACTATGCAGCCGTTACATTCCAGAATGCGAAAGATGTTCTGCTGATGGGATGGGGTATGAACTGGCAGTATGCAGCGCAGACTCCGACAGAAGGGTACTGTGGACAGGCAACTCTGGCAAGAAAACTGTCCCTGACAGAAGTAGATGGTGCTCTGACCCTTGCGGCTGCTCCGGCCGGACTGGAAAAATTCCGCCACAGCAGCTATCCGATCGAGAATCACACAACGATCCGCACAGAGACCTTTGGACTGAAGGTTTCCGGAAAAGGAGATGCGAAAATCTGTCTGAAAAACTCAGTGGGACAGAAATTGAAGATTTATGTAACTGACACCAAAATCACGGTTGACCGTACCATGGCGGGCTACAAAGAATTCAGTGAGCACTTCATGACGGAAAAATATTCCATCAGCACCGCAGCGAGAAAGAAAGACGGAGCATGGAATCTGGAGCTTGTTTTTGATGTTTCCATTCTGGAACTGTTTGCTGAGGACGGCGTAGATGCTATTTCTACAGTGGTTTATCCGGAGACACCGTACGACCGTATAAGCTGGAAGGGTGATCTTTCTGTTGAACTTTACGAAATTGATGCATAAGGGCTGCGAGAAAGGGGAAAAGCAAAATGGGATACTTTAAAGATGTGACACCGGAATCAGCTGGAATCAGCTCCAAAGG
>OGQM01002517.1_pt1 | contig 10878 bp, 13 predicted proteins | sample 1553191 | NCBI WGS metagenome assembly OGQM01 (sample SAMEA2579954, study PRJEB22360) | human gut metagenome | biome: human gut; feature: human-associated habitat; material: faeces | place: Denmark | collected 2008/2010 | reverse complement strand
TGTGTAGGTACTGCCGCACAGCCCCCCGCTACTACGGCAACGACGGCCCGCCGACGGTTTTCACCGGGACTGGCGCTGAAAGCGCCGTCCCTAAAGTCGAGCCTTTCCGGGCAGCAGCCAATCGCCCTTATACGGTGCTCGGCTCCACCTATACGCCAATGACCACCGACGCGCCTCTGCGTCAGCGCGGGGTTGCTTCCTGGTACGGCAAACAGTTCCATGGCAATAAAACCTCGATCGGCGAGATATACGACATGTATCAGCCGACCGCCGATGCCGCTGCCTTCCTATGCGCGCGTAACGAATCTTGCCAATGGCCGCTCCATCATCGTGCGCGTCAATGACAGAGGCCCCTTCCTCCACAACCGCATCATTGACCTGTCGTATGCAGCGGCCAAAACGCTCGGCTATTCGAGCGCCGGCACAGCTAATGTTGAAGTGCGCCGCCTTACCTGGGCAGAAATCAAATCCGGCTCCTGGCAGCAGAGCGGCGCCAGCACGACTCCTCTCAGCCAGCCTACCTGGAAAGCTCCTGCGGATACTGCAGGCATCACGTCAGCCAAATCTGGCTGGGGCGTGCAGATTGGATCCTTCTCGCAGGACAGCAATGCGCGAAGCTACGCAGCTCATGCCGATGCCGTTCTGTCTGCAACAGGCGGCCTCAAGGGCGTACGCATCGTAAAGGACGGTTCTCTCTGGAGGGTAATCGTCGGCAGCGGAATGACGCATGACAAAGCAGCGCAGTTCGCGCGCAGCATCAGCTCTGAACTCGGCGTTCAGGCTTTCAGCATTGAGCGATGACCCAGAGCTGAAACTTTGTCCTGCGAAAGAAGGAATAGGATTGCATCCATATACAGGGAACGATGCCTCCCGGAATCCCGGCCGAGTCTTCCTTCCCTATCTGAATTGCTGAACGCATAGAAAAATGATGACGCTTAAGGAATACATTCACCACGCCTGGGCAGGCGAAACCCTTGATGCCATGAAGGCTTTCATTCGCATCCCTTCCAAAAGTTCTGCCTTTGATGCTGAATGGGAAAAGCATGGTTTTCTTCTGGAAGCGGTGAAGGACGCCGCTCAATGGGGCAAAAAACGCTTTCCGACAGGAACCTTCGAAATCCTCTCGAAGCCCGGCGTTACCCCGGCACTCTTCATTGACCTGCCTGCTACCAACGGGCATGCCGGCCGGCCCGTCTTTTTTTACGGCCACTTCGACAAGCAGCCTGAAACCATCGGAAGGGATGTCCGCGGGCCGCGCCCGTTGCCTGCCGGTAGTCAAGAACGATCGCCTTTACGGCAGAGGCTCTGCAGACGACGGCTACAGCTTCTACACCGCTCTTACGGCCATTCAGGCGCTTGAAGCGGCAGGAACAGCTCATCCGCGCATCGTTGGCTTTTTCGAAACCGACGAGGAATCAGGGTCCAAGGATCTTGGCGCCTACCTGCATGAGATCGCGCCTCGCTGCGGCAACCCCTGCATCCTCGCGATTCTTGACCTCGGAATCTGCGACCACCATCGTCTCTGGCTGACGAGCAGCCTTCGCGGCGTCGTCGGCTTCAAGCTCAAGGTGGAAGTTCTCACGCACCCCGTACACTCCGGCATTGCCAGCGGCATTGTTCCGAGTTCCTTTGCGGTTATGCGCGAACTTCTTGATCGCCTGGAAGATCCGAGAACCGGGCGGGTGCTCCTCCCTGAATTTCATGTTTCTCTGCCTGAGGAACATAAAAAAGCCATTGAAAGATGCGCCGCGATTCTCGGCAAAGATGTCATCAAATTCCCCTTCGCCGGCAATACGGAACCGCGTTCAGCAGATCCCGTTCAGGCCATTCTCAGGAATACGTGGGAGCCGACCCTTTCCATTCTCGGCGCAGATGGTCTCCCTTCCACCTCCGAGGCAAGCGCGCTTCTGAGAGCCTCAACGAGTCTGGCGCTCTCCTTCCGCATTCCTCCCCGTGTTGATCCCCAGGCGGCGCTTAAAGCCGCTGTCGCCGCGGTCACTGAAAATGTGCCGTCGCATGCCCGCGTCACCGTCTGGGATTGCCGGGCAGAAGGCGGGTTTGAAGCTCCGGCTCTTGCCCCCTGGCTTGAGGAGGCCACGCACGCTGCAAGTAAGGCGCTATGGGGGAACGATTTTGAATATTGCTTTGAAGGCGCAACGATCGGCACGATGAAGGACTTCTCCTCTGCATTCCCGAATGCTTCCTTCCTGAATTTAGGGGTCCTCGGAGCAGAAGAAAATGCTCATGCCCCGAATGAGTCTCTTCCTCTCGACTATGTGAGGAAGCTGACGGAAGCGCTTGCTGACATTGTCGCGGCAGTTCCGCAGAAGGACTGATCCAATGCGCCGGGACTGTGTTACTCAGGTCATTGTTCGCTGGAGCGATGGCGAAGAAGACAACTTCGCCACGCCTTTTGAAGCGGAAAACTACATCAACTACATGCTCGACGAACTGGGGGAACCCATCGCAGCATGGCTTGAAGACATGTCGGGCCGAAAAAAGTGGGACTACCGAATCGTTGAGGACGAGGAAGGCACACTCAGGCTTGCTGACTGATTTTTCAGGAGATTTCTCATGAATTGTCCACTTTGCAGCGAAAAGCCCGCTGGGGAATTCTGGAGAGGGCGTCACTTTTATGCGATTGATGCCGGCAACGAGGATTTCCCGGCATACATCCGCATCGTCGCTTGCGATCACGTGGCAGAGATGAGCATGCTCAGCCCAGCACTCAAAACAGAGCTGCGCGCCCTGCTGGATGCCGCAGAGGACGAGATGATTGCGGCACTTGCTCCCGACAAAATGAACTGGGCGCAGTTCGGCAATATGGTTCCACATCTGCACTGGCACCTCATTGCCCGCTGGAAGGATGACGGCTGGTTCCCGGAATGTCCTTGGGGACCGCGTCAACGCCCGGTTGCCGCAGAGATTTCTCAGAAGCGCCGCACAGAAGCTTTGGAACTGATTCCTCAGCTCGCCAAGCGCTTTTCCGAAATTGAAGATCGTTTCCTGCAGCAGCGCCTTCAGGGCTGACAAGCGGAAAATTTGCCGCCTTCCCGGCCCTTGAAGGTTTTTATGAGGAGCTTGTTTTCATCCTGAGAGATATTGGGGAAGACAAGCTCCACATAGCCTTCACGCGGATTGTGCTCCATTACGATGACATTTTTGAGCGCCCACGCGTTTGCAGCTTCTCGCGCCCAGTTTTCAGCCTGAAGCCTCTCCGGCGTCCGGGCAATCTCAATTCCCCAGCCTTTCTCATCAAGCGCAAAAAGCTTTCCTTTCCGGAGTCCTTCCTGAACAAGCTTTTCAAGCGCCTTTGCAGCCTTTGCTTCCGTGCTGTAAGGGCCTGCATACACAATGCGCTCTGCAAGATCCGCGGACTTAATTTGAACTCGGTCCATCCAGCCGATGCGTTCGAGGGAATTTCTTAATTTTTTGAGGTTTTTCTCCAGGATTGGCCCAAACCTCAGGCAGACGGCATCTTCGGGGGGCGGTAGTTTTGACTCTGCCGTTTCAAATAGCGGAATAGCTCTTGAAATAAGTTCTCCGGCCTCTTTGTCTGTCCCGGAAGACCCTTCCGCCTGAACGCTTTCAGGCACGGCTACAGTAACGGGCTTTGCAAGCGTGACGCCATCTACAGCGGCGTTTGATGACGCCGGGACCGTTCTCAGAACTTTCTCATCGCTGTTCATCACAAGAAGCGCTGTGAGGACTGCAGCGACGAACACAAGGATGACTGCAAGCACTCTCATGGCATGTCTTCCTTTCTCGGCCGGTGCCGAGCCTGAGCAGCCAGACCAAGCAGCACCAGGTTGTGCTGAAGCATCAGATTCGGTACAAGCCCTCTGAGCCTCGGCTCGATGAAGCGTGCGGCACCACCAGCCAGCACCACGCGAGCACTTCCGCTTCGTTTTATCAGTTCCTCATAAGCAAGCCTCACAAGACCGGCCTGTGCGTCCATGATGCCTGTAGCTATTGCATTCAGCGTATTCTGAGGGAAGTCCCGCCATTCACCGAGCTCTCCCTTAAGAAGCGGAATACCGTCCTCCAGACACTTTTTCATCATCGTTGGTCCCGGAGCAATGCGCCCGCCCAGAAACGCATATTGCCCTTCTGCTTCGCAAAGCACGGCATCTACTGTCGTGGCAGTACCCATCTGCACGACCAAAAGAGACTGTCCGGGGGCTGCATCTATGGCGCCCAGCGCTGCGCACCATCGGTCGGCTCCAAGTTTCCCGGGGGCACTGTATGCATTCCTCAGCGTGAGATCATCGCTTACAAATGCATTTTGTGAGCGAACCCAGTTCCAGGAAATATCGTGATCATTAAAGAACTTGGTTGCTGAAAATGCGAGCTCAGGCGCGGCTACCGTACAGCCTATGACACGGTCCGGCGCCAATTCCAGCCAGTCTGAATAGAGCTGCTCCTTGAAGCCGCTCTGCCCGCGGTGAACCACCGTATGGGGAGTGCGCTCATCACCGAGAAGCGCCCATTTGAGCGCCGTATTTCCCAGATCAATCAGAAGAGTCTTCACCTTCATCACTCCCTATGAGAATTCCCGAGCAGAGAAACCAATTCACCGGATAGTTCCGACTGTTCGCCGCGCCGCCCCTGCAGAATAAGCCGGCCTGAAGCATCTATTCCCTTGTCCATGCCTTCAAGCGGTACGTCGGGTTTGTCAAGCGTGCGCCAGGCTACCGATTTTCCGTAGAAAGCATCGTAAAGCGGCCATTTATCAATAATTTCTGAAAAATTATTAGATTTTTCAATTGCACTGAATGTGTGAAGACTCTCATTGAATGTGTGCATCAGATCTGGGACGATCAGGCCAAGAAACTCTCCACGCATTGTCGGGTCATTCATGCTGACGCGCGTCGAAATAGCCCGGATAGGCCATCCGGCAGTGGTCACGCCTCCCGGAGCAATGCTCAGATTCAATCCTGCTCCGATAACGACGCTGCGATCCCCGCCTGCATCTCCCACAGTTTCAATAAGAATGCCTCCGGCTTTTCCTCCGGCAGTCCAGATGTCATTCGGCCATTTAACCAGAACCTTTTCAGCAGAGGCCAACGAAGCTGACTGAGCAATGGACATCGCCGCCGCAATCGAAAGAATGCCGGGCGGAGCGCTCAGCAGTCCTTCCCTGAGCGGCAGCCCCAATGAAAAAATCAGTGAAAGCTCTGCCATCCGCCAGCTTCGCCCGTGCATGCCCCGGCCTGCATTCTGTCGCTCCACTGTAAGCAGCACAGGATGTCGGAAAGCATTTTGCCGCGCAGCCGTCTTCAGATCATCATTGGTAGATCCTGTTTCCCGCCGCCACATCACTTCCACCGAAGCAGGAAGTGAATCTGTTAATGCATCGAGGAAAGAATTTCTGGACATAGACGCTCTGCAATAGCTTGGCTAAGATCAATCAAGGAGTTGAAGCGCTCCATTTTGACACAGCCATCTGCCGGCGACACCCGCCGATCGTTCTTCTCCAGAGATCTCTTATCACGCATGCCCCGGTCGTTCCCCAGATTCACATCCGCACTGGTTGCACTTGCAGCGTTCTTTACTTTTCAATCCACGCAGGCCGCTACGCTGCTCATTGATCTAGAAAGTAATCAGACCATACTTGAGGAAGCTCCTGCTGCGCCGGTTTCTGCGGAACCTATGCTGCCCCTGATGGCAGTCTATACAGCGCTTGATATCGCTAAAAACACTGCATTCGATCTTTTTGAGAACGTGCCCAATCCCTGGTCAGGCAAAGTTCAAAATAGAAAAGATGCTGCCGAATCGCCCCAAACGGTCGAATTCGCGACGATCCTTCAGATTGCGCTGATGAACGGCTCCCCAGATGCTGTAGAGGCAATTGCGCCATCCCTCGGGCTCACTCAAGCAGAATTTACCCAGCGCATGCGAATGAGTGCAGAAAAACTCGGCATGACATCCTCACTGTTTTCATACCCCTGCACGAATTCAGAGCCCTGCACATCTTCTGCAGAAGATATAGCGCATCTGGCACTGGCGCTTTTCCGAGATTTTTCTATTTCGCGAATCTGGGCAGCTCAGCAGCGTTTTACGGCATCCGGTCTGCCGCCTCAGACCACATCCAACTTTCTGCTTATTCATAGTCCTGCAATCTCTGGGATTTTTATTGCTCCTGATGAGAAAAATTCCTGCGCTGTCGTGCTCTCAGAGAATCCTAGAAACTCCGGCAATCGCATCCGCAGGCTTCTTGCTGTAGAACTCAACGCACCGGATCAAAAAGCCCTGAGAGATCGCCTCTCCGCCCTTTTTCTCAGAGCATGGCGCGACTATGAAACGCTCCGAATTTACGACAAGGGAACCATCGTTGCGCAGATTCCCGTCTTCAAGGGGCGCGTCCGAAAAGTGGCGGGAGTACTCAATGAGGATTTGTTTGCAACGCTTCCCAGAGAACAGATGATCAGCAACGGCTCAAACGCATTTGATATCCGCGTGAGTTATTCTTCTCCCCTTGTGGCACCTGTTGCACAAGGGGATCTCATCGCGGAAGTGAAGATTTATGCTGACGGCCGCGAAATTGCAAACGCCCCGCTCGCAGCGGCGGAAAATGTTCCTCTCGGAGGTTTCTGGGCAAGATTTCGCGATACCCTCCGTATTGCGCTTGACCAGGATGTTCTGCATCCCTGATGCGCAGAGGCGCCCTTATGTTTTATTTCTTTGAGTAAAGAAAATGACTGAAGCGGAAAAAAAGGATGTTGTAACCATTGATTCTGAAGTCGTTCAAGACAAGGAATCCGAACAGCTGAAAGAGGCCGTGGAACAGTCCGAGGCGCTCATGAAATTCCCAATGGAATTTCCAATTAAGGTCATGGGCGATGCATCTCCATCTTTCCCTAAAGAAATCATTGGGATTACGAAATCACACTTCGAAGACTTCGACGAAAAAAACGTTGCCGTCACTTGGTCGAGAACCCGCAAATATCAGTGCGTGACGATAACGGTTACAGCGAGATCGAGAGAACAGCTTGACGACATGTACCGTGCACTCACGGCCTGTCCGATGGTGAAATACGCCCTTTAAGCACAGAATGACCCTTACTGCCCCCGAAAATCCTGGACTGATTCGTTCCTGGCTGGCCTTCACACGCCCGAAAACCTGGCTGATAGCAGTCTCCCCGGTGATTGCCTCTCTGGCGCTTGCATGGAGTGAAACCAAGACCTTTGCACCTCTTACCGCACTCTTCACCATTTCCATTGCCATCCTGATGCAAGCCATTTCCAACATGGAAAATGACCTGGGATATGCGGAAAGAAACGCTGAAAGAGGGAATCGCAGGGGCCTCCCGAGAGCAACCACCATGGGATGGATCAGCCTCCCTACAGCTCGTATTGCGATCAGAATAGGAGCGCTTTTAGCGCTCATCAATACCGCTGTACTCATCTGGATCGGCGGGTGGGTTTTCCTTTTAATCGGTCTGGCCTCGCTTATCGCAGCCTACTCATACATGGGCGGCCCGAAGCCCATTGCTTACACGCCTTTCGGAGAGCTTGTCGTCCTTGTATTTTTCGGCCTGACTGCTGTCTGCGGCACCTATTTCCTTCAGACAGGCAGCATATCAACCAATGCATGCCTTCTTGGTCTCGCGCTCGGCAGCATTGCTTCCGGAGTTCTTGCAGTCAATAATTTCCGCGACTATGAGCACGACTCCAGTATTGGACGCAATACCCTGGCTGTCGTCATCGGCAAGCCAGGGTTCCTGAAGTTATTTCACTGCCTGATGCTTGTGCCTTATGCCGCCCTTGTCATTATGGGTGTAAACAGCACCTCTCATTGGCCAATTCTGATCGCCTTCGCAACCCTTCCGCTGGCCGTTTCCATTGCAAAAAATCTTGCTCAGAAAGAACACGAAGCACTAAATGCCGTTATGTTCGGCTGCGTAAAGCTCGAAGGCATCTTCTCCCTGCTCTTTGCGGCGGGATGCATCCTCGCTGTTTTTGTCGAAAAGCTTTAAGAAAAAACGGGCTTTATCAATCCATTGAGATTGAAAAGCCCGTTTTCTTATTTGTGAAGACTCTCAGTGCGACAGCCTTAATCTTCCTTAGGCTGATTCTGCTCAACGGTCTTCATTCTCAGCTCAATTTCCTCGCGCGTAGCGATCGTAAAGCAAGTAATGACCTTCTGAACGCCGGAAATCTTTGCCGCTGTCTGAGCAGCAATCTGAGCCTCATCACTCGTCACAAGCCCCATCAGGTAGATGATGCCTCTTTCGGCCACAACCTTCATCTGGTTCAGAGAAATCTTGCTGTTGCCGACAATAGAAGTTCGAACCCGGGTTGCAAGGAGTGAATCAGAAAGACGCGTCGAGAGCGATGACGGCTCCATAACCGCAAGCTCATTGACTACTCCACGAACATCTGGACTTGCAGTGGCAATCTGTTCAACGGCCTTTCTATTCCCCAGGGAATTAATTTCTCCCGAGAGTAAAACGCGGCCGTCATAGGCGGTCACCGTCACATGATGGGGCTGACTCTTCCCAAGAGCCTGTTCTATTTCATAAGACACGCGTTTTTCCACAACCTCATCGCTCACGATGGAGCCGGCAGTTCTACGGTCTGTTACAACCGATGCCGTTGTTGCGGCTGCCCCACCAACAATCAAGGGTGCGGCTATGCACCCTGAAAGCATTACGACACCGACCGTCAAGCTAAGAGCCAGGGAAGCCTTTCTGAATGAGATTCGCTGCATGTGCATCATCAACCGTAAAAAGAGATGAACCGAAAGCCGAAAGCGTTTTAGAAGTTTAGCGAGGCAGTTCGAGATCGCGCACAGGTAAAGAAGTCCTGAGGGCTTCCGCTTCGTAATCATTTGCAGTCTGGAGAATCGGCTGAATTTTCTGCCAGCTTCCAGAGAGCAGTTCCCGGGAAACGAGAACTTTATGTGAGAGATATCGGATCCTGTCCTCCTTCAGCCACTGCCTGAGCACCTCTCTTATTTGCTCTGGCGAGGTATTGATAACGGAAGCTGCGACCCGTAAAGAAGGAATGACGCTGAGCGCTACCCATTCCACAACACCTTCCCGAAGAAGATCCTGAAAATCCTGGTTCGCGGAAATTGAATTTGCAACAAGAAAAATAGCAAGGCGCTCTTCTACCGTAGCAGAGTGCGTCACCAAAAGCCCGAGTCGATCAGATACGGCGCAGATGGAGGAGTAGTGTGAAAGCTCTCGCTGCCACGATGGATTCTGATCACAAATGCGCAGCAAGAGATCCGCATTGGCAACCACAACTTCCGTGGTAGTCATGCACCAATGCCGACGCTGCATTCTGTCCTGTAGAAAAAGCGTTTCGTAACTGCCGCAGAACGCCCCCGGACCAGAAAGAGAAATCAACAGAGGATCCTTATGAAAAGGATCAAGGAGAGCCTTCGCAACCACACCACGTTCAACCAGCATCAGCTTCTGGAAAAAGCCCGGAGACTCATAAATACGCTCTCCTCGCATGAAGACTGTTCGATGCCCAAGATTATTGATGACTCCCCGCATAGAGCGTGAGAGCTTCGGCGCGAACCAAGGCAGAAAAGCGGAGGTTAAAGACATATAAACAAAAATGCTGTCTACTATGTGAACAACTTACGTGAACAACTTTTATGTTGATGCAGCAATTTGTGGACAACTTCCAGATAGCCGGGAATTCCTGAAAATTCATCCCCAGACTATCCATGCTTGCCCACAATGCATTCATCCACCTATCCACAACCAAACATGAATCTTATCTGTTTGATAGTAATGAATAAAATCAGGTTATCCACAGAAAACGGTTTACCTACTACTAACGACTACTTATTAAATATAAAGATTTAATTGAATAAGGGAGATGAGGAAAATTTACAGGGAGGTTCATTCTAGCTTGTGGATTGTCTGTGGATACTCCATGGGTTAACAGTGAATTGTCTGTTGGTAATGTTACGTTACTTATTGAAATTTATATATTTTTTTCATTGCTCGTTGTGGATACCGAACGGGACGAGTACGCTGGGTATCTGCGCCTGCATTTTTTCGAGATTTCGCGCCTGATCATCAAAGAAGATATGGGGGCGGATAGCTTCCAGGATGCTGCCTTTGTCGAGTCCGTCAAGCAAGAAGAGTTCTGCCGCGCTCATGCCAAAGCTTTTTAAGGTTGTGATTAATCGTTCTTCACTCGGTGCGCCTCTGGAGGTGACAATGGAGATGCGGATGGCAGGCTTGAAGTAAGGGTCCTTGCTGCCTCGGGTCTGATAATCCAGACGCTGGAAAGCTGAAAGCCGCGCAAACAAGTCTCTCAATGGGCCGGGAGCATGCGGAGTTTCCGCTTTTTCCATTTCGTTCTTATGGAACGCCGAAAGGCCTTCCTTCTGATAGCACCTCTCAGATTCATCGTCAGCAAGAACGCCGTCGAAATCAAAAGCAATCCTTAGCGTCGGGTCGTCGTCATCACTGTCATCTGCCATACGGTTCGGCAACACTAAGCCGCCAGGAAGGCCGGCTTCAATCGCTTGGGAAACATTGACAGCGTTGGCGGATAGGAACAGCGAGACCTTAAATGCTGAGATGTAGGGAAAGGTAGATTGTCCAGAAGTGAAGGCGCCGGCATGAATCGGGAGTTGATAATGGCGGCAGGAATTAAAGAAGCGTCTCGCTGTTTCCGGAGAATTGCGCGATAACGCAACCACGCGAAAGGGTTCCTGGTTGGGAAAGAGCTTATTGAGGCCAAGAAAGCGTTTGACAAAGGGAAATGCGACGCCTGGCTTCAAAGGCTCATCCTTCTTTCTGACCTGAAAGTCTCGAAAGGCTTCATAACCCTGGGTTTCAAAAAGCTGATGTTCTTTTTCTAGGTCGAAAAGCGCTCTGGAAGAGACGGCAACGACTAACTGTT
>OGQM01002505.1_pt1 | contig 10919 bp, 10 predicted proteins | sample 1553191 | NCBI WGS metagenome assembly OGQM01 (sample SAMEA2579954, study PRJEB22360) | human gut metagenome | biome: human gut; feature: human-associated habitat; material: faeces | place: Denmark | collected 2008/2010 | reverse complement strand
GCCGTTTCGGCCGCCGAGATGGCGATGGAGAATAAAGAGAAGAAATATCCTTCCAGTCCTCCGGGGAATAGGAAACGGTTGAATACAGCAAAGTTGATGTCCGTGGCATTCAGTATCAGCTCGATGCTGATAAGTATCGCCAGCGTGTTGCGGCGGGTAAAGAACCCATAGATGCCTGCGAAAAACATGATAGCCGAAACTATCAGATAATATTCCATGTGTATCATAATTCTTATCTTTTACGTGCTATTAATAATCCACCTACGATACATGCCAATAACAAGATGCTGACAGCTTCGAAGGGAAGCAGATAACCATACTTGTCACCGCTCAGCATGTGGTGACCGATGGTCTTGATGTTGACCTCCAAAGGTTCCACGTCGGTGGTGGCAATGAACTTATGCTTCAAAGTGATGAATACTACGATGATGGCACCGCCCACGGTGGCACCCAGTCCGGCAAGGAACCTGCTACGCTTTAACTTCTCGATGACATCGCCTTCGCCACTGGTAAGCAGTATGGAGAAGACGTAGAGCACTACGATACCGCCGGCATAGACCATAATCTGCACGGAACCGAGGAAGGTGTAACCCAGCAGAAAGTAGATGCCTGCCGTACCGAAAAGTACGAACAGCAGGTAGGTGGCCGAGCGCACCATGCGGTGGGTCGTTACCGTCAAGATGGAAAATACGGTGATAAAGGCCGCAAGGAAGTAGAATACTACTGTTTCAAGAGTTATTTCCATGTTGTTTAATTACAAGTTACTATTAACGAATTACTTTGTTGTCTCTTCTTTGGGAGCAGTGGGTTTCTTTTTTTCTTCTACATGGCTGCCTGGACGGTTCAGCGTCATGACCAGTTTCGTGCGGTCGAACACTGCATGCTCAAAATCCTGGTCGAACGTGATGGCATCGTGAGGGCAGGCATTCACACAGAGTTGGCAGAACATGCACGAACCGAGGTCGTATTCGTACTTAACCAATATCTTCTTTTTCTTACCGTCTTCCGTTTCAACCATCTCGCCGGTCACCTTGATAGTGTCGTTGGGACAAGCCATCTGGCACAAACCGCAAGCTACACACCGATGTTCATTTTTATCATTATGGGGCATGGTCAGCGTGCCACGGAAACGGTCGGAGAGTTTCAATGTCGAGCGGTTTTCCGGATATTGTTCGGTAGTCTTTCGTCGGCAGAATACGGTCATGGTTGTCTTCATACCTGTCAGCAGAGAAGTGACGCCGTGTATGAGTCCGCCGATATAAGAGTTCTTTTCTTTCATTACTTTTGCCTTTATTAAAATTATCCGCAAGGAAATCTTGCTCCGGCGCTACGCCGGTTAGAAATGCAATTTAAATACTACAATTAATACCATCAAAATCAAGTTTACCATAGAGATGGGTACCAGGTACTTCCACTCCAGGTTCAGAATCTGGTCAATACGCAGGCGGGGGAAGGTCCACTTTATCCACATCAGCAGGAAGACTACGAAGAAGGCCTTTCCGAAGAACCATACAAATCCCGGAATGTAATCCATCACTGCGTTGAAGCCGTCCAGGCCTACGATGTGTAGCGGCATCCAGCCTCCCAGGAAGATGGTGGCTGCCACGGAGGCTACGATAAACAGATTCAAATATTCTGCCAGATAGAAGAATCCGAAGCCCATACCGCTGTATTCCGTATGGTATCCGGCAGTCAACTCGCTTTCGGCTTCGGGCAAGTCGAAGGGACCGCGGTTGGTTTCCGCATTTCCGGCAATGAGGTAGATGATGAAGGCTATCAATGCAGGGATATGTCCCTTGAAGATGAACCAGCCGTCAGCTTGTCCTTCTACTATTTCGGAGAACTGCATGGTTCCCATCAACACTACCATTGTCAGTATGCTCAATCCGCAGGACAACTCGTAGCTGATAATCTGCGCACCGCTTCGCATGGCTCCAATCAGCGAGAATTTATTGTTGGAACTCCAGCCTGCCAGCAGGATACCCACTACGCCGATACTCGATGCAGCCAGCAGGAAGAACACTCCTACATTGAAGTCCAATACCTCCAATCCCTTGTTGATGGGTAGGCAGGCAAATGTCAGGAAAGAAGCGATGATTACCATGAACGGTGCCAGATTGTAGAGGAACCGGTCAGAGAATTTCAAATCAATGATTTCCTTTGTCAACATCTTGATGACGTCGCAGGGCACTTGGAGCAATCCCCATTTCCCCACGCGCATCGGACCGAGGCGGCATTGGAAGAAGGCGCATATTTTACGCTCCATGTAAATCAGGATGATGGCAAGCACGGCATACATCAAGATGATGCATACGCCAATCACCACGCATTCGAGGAATATTGCCAGACCTTCCGGCATCAGGGAAGTCAGCATCTGGTGTATCCAGTTGGTTACTATACTAAAGTCAAACACGTTGTTCATTTACTATTTACAATTTACTATTTACAATTTACGAGGCGCTTTTTGATTTACAATTCACAATGTACAATTTACAATTTGGCTGCGCTGTAATTCCGCATGGTAAATTGTAAATTGTCAAATCGTAAATCCTTTTATCTGTCAATATCTGGTACTACATAATCCAATGTTCCGCCAATGGCAATAAGGTCGGCGATTTTAGCTCCGCGGCAAATCGTATTTACGGTCGATACCAATGGCAAGCCCGTACTGCGGAAATGCAGGCGGTAAGGCATCTTGTCGCCATGGCTTTCGAGGAAGACGCCGAACTCACCGCGGCTACCTTCTACGGCTGCATAATAAGTGCCTTCCGGTACGCGGATAATAGGTTTCATCTTTTCCTGGTAGGCTCCTTCCGGGATGTTGTCTATCAGTTGCTCGATAATCTTCAGGCTCTCCAGAATTTCATCCATACGGATAAGGTAGCGTGCCCATGAATCGCCTTCGGTGCGGATGATTTCTTTAAAGTCCACCTTGTCATATACGGCATATGGCATACGCTTACGCACGTCGCAGGCCCATCCGCTGGCGCGTCCGGTGCCTCCGGTAGCTCCAAAGGCGATGGCATCTTCCCGTGAGAGTATACCCACACCTTTCAGACGTTGCTGGGCAATGATGTTCCCGGTGAATACGTCGTGATATTCGTGTAGGATACCGCGGAGGTAGGGGATAAACTCCTTCACTTTCTTTACGAAGCCGGGAGCAATGTCTGCCTGCACGCCACCGATGGTGTTGTAGTTCATGATGAGGCGTCCGCCGCAAGTTTCCTCAAAGATGTCGAGTATCTTTTCGCGGTCGCGGAAACCGTAGAAGAAGGCCGTTAATGCACCCAGGTCCATAGCAAGACAAGAATAGAACAGCAGGTGAGAGTCTATTCGCTGCAACTCGTCCATGATGGTACGTATGTACTGCACGCGTTCGCTTACTTCCACGCCCATTGCCTTCTCGATACACATGCACAAGGCATGGCGGTTCTGGTGTGCGCCCAGGTAGTCCAGACGGTCGGTTAGAGCCAAGGTCTGCGGATAGGTCAGGCTTTCGCACATCTTCTCGATACCCCGGTGGATGTAGCCGCAGTTGGCATCAATCTTGTCGATGATTTCACCCTCCAATGATACACGGAAGCGCATTACGCCGTGGGTGGCCGGATGTTGGGGACCGATGTTCACCACATATTCCTCATCACCGAAAAGTTGCATCTCCTTATTCTTGATGCTACCGTCGGGATTCAGCTCCAATTCCATGGTGGTGTCCACCGTTTCTTCGTTGTCCATACGCAACGGATTATCTTTTTCCGGCTCATTGTCTTTACGCATGGGATAGCCTACCCAGTCATTGCGCAGATAGAGTCGGCGCATATCTGGATGACCGATGAAAACGATGCCGTAAAAGTCGTAGACTTCGCGCTCGTTGAAATCCGCAGCTTTCCAGATATCGCTGACGGAAGGAAGTTCGGGATGTTCCCGGTTTAGAGTGGCGGTGCGTACCGCTATCCGTTCGCCGGTAACAGTAGATTCCAACAGATAGACTACACCGAGTCCGCGGGGGGTGTCCGGTGCGTCTTTCTCGTCGGGTATTCCCCAATCCATACCGCTGAGGCATTCCAGGAAGTCCATTTGTTTCTCTTTCCGCAGACGCAGCATTTCGTCGTGCAGGACTGAGGGCTCTATGTATTTTATTTCCATATTTTTAAGTACTGATTAGTGGTTCTCTTCTTTTCTGTTTACTCCACCGAAGTATTTCTCTATTTTCACTTTACGCTGCAATTGCATCATGCCGTAGTAGAATGCTTCCGGACGCGGAGGGCAACCGGGAATGTAGACATCCACCGGCAGAATCTTGTCCACACCGTTCACCACGTGATAGGATTTCTTGAACGGGCCTCCGCTGACGGCACAGCCGCCTACGGCTACTACATATTTCGGATCGGCCATCTGGTCGTAAAGACGTTTCAGAACGGGAGCCATCTTGTTGGTTATTGTTCCGCAAACCATAATCATGTCTGCCTGGCGCGGACTGGCACGGGCTACCTCGAACCCGAAGCGCGCCATATCGTAGCGGGCTGCGCCGAGGGCCATGAATTCGATACCGCAACAGCTGGTTGCAAACGTAAGAGGCCACAGTGAGTTGCTGCGTCCCCAGTTGACGAAATCGTCCAGTACGCCAAGGGCGACATTGGCGCCTCCGGCATTAAGTTCCCGAACCAGTTTCTCCAACGTTTCGTTGTCTGTAAACTCCTCATAAGGGATAGATTTAATTTTCGGCTTCTTTGTTACTTCCATTCCAAAGCTCCTTTCCTCCAGGCATAAGCAAGGCCCAGAATCAATATAATCAGGAAAAATAAAACACTGAAAAGTCCTGCCACGCCAAGTTCGCGGGTGATGACTGCCCAAGGGAACAGAAATACCGTTTCCACTTCGAACATCAGGAACAAGATGGCAAACAGATAGTAACCTACCCGGAATTGCATCCACGATTTACCGCGGGTAGGGATACCACACTCGTACGGCTCCATCTTCTGTGCATTGTACGAACGGGGTGCTATCGCATTGGAGAGCGCGATGACGATACCCACGAAAGCGATTGCCGTCAATAAGACGACCACTAACAAAGTAAAGTTCATAAACCTGATAAGATTTTAGATATATAATAATAGATACATCGCACCGGAGGACAAAACCTCTGATTTGTTGTCCGGCGAGGTCAGGGGCAAGCGTCTGCGCTTGCAGGCCTTCTAAATGATAATCTTTCTTAGCCCGAACACGTAATAATTCGCGTCGGGTACGGGATGAGGAGACAGATTCAACAAACGGTCGCATTCCGGTGCATAGGCATGCTGCTGCATCTTGTAGATGTACATGCGCAGGAGTACGCTTTTGTTGGTTGGTACTTGCGTATGGTCCACATGTTCTATGCAGAGGGAGTTTGGTGAAAACAAGTCGTAGAACTTCTGGACTGCTTGTTGGGTGGTAGGAGCTTGTGACAGCGTACAGCATTCTGCTTGTCGGGTGGCAGGAACGCACAAAATATCTGCAGCTCCGGTTGCACTGTCGTGCAATAGGGCTGCAAAGATTATGATTAAACAGTATTTAATGCATTGCTTCATACCACAATTCTCTCTTTCAAGGACGCAAAGATATAATAAGTATTGTTCAATTTGCTATCCCCGCATAACAAAAAATGATTATTTTTACACTTTTTATCCTAAATCAATTCCGTTTCCAGAAATCCGGTGTGAAAAGCAGCAGTACGGTAAATAACTCAAGACGACCCAGAAGCATTAAAAAGGATAACAGCCATTTAGCTGCATCGGGCAGGGCATTCCACGAATAGGCAGGTCCGGTTTCACCCAATCCGGGTCCCATATTACCGATACTGGAAATGACGCAGCCCATTGATTCTTCAGCCCCGACACCCATAGCCATCATGAGCAGTGTACCGATGACTATAATGGCGATATAAATAAAACAAAAAGCCAGTACGGTGGAGACAATGGAGGGAGAGATTACCTGCTTGTTTATCCGTACCGGAAGTATGGCATTGGGGTGTAGGATGTGTTTGAACTCGTTTCGTGAGACTTTGGTAAGAATTACCATACGTATACACTTCAAGCCTCCGGTGGTACTGCCTGCACACGCCCCCATCAGCATGATGATGGTAAGCAGCCCCCACAGGACGGGTGTCCATTGCATGTAGTCATCTGTCGCAAAACCGGTGGATGTATGGAGGGAAATTACTTGGAACAAGGATTTGCGGAAGGATTCTTCCATCCCCATGGGACTGGTATAGTAAAGCACGATGGCTATGACGGCAGTGAAGAGCACAACTGAACCGAAATAGAATTTCAGCTCGGCATTGCCGATGAACTTCTTGAATTTCCGGTTGACGAACAATAATAGCAAGGTGAAGTTGATGCCGGAGATAAACATGAAAATGGAGATGACATATTCTATATAAGGAGAATTGTAGTAGGCAACGCTGGCCTGCTTGGTGGAGAAGCCACCGGTACCGGTAGTGGCAAATGCATGGCAGATACTGTCGAACCAGTCCATACCTCCAAGCATCAGCAGACCGACAAGCAGAGCGGTTATGCCGGCATAGATACTCCAAATCCATTTGGCGGTGATACCGATACGGGGATGAACCTTGTCATGTGTAGGGCCGCTTGCCTCGGCGGCGAACACCTGCAGGCCACTGACTCCGAAGATGGGAAGCACTGCAATGGTGAACATGATGATTCCCAAGCCGCCAATCCACTGTGTCATACTGCGCCAGAACAGTATTCCATGAGGAAGTGACTCGATGTCGTCCAAGATGGTGGCACCCGTACTGCTGAAACCGGACATGGTTTCGAAGAATGCATTGGCAATGTCGGGTATGTATCCGCCTATATAGAAAGGCAGCATTCCGAAAAGAGAGAATGCCACCCAGGCAAAGCTGACCAGTACATATCCGTCACGGCGCGTCAGTTGCCGTTCGCCTCCCTTGCCGAGAGCTGCCAGCAATAAGCCTACCCCTGCTGTGATGCCTCCTGCTTTCCAGAAATCGAGCATATCGCTTTCTCTGTAGTAGAAGGACACGCCCGAACAGACCAGAAACATGACTGTTTCCAGCAATAGCAGAATACCGATAATCCGTATGATTGTCTTGAAGTTAATCATTTACCAACTACTCATTCTCAATTAGTTAAAGTATTTTTCGATTTTCTTAATCATCATGTTCAGGCAGAATACCACTACATGGTCACCCGGCTGTATCAGGGTGTTACCCATAACCACAACGCCTTCCCCCTGGCGGATAAGTCCGCCGATGGTGGCTCCTTTCGGGAGGCCGAGGTCTTTTACCGGATGTTTGGTAATCTTCGAGCCGGCCTTAACGGTAAATTCCGCTACATCGGCATTGGCAAAGGTCAGGCATTTCACGTTGCTGACGTCCGCATCCAGCATCATCTGGTAGATGTGGCTGGCAGCAATCATCTTTTTGTTGATGACGGTGCCGATGTCAAGGCTTTCGGCCATGCCTATGTAGTCGATGTTCTCCACTTCCGCTACGGTTTTGCTGACTCCCATGCGTTTGGCGGCAAGGCAGGCCAGGATATTAGTCTCCGAGTTGCCGGTCAAGGCAACGAAGGCTTCCGTATTTTTCAGTCCCTCTTCCACAAGCAGGTCCATATCCCGCCCGTCGCCATTGATAATCATGGTGCGGTCGTCAAGCAGCTCGGTCAGGCGGTTGCAGCGGTTCAGGTCGTTGTCCACGATTTTCACCTGCATGTAGTCCGGGACATATTGGGCGGTTCGTACGGCAATCCGGCTTCCACCCATAATCATCACGTTGCGCACATCGGCATAATCTTCCTTGCCGGCTATTTTGCGGATGTAGGGGACGTATTTTCGTGTGGTGGTAAAGTATACGATGTCATGTAGCTTGATGGTATCGTCACCACGGGGAATCAGTGTCTCGCTTCCCCGTTTGATGGCTACCACGTGATAGGGCAGCTCCGGTCCACCCAGTTCGTGGAGGGGGATGTTCAGTATCTCGGCTTTTTCGCGCATCTTGGTACCTATCAGTATCAAGGCTCCTCCGCAGAATTCCCACCATTGGCGTACCCAGCTCATGCGGATGGAAGATACGATTTCTTTGGCGGCAAGCATTTCCGGATAGATGAGTGAATCGACACCCAGCTTCTGGAAAAATTCCTTGTTTTTGGGCAGCAGGTATTCGTAGTTGTCAATACGGGCTACGGTCTTTTGTGCTCCCAGATTGTTTGCCAGCATGCATGCGGTCATGTTCCGGCTTTCATCGGGGGTGACGGCTATGAACAAGTCTGCCTCTCCCACTCCCACTTCTTTCAAGCCTTTTATGGAGGTAGGGGAGGCCGTAGCCGTCATCAAGTCAAAGTTGGAGTTCAGTGTGCTCAACTTGTCTTCGTTGTCGTCCATCAGAATGATGTCCTGCTTCTCGCGGGACAGCAATTTGGCCAAGTGTGTGCCTACTGCGCCGGCACCTGCAATAATTATTTTCACTTTTAGTTCGCTGATAGTTGGTAATTAATAGTTGACCTATGGGGTAAATGCTCAAACTGTCAATTTTCAACTATCAATTATCAATTGATTATAGATTCCTTCTTCGTCCATTCCGCAAAGATGGTGCAACTCTTGTATGGTGCCGTGTTCTATGAAGGCATCGGGTACACCGATACGTCTGAAATGGGGAATATAGTCATTGTCCGCCATGAACTCCAGTATGGCACTGCCCATTCCTCCTTTTTTGACACCGTCTTCTATGGTGACGACATGCTGGAAGTTGAGTCCCACCTCGTGCAGCAGGGCTTCGTCGAGCGGCTTGAGAAAACGCAGGTCGTAGTGGGCTATGGAGATTCCTTTGTCCTTCTCCGCACGCTCTATGGCACGTGCGGCCACGTTGCCTATGGGACCGAGGGTGATGACTGCCAGGTCTTTGCCTTCTTTCAGTTTACGCCCTTTGCCTACGGGGATTTCTTCCAGCGGACATTTCCAATCCAGCAATACGCCGCGTCCGCGGGGATAGCGGATGACGAACGGACCTTGGTCCGGCAACTGTGCCGTGTACATCAGGCGGCGCAATTCATGTTCGTCCATCGGTGAAGATATGGTCAGGTTGGGAATCGGACGGAAATAGGCCAGGTCGAAAACTCCGTGGTGTGTCGGTCCGTCTTCTCCTACCAGTCCGGCGCGGTCCAGGCAAAGTACGACGGGGAGGCGGAGCAGGGCGATGTCATGGATGACATTATCGTATGCCCGCTGCATGAAGGAGGAGTAGATGTTGCAGAAAGGCTGCATTCCTTCTTTAGCCATACCGCCCGAGAAAGTGGCTGCATGCCCTTCGGCAATACCCACATCGAAGGCACGGTCGGGCATGGTGTCCATCAGCTTGTTCATGGAGCAGCCGGTGGGCATGGCGGGGGTTACTCCGACGATTTTCGGATTTTCCTTTGCCAGTTCTACCAGCGTTTCCCCAAACACGTCCTGGAAAAGCGGAGGCAAATTGCTGGTGTCCGCCTTGAGGCGTTCTCCGGTTTCCGGATCGAACTTGCCCGGTGCATGCCAGATATCGGGATTCTTCTCAGCAGGTTCGAATCCTTTTCCTTTTACAGTGTGCAGATGCAGTATTTTCGGTCCCTGCATATCTTTGATGTCCCGTAGGACACGGGCTATGTTTTTCACATCGTGTCCGTTGATAGGGCCGAAGTAGCGGATGTTCATCCCTTCAAAGATATTCTGCTGTTGGGCGGCCATTGATTTCAGACTGTTGGCGAAGCGAATCAGCGCTTTGCGGCGGTCCTCGTTCAAAAGTCCCATTTTGAACAGCAGTCTGGATGTCTTGAAGCGCAGCTGGTTATAGCGGTTGCTGGTAGTCAGGTTGAAAAGGTACTGCTTCATGCCACCTACACTTCTGTCTATCGACATGTCATTGTCGTTGAGAATGATAAGAAGGTTGTTGGGGGTGGACGAAGCGTTGTTCAGTCCTTCGAAAGCCAGGCCGCCGCTCATGCTTCCATCACCGATGACGGCGACCACATGGCGGTCTTTCTCGCCTTTTTCGGCAGCGGCAACAGCCATGCCAAGAGCGGCGGAGATTGAATTTGACGCATGTCCGCAGGTGAATGTGTCATAATCGCTTTCCTCTGGTGAGGGAAAAGGACGAACTCCCTTGAATTTACGGTTGGTGGAGAATGCTTCACGGCGTCCGGTCAGTATCTTGTGCCCGTACGCCTGATGGCCTACATCCCAGACTATGCGGTCGTACGGAGTATTGAATACGTAGTGCAGGGCAACGGTCAGCTCTACCGTGCCCAGACTGGCTGCGAAATGTCCGGGGTTGCACGAAACCTCTTTTATAATGTCTTGCCTCAATTCTTTACAGACTTCAGGAAGCTCTTCTACGCTGAGTTGGCGTAAATCCTTGGGAAATGTAATGGTGTTAAGCAAGTTATATGTTGTTGGTTCTGTTCTCATTTCTAATCTGAAGATTACAAAATGCAAAAATAGCAAAAGAAAACGGATGGCGGGAAGTTTTAGAAGGAAAAAAAGCCTCTTTTGTTCACTTCTGTTTTTGCTTTCTCTTTGCATACGCCACATTTCTCGTTCAGCCTGCCTATGGTTAAGGGAAAAGATGCCTGATAGTAAATCGTTCCTCCATGGAGAAAATATTGTTCCATCCTGTAGAAAAAATCGTTCCACCATGGTGGAACGATTTTTTCTACATATAGGAATGATTTAGTGTTAGTAGACAAGGATATTAATCCTTCCAAAGATTGACTTTTATTCTCGCACGTGACCGTCTGTGATAAGAGCTGCTCTACACTTGATGTTTGTTGAAAAATGCAATTTTATAAATTATTTATTGCAACTTTTTAGAAGCTTTGGTTGTTGTTGATATAATATTATCACTACTGTCCCGTAAAAGTGGATAAATAGTTCTT
>OGQM01002503.1_pt1 | contig 10921 bp, 8 predicted proteins | sample 1553191 | NCBI WGS metagenome assembly OGQM01 (sample SAMEA2579954, study PRJEB22360) | human gut metagenome | biome: human gut; feature: human-associated habitat; material: faeces | place: Denmark | collected 2008/2010 | reverse complement strand
GGTATGACAGGAAGAAGGAAACGCTATGGCATGGCAGAAGAGAGAAAAAATGCCGTACTGTAACAGGAAAGGGAAATTCGCAGATCCCTGGACGTTTTCTTACGAAAACGAGGGATGACACCCATATAACTGTCATCCCTTGGCTGCTGATGCGACCAAGAGGAACGGCTATCGGGACTGCCGGGATTATACCGAAGCCTGCGAATCGGGCGCATTTTCGTGAGCGCTCAAGCCCTTGGCAATATTCATATTAATATCAATCAACACGCCCAGGCTTTCAGGCTTGGGATCAACCATAATCGAAACCGTCCGTTTGAAAATAAACATTCCGAGGTTGATAATATTGGCTCTGACGGCCTGCGGCTGCGGGCAGCCGTTATCCTGCATGGCAGATACAATAATCGTCCAGAGCTTGCGGTTTTTTTCCAAGGCCTCGTCCAGTTCATTGTGCCGGGCTTCCCAGTTTTCCTTAATCACGTTCAAGGCCGAGGCGGTGCGAATCAGCGCCCGGCTTTCCAGTTCGATTTGGTTTAACGAGTTCATTTCATTATTGGAATACTGTTGTAAATTATCCATTTTGACCTTTCAAACTTCGCAAAATAAAATCTTTTTTAATATTAATATGCTAAATTGATTAAGATTGTAATAATATTATCATGATTTCTCGGTTTTTTAAAGGGTGATAAAATGAATTTCTGGAAAAAAATCTTTACTGCCGCCGTTTTGGCCGCCGTTTTGCCGCAAACAGCCGAAGCCGTGGTTGACTTTAATCCCAACCGGCAGCAGAAAACTGTCGGATATACCAGTTTTATGGATTATCCGCCGTTTGGGGTCTATAATATCCGTAAGCTGGGATACGGACAAAGCCGCGCGGAATACGCCAGCATTTTTACCAACATGATCAACGATTTTTTTCAGACCAATTCTTTACATCCGGAATTCATCGGCAGTACCGATTATTCCGATTTGGTAAGACGGGTCCGGGCCGGGGACGTTGACATTATTTTCGGGATTTATTACGGAACCAAGATTTATGACGGCCTGGATTATGTGATGCCGGCAATTATCGACAATCCGGTTACAATCATCATGCTGCCGGAACGGGTTGGCGAGATTAAGCAGGTATCCGATCTGAAAAAGCTCAAAGGCGGGCGTTTTGCCGACGACCGGTTCAGCGACTATGTTAACGGCGAGCTTGAAAAGCTTAATTTGCAAAGCGAATCCGACGCTACGGAAATGTTCAAAAAACTTTACAACAAAAAAGTTGATTATATCATTGCCAGCTATTATCTTGGGGTTATCAAAGCTTCCAAACTCGGCCTTAGGAGCAAACTCAGCTTTTCTAAACAGGCGATTTGGAATATGCCGCTGTTCATCGGGGTTTCAAAGGCGTCAAAATATCATGACTCGCTGATGCGGAGCCTGATTTTATATATTGAGAAAAAAGAGAATCGGGACAAATTTGCACGGGAGCTTCAGGATATGGTTCGGAAATACGAACAAGAGAGCCAGAGAATTGTGCCGCCGGTTTTTACCGAGTAGGATTTTAGGAGCTTGACCTTTAAATTCCAGAGGTTACAATTTGACAATATAACTTTTAAAATGAAAGAGCGTTCAAATGGTTTTACTGATACATCATCCGGTTTCGCCCCACAGCCGCAAGATCCGTTTGGAAATGAGCGAGAAAAAAATGCTTTTCGTTTTGAAAGAAGAAGAACCCTGGGCGCTTTCGGCCGATGTATACAAGCTTAATCCGGCCGGGGAACTGCCGATTTTTGTCAGTGACGGCAATGTTATTTCCGGAGACTACGCCATCAGCGAATATTTGGAAGAAATTTCTGCCGAAAACCGCCTGATGCCCGAATCTCCCAGAGAACGCGCCGAAATCCGCCGGCTGATGTCCTGGTTTGACGACAAATTTTATCGCGAAGTTTATCGCAACATTGTACAGGAAAAAGTTTTTAAGCGTTTCAGCCAGGGGCTGGCTCCTGACTCGCGAATCCTGAAAATCGGGTTGAACAACCTGAAATTTCATATGGAATATCTGGACTGGCTCAGCGAAAGACGCAATTATTTGGGCGGTGCGGAATTTTCTTTGGCCGACGTTACTGCGGCGGCGCATTTGTCGATAATTGACTACTTGGGCGACGTGCCGTGGGAAAATTACCGTTATGCCAAGCTGTGGTATTCCAAAATCAAGTCGCGCCCCAGTTTCAAGGATATTTTAAAAGATTCGGTCAAAGGCGTCCTGCCGGCAAAAAATTATGCAAACTTGGACTTTTAGAGGCAGGGAAATGACAATCAGAGACCTTTTACTTATTTTGCCGGTATTGGCAATGACAGCCTGCACTTCCGTTTATGAGGACGATGCCCAGGGGCAGATTGTTTATCATTGGGAGCGGCCGCGAACCGGGGTCATCAAGTTTTCCCGCGATCATTCGGAGTGTTTGCGGGCTGCCGAAAACTGGAGTTGGACGCCGGACATTAACAGTTGGTTTTATTCGGAAGAGGCCAAGCTGGACATTCGCGCTGACTGGCATGCCGAGCGCGGCATCTGGGCAACTTATGTGCCTTATCCGGGGGCTCAGCCGCTGATTGTCAACTCGCTTCGCGATGACGAAAACATCAAGCCCAAAGCTTATCGCGAATGTATGGAAAATCGCGGTTATGCCCACCGGTTTACGGATATTCCCGAAACGACAAACCTCTACATTTACAGGCCGCAACGGGCTTTGCAAGGCAAACCCTTTAACAGGGGCGACATATAGACCTGTTCAAAAGTCTGCGGCTGATATCCGCCGCCGGAAGCCTTGTAAAAGGCAATTACGTCAAGATAAATCTGGCCATTGCTGACAACCAGCTGATTTTGCGACGCAAGCAGGTTTTGTTGCGCGGTCATGACGTCGCTGAACTCGACCAGTCCCCGGTTATATTTATCCAACGTCAGCGCCGCGGCGCTTTTTTGAGCTTTGGCAGCCTGATAAGACGACGTATTTTTGCGATATTCCTCATTGAGGGCAGTCATAGAATTTTTGATTTCGCTGACCGCATTCAGAACGCTGTTTTGGTATTGGTAGAAATATTCCAAAGTGGTTTCTTTTTGTAATTCCACCTGATTTTGCAACTGTCCCCAATGAAGAATCGGCAGCGTTACGGACGGGGAATAATTATACATATAACTTTTTTTATCAATCAGGCCGGATACCTCCAACGACTGCCAGCCCAAAAATCCGCTGAAACTGACATTCGGGTACAGGTCGGCAATCGCTTTGCCGACCAGGGCATTTTGGGCATGAAGCTGACGTTCGGCAATACGGACGTCAGGGCGGTTACGGACAGTGGCGACCGGAAGTTCATACAAACGGGAAAGGTCATAACCGAACCGGCGCCGTATCAGGTTGCGTTTGCTTTCGGCCAGCAGGACGTCAAGCGTTCCGGGAAGTTTTCCGACTAATATCGCCAGAGCATTTTTATAAGCTTCTTCTTGTTTTTTGAGGTCAGGGATTGTCGAGCGGGTCGTTTCGACCGTATATTTGGCCTGATTCAGGGCGACGTTGTCGGCCAGACCGTATTTGTTTTTGGCGGCGATTACATCGTAGATGTCTTCCTGCAATTTGAGATTTTGTTCGGCGATGCGGATTTGTTCCTGAGCGGTGCGCAGGCCGATATAATCGGCGGCTACTTCGGCGGTCATGGTCAGATAGACATTATCAAGGCTGGCGGCCGCCGCTTCAAACAGGGCCATCGAACTTTCGGTCTGCCTTCTGCCGCCGCCCCAAATATCAAGCTCCCAAGAAGCGTCAAGCCCCAGCTGGTAATAATCCGTGTCAATCGTATAGCCAATGCTTTTGCTTGGTTTGTTATAATGGTAGCTGCCGTCGGCGTTGAACATTGGGAAATTGTTGACGGCGTTGATTTTCAGCGTACTGCGGGCTTCGCGCAGCTTTTGTACGGCAATCTTGACATTGGGACTGTTTTTCAGCGCATCGGCAACCAGCCGGTTCAAAACCGGATCGTTAAAATCTTTGTACCAGTCTTTGGTAACAAGACGGCCGGAAATTTCCTTCAGGCCCAGGCTCTCCTGAATGGCGGTATCCTTATACAATGCAGGGCGGCGGTAATCGGGGCCGACTGAACAAGACGCCGCCAAAAATCCCAGCAAAACAATTTCTATTTTACGCATTTTTGGCACCTCCGGATTTGGCTTTGGCCGGTTTGTCGTTAAGGCTGATGCCCAGCGGATTGCCCTTGGTACGGGTTTCTTTGACAATTTTTTCTTCCTCCTGCCCGTGACCGGCCCATTCCTTGATTGTTTCAAAAAAGGCAAACAGCGCCGGAATAAAGATAATGCCGACAAAGGTGGCGGCAATCATGCCGAAAAACACCGAAGTCCCGATGGAAATCTGGCTTGAAGCGCCGGCACCGGTGGCGATGACCATGGGGAAAACGCCCAAAATAAAGGTCAGCGCCGTCATCAACACCGCGCGAAACCGCTCCGAAGCCCCTTTTTGGGCGGCTTTCACAATATCGGCGCCGTCATCGCGGTAAGCTTTGGTGAATTCGACAATCAAAATTGCGTTTTTGGCAGCCAACCCAATCAGCATAATCAATCCGAGCTGCGCGTAAATGCTCAGCGACAATCCCATCAGGTGCAGTCCGGCAAGAGCTCCCAAAATGGCAAAAACGGTTGAAAACATGACGGCAAACGCCAGCATCCAGCTTTCATACAACGCCACCAGAAACAAATAGCAAAAGACCAAAGCCAGCGCAATCAGCATTCCGGCCAGCCCGGAAGCCTCAACTTCCTGAAGGCTGAGCCCGGTCCAGGCGATTTCATAACTATTTCCGAGCAACTGGCGCCCGATGCCCAATATGGTATCAATAGCCGTTCCGGTACTGACGCCGGGTGCGGTTTGGGCCGTGACGGCGGCCGAGGTATATTGGTTGTAGCGATAAATGACTTTCGGAGAGACTTCCGTACTGACCGAAGCAAAGCTGCTGACCTTAATCAACCGGCCGTCGGTCGAACGGACATGCAGGTTCTCAACGTCTTCAATATTCCGGCGGTAGGGAAAATCTGCCTGGATAATGACTTTATTAACCTGTCCGCTCAGCGTAATATTATTGATATAACGGGAGCCGAGGTTATTTTGCAGAGCCTCGAACAATGCGGCAACCGAAATTTTGTATGCCTGGAGCTTGGTCCGGTCGATGTTCAGGTAAATATGCGGCGTATCGGCGGTAAAAGTTGAAAAAGCATAAGACAGTTCGGGGCTGGTATTCATTTTCATCAGCAATTCCTGCATTTTCTGAAACAGTTCATTGGGTGTGGCATCGCCGCTTACTGCCAGCAGTTCCAAAGACAGGCCGTCCGAATTGCCGATGCCGGGAATTGCCGGAGGGGCAAAAAAATTGATCTCGGCCTCGGCATTGGCGGCAAAAGTTTCGGTCAGGCGGTTGGTCAGGCTTTCTATGGACAACGACTTTGCCGTCCGTTTGTTCCAGGGCTGCAGCCCGACGACACCCAGCGCCACGTTTTCGCCGCCGCCGCCCAAAATCGAGTAGCCGGCAACGGAGATATAATATTTGACTCCCTCCATTTGCATAACCTTCTGACCGACTTCCTGCAAGATGTCGTTGGTCTGGTTGATGGTTGCCGTATTGGGCAGCTGAATATTGGAAAAAATAATTCCCTGGTCTTCTTCGGGAATAAAAGACGATGCGGTACGGGTGAATATCAGCGCTACCACGGCAATGGTTCCGAGCACGACCAAGGCGGTGATTTTCAGATAAGAAGAAAACCAGCCGACGACGCCGGTATATTTATCGCGAAAAAAGTCGATCGTATCATTAAACCAGGCAAAAAAGCGGCTGCTGACCGAAGCATCGTCGTTACGCAGAAAGATGGCGCAAAGAGCGGGGCTCAACGTCAGGGCGTTAAAGGCCGAAAAGACAACCGCGGTCGCAATGGTAACGGCAAACTGCTGATAAATTTTGCCGGTAATGCCGGCCATCAGGCCGACCGGGATAAAAATCGACAACAAAACAAAAGTGGTGGCGACAATGGCGCTGGCAATCTGCTGCATTGCCTTAATTGAAGCCGCTTTGGCGTCCAGTTTTTCGTAAAGCATCAAATACTGCACACGTTCCACCACGATAATGGCATCGTCAACAACCAGGCCGATAGCCAGAATCATGGCAAACAGCGTCAAAATGTTTATATTAAACCCAAGCATATAAATAACGGCAAAAGTTGCAATCAGCGAAACCGGAATGGTGATAAGCGGGATCAGGGTCGTTTTCCAACGCTGCAGAAAAACGAAGGTAACCAAAACCACCAGGGAAAAAGTAATGACCAAAGTTTCCAAAATGCTTTCAATTGAAGCGCGGACAAAGTCCGTCGAATCGTAGGCGGTTTCCAGACGAATATCTTCGGGAAAGGTTTTTTGCAATTTTTCAATTTCTTTGCGGACATTTTTCATAATATCCAGCGAGTTGGAATTCGGCGTCTGGCTCAAACCGATAACTACTGCAGGAGTATTGTCAAAATCGGCATTCATCTGATAACTGTCGGCGCCAAGCTCAACGCGGGCAATGTCTTTGAGCCTGACAATGCCGCCGTCGGCCGAAGTGGCTATAACGATTTCTTCAAAATCTTTTACGTTATTCAACAGCCCTTTGGCCGTCAGGCTCAAGACGACCGGCGTATCTTTGCTGCTCGGAGCGGCGCCGACCCGCCCGATGGAAGCCTGAACATTCTGATTTTCGATTGCCTGAACCACATCGGAACTGTCCAGTCCCAAAGAGGAAATACGGTCAGAATTGAGCCAGATGCGCATGCTGTACTGCGGGCCGTAAATCGAAACATCGCCCATTCCGGGCACGCGGGCCAGACTGTTCTTGATATTGCTATAAGCAAAATTGCTCAAGAACAAATCATCATACGTCCGGTTTGGAGAACGCAGCACCAACATTCCCAAGATATTGGCCGACTGGGTTTTAACTTCAAGCCCTTCCTGAGTCACAATCGCCGGCAGCTGCGACATCACCTGCTGGAGGCGGTTTTCGACCTTGACCTGGGCAATGTCCGGATCCGTCCCGATATTAAACGTTACCGTCAGGTCATAGGAGCCGTTGTCGTCAGACGTTGAAGACATATAGAGCATGTCTTCTACACCGTTAATCTGATTTTCAATCGGGACAGCAACCGTATCGACCAGAACCTGTGCGCTGGCGCCGGGATAGGTGGTGCTGACAACGATCTGCGGCGGCGTAATCTGCGGATATTGGGAAATCGGCAAAACAACAATGGCCAGACAGCCCAGCAAGACCATAATAATGGCGATGACTCCCGCAAACCGCGGCTTGTCAATAAAATATTCGGAAAACATTATTTCTGCTCCTCCCCGGTTTTGCCGCCAACGACATTAAGTTTCAGTTTTTGACCGGGGATAATGCGGCCGACTTTGTCCAAGACCAGATATTCGCCGGCGGCAAAAGTATTCTTGAGGATATAATCATTGCCGCTAATCCCCAAAATATCAACTTTGCGCCGCTCAAGCCTGTCGTCCTTTACCACATAAACATAGTTTCCGGAATCTTCCATTGTGACCAGATTTTGGCGTACGGGAACGCCGTTTTTTATATTTTTCTCCAACAAAACGTCAACATAAGCATTGGCGACCAAAGTATGATTTTCGTTTTCAAAATCGGCATAAACAGCGATTGAATTGGTAGAACGGTTGATTTCATTGTCCAAGAACCGGAATTTTCCGGTCTTATTATAAATCTGGCCGTTACTGAGGCGGATTTTGATTGCTTCGCCGTTAAACAACCCGCCCGATTGTTTGGCCATTTCGTTGAGGTAATCTTTGTCGGTAATGGAAAAAACAACCCGAATCGGATCAAACTGGATAATTTTCAGCAAGGTTCCGCTTGACGGAGAAACATAGTCCCCGCGGGTGAGGTCAACATTGCCGACAATGCCGCTGATCGGCGCCTGAATAATCGTATAGTCAAAATTAACCTTGGCCAGATCCCGATTGGCCTTAGCCTGAGCCAGAGCGGCTTTAGCCGAGAGATAAGAGGCTTTGGCATTGTCCAATTCGGTTTTGGAAATAACTTTGGTACCTGCCTGCTTCACCCGGCGGTAATAGACCGCAGCATTGTTTAAGGTGGCATCTGCTTGTAAAACGGAGGCCTCCGCCGCCTCAAGGCTGGCTTTATATTCATTTTGGCGAATGAGAATCAGATTGTCGCCGCGCTCAACTCTTTGACCGCCATCGACCATGATGTCTTCAAGAAAACCATTGATATAAGGAACGATGTCAACGGAATGAATCGGCGTAACGTAACCGATATAGGACTGTGTCAGCGAAACATCGCGCGGCGCAAGCGGCATTACGTTCAGAGCAAGTTCCTGCGGACGAGAATCTTCGGAAGTCGGTTTCCGGTGCGCCGAAGGCCAAAAAAACCAGGCCAAGACAGCCGCCAAAATGACTAATATAATCAAAAGATCGGTATAAGTTCTTTTTTCCGGTTTAGAGGAGGATCTCATGTTCATACCACCTTAGTTATAAAATTTCCATGTGCGATATAGATAATTGCGATGGCTGTCAATTCAAGCCTGCCCGACGCAGACAGCAAAAAAAATCAGTACGTTAACTCCCGCCCGATTAATTGACAAAATTCCTTATGGTATGACAATAAATTATTGCACATTTTGGAAAAATATATTATGATAATTCTTATATATGGAATCGTTTGTGGGAGAATCGCTGGTTTTGTAAAACATTTTCTTTTGTCTAGTTTTTATTCATAGAGGGATTTTCATTATGCGGGATTTTAACAAATTCGGGCCGTTTGGCTGCGGCCGGGTAAAAGCTGCTTTACGCTTTTCTTTAAGCGTCAGCAGCGCTGCTCTGATGTTGGGCGGAATGGGCGGCGGGCTGCTGTTCGTTTGCGGAGAGGCGCAGGCGGCAATTTGTTTTTTGCCCGATTGTGTGGAGAAGCCGGTCGGCAGCAGCGATCCCAGCGGGCGGATTTGCCGTTCGGACGGATATCTGCCCAACGGGGAGATTGTCTGTTCGGAGTTTTCGTATGTGGAATATTGTCCCGAAGATGCCTCTTATCTTAAGTGCAATAATCAGAAATGGTGTGGGGATAACGGCTATACGGTATTGGCGGAAGACTGTACGGTTCCGGAATATGCCGATGAGCAATGTCCGAACGGGTTGGCGTTATATAAAAGGTGCAAGGCGGATTATAAACGGGCATGCGAAGAAGAGGACGGAGATTATGTGAGCGAGTGCCAGGATGGTTGGAAGCTGGACGACGAGGAACTTTGCAGTTATTCACCTTTATACGGGAAATGTTGCAATGAATGTTTGGATTATCCGTATAAGGCGGATGAAATTCCCGCGGGGTATCACCAGGGGAAGAGTTGTTCATCTTGCGATGGTGTGAGGTATCAGAAAGAACTCAACGACTGTGCGGCGGATGGATTTATCCGTTGTGAGAAGGGCGGACAGACGGGGACGGAAGTCTGTTTGAGCGGGAGTGAGAAATGGTATAAGGAATGCTGCTCGGAGTGCAGCGGTTATCCGTATTTTGAAAACGAAATCCCGGAAGGTTACGTCAAGGGTGATAGCTGTGATTCTTGCGACGGGATGAAATATAAGACCAAAGTTGGAGAATGTGCCGAAGGATATAACTGGGAGAACAATGCCTGCGTTGTGGCTTGTAAACAAACCTGCGACATTGGGAATATTTTGTATTCCGACAGTACTTGCAGTTCGTGCAAGGTGAGCGGCAAAACTCCTATCGGGGTGGTTAGTTATGCGGAGGGAACAAAGAGACTGGCGATTAATTTGACTACGACTAGTGCTATGACTTGGAGTAGCAGTTATACAGATATCAGCGGCATTCCAAATTACAGCTCTTCGCCCCATACTACAGATTTTAACGGCAAGAGCAATACAGCAGCTTGGGTTAGTTATTATGGCAGCAGCGTCACCAATTATGCGCCGGGATATTGTTATAATTTTACGACAACGGGTACGTCTAAAGGGCAGTGGTACCTCCCTGCGGCCGGTGAACTTTATGCCTCTGTATGGACAAATAAATCGACTGTAAATGCCGGTTTGAGTGCTGCTGGTGGAACATCTATTCAGAATGGATGGCATTGGTTTTCGTCCGAGTATGACCTCTACAACGCGTGGATCGTGGACGCCAGTAACGGCCATATGAGCTGGTACGGTAAGGACTACACCTACAGGTACGTCAGGTGTGTCCTCGCTTTTTAAGTTAAAGAGTTCGGGTAACAAGTATTATTATGTTTTTCTTTCTCCGATACTCCGCAGAGTGGCGAATGTGCTCTGCGGAGTTCACTTTTGAGGGATATCCTCGTTATTCCTCACGATGTTTGGGCGCGAGTATGGGGGAAAAGAGAGAGGGCTACAGGTTAGCCAAATCTCTGCCTAAGGTACTGTATGCCATGACACTCATATAGCTGTCATTCCGGGCTTGACCCGGAATCCAGGTGGCTAAGGAATCAATGTTGACCTGGACTCCGGCTCGGAGGCCGGAGTGACAGATAAAAAAACAGGCCGGAGTGACAGATAAAAAAACAGGCCGGAGTGACAGATAAAAAAAACGGGCCGGAGTGGCAGGAGGGGAAAAACGCCGTGCTGTGACAGGAAGGGGGAAATTCGTAGATCCCTTGACGTTTTCTTGCGAAAACGAGGGATGACTCTATGGGGTGGGCGGTTGCTTCGCAATCGAGGGATGACCCACATGGCGGGAGCGCGGGCAGCGGCCGTTAATTAATAACTGTCATCCGTTGGTCGAGATAGCGGCCATCAAGGGGGCTACGAGTTTTTTCTGTTTCCTTTTGTCATTCCGGGCTTGACCCGGAATCCAG
>OGQM01002500.1_pt1 | contig 10935 bp, 20 predicted proteins | sample 1553191 | NCBI WGS metagenome assembly OGQM01 (sample SAMEA2579954, study PRJEB22360) | human gut metagenome | biome: human gut; feature: human-associated habitat; material: faeces | place: Denmark | collected 2008/2010 | reverse complement strand
GGCGGCAGAGCGGGGAAACAGGAAACGACTTCGGAAGAGGGAGGCAGGATCCCGCTTGTTCAAACCGATTCCGTATCCGAGCCCATCGGCGGGACGGTCGAACGCAACGACGCTTACGAGAGGGAAAAGTACGACCGAGCGGCGTCGGATATCGAGCGTGTGCTGGACAAAATGGCGGAAAAGGCGGCTTGCACGCAGTTGGAGAACGAGCGGATCCGAGAACTGAACGAGGCGGCGCAGAACATCTCTTACGGCAATATCCACAGCGGCGTTAACATACGGATCAATCGTATCGCGGACGTGGATGAAGAATTGAGGGAGGAGTATCAAACCATAGCGCCGCCGCTTTTGAACATTTCGAAACAGCTCCAGAAAAGCTTGATTCAAAAATTGAAAGAGGAGCGGCGCGGCGGAAAACAGACCGGACTTTTAATGGGGCGCAGGCTCGATACGCATGCGCTGCATCGCGGCGACGGCAAGGTGTTTTACAAAAACGCATTACCGAACGAGATCCCGGAACTGGCTGTCGGTCTGTTGATCGATGAGTCGGGTTCGATGTCGTGCGGCGATCGAAGCAGTTATGCGAGAGCGGCGGCTATTATTCTCTATGATTTCTGCCAAGCTTTGAAAATCCCTGTTATGGTTTACGGTCATTCCACCGGCAGATATAGTAATTCGGTAGAGCTTTACTCGTATGCGGAGTTTGACAGTTTCGACCAAGACGACAAATACCGACTGATGGATATCGCCGCGCGATATAATAACCGCGATGGAGCGGCACTCAGATATGTGGCGGAACAGCTGTCAAAACGTGCCGAAACGGTTAAAATTCTCATTTCGGTCTCAGACGGCCAGCCGGCGGATTACGGATATGGCGGAACGGCGGCAGAAGAGGATCTTCGAGGTATCAAGCGAGAGTATCAGAGAAAGGGTATTTTATTTGTCGCGGCCGCGATCGGCGACGATAAGCAAAACATAGAACGCATTTTCGGCGATTCGTTTCTTGATATAACCGATTTGAAACAACTGCCTGTGAAATTAACGGCAGTCGTAAAACGGCATATCCGGGTATGATTCCATATAACAGTTGCAGGGCAGTCCTTTTCGGGCTGCCCTAATTATTATAAATTTTAGGAGATCAAAGATATGAAACTTGTTTTATTCAAAAATTTACAGGATAAATATTCGTCGCTGCAGTACGGTATCGTCGGCGATAACGAAAATCTTGGCATAAAGAAACTTTGCGATGGCGAAACGGTCACATATGGAGATTACGAGATTCTCAGGACAATTCCCGAAAGTGAACTGTTAGGTTTGTTAAAACTGGATAAGTACGTTGTGTGTATGGATTCTTATTGGGTATGCGACGCGCAGATGATTGATGTATCGGATGTAGAAGATATAAACAATATCAATACTTTCGCAAATGATTTGGACGATCGCTGGAGAGATATGGAACCGACGCCGTTCATTGCTGTCGTCGAATCAGTCAGTGAAGACGACGCATGCAGAATCGCCGCAGAGCAGTATCGGTATGACAATAGGTGCTTATTTGCACAAAAAATCTAATAACAGGAGGAAGCATTTTTATGCTGGATGAAAAATTTTGGAAACCCGAACAGAATCGTTTTATATCAACATGTATGAAAGAGTTTTTTAATGAGGAACCGCTATTTAACGGTCTTGAACCCGCAAAACTCGGCGAGATAGAGGCAAAACTGTTTAAACTGTTGCAGGAAGTCAAAGAACCGATATATCGGGAAGTGGACAGGGAATATCTGCGTGAAGATGTCTCCGATAAAATCAAAGAGTGGTGCGGTGAAAAGGGGGAGTATGTCCTGTCGCTATTTTCGTTTGATGAAATAAATTACATCGCCGAAATATGGCAGCAGAGGCTTGCGGATGCCGAACCATACTGGGAAGTCAACTGGGAAGTATTGGACAACGTTCTTGAAGATGGTTACCAAATATCTGCTCTAGAAGAGTACGGCGAATCGGAAATTAAAGAGTACATTAAATACCGATTGAAGCAGAACGGTCGTTCGGATGACACTTTATCGATTGAAGATTACTTCAAGGCGAAGAAAAAGGAAACTTATCGATAATAGAAAAGGCTGTTTGGTTTTTGATATAAAAAATATGTTCAACAGCAATCTCAAATAAAGGAATGAAAAATGAAACACGAAAATTTTTTGAGTATTAAACTTTTGGATGAACGGGTTGTCGGTAAAGAGACCTATTTGTTTCGGTACGAGATAATTAGCAATGGACCGGTACAGTATTGCGTAAGGAATTCAAAATATAAAAAAATTATTTCCGCCCTGAATCGTTCATCTTTAGAGAATTATTGGCAAGAGTATCTTAAATTGAAGAGCAAGCGTGTCAATCCGTTTCGTAAAGACGATATTCTTTATTTCAAAGCTGATAGAATGAACAATCAATATTTGTTTTATCAAGTCATTAAGGTCGAAAGAATGAAAGTCTTCCTATGCGAAATTAACGCGGAGGAAGATGAGTTGTATTCGAATTTTAATTGCGTGAGACCACTGCGGAATCAATTTATAAATGGAAACCTGATTGAAAAAAAGGTCGAGATAATCCAAGTGAATGGTTGTTGTCCTAAATATGGGATAAAGTCTGAATCGGGTGATTGGCAAATTTTTCGCGGAGAATATTTGACGATCGACAAAGAAACAAAAAGCCAATCTTCTAAAAGAAGGAAACGGTAAAAATGCGTACGGGACTATGTTTTATAGTTCCGTATTAAGAAATCTGAAAAAAGGAGAATTATTATATTGAGTAATAAAAGTCAAATGGATTTTGAAGACGGCGACGGTGAACAGGGAATATGTCCGTACTGTGGAGGTTCACTGTCTTACGCCGAAAAACAAGAAGATGCGATTGGGTTGATTTATCCATGGACTTGCGATGAATGCGGCGAGCAGGGCAATGAGACCTATGAGCTTTCCTTTACAGGACATTACCATAAGTAAAAAATTAAGAAAAGAGGAGTTTAATTATGTATTATTCTATATTGTTTATTGACGGACTTGATGACGAATGCGTCTTAGTGGGCGTTGACAGCCATCGCTGAGGTGATATTATGTCGACCTGGTATTCAACGTGCATTAATTTCTATTCAAAGCATCGCTGTTCCATAGAAGAGTTTAAACAAAAACTGGATTCAATTTATAACGGCAAAGCAACGCAACCAAACGAATTCGGGAAAGGCTGGCTTGGCGATATAGCCAATACTTTTTATCCATCGTTAGGTGCGGATAAGATTGACAGTCTTGGGACGTTTACGGTCAGCGAAGAGATCTGCGAACTGGACGAGTGGTTTTATTTTAGCATATGGACATGGACTGCCCGCGGAATAAAAGTCGGTCTGTTTTATAAATTGGTTTCAGATTTTTATCCGGAAATCAAAATATCTTATGTGTGCGATGGGCCGGTTTATTTAATGTGGGACGAAGACAATCTGTTTTATCCGTTCATTTATTATATGGATATGTATTACCCGTCAAAGAGCGGCGAAGTATGCCAAATCGATACCCACGAGTTTGCATCGTTGGAAGAAATTTATGAATGGCTCGACGAACATTTTCCTTTTGAACTTGCGAGGACAGAATCTTTAAGCGAGCTGGAGTCGCAGATACAGGAAAGACTCGAGGAATCAGATTCGGATAATTTCTATTGCGAGTTGGAAGAGTATGCTGAAATGGATCCTAAAGGATTTGGAGTTTTTTACGACTATATATAAGGAGAAGAATCAAATGATTGATCAGGATAACATTAAAGAGCTAGATTCGCATTGGAACGAAGTGATGGATTTGGCCGTAAAATACGGCTTTATCACCTATGCTTACGGCGGAACCGCTATTCTTGTAACACATGCAAACCAGTTAAAAGAATACGGGGAAGAAAAATATCGTCAGTTCCAAAAAAACAGATTTGGTCGGAAAATCTGAGGTGCTGATATGAAATCACTTCAGAAGGATAATATGTCGCTCGATGAGTTGTGTGTTGAGGTGAAAAAACTTACGGATAACCATTGTTGCCATACGATTTACAGTGCGGTGGGGACTCTTTTCGAAGATGTCCCCGTTGCAGAACTCGTGCGATGGCTTTCCCGTGAATGCCACTGCGAAAGCGCCATCCGATATTATCTGCAAGAGCAAATTTCGGGGGCAGTAATAAATAAAATCAAATACGGAGGAGTAAAAAATGATACTTGACAAAGCTGGTGCAATTTTTGAATATGAAAGCAGAAAATTTATGGTTGGCGATCAGATTGTCGCCAACGGTGAAAGCGCGTACGAAGGTCTGATCGGCACGATAACCGAGATTCGGGACGGCGAGGACAAAGATACGGAAAACGATACTCCCGATATTTATTGTCGTTTTGATGAACCAGTTACACCTTATGAGATTCATAAACTGGAAAAAAGATTTTCTGATTTGTATCAATGTCAAAAATCGGTTGATGATATCTCTTTGGACCTGGTCATAATGGCACCCGATATGATAAAAACAATAAAGGAAATCGAAGACGATAAAGTTGTCGTTTCTGTTTTCGTAATAACGGAAGATTGGGCTGAACAGGATGACAGCGGAGTCAGCACATGGCTTGCGCCGGACATCGCTTCTGCGAAACAAAAAATGAATCTGGCGATCAAGGAAGCAATACAGGGCGGCGGAATATTTGATATGCGCGGAGAAGACGATATTCAGGAAGACTCTTCTGAACTTTCCTATGAAATATATTCGGAAGGTTTTTACTGCTCATCGCATTACTCTATCAATATCAAGGAAGAAGTTCTGAGTTGCACGCCGGAATTCTTTAAAAAGATGCCGGAAAAGCTTCAAAAACTTGAAGACGGCAACAAGGAGGCCGGATAAATTGGGGAAACCGAGGCTCTTGCACAGGCGGCGTAGAGTTAAAAGCCGGCATAAGGAGAACAGAAATATGAAGGAAAAAATGAAGTATGTTGCAGTAAATATGCGTCCGGAATGTGATCCGACAGAATGTTTGGAGTGTCCGTATTTTGATACGGACACCGGGCACTGCTCGGCGGATGAAAAGATTAAAGGTTGCAAGTATTGCTCGAATGCGTTTTCCGACTTACGGCTGGATGCGCATCATGATTTAAGTTATCTCCCGATCGGCAATGCCGAGAAAGGCTTCGCGGCTTTTGTTCGTGCTTCGGCAGAATATAAACCGCCTGTTTGCATTGTCGTTCAGACGTACCGCGAGGACATTAAGCAGAACGTGGATGTCATGCATTATACGCCGGCATATTGTCCTGTCTGCGGCAGGGAGATTATCGAGAATAAAAAATATTTACAGGAGAAATGATTTTATGAATGAAGTCGAGTACGAAAAAAGATGCGACGCACTGTTCCAAAAGGCGAAATCGCTCAAATTGGAGTTACTGTTCAAACCGGAAAATTTTGATCCGCAGCATCTGAACTGTCTGTGGCACGGCGGTAACATCGCGGAAGTCAAAGTGACCGAAGATTTATCGATCGATATTTGTGCGTACGGTGACGTCTATGCGGATTTATACGACTGTAAAGGTAACCATATTGCGCATGTAAAAGACAAGATAAACAACGCGGTTTTTGCCGATGTTGTGCGGCCGTATCTGAAAAATGATGCCGACTTAAAAAGGGCAATCAAACACGGCAGGCTTAAGGTCGATTATAACAATTGGATCGAGTACGACGGTTTTATCCGTGATGCAACAAATCCGGGCCAACAGACATTTATCGACCTTGGAATCATTTGCGATAATCTGTTGGACGACGATATACTCACCGCCATTGGCGAAGTCCTGGACTCATATCAAAATATAGTTTCGGAGATTCGCTTTGTGGCAAAAGAGGATTACGGAATATCCAGAGGTGATGCAGTATGAGTTATGTCATATGGCATACATATGGCTACAGCGTTGAATTGACGGATATCTTGTGCGAATCGCCCGACAGGATCAAACTGCTTTTATCCGTTACTCCTGATTTTGAAAAGAAGGTCAACGAGTGATTTAAGCAGTGTGGTATCAAAGAGACTACGGTGGAAGACTACGCTGAATTTGACCAAGACTATCATTTGGGATTGGCGTACATTCAGGCAACTGCGAACGTTGACTTTTGTTTTGAAATCGAGTATAATAATAAGCAATTGGAGTAGCATTATGACAAAAAAGATGACCGAACAAAAAAAATACGTGGACATTATTTCGAGAATCGGCAAGGTCTTTGAAGAAATTAAAAGCCTGCGTCCTTTAAGTGAAAGTGAAGTTAGGTATTTCTATGAAGAATTTTCGATAAGTTCGTCTCACAATTCCAATGCGATTGAGGGCAACACGTTTACTTATGACGAGACGCGGTTGTTGCTCAAGGAAGGCATTACGTCAAGCGCAAGGTCATTTCGGGAGCATGAAGAAATCATAGGCTATAAAAAAGCATTTGATTATCTTTATTCTGCAGTCAAAGATAAAATTTTGATTTCCGAGGACTTTATAAAAAAGCTGCACAATTTTGTGCTTCGCGGTGACGAGGAGGCGGGACAGTATCGTAAGATTCAGAATTATGTGGGCGATATGTTCAGTGTCAAATTCACACCCTGTCCGCCATCTGAAGTTTCGGAGAAAATGAATAGGTATGTGTATGAACTTCAAAATGATTTGGTTGAAAATGCTTCGATTAAAGAACAGGATAATCCCGATTGGGTGAAACTGTTTTATAATTTGGCAAAACATCATGTCGAGTTTGAAAAAATCCACCCTTTCATTGATGGAAACGGCAGGACCGGCAGACTGATTCTGATTTATGAAATGATTTATATCGGTTTGTTACCGGTTGATATTCGTTATGAAGAACGCGCCAGATATTATGCAGCTCTTGCTTCATACGAAGATAAGGAAAAATACAGCACTCGTCCGGAAAGTAGGTTTGAACCTATGGCAAAACTTTTAGCTGAGAGCGAACTTGCAAGTATGGAGATGTGGCTGCAAATTTTTGGCAACAATTAAATCAGTGTCGAAAGACAGAAACGGGAGTCTGGTATATTACCAGGCTCCTTATTTTTTGGAGAAATAAACATGGATCAAAAAATTGCGATTCAAACAACAGACAGGGAGGATTTGAGATGACGAAAGGCATAAAGAAAAGACTGAAGAATATCGTCTATGTAGACGAAAAGGATTTTGAAGGCGAAGAGGAGTTATGTAACGCTCTTGTCGCTTTCATAGGACGATGGAAAAAGAAGAAATTTGCCGAATGTGAAAAACAGCGGCAAAAAGTTGAAGATGACTTGGCTGCTGCTCAGGCCGTTATAGAATTGTGGGAATGTGCGGGCGAAGGGAATATCGAGGACTATGACACGGCTCGCGATCTTATCGCCGAAAAGCTTTCCCCGATTCAGGATGAGAAAGAATATTACGAGGCTATGTGTAACAAGTACATCAAAAAATGCAAAGGGTACCAGTACGAAAAAACAGGAGGAAGCACATGAATATTGACTCGTTGATTCCCGTCTATGACGAAAAAAGGCGGTTCACTCCGCCGGCTTTGTTTGACGAAATGATAAATATCGTTCGGCATGCATTTTTTACTGACGAAGCAAAGCGCTGTGTTTTTAATAGAAAACTGGAACTGGATTACATTTTATCAGAGCAATATCAATGGTACAGTAAAAAGCAGATTTGTGATGTCGGATTTGATATTGTATGCGTTGCGCATTACGGATCCAGCGAAGGCATTTATATCAATGTTTCGTTGTACGGCGATTTAGGTATTGAGTCTGATCTAGAAGATGGCAGTAGGTATTATATCGGAACATTGAAAACATTATCGACCGATTTTGACGCAATGCGCGCCTGTGGCGAACTTGCAGGCATCATCACGGCAGTCGGTCGAAAGTTGATTTGTCAAAATTACAAAAATTTTACAACATCAAAATAAAATCAAATATGAACAAGGAGTATACAGATGATCTTAAACAAACCAGGCGATACCTTCGAGTATGAAGGTAAAAAATATACGGTCGGTGCCGAGATAATCGGTACCGATGAAAGTGAATATAAAGGGTTGTACGGCGTTATAACGGAAATCAGAGACGGTACGGATAAAGAAACGGAGAACGAAACTTTGGATATTTACTGTACTTTTTATGAACCGGTTACTCCGTACGGCATCAAGGAATTGGAAAAACGCTTTTCCGATTTATGTGGCACCCCGAAAAAACTGGAAGATATAGCGTTGGATTTAGTTATTATGGCGCCGTCTATGATCGGCGTTCTTTCCGAAATGGAAAAATCGGAAAAAGTTGTTTCGGTTTATACCGTAACCACGGATTGGGCAACAGAAGATGCAAGTGACGTAACCGTGCAAGTGCTGCCTGATCTTCGTTCGGCTAAAAAAAAGATGAGGCAAATCATTCGAGAAGAAAAGCAGTGCGGCGGTATTTTCGATCTGCGAGGTGAAGAGAACATCATCGAAGAATCTTCCGAATTGTCGTATGAAATATATTCGGAAGGGTACTATTGCTCTAATCATTTTTCTGTTAGAATCGAAGAAAAAGAATTGTGCTGTACGCCTGAATTTATTCAAAGGCTTGTGAAATTGAATAAAGCAGGAGGCGAGTAATGGTTGTAATCAATACGAAAGTCGGTATCCTTTACATGGAAGAAATAAACAAAAGAGAGGAAGCTGACCGGATTAAACTGTATGATTCTGAATCACGTTACTTCGATTATCTGCCGCTCGAAAGCATCAAACAGGAGGCAATCGGCGCTTATTGTAAAACCGTTATCGGACAGTTGGAAAAAATGGAAACGATAGATGAAATTCTTGCGTTTCTTTGGATACGGGCATATACGGTAAGCGATTCGTGGATCGATTTGCTGGAAGATATTTACGGGGTGGACGGGGACGAATACGACTTGGACAATGACCGATATGTTAAACTTCCGAACGGGGAAATACTGACGGAAGAAATAATTGCCAAAAATGACTGCGTCAATAAAATTGGGAACACATATGTTCTGAACTGCGAATAGGAGAAATTTTACATGAATAATCAAAAGTATAAGGCAAAGTGCAGGGCGTTATTTGAAAAGGCAAAAGCACTCGGCTTGGAACTTGAGTTCTGCCCACAGACCTACGACAACAACAGATTGAATTGCCTGTGGTACGGCGGACAACTTGCCGTAATCAAGATTTCCGATAAACTTTCGATCGAACTCAGTATATGCGGCGACGTATACGCGGAATTTGTGGACAGGAAAGGGAACAAAATGGCTTGTGTAAAGGATAAAAACAATTCGGGCGCGTTCAGCAAGTATGTAATGCCGTATTTGAAAAACGACCGCCAGCTGCTGGCGGCAATCGATTCCAACAGGTTATATCTCGGAAACAATAATTGGATTGAGTACGATGGCTTGCTTAAAGAGCAGGAATCGGACGAACTGTATCAGTTTGTCGATCTCGGTATCGTCTGCGATAATATTCTTGACGATGATATCCTGGTCGCAATCGATTCGGCTCTTGACCGGTATAAGGACATTACGGCGGAAATTCTTGCCGTAGCGGAAAGGGAGGCGGCGATTGCCGCGGGAGGCGGATTATGAGTTATGTTTCTTGGCATACATATGGTTACGGAATCGTGGTTTCCGATTTGAGAAATGTGACATACGAGCGTGTCGAAAAGCTGATTCAACGCGCCCCGAAGTATGAGAAGGCGTATAAGGATTGGCTGACGCAATGCAGGATAGCTGAGCCTACGTTGGAAGCTATTGCCGAGTTTGACGAAGATTACGGTCTGGGTTTGGCTACAACGCTGCGGGAAGTAATTTTGGAATCAGAGGGCGTTGAACTGACGTCATGTAACGATTATGACGGCAAAACGTATTTGCTGTATGAGCCGAGTTATCCTTGGTGGCTGAAAGACAGAGAGAGACATTTGACAGAAACGGATATTTGTTCTTTGCTGGCAAAGTATGTTTCAATCATTACCGACGAGCCGATTGTTGTAGATTATCAAAATCCGGCAAACGGCGGATAAAAAGTTTTGATTATATCAGTCAGAGTCCCAAACGGGCTCTGACTGATATATGAGTAATATCTTGGTTTTAAACCACAAAGAAGAGTTTGGCTGTATAGCCGGGCTCTTCTTGCTATTTTATCAAAAAAATCGGAGGATTTTATGAAATCAGTTTACAAATTTGTAACATGGGAAGTTCCCGCTTTGGAAGATCTCAAAAATTCCGTAGCTTATCAGCTGTTGGAAAAACTTAACCGCGGCGAAAAACTGACGAGGAAAGAGAAAAGCGACGAAATATTCGGTGAGCTATGGAATTGCGAAACATATCGGACCGGAAAGTATAGATCAATGGGATATGTTTTTGATTTCGGCTCTTATATGAAAAGTTTTCTCGTTAAAATAAAAGATTACGGCTGGCGCGAGATCAAAGCATTCGATCGGACTTCTATCCGAAGAAACGCGGTTTACCCATCGCATATCTTGAGAATCATAGATTTACCGGAGGCCGGCTGATTTTCTGCCGCGAACAAAAATTTAATTTCATTTCGGAGGTGTAAAATGCAGCACATAAATGAACAAAATCAACAAACTCAAAGACAAGTATATGGGGAAATTCTTAAAGGCGGGTTTTTCTTGCGTCAATATGTAGGAGAGGCAACAACTTCGGACGGAAAGAAATTTGAACTTGCCGTTACTATGAAAAATAACCCAATGATTATTTACGGCAACAATGCCTATGTGCTATCGTGGAATGATATCTATAACATGGCGTCGGAGGCAGGGCTTTTTGAGGAAGGATAAAGATAAGTCAACATCATAAATTAAATTTCAAAGGAGCTTAGTGTGAAAGAAAAAGCAAAAAGAGCGAAACTAAAAACCCTGCCATA
>OGQM01002499.1_pt1 | contig 10936 bp, 8 predicted proteins | sample 1553191 | NCBI WGS metagenome assembly OGQM01 (sample SAMEA2579954, study PRJEB22360) | human gut metagenome | biome: human gut; feature: human-associated habitat; material: faeces | place: Denmark | collected 2008/2010 | reverse complement strand
CGCCGCTTGCGGCGGCTCTTGGCGCGGAGATCCGCCGGAGCGGTGCTTAAGCCGTCAGGCGGGAATTGTGCGGTGTTGCCATAGACAAAAAATAAGGAGCAGGAGCGATGGACTACAGTATCTTACGCTACGGCGCGGTGGCAGACGGTGTGACCAACTGCGCGGCAGCCATCCAACAGGCGGTCGATGCGGCCGCAGCGGCGGGCGGCGGGCGCGTTATCGTGCCGGCCGGGCGCTTTTTGAGCGGCTCCGTGCTGCTGAAGGACAATGTGGAGCTGCATCTGGAGAGCGGCGCGGTGCTTATCAGCAGCCTGAACCCCGCCGATATTACCCCGTTCCCTCAGGGCGGGGACGGCACCGACCCTGACGACACCGCCGATGGCTGGGAGGGCGGCTTCTTTTTGGGGGCCAGCCACGCCAAAAATGTGACCATCAGCGGCATGGGCACGATCTACGGTCAGGGCGACAAGGTGTTTTTGGACAAGGATGTGGACAACGGCTTCCACGAATGCCCGAAATTCTGCGAGGCGTTCCGCCCGCGCATGATGCTGTTTGAGGCAGTCGAAAACTTTACCGTGCGCGATGTGACCCTGCAGGACGCGGCGTTCTGGACGCTGCACATGGCGGGCTGCCGGCATGTGCGCATCCAGAACATCATGATTTTAAACGATGACCGCGGTGCCAACAATGACGGTATCGACCCCGATTGCTGCCAGGATGTCGTCATCTCCAACTGCATCGTGCGCACCGGCGATGACGCCATTGTGGTCAAATCCACCGGGCCGATGTCCCGCCGCTACGGTGCAAGCGAGAATGTGGCCATCACGGGCTGCATCTTACATTCCCGCGATTCTGCGCTGAAAATCGGAACCGAAACCCACGGTGTGATCCGCAATGTGACGCTGAGCGACTGCGTCATTGACGACTGCTCCCGCGCGGTGGGCGTCTGGGTGCGGGACGGCGGCACGGTGGAGGACATCCATGTCCACCATCTGACCGGCTGCACCCGCCGCTACGCCGACTCCTACCAGCTGCCCGGTGCGCCGGGCTGGTGGGGCAAGGGCGAGCCGGTGTTTGTCAGCGCCACGCCGCGCAAGGGCAAGATCGGCCCGGCAGGCGTGATCCGCCGCGTCAGCTTTGACCATTTGTACCTGACAAGTGAAAGCTGCGCCTTTGCGGCCGGCGAGCCGGACAGCGAAATTCAGGACCTGCGCATCAGCGAGATGCACCTGACGCTGCAGCACCGCGGCACCCAGCCCGGCGGCCTGTTTGACGAGCAGCCCTCGGCCCGGCACATCTACCCGCACGCCATCCCGGCGCTGTACGCCCGCTGCGTGGACGGCCTGACCGTCAAGGACAGCACAGTGCGCTTTGTCGGTGAGAACGAGGCATGGGACGGCAGCGTAGCCGAGCTGGAGCACTGCCGCCGCGCAAAGCTGGAGCTGGAAAAGCTTGTATAACAAAAGGAGCGTATACAAATGGAGCATATGGCATGGAAGGGCCGCATCAAGCCCGGCTGCAAGGCAGAATATCAGCGCCGCCACGCGGAAATCTGGCCCGAGATGGTCAAGGTGCTGAAGGATGCAGGCATCTGCAATTACAGCATTTTCTACTGCAACGATGAGTTGTTCGGCTATTACGAGTGCGAAAAGGGTGTTGCCTACGCCGAAAAGGTACAGGCCGAAAGCCCGGTCGTTGACCGCTGGAACGACTACATGAAGGACATTCTGGAGCTGGAGATGGACCCCGTCACCGGTGCCCAGCCCAAGCTGGAGCAGGTGTTCCGGCTGGATTGAGAAAGGGCAAAACATCGATATGCAGGCAAAAGCCCCCGCTGCTTATGGCAGTGGGGGCTTTTGCCCTGTCAGACAATTTACAACGCGCCGTCCGAGCGGACGTTGTCGTAGTTCAGCACACCGGCGAAGAATGCCAGCGCCAGACCCTGACCCCAGCCCTGAATCCAGTCGCGGCTGATGCCGCGGTAGCCGTCGGCGTCCTTCATGACCGCCGTGCCGCCCGAGACATTCAGCACACGGCCGTCCGGGCTGACATTGGCCAGCATACCGGGGATGGCCTTGTTGATGTACTTGATGTGCAGGGGGTTGCCCTTGGTGATCATGGCGGCGGCGATACCGGCGCTTGCGCTGACCTCCTCATAGGAGGCGGCATCGTCCACGATCGTGCGCCACAGGCCGTTCTCGGTCTGGTAAAGCTTGAGCGCGGCCAGCTGGTCGTTCAGGCTGCCGACCACATCCAAGAACTTGGGGTAGAGGTAGCACTGCGGCAGCCGCACGCCGACCTGCGCCATCGTGTAGGCCGCCCATGCATTGGCGCGCCCCCACTTGATGCCCGACATATGGTCGCCGGTGATGTTGTTGTAGCCGTGGTAGTACAGCCCGCTCTCGGGGTCCTGCAGGTACTTGATGTGCCAGTAATACTGGTTCAGCGCATCATCGATCAGGGCCTCGTCCTTCAAAAGCACGCCCATCCGCAGCAGGAAGAAGCCCGCCATAAAGAGCGTGTCTGCCCACGCCTGCTCGGGAAAGTCGTTGTTGACCGAGACGGTGTGCTGCAGAACATGATCCCCGAAGCGCAGTGCCTCTTTTTCCAGATACTCGACCTTGCTTTTGGCGATGTCCAGATACTTTTCATCGCCGGTATGCTCATACAGGGTGATCAGGCAGTGTCCCATCGAGCAGGTGTTGACCGTCCAGCTCGGCAGGCCCAGCTCAATATACTCGTCCACGCGGTCCTTGACAAGCTGCAGGTAGCGCTCGTTTTTGGTGACCTCATACGCCTCGCAGATACCGTAGTAGGCCACGCCGCAGGGCCAGTCCCATGTCATGTCCATCCGCATCGTGCGGTCCACGATCTTGTCGATCGCGGTCTCGATTTGGGCCTTGTCAAAAATCAGGTTTGCCATTGCTCTCTCCTTTTTAAATTGCGAATCCGCTTATACCAGCGCCACTGTCTTTCCGGCGGGGATCTCATAGTGGCGGCCGTCCGCCTCGACCCAGATGGACTGGGCGTTGGGGTTGCAGACCTTATCGCCCGCGGCGGTGTACTGCAGGCGGGCGGCATCGGCCATGTAGTCCACGATCTCGATGTTGGTGGCGTACCAGGTGTCCTCGCGCCCGCCGGCCAGCTGGCAGAACTGCTCCATCAATGCCCAGTCCTCCTCGGTGCGGAACTCAAAGCTGTGGCCCCAGACATACATCATGTAGAGATACTGCGTCTTGTACAGCTCTACAAAGCGCTTGCCGTCCTCCAGCAGGTTGTGGGTGTGGTGGCAGGTGGCTTTCCATGTCATAAAATCGTGGGGCATCGCAAAGTCGTGGGTGTCGCCCACCACGCGGGCGTAGCGGATGCCCAGCGCGGGCAGCAGGGCGGCGATCTCCGGTGTCCAGCTGCCGTTGGGGTAGGCAAGGCCGCGCACGGGGTAGCCCATGACGCCCTCAAGCTGCATACGGTCGGCCAGCACCTGCCGGGCGGTCTGATCCAGCGGGCTGCGGGAGATGGTGGGGTGGTGGTAGGTGTGACAGGCAACCTCATGGCCCTTGTACAGCTCGACCCACTCGCTCTCCGGGATGCGCTCGGGGCGGGGCAGGCCGCCGTTCAGGTTAAAGGTGCCCCGGATGCCGTAGCGGTTGAACAGCTCGACAAGGCGGCGGTCCTCCAAACGGCCGTCATCATAGCTCATCGTCAGCACCTTATGCTTGCCGCCGGGGAAGCAGGTGTAAATGACCTTCGGTTCGGTGTAGTTCATAAACAAAACCTTCTTTTTTGTCAAAATTTATTTGAAATTCGCCCGCAGCACATCCAGTGCCGGGGTGGTATCCTGCAAAAGCTGCTGCACAAAGGCCTGTGCCGTGCGGCAGGCGCCGGCGCTTTGCTGGTGGGCGTTGTCCTGCTTTGCGCCCACCCACATATAGCGGGCCTTGCAGCGCTCAGCGCCAAAGGCGGTGTTGGCGGCGGCGGTAGCGGCGCCAAGGTCGATAAACGGTGCGCCGACCTCGGCGGCAAAGGCGCGCATCGCCTCGCGGTAGGCGGCAAACGAGGGGTGGCAGACACCGGCCTCGTCAAACTCGCGCATCGCCACGGGGGAGACAAAGATGCACACCGCACCGTGGCTGCGGGCAGCGTCCCAGAAGGGGCGCAGGCTCTCGCCGAAGGCATCCGCCGGGACATAGCGCTCGGCCTTTGCGCGGTTGGCGTCGTTGTGGCCGAAGCTGACCACCAGCAGATCACCGGGGCGGATATGCGCGGCAATGTCGTCCAGCCGCCCCTCCTCGCGGAAGGTCTTGCTGCTGCGGCCCGCCATGGCGCAGTTGTCAATGACAAGGCCCGGCAGCTCGTAGCGCATCTCCTGCGGGAAGGGGCAGTCCGCGCGGTGGGCAGTTTGACATACAGCGTCACCGTGCGCCAGCGTGTGGAGCATCTCGCCCCAGCCTGTCACCGGCTTGTCCTCGGGGGCGTAGCTTTGCATAATGGAATCGCCCGCCATCCAGAGGGTAGGCTTGGCGTTCAGCTGCGGCAGCACATTGGCAAAATCCATGTCGCCTGCATAATAGAAGGACGGGTAGCACGGCTGGTTGTAGCAGTTGTTCTGCCATGCCACGCCGCAGCGGTACTGCGCATCGTGCATCAGGGTAAACAGCTTGTGGGGGGTAAGATCGGTGGTGGTGTAGATGCGGATGGCGGTGTCGTCCGCCGTGCGCACCAGCAGCTCCTCGCGGAAATCACCCAGCACATCGGCCACCAGACAGGGGTTGCCCTTGGTGCCGTTGTTGGTGGCGGTGCCCGCGGGCTGCAGCATGACGCCGTGGGTCAGATCGTTAATGACGCCGTATTGATCGCCGTGCAGATAGTCCGCACCATCGGTGATCTGGGTCGAAAGATCGCCTGCCCAGTAGATCTTCATGTTGGTGCCGGGGGTGGGCAGCTCCAGCGTGCGCCCGTTTACATCGTACACATCCTTGACCCAGACCTGCAGGCCGCGGGTGTTCGGGTCGATCTTGCCGATCATGCAGCGGCCCAGATCCTCCTCGGCGTATTCGCCAAAGCGGACATCGCCGGTCTCGGCATCGCGCAGTGCCCAGCCGTAGGGGGCGCGCTCGCCCTCCTCATAAACATTGAAGATCTCCAGACCGGGGCTGTCAGGGTCGATGTCGGCCACATGCATCGCATCGCCGTGGCCGAACTTGGCGCGGGTTCTGCCGTCCGGCAGGGTGCCGTATTTGGAGTAGAGCAGGCTTCCGTCATGGTCGATGGCTGCTGCGCCGTACACAATTTCCATGCAGCCGTCCCCATCAATGTCAGCAGTCGAAATACTGTGGTTGCCCTGCCCGGCCAGAATGCCGTACACAGGGTCGGTGCCGACAGCGAGATGGCAGCCGCTGTCGTTGAAGGGGTTCGCCATCGGCACAAAGCCGGAGTCGATACCCCATACCTTGTGAAAGCGATTCTCAAAAAAGTCGTAGGCCGCCAGCGTGGCGCGGGTGTAGTAACCGCGGCAGGCGATCAGATAGGGGCGCTCGCCGTCCAGATAGGCCACCCCGGCGTTAAAGCGGTCCACGCGGTTACACGGCTCGATGCGGGGCATTGCATAATCGCCCCACAAAAGGCCGTCATCCACGCGGGGGTAGGGGTAGTCGATCGTGTCCAGCTCGGCGCCGTCCCCGCCGAACATCGTCAGGTACTCGGGGCCGTCATAGACAAAGCCCTCGAACCTGCGCAGCTCGTTTTTGGGGCTGCGGCTCGGCGCGTACACATCAAGGAAATAGTCGGCCAGCGCAAGGGCATCAGCCTCGCACAGGGGGTAGGCGTACTGCGGCGCAAGGCCGAAGCACTGCTCCACCGTGGCGGGCCAGCGGCCGTTTACGACCTCGGGGTGGGTGTGCCAGCGGCGGAACACCTCGGCCATATGCAGGCGGTAATCCTGCGCCGTGCAGACATAGTTGTCCGCGTGGCTGTACCCGGCGTCCAGATCCTTCTGCGGCATCGTGATATACCGGCGGGACAGCACGGTGCCGTCCGGTGCAAAGCGGGTCATCACGGTGCCGGGCGCGGTCTTGACAGCCATCTCGGCCCTGCCGTCCCCGTTGAAGTCGTACACCATAAACTGGGTGTAGTGCGCTCCGGCGCGGATGTTCTGCCCCATGTCCAGCCGCCAGACCAGCGTGCCGTCCAACTTATAGCAGTCGATAAAGCACCGCCCGGTGTAGCCCTTGATCGACACATCGTGGGAATTGTCAGGGTCCCACTTTACAAAATACTCGTACTCGCCGTCATTGTCAATATCACCCACACTCATATCGTTGGCATGGTAGGCAAAGGGCTCCCCGGCCGGGGTCACGCCGTCCGCCGGCTTTTGCAGCGGAAGCTCATAGTACCCCTTCTGCCACGGCTTTACGCCCCTGCAGGCGGGCCCTTCTACGCCGTTTACCAGCGGGGCCACGGCGTAGGTATCCCCGCTTGTGCCCTGCGCGTCAAGATAGTTTGTGCTGTCGGTCACGGTAGCCAGCCTGACCCCGTTTTTATAGAGCACAAAGTCGGTGCCGGTCAGGCCGGTGGCGTTGTGGCCGGTGACCTCGCTTTTAAAGAGCCGCCAGCTGATAAACACACCGGTGTTTGCCGTGACAGTCACCAGTCCGCGGGACAGCGCCTCCAGCTGCTGCTGCAGCACGCGGCCCACGGGGGTCTGCACGGGTGTGCTTTCCTCCAGCAGGGCCCCGTTTTCTGCCAGCGCCTGCACCTTGATGTAATAGGGGATATGCGTCGAGCGGCAGAAGGTGAAAAGGCTTTCCCCGCTCTCGCCTGCCGTTTTGAACCGCACGGTCTCGCCAGAGCGGTCGCTCCACAAAATGCGGTAGCGGGCGGCCCCGGCCACCGGCTGCCAGCTAAGGGTGGTTTGGGCAGCCGTCTGGCTGCGCACAGAGATTTGCATGGACTTTCCCTCCATCATAAAAGAGCGCCGCAACATCCGCTGCGGCGCTCACATTCAATTAGGCTTTATCTGCTGCGTACAGGGCGTTGACTTCCTCAATGACCTGCGTGCCGCCGCGGGCATTCCACTGGTCGAAGGCAGCCTGCAGACCGGCCTCGTCGATCTGGCCGCAGATATACTGGGTGCGGGCGTCGTCCAGAATTTGGACAAGGTCGTTGCCGCACTCGGCGTAGGTGTCGGACTGGGTCAGGTAGCCCAGCGCGGGGTTGAACACGGCATACTGCACGTTGTTGGCAATGCTCTCCTCGTAAGCCAGCTGATAGTCAGCCTTTTCCAGCTGGTAATCGGGGTTCTGCTCAGTCAGGTAGGGGACATAGGGCACAGCCTGATTCAGACCTGCGTGCGGGCAGTTGGTGGTGTCGTACTTGCCGTTGGGAACAATCTTGCCGTTTTCGTTGATGTCATAGCAGATGTCCTTCAGGCCGTAGTCGGCCAGCGCCATCATTTCGGGGTCGCACATCTTGTCAAGGAAGTGCAGGCAGGCCTTGACATCCTCCTCGGTCTTGGCGCCGGACTTGGTGATGAGGTAGAAGCCGTTGTAGCCGGTGGTGGCAAGGGTGTGACCGTTGATGGGGCCGACAGAGGTCATGGTGGCGATTTTGGAGGCATCGTTTACGTCGGCAATGGCATTGTCCTCAAAGTATTTCCAGATGCGCTTGGAGCCGTCCATCGTGTCGACAAAGACGCCGGTGACGCCCTTCTGGGTATCAACCTGGAAGTTGGCAGTGTCTACGGTCGCCCAGTCGGGGCGGACCAGACCGTCGGCGTAGATCTTGCGCATCCAGTCAAGGGCTTCCTTATACTCAGCGGTCTGGTGTACGGGAACTAGCTTGCCGTCCTGCTCGACCCAGCCGTTGCCGCAGCCGAACCATGTCTGGATAATATCCCACGGGCCGGTGTATTTGCACATTTCCAGACCGTAGGTGTCGTTGGCACCGTTGCCGTCCGGATCGTCATAGGTGAACTTATAGAGCATGTCATAGACATCCTCGACCGTCTTGGGGGCCTCGGTGATGCCCACGGCCTCGGCCCAGTCGGTGCGGTAGCCCAGACCGTTGCGGCCGATGGCGCGGGAGCGGGGGATGCCGATGATCTGGCCGTCCACGGTCAGGCCCTTCAGAACATCGGGGCTGATCTGGGACAGGTTGGGGTATGCCTCGCTGTCCTGCAGGTACTCGGTCAGATCCCAGAAGGCGCCGCGCTTGGCAGCATCGGCTGCGTTGGCGTTCTGGTCCAGCGTCTTGGTTGCGGTCAGGATCATCGGCATGTTGTCCTTGTCCATCAGGGTCAGGCCGAACTTCTCGCTGTAGGTGTCGTTGGCCTCGGTGCGCCACTCGACATGGGTGCCGGTGTAGGCCTCGTACTTGGCGATGACCTCATCGGAATGTTCATTGCTCAGCACATGGCCGGTGAAGTCGGGGATCATAAAGCTGACGGTGGGGGTGCCGGAGGCAGCGCTGTCCGCAGAGGAAGCAGCGCTGGAAGCGGAGGTGCTGCCGGAGGCGGAGCCGCCGCAGCCTGCGAGCATGGCGGCGGACATCGCCAGCGCCATAGAGAGGGCAAGTGCCTTTTTCATTTTCGTTTTTCTCCTTTTTGTATAAAAGTGGTTGTATTGCTTGGTATCAGCCCTTGACCGAGCCGACCATGACACCTTGGGTAAAGAACTTCTGCACAAACGGATAGATGCAGAGGATCGGCAGGGTAGACAGCACCGTGGTGGCCATCTTGACAGCCTTGATGGGCGGCATACCGGCTGCGCCCCAGTCAAAGGTGGAATCCTCGGCTACCTGTGTGGTCAGGAACACCAGACGCCGCAGCACGATGGTGATGACCTCCATGTCGGAGTTGTTGATGTACAGCATCGCATTGAAGTAGCTGTTCCAGTGGCTGACCGCGTAGAACAGGCTGACCGAGGCCAGCACCGGCGCGGACAGCGGCAGGATGATGCGCACGAAGGTGATCAGATCGTTGGAGCCGTCAATGATGGCGGCCTCCTCCAGCTCCATGGGGATACCCTGAAAGTAGTTCTTGATGATGATCATGTTGAAGGCGCTCATCGCCGTGGGCAGCCAGAGCGCCCAGTAGGTGTTGCCCAGATGCAGCACATTGACCACCATAATGTAGGCGGGGACCATGCCGCCGGTGAACAGCATCGTGACGATGACCATATTGATAAAGCCGTTGCGGCCCTTGAGGTAGGGGCGGGACAGCGGGTAGGCGATCGTGCAGGAGACGAACATATTGATCAGCGTGCCGATCACGGTGACGATCACCGAATTTTTCAGTCCGCGGAACACATCGCCCTGCTTGAGGATGTACTGGTAGGCGTTCAGCGATACATCCTGCGGGATCAGGAAGAAGGGACGCTCGGTCAGCTCGCGCTCGGTCGCAAAGGAGCCGGCCACCACATAGACGAAGGGCAGCACACAGGCCAGCGCCACCAGCGCAATGATGACATACAAAAGAACCTGTACAGCCTGATCGCCGGGAGTGCGGGCTTCCAGCGTGCCGGTGGCGCGCACCTCGTCTTTCTTATGGGTAAAGGGCATTGTCATTGTAGCACAGCTCCCTTCTTTAGTACAGGCCGGACTCGCCGCACAGCTTGGCGATCTTGTTGGCGGTGACGACCATCAGCATACTGATGGTGGACTTGAACAGGCCGGTGGCGGTTGCCAGCGAGTACTGGCCGCCCGTGATGCCCTTGGTGTAGACATAGGTGTCAAACACATCAGAGGCTGCGCGGTTCATCGAGTTCTGCATCAGGAAGATCTGCTCGTAGCTGGTGTTCAGAAGCTGGCCGACCTTCATGATCAGCATCAGGACAATGGTGCCGCGGATGGCGGGCAGCGTGACATGCCACATCAGCTGCCAACGGCCTGCGCCGTCGATCTTGGCAGCCTCATACAGCTGCACATCCACGCTGGACAGCGCCGCCAGATAGATGATGGTGCCGTAGCCGGTCTCTTTCCAGATATTCTGGCCGACGATCAGCGCGGGAAAGAGCTTGGGGTCGCTGAGCAGGTCGGGCGCATTCGCGCCGAAGATCTGGGTCAGCACATGGTAGATGGCGCCGTCCGTGGTGGAGAACATCTGGAAAGTCAGCGCCGCCACAATAACGATGGAGACAAAGTGGGGGATGTAGACCAGCGTCTGCGCTGTGCGCTTGAACCATTTGCAGCGCAGCTCATTTAAAATCAGCGCCAGAATGATGGGGGCCGGGAAGGCGAAGAAAAGGTTGGCCAGCGAGATAGACAGCGTGTTGCGGAACAGCGTCCAGAAGTCAGGGCCGGTGAAGAGTTTTTTAAAGTACTTCAGGCCGACAAAGGGGCTGCCGAACACAGATTCCAGAATCGTGTCACCGTTGAAGGGGCTGAAATCGGTAAATGCCATATACAGGCCCGTCATCGGCAGGTAATTGAAGATGATCATGTAGAGCAGCGCCGGCAGCATCATGATATATAACCAGTAGTGCTGCATGAACGCCTTGCGCCATGTGTTGTGGCCCAGCTGTTTCTGGGCGCGGGCATTGGCCTTGCTCTGCTTGACCGCAGCGGTTTGTGCCATAAGCGTTTCCTCCTTGCTTTGTGTTCTCATCAGCCGGCGGCCGCGGTGCTTTGGTCGGGATCGCGGGCCCTCGTCATCCGGCGGCGGCTGTTTCGTTGCTTCCATTGTATCCCCTGCTCTGCGGATTTGGCTACAATCAAAAGCACGCGAAAATTTTCATTATATTTCACGATGCAGCGCAATTATCAATGCGAATGACACACAAAACAATCCTTATATCTACCGGCACTATCGTTTGCTGTTTCGGGTTGAAATTGTGAATATTTTATACATGGTACCTGCCTGTTTTGTGCATTTTGACAAATGGCGTTTTTAGGGCAATACCGCATAATTCTAAGTGCCGATACGGCGAGCGAGGTGCGGCAG
>OGQM01002491.1_pt1 | contig 10954 bp, 12 predicted proteins | sample 1553191 | NCBI WGS metagenome assembly OGQM01 (sample SAMEA2579954, study PRJEB22360) | human gut metagenome | biome: human gut; feature: human-associated habitat; material: faeces | place: Denmark | collected 2008/2010 | reverse complement strand
TAGTACAAAATAAAAGATAAGGCAAGCATTTTACAATTATCAATATGAGGTTAACATTTTAGGTTTACATCAATAGAAAGTTTTTTTTTGCATAGGATTCTCAAGATGTGGGGGACGAGTGTTGTGAAACACCTGCCCCCTTTTTGTTTTCATAGCCGCGTAGTATCGGTAGGTAAGTCCTCTCTTCTGTTCTCGATTTCTCTGTTCTATAATCCGTGAATGAGGTCTTTCACTACTTCTCCCCCGATGATCAGACCTGCAGCTGCGGGCACGAAGGCATTGCTGGCAGGGGTGCGTCTCTTAGTATTGGTAGTGATCAGAGCTGGATCGTCTTGGTGGTCCGGATGCAGCTCCGGCTCCTGTTCCTCCGCAGGCTCTAGTGGCACCTCTTCGCTGTAGACCACTTTTACGTGCGGAGCTCCTAGTTTGCGCAGTTTCTTGCGCAGTACCTTTGCCAGTGGGTCCATCTTGGTCTCCCATAGGTCGACCACGTGGAATGCTGTCGGATCGATCTTGTTGGCGGCACCCATGCAGGAGATCATCTTCACGTGTAGCCGGTTGCACTCACTGATCAGATGGATCTTCGCGACGACGGTGTCGATACAGTCTACGACATAGTCATATTGACTCAGGTCGATCTCGTCGGCGTTCTGTGGTAGGTAGAACATGGCATGTTTTACAACTACACAGTCAGGGTTGATGTCATGGATGCGTTCTTCAATCACATCTACTTTGCGTCTCCCCACAGTGGAGTGGAGGGCGATGATTTGCCGGTTGATGTTCGACAACGACACATTATCGTTGTCGATCACGTCGATGTGGCCGATGCCGCTACGAGCCAGTACTTCTACGACATATCCGCCGACGCCGCCGACACCGAAGACGGCTACGTGCGAAGCAGCCAGACGGTTCATGGCTGGCTGGCCGAAGAGAAGTTGGGTACGTGAGAATGGGTTTTGCATTATGGACTTTGTATTGTTCTTGTCTGTATTATAAAATAGGTATGGCCGACGATAGGGATGCTAGGAAGCCTTGGTTGTCGGTAAGCGGTTGCAAAGTTACGATCTTTCTGCCGATTCCTCCCCATCGGGTGGCGGGAATCTTTGTCTTATCGCTATGCGCAGTTGGTGATGCTTGTTTTTTACCTTTAATAAATAATAAAACCCATCCTTCTCCGTTGGTTTTCACATGCATTTTGCTTAATTTTGCAAAATGTATTGTCAAGAGTCACGCATGAAGAAGTCATTTGCCCTTTTCGCATTCCTTTTTATGGTAGCCCTTTCAGCATTTGCTGACACCCGCTTTACATTAGTGATTGATGCGGGGCATGGAGGACATGACTTTGGGGCTCCCGGTGCTGTTTCGAATGAGAAAGATCTTACTTTGAAATATGCGTTGGCCTTTGGTGCGCTTGTGGAGAAGAATTGTCCTGATGTGAAGGTTATCTATACGCGGAAGAGGTATTTTTCCCTGCCGCTGCATCAGCGTGCCGATATTGCTAATGATGCTAAGGCTGATCTTTTTGTTTCCGTTCATATCAATGCGTTGGATGGTAATCACAGTGCTATGGGTTTCCAAAGCTATACGCTGGGTCGTGGTAATCGTACGGGCGACCGAGGGTTGAAGCAGAATCTGGAGGTGGCCAAGCGAGAGAACTCTGTGATTTTTCTGGAGAAGGATTACAAGAAGCAGTATCGCGGGCTCGACCTGAATTCTGCAGAGGGCGATATCATGTTTGAATTCATCGCTGACAATAATCGGGCGCGCAGTGTTGACCTGTCCCGGATGATGCAACGCGAAGTCTGCAAGACTGCCGGACGTAAGGACGGCGGAGCCCATCAAAACAATCTGGCTGTGCTCCGGCTGACATCTATGCCGGCCATCTTGTTGGAGTTGGGATTCATCTCCACGCCTGCTGAAGAGAATTATTTGAACAGTAGAGCCGGTGTGGATGCCATCTCTAAGGGCATTTACAATGCCTTTATACAATACAAGCAAAAATACGACACGAGTATTGATGTGCCTTATCGTGTGGAATTGCCGGCTGCCGTACCCGATGGGGATGATGGCAGCGATGACAACACCGTACAGCGCCCAGTCGCTTCTCCGGATGACGGGCAGCAGCAAAAGGAGACATCACGCGTACGTAAGCCCGTACGCCGTGATCCTGCACCGACAACGCCTGCTCGTACGGCAAAGGCAGATGAGTCACGCCCAGTATTCAAGATTCAGATTCTCAGTAGCTCGAATATTCTCAAGTCCAATGATAAGCACTTCAAGGGGCTTGAAGGCTGTGAGCGCTACGATGAGAACGGACTCCACAAATACACCTATGGAGCCAGCAACAACTATAATGAAATCTATCGCTTGCGTAAGCAGATTGTGGAGCAGTTTCCCGATTGCTTTATCATCGCTTTCAAGAACGGCAAGAAGATGGATGTCAATGAGGGAATCCGCGAATTTAAACGAAATAGATAAGCTATGAAGTTTTTTACTAAAGAAGTGAGAATAGCCCTTGTGGCTATTGTTGGAATAGTCATTCTGTTCTTCGGGCTCAATTTCCTAAAGGGTATGTCTGTCTTTTCCAATGATAATGTCTATTATATAAAGTTCAAGAATATCAGCGGTTTGTCAGCTTCCAATCCCATCTATGCTGATGGTTATCAGGTGGGAGTGGTCAAGGATATCAACTACGACTATCAGAACAGTGGCAATGTCATCGTCGAGTTCACTGTCGATCACGACCTCCGCATCCCGAAAGGCTCGTCGGCTGTCATCGAGAGCGATCTGATGGGTAATGTGAAGATGAATCTGCTGTTGGCCAACAATCCTCGCCAGCGCGTGGAACCCGGCGACACGTTGAGCGGAACGCTCAGCGAGGGAATGATGGGTGCGGTGACCCGGATGGTGCCCGTTTTGGAGCAGACGGTGAGCAAGGTCGACTCCCTGCTCGACAATCTCAACCGCATCACCGGCGATCCCGCCATTGTCGCATCTCTTCACAATGTGCAGACAATCACCAGCGATCTCACGGTTTCCACCCGTGAGTTGAACCGTCTGCTGTCACAGACCAACCGCGCTTTGCCGCAGATGGTGGGTAAGGCCAATGGAGTGCTTGACAATACCAACCGGCTGACTGCCAATCTGGCCGACGTCGATGTGGCAGGAACTATGGCGAAGGTGGATCAGACACTCGCCAATGTTCAGGAGTTCACCAATGCGCTCAACAACCGTGAGGGAACGCTCGGACTGCTGCTCCACGATCCCGGTCTGTATCATAATCTCAATTCTACGATGTCACATGCCGACTCGTTGGTCATCGACCTCAAGGCACATCCGAAGCGGTATGTACATTTCTCGATCTTCGGTAAGAAAGATAAATAACTTCGTGTGATTTTCTGTACGAACGTGAAAAGCGTCTGTCCCGACCGGACAGACGCTTTTGTGTTTTCCTCATTCTTCTTTCATCGGTAGGAAGCGTTCCACTTTTTCCTTTCTTCAGGGTGTAGGTGGTGACGGATTTTCCACAGGTCATGAGGGCCAATCAGTCGGTTTTGCCTCAATCGTATTTGAGAACGGAGAATACCGGACAAGCCAATAATATAAATGTTTGTGGCCTCATGACGGGTTTGATTTTTTAAAGGGGACATGCTTTCATACTCTCTCTGTCATATCAGAGTGAAATTGATTCTCTGTGCCGGTGGCATCTTCTTGCGAATTGGCTCGTGTTGTTAGGTTGTTTGGAGAGTGCCGGCAGATGGCGGTCATCCTGCCCGGTGCTTTCTGTTTGCAGGAGTAGGCGAAGTAGGGCAGGCGTCTTAGTCCTTCTTGCCGTATTTCTTTTCAAATAGTTCTGTGTTCTTGTTTCCCCAGTCTATCATGGCGTCAATAATGGGGATGAGCGTTTTGCCGAGTTCGGTGATGCTGTATTCCGATCGTGGCGGCAGTTCCGGAAAGATGGTTTTCGACACCAGTCCGTCTTCCGTTAGTTCCTTCAATTGCAGGTCGAGTACCCTTGGAGTGGCCTCGGGCAGCAGTTTGTGCAGTTCGCTGGGACGCAGTGATCGGTAGCGCAGCTCATCCAGGATACACGATTTCCATTTAGAGCCCAGCAGACTCATGGTCAGTCGTAGTGGACAGTCTAAGTCCACCGGTATCTTTCTTTCATACATAATGGCGTGTTTTTATACGATATTGCAAAGATACAGATGTGTGGTTGTCTGGTGCGGCATGCTGGGTGTCCTTGCACAAAGGACAGGAAATAAGATAAGGGGGAAATGGCAATTTATAATATGTCTAAATAGATTTCATAGTGTTTCACAATTGACCCGAAATGGTGGAAATCCCTATTCTTGACCCTGATAGCGGGTTATCTCGTGATGTTTCACGGCATAGGCTGTCGGTTAGGTGCTGTGGATATCTTCTTTCTGATAATCAGCTACTTGTGAGCTCCCTGTCGGAAATATTCCTGCGTTATGCCACAAAATAGCTAAAGGGGCGAAAATGAGGAAGTTATGAGATTGCATAGTGGACAACATTGTGGAAATGATTTGGTTTTTACCGAATTATTTCCTAATTTTGCACAAGAAAGAGTTTCTACAAGCTCATATAATCTTGATTTCAGCTGCCGTTTAGCTTGTCCGCAAGGATGAGTGAAGCTATGTGCAGCCCTATTTGGCTCTAAACCCTGGCACAGAATTATTATCGATGAAAGCAAGTCCGGAAGCACTTTGGAACGATTGCCTTGCGTTTATAAGTAAGAACGTAACGGAGCAGATCTTTAATACGTGGTTTAAGCCGATCACTCTCCACTCATTCAATGAGGCGAAGCGGTCGGTGGTCATCAACGTATCCAGTAACTTTGTGTACGAATATCTGGATGAGCATTTCAACGACTTGTTGGCCACAACGATCCATCGCTGTTTTGGTGAGACGGTATGCTTGTATTATAACATCAAGACTGATAAGGAGCATAACCTCTCGCAAGTGGTAGAGTCGGACGGTCCTACACAGATCAGGACCAACGGTCCGGTGACGCGTGCCAACCAGAGCCCTACGATGCTCGATGCTGCCCGTCCGCAGGACATCGATCCGATGCTCAATCCGCATCTCACCTTTTCTAATTATATCGAAGGTGACAGTAACAAGTTGCCAAGGTCGGTGGGCTATTCCATTGCGGAGCACCCGAAGATGTCGACGCAGTTCAATCCCTTCTTTATCTATGGTCCTTCAGGCTGTGGCAAGACCCACTTGATCAACGCCATGGGTGTGTTGGCGAAGGCTACTTTCCCCCAGCTACGCGTGCTTTATATCTCGGCCCGGCTCTTCCAGGTGCAGTATACCAATGCTGTGCTGCAGAATAAGGTCAACGATTTCATCGCCTTCTACCAGACCATCGACATGCTTATTGTCGATGATATCCAGGAGTGGATGACGGCGACGAAGACGCAGGAAACCTTTTTCCACATCTTCAACCACCTTTTCCGCAATGGCAAGCGTATCATCCTTGCCTCCGACCGTCCTCCTGTGGAGCTCAAGGGTATGCCCGACCGCCTGCTCACCCGTTTCTCCTGCGGCCTGATCGCCGAGCTGGAGAAGCCCAACCGGCAGTTATGTGTCGACATCCTGAAGCACAAGGTGATGCGCGATGGTCTCGATATTCCCGATGATGTCATCGCTTTCGTGGCCGAGACAGCCAACAGCAGCGTCCGCGATTTGGAGGGAGTCATCAATTCGCTGATGGCCTATTCGATAGTGTACAATTGTCAGAAAATCGACATGCGCCTGGCCGAACGGGTTATCAAGCGGGCTGTAAAGGTAGACGATCGGCCCCTTACCATCGACGATATTCTCGATAAGGTGTGTACACATTTTAATGTGACGGTGGCACAAGTAAATTCTAAAAGCCGCAAACGCGATTTCGTCGTGGCGCGTCAGGTGTCGATGTATCTTGCGCAGAAATATACGAAGATGCCCGCCTCACGCATCGGAAAGCTCGTAGGCAACCGTGATCATAGTACCGTTCTCCATTCCTGCTCGCAGGTGGAGCAGCGCATCAAGGTTGACCCGTCATTCAATGATGAGGTAGTCAGTATTGAAAATTCCTTTAGACTGAAGAAATAAAAGACAAGAAGAAGAAGGAAGGCCGGGTTTCAGTAGTAGAGAAAGCTGTAATTTAAGTTTTGAGACCAGTTGCTCTGTTGTCACCTATTGCGATGTAAGGACTCGACCACTGTTAAAATCGGCAGTCGAACTAGATATCGCACCATTTCCTACTTTTGTCGGATAGTAATTATAGATAGGAAAGAGCCGTACCAACACCCTAAAAGAGTAGGTACGGCTCTTTCCGTCTGAACCCAGTCAAGAGGTAGAAATCCCCAAGGATAATGGCAAGATGCACCTTTTAGGAATACCCACAGTGGCAGACCGTTTGGTGCAACAGGCCACTAACCAAGTTCTGCCTCTATCTATGCGAACCAATTCTCCTGGAGAAGCTACGGTTTCCGTCCGGGGAGAGGTTGCCATGACGCACAGAGGGGAGTACAAGAGATAGTTTGAGAGGTCAGTGAACATAAAGATAGGAGATAAACACCTATGATTGGTGTTTACCTCCTACTTAATTGAACGGTGATGGTCTTGGTTACCGATTGCTCGGATTGCCGTGTAAGGCGTTTTGGGTTATGCTTTCTCGATCCATTCTGTCATCTGCTGCTCTTTTCGTCTTACGTCGAGATAGAGTGCAAGTTGGTTGCGTGTGCGTACAAGATTGTGCTCTGGATAGCGGATGCGGTAGTAGGTATCGCCGTTGAGATAGTCGGTGAGGAAGCGTACGCACTGCATAAAGGGAAAGAGGGCAGCGGCGAAGGGTAGGTGGGCACGTTCGATAGGAGTGAGGAAATCAGCGGTTCCCTCAAGGTAACCTTGGGTAAAAGCCTCAAAGATATCCATGCGGAAGCTCACCTGGTCAATGTGCGGGTCATCCTCGGCCACAGCATTGGCACCCGTACGCAGGAAGTCGCCATAGTCGGAGAATATATAACTAGGCATGACGGTGTCGAGATCGATGACACAGAGCGGTTGTCCCGACTCATCGTACATCATGTTGTTCACCTTTGTGTCGCAGTGGCAGATGCGCTTGGGTAACTTTCCCTCCCGGTGGAGACGTTCGGCCTGGCACATCTCCGTCATGTCGCGTTGCAGCGTTGCGATGATGTCTTTCACCTCTTGGGAGCGTCCTTTCACGTCGTTGTGCAGCGCCTCGTCAAATTGGCGGGCACGCAGCTCCATATTGTGGAAGTCGGGTATTGTTTCGCCTAGTGAATAAGGCAGGTCGGTCAGCATGCTTTCAAAGTCACCGAATGCCTTGCCGGCCTCGCGTGATGTATCGGCATTTACCTGCTCATAGGTTACGGCATGATCGATGAACACCATCACGCGCCAGAATGTGCCGTCTTCCGCCTGGTAATAGGTCTTTCCCGTTGTCTTCTCTGGCATAAAGCGGAGCACGTGGCGGTCGATGTCGGTCTGGCCTTTTTCCAGCAGTTTCTTGCGGATATGAGCCGTCACTTTGTCAATGTTGTCTTGTAGGAGATCCACGTCAGTGAATACGGCGTTGTTGATTCGCTGCAGTACGTAGCCGGGCTGATTGGTCTCGGCGGTCTCCACCTTATAGGTGTCGTTGATCAGTCCGTTACCTAGTGCTCTCACATCCGTGGGCGTTCCCTCTAGAGCAAATTTTGAGATGATGTTTTCTATGCGATTGTCCATTTACTTGTATTTTGTTGATAAGTGATTGTTCGTGTGCAAATATAAGCCTTTTTACTTAATATAAAAAGGTATATTTGATAATTATCAATAAATGAATGTTAAAAATATCCTATTTTCAGGGGAAACACTAATTTTTTGTAGAAAGTGTTTGGTGGTATGGATAAAAAGCTGTACCTTTGCAATCGCAAATGAGAAAGACGTCAAGTCAAGATCGTTTGATACACAATATCGCGGAGTGGAGCAGTTGGTAGCTCGCCAGGCTCATAACCTGGAGGTCGCACGTTCGAGTCCTGCCTCCGCAACTAATATACCGCAGCTTACTGTTTTTCAGTTAGCTGCGGTTTTTTCGTTTGTATCATGACAGATATCGGACGTGTATGTGAATGTATTGTAATGAGTCCTTGTGACATAAATAAACGTGTCATGAGGAGAATGGGAACGAAAGGTCCTGCCGTTAGTGTAGTATGCATTAATAATGACTAGACTTCAATGTTGTTAGTACCTATGCAGAGTTGGACATATGCGTGGGAGCAGGACTTGTTGTCGATCAGGACATCTCACTTTTTCATCGAAGGAGTATTGGATGTTGAGAGCTATGAGATTCATTGCATAGGCGAAAGACCAATTATCTTAAGAGGGTGTCTATTGTTGGATACGATGAAGTGGAAGGCATTCTGAAAGTGCGTCTTATGAAATTCCGCAGTGTGATTTCTAATGCTTGTGTGCGTTCTATTAACTTCAGATAGATATTTGGCAAGTCTTGATTTTAACGAAACATTAATGATGAACGAAGATGAAGATAACGGTATTGGTTGAGAACACAAGTCGTATGGGATTACCTGTAGAGCATGGGCTCAGCCTGCTGATCCGGATGGATGATGGACGTCAGGTTTTGTTTGATATGGGGCAGCGCAGACTGTTCGCCGAGAATGCGGAGCGGCTGGGTCTTGATCTCGCACAGGTGGACATCGCGGTGGTGTCACACGGACACTATGATCATGGCGGTGGTCTGCACACCTTCTTGCGATTGAACGCCAAGGCACGGGTGTATGTCAACAGTCATGCTTTCGAGCCCCATTACTCGTTTCGGGACGGCCGGTTGCGCTATATCGGTCTCGATGCGGATCTGAAAGGTGAGGACCGTTTGGTGCTCTGTGGAGAAAAAACATGGATCAGCAGCGATCTGATCCTGTTTGCCGGGGCTGACGGCTGTTGTCTGAAACCGGTAGGCAATAGGCGATTGTACGGACCGGCGAGGGACACAAACGACGACTTCTGTCACGAGCAGAGTCTTGTTGTCAAGGAAGGCGAGAAGACGGTGCTCTTTGCGGGATGCGCCCATGGTGGTATCGTAAACATTATGGAGAGGGGACACCGCGTGGCGGGCGCACGGTTCACACACGTCGTGGCGGGGATGCACTTGATGGAGAGCGGTTTGACGGAGGAGGCGGAAAGGAGATGGATCAGCAGGCTGGCCGCCAGGCTGAAGGAAGAGGAAGGCTGTCGCTACCTCACGATGCATTGTACGGGCATGGCCCAGTATGAGGCATTGAGAGAGGAGATGGGTGGGGCGATCGGCTATCTGAGCTGTGGCGAGACGGTGGAGATATAGTCGAACGGGCAAGAAAAAGAATACGCTGACGCACAAACAATCAGACTTGTCGGATGAAGTCACGATGGAGGGGACTGACAATGAATACTAGTCGGTGAATGGACATATTGGATATTTTGTTTTTTCTTGATTTAGGTAGACAGTTTTTTCTTTATGAATAGAAACAGTAGACATCTTGCGGAATGTCGTTATAAAAATAAAAAGGTAGACGATGAAGCAATAGTCATACTGTTTTCCTGTACTGGTTCCAAGTTTGACGTATCCTATATGGCAAGATGTCCGTCCGCTTGGGGACATAGGGTGGAATATTGGGATGATAGCATCAGGAAAGGAAGATGATAAATGAAAATCTATCATATTTTTATTTACATATAATGATGGCGGATGAGCAGAGGATCACATACGTCGTTACGATGGGACCGGGAATGCCTGATGGAGATACCCGACTTTTGCAGAAGAGATGGCTCTGATTTTTTTTGCTTTGCCGGATGCGTGTTGTAATATTCTGATAATCAATGTGTTTTGATAAATGTGCGATATTTGGCTAAGTAGCCATATACTACTTTGTCATTGAGTATTATACTACTTTGCCATTGAGTATTATGCTACTTTGTCATTGAGCATTATATTACTTTGCCATTGAGCATTATGCTACTTGGGCTTTTCTTATATATTCCTTTTCGAGGTCAGCCTGTTGCGAAGTGGAACGAAGGGTGGAAACAGGGGCGCGAGAGCGTTGGAGAGGGTGGAAGCGAAAGTAAATTGACTGTATTTTTATTGACACAGAACGGATTCGGATGGGCCGACCGGGAGCTCCGGGGCATTCGTTTTCGGAAGAGAAATGTGCGGGATATAAGAAAAGTTTGTTATCTTTGTAGGCAGAAGGATAAGATGATACAAGGATGTACAAGGCTCACGATACGTTTTTCGAAGAGGTGAAGCGCAAGGGATGCGATATTGTGCTGCCGTGCGATGAGGTCGTTGTATTCAAGATGACGGCGGATACAGAGGCAGTTTGCAAAGTATTTCCAATGCTATGTGACGCCTTTGGCATATTACTGGTGAAGAGAGGGACTGCAACGCTTTCGGTGAACTATAGTGCGGAGGCGTTGGAAAAGAATTCAATAGCATTTTTTACTCCGAACATGGTGCTGTCATTGGATGATGCCGATGCGGACTTCATCCTGGAGGGCGTGTGCTTCTCACCTGCCTATTTTGATGATCTGTCGTCGTATGCCCCGGTGTATAACCAGATGGTAGCGTATCTGAACGATCATGCCCTGCCGGTCCGAAAGGTGGAGGAGACGGAACTGAGATGGATGGAGATGATGTTGGAACTGTATTCCTCCATTAATACGAGACAGTTGCATTATAACGGCTCATTGCTGCACCTGTCTAATCTGTTGCTGTTGCGCTTGGCGGAGATACTTAGGATAGGATGTGCGTCGGACACATCGAAGGTGTCGCATCCGGTGGAGATCTACCGCGAGTTCAGAAAGTTGCTGATCAATAATGGTCTGAAAGAGCACTATATAGTCGTCCCTTAAAAAGCCCATTTTTGCGAGATATTGTTCT
>OGQM01002490.1_pt1 | contig 10955 bp, 9 predicted proteins | sample 1553191 | NCBI WGS metagenome assembly OGQM01 (sample SAMEA2579954, study PRJEB22360) | human gut metagenome | biome: human gut; feature: human-associated habitat; material: faeces | place: Denmark | collected 2008/2010 | reverse complement strand
CTCAACCATAAAATAGTGTTAACGAATTCATTTACATTATATGAATAATGTGCAGCAGGTGCCGTAGATTAAATTTTAAATTTAATTGCTATAACCAGTTAATAGCATTTCTAAAATTATAAATGAAAAGTCTGCATCGGAGTTCTCCACCCCATTCGTATTATTTTAAAAACCATCATGAATTTCACAAAATTTTCACTTTTATTATATTATGCCATTATAAAGTTGTCAATACTTTTTTGAAAAAAATTCCAATGGTTTATTAATATTATTGTAAGGAAGATTATAAATATCTCTGAAAAAGGCAGGAGCAGTATAAAATTGCTACTGCCTTTTTTATCTTTGGCTCGCTTGTTTTCGCTGGTAGTATTCTGAAATTTCCATCTCCAACGCAGACAATATACTTTCCGCTTTTTCTTTCGGTATCAATCGCAGATCGGGTTTTCCGTTCACATACACCTTTAAATTCAGCGGATTCTCCTTCGTTTCAATTTCCTGCATTTCCGTTCCCTCCTTTTTTCTTTCATATTACCATAAAATAAAAAAATTTTCCTCGGACTCCGCCCGTTGGGTTTCCCGTCCTTTTCGGTCGGTTTTCTTCTTTCCCCGTTTTTTTCCGTCCTTTCCCCGCGTTTCCTTTTCGGTTTTAGCAGAAGAAGCCCTTGCCGTCAAGGAAAAAAAGTATCGCTTAAAACTGAATATGTATGATTCGCACGCAATACTTTTTTTGCGGCGTTTTTTTATTACTTATATTTTCTTGACTTTGCCTTTCCCTTGACCGCTTCGGTCTTTTCTGCTGTTTTTCCCATTGTCCTTTGGGGTGGTAAGGCAGGTCGGTTTTTTCTCTTTTCTTTCGCTTTCGCGAACAAAGGGCGGAGCCGAGCGGAAATTGTACGGATTGAAACGGATTTGTGCCGATTCCGGTCCGTACTTTTTTCTTTCTTTTTTTGGTATCCTTTATTCACAATAATTTTTAAGGAGGTTTTCCAATGAAAACAGCTATCATTTATACAAGGAGCACGGAGGAGAACGACGCCGCCATCCAAAGCCAAATCATTCTTTGTAAAACCTTTGCGCTAAAGAATGATTTTAAGATCTTACACATTTATTCGGACTTTAACAAGTCAGGCATCGGGAATAAACTGCCTGCCCTGTGCAAACTTTTGAAAGATATCAAAAGTTGCGAATGGGATTCGCTACTTATAACCGATCCGTCGCGTTTAACCGAAGATCCGCTGGAATATTTTAAATTGCAATTTAATCTCAACATGGCGGGCAAACGGATTATTTCTGTTATCGAACAAAAGGAGGGTTTGAAGCAATGAGATACGCTGCATTTTACGGACGTTATTCCAGTGAACGGCAAAATGAACAATCTATTGAAGGTCAACTAAATGTCTGTGAAAAGTATGCAGAACAAAACGGCCTTAAAATAGTAGAAACCTATATCGACCGAGCTATGACCGGTACGAACGATCATCGCCCCGCTTTTCAGAAGATGCTTGCCGATTGTGAAAAAAATGTTCCGTGGGAAATCGTACTCGTTTATGCCATTGACCGATTCGGCAGAAACTCTATCGAAATCGCTGTCAATAAGCAAAAACTCAAGAAAAACAACAAAATGCTCATCTCCGCTACACAACGGACTTCTGATAACATTGACGGGACAAAAAACCTTGACGGCATCTTACTGGAAAACGTATAAATCGGTCTTGCAGAATATTACTCCGCAGAATATTTTTATGGACACAATTTTAATTTACGAGTTTTACAAAATTCGGGCTAATCACCCCTCAATCAGCTTGCTCATAATAGTAAGAATAATCAATACCTTTCATGAAGATTTCGCGGTTATTTATATCGTCGGTCAATGCACCTTTTATAAGTTCGTAAATATGCGATGAATCCACAGGACTTTCTTGCATTGCCGTAAGGTATTCTTTTTTATCGATTTTACTCCAATCGGTACATTTTTTTAGATTCTTTTTCAGAATTAAATCCAGCCAAATACGCGTGCTCCGTCCGTTTCCTTCCATAAAGGGGTGGGCGACATTCATTTCAACATATTTTTTAATAATATTTTCAAGAGTGTCTTCCGGCATTTTTTCTATTATCTGCAAATTCTCCTGCAAGAACATGGCAGGCGCAAATGCAAAACCATCTTTTGCGATGTTAAGCGTACGAATTTGTCCGGCAAAATCATATAATCCACCGAATAAGTATGCGTGAATTTGCTGCAAACCTTTTACTGTTCCCACTTCAATAGCGTCTATAAAGGAGCTATCAAACAGCGCGTATGCTTTTAGCTTGCTTTTTCCGTCGATCGTATCATCCGACCGCGTAAACCACGAGATAAACTCGGCGCCTATTTTGCTCGGAAATTCTGCCGCCAGTTTGATAACACCATCGGAGTCCAATGCGTCCGACATATACTTTTTTCCATCGGCGGCAGTTAATTTCAGTTGGGTAGTAGCACTAACCAACTCGCTGTTTTCTTTTTTCAGTTTGGCTTTAAGGTATTTCCAATAGTTACGGCATTTTTCATAATTATCTTCTTTTCTGATTGCCCCAATAATATCAAGAACGCTGAAATACCACTTGTTATTTTCCTCATTCCAAGCGGCACGCACTTCTTTATCGTTAAAAAATCTGATTGATATTTTCATATTCCGTCTCCGATAATTTTCTGCTATATTTCAAAAATATTATGCAGCTATCCAGCCGTAGCCTTGAATCGCCATATTAATAAAATGATTCAAAAGCAGGTTTGTTTTTGCTTCAAATGCTTCTTTGTCGTAACTTTCCGGCAAATCTTTATCCAAAGCGCTTTCGATTGCCGACTTTACTTTCAATTTCGGTTGGTCGTCCTTATACCAATCGACAACAAGCAATTCGTCCTTATCGATTGTCAGTTTGTTGTAAAGATTTTTCGCCGCAAGTTTGACTTTTTGCTCTTCAGCTTGCGTAAGTTTTTTGCCTTTTACAAGCAAATCGTAAATTTCGAGTTCTTCTTCGGTTAAACCTTCGGTATTCGAACGGTTTTGTTCGTTTTTCAACTCTTCAAGCAGTTTTACAAGCTGTTCGTAATAATCTTCGTTTTCCGATCCTCCGGCATTGTAACGGTCAATAATGCCTTTATATCGCTGCGAAAACTGCATTCTCGTGCAATTTTTACTTATCATTTCTTGCAAAGCTTTTTCTATAAACGCTTTTAAGTCGTCAATCTCAATCGCCTTATATACCGTTTTTTTTATTTCGGCACGAAGTTCTTCAACGTTGATTTTGGACAAATCTATAACTTTTGTACCATGAATAGCAAATTGCTGTTCTGATTCTTCGGCAGTGGAAGAAGAAACGCTACTATCCAAAACAACCGCCATACGATTTCTTGCTCGTTGAATCTTTTCATCGTCGATTTTGTTATGCATCAACCCGTTGATGTATGCAAGCGGAGCAAATTTGTCGTTTTCCCAATGAAGTTCAAAAACTTCCGTTTTAGACGCTTCGTAAAGATTGATCATCGTGTTTGTGATAACTTTGAATTTATCCTTGCTCTCATCATTTGCAACTATAGTGTTATATGCACTTCTTAGAGCGTCGAGCTTATCAAACGTTGAACTTTCAACGCAAATCTTATCAAGCGATATTCCGAGTGACTGTAAAAACAGGTCGCTCTCATTTATGCTTGAATCGAGCAGATTGAGCAAATCTTCGATATTTTTTGCAGGCATAACATCGTCATCGTCGGGAATTGCATAATCGGACAAAGCCTTTTTCATATATTTGAAAACGTTGACGTAATCGACGATAATTCCGCAAGGCTTATTTGGATAAACGCGGTTCGCTCTTGCGATTGCCTGCATGAGCGTGTGCGATTTCATAGGCTTGTCAAGATAAAGCGTAGAAAGATTCTTTACATCAAATCCCGTAAGCCACATAGCGCATACAAACACAAGTTGCAATTTGTCGTTAGGATCTTTGAATCTGTCTTCTATATCTTTTCCGTCGACAGTAATTGCATTCATTTTAGCTCTGTGGATTGATATATCAAGTCCTTTTTCGGCAAACTTCTTGTTTTCGTCCGCTTCTTCAGACACGATAACTGCCATTTCAACATTGTTCATGTAGTCGAGCATTTTTGTAAGTTCGTCTCGTTTTTCTTTGGAATCGGCAGCGTTCCGCTCGGCAATAATAGTTTTCTTTTCTTCCGCCCAATAGCGCTGAACTTTGTTATACATCGTAACTGCCGTAAATTTATCAACGGAAACGACCATGCCTTTCCCGAGAAAACCTCTGCGCGGGAAATGGTGAGCAATATCTTGCGCAATCTTGTCAAGGCGTTCGTCTCGCTTGATAACTTCCAAAATACGCGAAGCGGAATTTTCAAGCAGTCTCGTTTCGTCCTCATTTAAGTTTTCGTCTTCGATAATATCCACAACGTCATCGTCGAGGAAATCGTTGTTGAGTCCCACTTCGGGAACACGACGGCTATAAAAAAGCGGAACGGTTGAGCCGTCTTCCACAGACTGTGCAAAATTATATTCGGAAACGTAATCTCCGAACCATTGATTGGTAAGTCGTTTTGTTCCGAGCAAAGGAGTTCCCGTAAAGGCAATAAAATTTGCGTTAGGGAGCGCCGCTCTCATATTTTCCGCCAAATCTTTATATTGTGTGCGGTGCGCCTCGTCAACGAGTACAAAAATATCATTGCGGGTAGATAATACCGGATATTTTTGTGTTTTGTCATATCGGAATTTATGTATGAGAGTGAACACGAATTCTTTGTTCTTTTGCAAAAATTCTCGGAGCTGCTCGCTGTTTTTAGGCTGACATTCATCCTTTGGTCCTATAATTTCCGTTCTCACAAAGTTCTTGTGAATTTGCGTGTCCAAATCGTCGCGATCCGTAATGATAAGGAACGTAAAATTGCCCGTCATTTTACGTTTTACCTTGCGGGCGAACATAACCATAGAATACGATTTTCCGCTACCTTGCGTATGCCAGAATACGCCCAACTTTCCCTTAAGTTCGTCTCTTCGCTCGACAGAACGCATAAGATTGTTTACGCCGAGATACTGATGGTTTTTAGCGATAATTTTATACTTTTTGTTGTCGAAAAGCACAAAGTTTTCTATATAATCGATCAAGCGTTCCTTTTTCAAAAGACCGTCAATAAAATATTCGATTGAAACTCCGCTTTCACGAATTGCTTCGCGATTGGGTTTTTCCTTTTCGCTATCGACTTTCAGCCATTCAAAAAAGTAATTGTAATCGGCATTGAATGCGCCGAGCCTTGTTTCCAGACCGTTTGAAAGCACGCAAATCTGATTGAATGCAAACAAATTTGGTATATCTTTCTTATAATCTTGCAAGTTTTTATTGAATGCTTCCTCAACCTTGACAATACTGTTTTTCAGCTCGATAAACACCAGCGGAAGACCGTTTACAAAAATCAAAACGTCAGGTCTACGCCAATAAACTTTGCCTTGTATCCACATTTGCGATACGGCTGTAAAAGTATTGTTCGCGGGATTATCAAAATCGACCAACTTTACAAAATCAAAATCTTCCTTACCGTTTCTCTTGACGTTGACTTGTATTTGATTTCTGATTTTATTGTACAAATCATAATTTGTTGCAACGATATCGGTTCCGGTATAGTCTTTTACCAAAGATTTCATTACATCGTTGATGACTTCTTCCGGGATTTGCGGATTCAACCTGAGCAGAGAACTTTTCAGAACGCATGACAAAACGCACTCTTTTTTAGAAGAGCGTCCGGTGCCGTCGTGTAAATTTTCTCGTTTATTCGGATCGGGATCACATTTCAAGATATCGTAACCGAATTCGACCTTTGACAATTTGCCTAAAACGGCTATTTCAATATCGTCTTCCGAAATAAAATTTGCCATAGTTTTACTGCTCCTTTGCTTTGTCCTGTTTTTTCTTTTCTAAATAGCACGCAACTGCTACCAACAACTTAATTTCATCATACTGCATAGTCATTACGTCTATCGTTACCCAATTTTTAGCAAACTCTTGAGAAAATTCATATGCTTGCCGCAATCCCCAATATTCATTTGATGCAGGATCTATATAATCGCTTCGTTCATCCAAATAAGAATATATCTTTTCTAATTGATAATGAGCCATTTGGTGCATCTTATCAGGTCTTGCATAGATAATAGACAGCGTATCTTCCATGCCTTCACCATCCAAATTGTCTACGCTATCGCATATAGCAGGAATACACTCGATAATCCTCTTTCTAAACAATTCAACGTTGTTACTGTTTGATGCAATTGTTGTTGCGCACGTAAGATATGATATTGCCTTATCTATGGAATAAGCATCAGCGAATCTGTTTTCCAAGATGTTCTTAACCTCATTTAATACGGAAACAGCGTCTTGCTGCCTGTTTACTTTCGTCAATTTCCATTCTGCATTTTGCCCGCTTATTACATCTTTTGCCCATTGAATAAGCATTGGAAAGGTATCATATATTGACTTTATATATCCCTTAAGGCTCTTAAAAGAAAAGGTAAGAGACACTATTTTATTTTGATCTATGTTCGTATACATTCTGATTCCGACGCTATCTTTTATATCGTCAAAACTCATTATGTTGTTGACCACAACCCATGGACAATAATGTTTTTCACCATCTTGCATAAAAGGTCTACCTTTTTTGGCGACTTCATATGAATGAGCAAAAGCCATCGCTCTCAAATACTCAAAGAATACGTCATCCGATGGACAAGTGTCATCGTTAAAGTAGTATTCTTCACAGTGCTTTGCATATTTGAAATACTTTTTATTTCCTTTATATGGCGGAACTTGATGTAACAGGTTTTCGTGCATTTTATTGAAACCGTCATATACCATGCAGGCATAGACTAAAAAGACAACAAAATCTTTTTCCGTAGTCGGACAATTACAGTGCTTATTTAGGTAATCAACTGCCGAAAACATCCTGTCCTTAAAAATACAAATCAGATTATACAACAAAAGCAAGTCTGATCTATTGGTAAACATCTCATTTTTGTTTATCAACTCCATAAATTCATGGATCTTTTGCTTATCCAAAAATGGTTTGTCTTTTGATTCTACTTTCTTCATTTTACCTCAAGTTTGCCACTCATTAAGCGAGGCAGGAGCATATCTCTCTGTTTAATAAGATTATCATTGATTTCGGCTATTTTGTTGATCTGATCTTTTATTTTTTCTACTTTATTTGCAAAATCAATCATAATATTTTGAGGTGGCAGCAATACGTCGCCTTTTCTAAGGAAATACTCAAATTTAAAATTGATTATGCCAGTAGATTGAAGTTGAAACTTATCTATTATTCGTGATTGATATAAATAGTTCATCCAATATATAAAATACATTGGTGAAATAGCACTGTGTTTCAACCTCAACATTTTGCAGAAACTAGCACAGATAACTTTACCGCCGAATCTGTTTAAAATGTCTTCCGTTATAATAATAGTTCTTCCTACAGGCTGTTCTGCTGTACCTCCGGACACCTCAATTATGATATCATCTTTTTTTAGTCTGCGAGATGAATAATTACTTGCTTTATGATATCTAAACGGGCAAGATGAAATATCACCTTTTTTTATGTTTGGAAAGTCAGTACCTCTTATAACATACGCCCCAATAGAAAAACTTTTATCAGAATCATCGTTTCCCCAACCACCGCCAATATAATCATCAATTACATCTTTCATTTTTACTACGGAAAACGTTTTCGGTATTTTGCCTAATGTCGAGTTTTCAAACTCGGTGTTTTGATAATTTGGAAAGCGGAAGCGGACAAACCACTCTTTGTAGAGATTTTCCGCCATTTTTTCCAAAATCTTGATACGTTTGTTGTTGTTTTCAATTAAATCATCGTACACCGAAAGTATCGAAGCGATTTTTTGTTGGTGTTCCTTCTTTTCGCTTATTTGTATTTTTGTTTTTGAAAAGATGGTTTTATTAACTATACCTTTCCCTGAGCCTGTTCCAGCACCAATTGACCTAAAATATTCATTAGCATACCTTAGCAAATAAAACAGATAATCGCTATCGCATTTTTCATTTGGAATGATTGAATTTATTTGCTGGTTAGTGTATGAGACACAATTTGTCATACACATTTTACCAATGGTCGACCCAATACAAACAAAACAAATGCTATTTGTCGGCAATTTACTACTTTTAATTTTGTTAGCACCTAATGCCGACAATGTTCTATCAGTAGATTGCAAATACTTTTTATCAAATGACACTATATCGCTAGGTGTTATAAAAGGATATTCTCCACCATAAAAATCTAGATTTTCAGTAGGTGGTGTTTTACCTGTTACAATTTCTCCTAGCTCACGGATTTCAACATACTTCATAATTAAAACATCCCTATCCAAGATAAAACAGCAAACAAGATAGCTACAATTATTTTAGAAATAATTTTTACTATTTGTTTTTCTCTAACGTCGTCAATGCACCACCAAGCAGATAAAGCCAAAATCAACAAGGTCGTGATTACACGCTTCATTATTTCTTCCGCTAATTGTGGGATTGAAAATATGAGTTTTATCAGCCAAACAAAAACCGTCCCAAAAATATTAACAATTTCGCCAAGCGTTTTTAAGCCACCAAAAAAACTGTTTTGAAAAGCACAAAACAGTATTAAACCGACAATGATAAGCGGACCTAAAATGTTGGTTGCGTTGTTTTTCCTACTCATTTGAACAATCCTTTTAAATTATCTGTTATCACAATCTCAAGATTGTGCGCTTCGTCATTCAACTTCAACAATTCTTCATTCAGTGACAACATTTCCGCCTTAAACTCTTCCGCCGCCATTCCATCATCTTCGATGACAACGCCGACGTAACGACCTGCATTAAGCGAATAATCCTGATCGATTATGCCGTCTTCGCTTTCGAGTTTCGCCGCTTTACAAAGCCCGATTACGTCATTATATTTGCCGTCGGGGAATCTTTCGTACAGCCAATCGATTTGCGACTGATAATACGATTTTGTTTTTACTTCCTTGTCATCCGACATTTCGGGAGCATTTGCAAGCGCGATTTTATATTCTTCAATTAAACTTGCAAAGGCTGCGGTATCGCCCTCATACAAACGCGAAATTATGCCCAAGTTTTTGATTTGCTCGTCGCTGAATTTGCGGTGCGCTCTGTCAACCTGCGTAAATACGTTTCTTGCGTCGATAAAGAGAATTTCTTTTTTCTTTTCGCTATGTGTTTTTGCTTTGTCGAAAAACCACAACGTTGCAGGGAGCGTGACGGAAGAAAACATATTGCTGGGCAACGTTACCATTTGAGAAATTATGCCTTCCTCTATCATTTTCTTTCTTATTTCATACTCGCTGTTACCTGCATCGGACGCGGAGTTTGCCATAACAAGTGCTGCTTTGCCATGTTCGTTTAATGCCGACGCAAAGTAAGAAATCCACAAATAGTTGGCGTTAGGCACGGTTTCTTTTTTGTCGCTCTCTTTTTTGCCTGCTTTGGTTTTGTTTTTCGGGATTCCGTATGTGTTGAAACGCGCGTCGTCCTTTACACGTTCGTACACAACTTCGTCCACGTTGAATGGCGGATTTGCCATAACGTAATCGAATCTTCCGACGGCATTGTACGGATCGGAATAGAACGAGTTGGCCTCTGTTATATCTCCGCGCACATTGTTTAACAAAAGGTTCATTTTTGCAAGCTTTACGGTGTCCGGCTCCTTTTCCACGCCATAACAACGAAATTTCATCATATCGGACGTACTTGCGTTATGACGGTGCATATAACGTGCCGCCTGAACAAACATACCGCCCGAGCCACAAGCCGGATCAAGGAACATTTTGTCGCCCGACATCGGTTGTAACACTTCTACCATATAGCGAACAACGGTTGCGGGAGTGTAAAATGTTCCGCCGTCTTTGCCTTCCTGCAAAGCAAAACTACCGAGAAAAAACTCATAAATTTCGCCGAAAAGGTCTACGCTGATATTTTCGGGAATGTCTTTGAAAACTCGAACAATTTTTGAAAGCAAATCCGGTTCTTCTTCGGGAACGAGTGCTCCGTAAACTTCTTTTGGCAAAACGCCGTCCATTTTTTCGTTGTTTGCTTCAATAGCTTCCATCGCTTTTTTTACGAGCGTCGCTTTATTCGCGTCGTCGGGCGCGTCGTTTATGTAATCGTAATACGCTTCGGGCGGAAGATAAAAACCGCAAATTTCAACGGAAATTTCCTTCATCGACTTTTCCGTGCGAGTTCCTCTGCGCTTGTTATATTCGGCTTTGATTTCGGTCTTGTGTTGTTTATACAAAATATCCGCATAACGCAGGAAAATCAATCCGAGTATGGGTTGTCCGTATTTATTTGCAGCCAAATGCGCACCTGCTCGAAGGATATCCGCAGAATGCCAAAGATCGTCTTTCAATTTTTTCAATTCTTTATCTGTCATTCTATTCCACCCTTAATTTTCGGTAATTTCCATAATATCGTCAAACCCGCAATCCAACGCTTTACATATTTTTGCGAGTGTTTCAGCGTTCACGTTTTCTCCGTGATTTAGTTTATTGAGAGTAAACGTGCTTAAACCTGCCATTTGGGCAAGTTCACTTTTTTTAATATCCTTGTCAATAAGCAATTTCCATAGCTTTTTGTAACTAATCATGCGAGTATACTCCGTATCTAAAACTTTTACTTCTATAGTATAGCATAGATTGAAACAAAAATCAATAGCGAAGTCGCAAAAAATAACAGTTTTCGCAATGTTCAATTGTTTTTCAATAAAAAACAATTGAACATTGGCTTTATGCGGTATGGAACTACAATTACTGAAAAAGATATCTGGTTTTTGAATGTAACATCTTGCGGAATTATACTTATTCGATCCAAAAACTTCAAATGGCACCGTGGCGTGTGCTTGGCATAGACAAGTGCGGCTCG
>OGQM01002488.1_pt1 | contig 10958 bp, 15 predicted proteins | sample 1553191 | NCBI WGS metagenome assembly OGQM01 (sample SAMEA2579954, study PRJEB22360) | human gut metagenome | biome: human gut; feature: human-associated habitat; material: faeces | place: Denmark | collected 2008/2010 | reverse complement strand
CATATCGAGCGTTGCTTTCAGCGCTCGATAATACTTGAAAGTCATTCTGTTCATAGGCTATTTGCTGCATAGTACATAAACGAGAGTGATAATTGCCCAATAGGCAAAATGCACACACATCTTATCAAGAAATGTGAGAAAGACCATATCTGCGTGGTCGAGGTTATTTTTCTTCATGTCACGATAGCATTTGTGAGGAGTGGTTGGCTCCTCGTTACCTTATTTATTTTTCCTTACTCTTATATATTCTCTTTATAGATGTTTTCTTGGTCCTTGATAGCCTTTTCTAGCGTCCAATCTGTTTTAGGGTAGATACCACCGCCTAGACCAGTATTGAAATCTATATAGAAATTTTCACCATCTTCTCGAACCGTAATATCTGTTCCGTTGTGACTGATGTCCTGTCCTTCGTTAGTAAGAATTTGGAATCCGTTAGAGGTCAAAGAAAGTATGAGTGCGCCATCAGTAGCCAAATCTTCTTCATCATAACTTATAGGAGAATCATCGGTATAAATCCATCCATTCTCCTTGCAGATGTCACGAATTAACTCGCAGCAATCATCTTCTGGATTCTCCTCTTGATAAGCTACCAAAAAGATTCTGAGGTCATCTAATGTTTTAATGTCTTCTTTCTTCATATTATTGCGCTTAGCCGTGATGCGCTAGGGCTTAAATGATTAAATTATTGTATTGTATTATTATACTCTTGCTGCATAATAGCAGAGTTTGTATGCAGATATATCTGAGTTGTTGAGATTGATGTATGACCCATCAATTCACGCAACACATCTAATCTCATGCCATTATTGATTGCACGACTAGCAAAGGTATGGCGAAGGAGATGAGGGGATATTCTTACCCCGATGCGCTCGAAAGCTAGATATATAGCGTATCGAAAACCTCTATCCTCCCATTTCTCAAAGATGGCTCCCTCTTTCTTACCTCTACACTCGATTGCAGTAATAAGGAGAGATGAGAGATAGATATTTCTCTCTTTATTACCTTTGCCGATGATGATGGCAGTAGCTGCCTTCATATCAATATCTTCATATCTGAGGTTCCGGCACTCGGATACTCTTAGACCGCAAGATGTCATCAGCATAATTGCTAGCTTGATATCATCATTCTTTTCATGCTCGATTGCTCTAGCTATATCGAGCGAGTTAATGATATGAGGGATAGTCTTTTCCTTTTTCGGGCTCTCGATGTACTTTGCCGGATTGACTTCAAGATTATAGTTCCGCTGCATCCAATTATATAAACCTCTTATAGCAGAGATATTTGCTATGATGGTATTATTGCTTGCGCCTGCTGCCTTTCTCTGAGCGAGATAGAGAGTTATATCATTCTGACTGATTTCGCTCCACCTACGACCGCTATAAGCACGAGCGAAGGTGCGAAGACTGGTTTCATATTGTCTAGCGGTATTCTCTGAATAACCCTTTGTTAAAACTAGATACTGAATATATTGACTTATCATGATAGCAGAGATTTTATATGAGGGGTGGTTAGCCCCTCGTTACCTTTATTTATTCTTCTTCTTTAACTTGGATAAATATTCTGTATACTCCTATCTCGCTCTCGTCCATAAACATAAATGCGGAATATTTGATATCTGGAACCTTCATGATGATTTCATTCATAATATAACTTTGTTCCGTAATATCTTCTGCAAATATCACAATCCAAGAACCTTCCATTTCTAAATCATTAAAACCAAATGTTTTAGATTTCATAAAATTTTTTTTGAGTTTAGTCTTATAATCTATTTCTGTATGCATGAAATTTGCAGAAAGATTTTCCAAGCAAGACTCTAGCTGAAATAATTGTTTAATATTCATAACGATAGCTTTAAGAGGTAAGAGATAACTACTATCTCCCTTTCTCTATTGCAAAGGTACGAATTTTTCGGGATAAATGCAAGTTTTTTAAGTTAAAAGTATATACTTTTCTTTAACACTTTAGTTAAAAAGTATATACTTACTGCAGTAGCCTTCTTATCAGCATGAGGGCTGCATCTAGGGCGATAGGGGCGGGTAGGGTTCTAGCCCTCTAAGGGCTAGGTTCATGCCCGCTCCTATCGCCCAACCTTCATTGCTCCAGGTACTCATCCACTTCGCAGCCCGGACACATTCATAAATAACTTTTTATTACCATGGTTATTCAGATTGCTTTAACCCTCCTTTCATGATAAGAAAAAATTAAAAACGGTCCTTACCTATTTAATTAAATTTTTTCTTATCATATCCATTTCCCCATAGGCGCAACCGAGCCTTAGTAATTTTCAAGAATTGAAAAAAAAAGCCCCCTTTAGGGGGTGGGGGGTGGGCTTGCTAGGGTTTAGCGGTTCATCCGCTAAACTCTAGCAAAGGGACATCCGGAACGCAAGGGGGCGGTGGGTGATTATGGGGAGGGTTCGGGGGTGGAAAGCCCCCGAGCAAAGCGCCAGCCGACAAAAAAGGACCTAACCGCTTTTAGGGGTGGTGGTCGGGGTAGGGGCTTGTTGGCGAAGCTGCGCCCATCGGGCGGTGCTGAGCCGACAAGCCCCGTAGTGGTGGACAGGGCGCAAGATAGGGTAACTATGGGGAGGGTTCGGGGGTGGAAAGCCCCCGAGCAAAGCGCCAGCCGACAAAAAAGGACCTAACCGCTTTTAGGGGTGGTGGTCGGGGTAGGGGCTTGTTGGCGAAGCTGCGCCCATCGGGCGGTGCTGAGCCGACAAGCCCCGTAGTGGTGGCGAGGAAGCAAGATAAGCATATGTAGCCCCGAATTACGGGGCTGAAGGGGGTTAATGAGCGATATGCGTGATTATCGCTTACGATAATCATAAACGCATATCGCGCCATTTGTGCCAGGAGTGCAGCAAGCTATAGGGGGTATTCGTCTTTTGTGGCTGCAAGCCACAATACATGGCAGCAAGTTTGCTCAGGGGGTATTCGTCTATCGTTTTTCCTGAGTGGAGGGGAGCTGCAAGCCCCCTCCCCGAAGGAAAACGAAGTGGGGGCAAGATACGCAAGCAAGTTCAGCACATGTAGCCCCGATTTGCGGGGCTGAAGGGGGTTGACGTCCGTTAGGCGACAGATAAGCCCGAGTGCCTTATCTTTATGGGGGCTGCGCAGCAGCCGTGGGTCCCATAAAGATAAGGCTCTCGGACACCGCTTTTTCGGTCAAGCGAGGGGTGGTTTTCATTTCCTTTAGGGTGGCATCTAGCAAAAACAAGCCTTACCCGAGGGCGAGAAGGTGGTTTCGGCATGGAAGGGCGACAGCGTGAAGCGGTGATTATTTAGCCACGGACGTGTGGGAGCCCACCCCCTGGGGGGAGGGCGCACGGGTATAAGGGTATAGGCGGCAGCCCCCGACAATGCGCCCGAAACCTAAAGAGGGGGCTACCGACTATGCCCTTATATGGGTGGGGCAGAGGGGGGATTTGCCCAAGGACTGCTTTTCTTTTAGCTTTCTGTCTGCTATTTCTAGATATCGTCTCCATGGTGTTATTTTTTGGTCGTTGTTAATTTTCTTCATTTGCTCATTTAGTGCGCAAGCAAGCTCTAAGGGGAACGGTATCGGGGTGTTTTGGAGGTGGTTTAGGGTCTGTTTTGGGGGTCTCAGTTTTGGGTATACCCCAAAACTGGGCTTTACGTGTTGACTACCAATTATTTAGAAGATATTTCTTTGGCACTCTAACGGCGGTGCTACTGCACCGCCAGGAGCGCATTCTGATTACAACTTTCTTCCTCAGTTTTCTTGATATCTCTGTACTCTAAGACTTAGGTTTACTACGTGGGCATCGAAGCAGTGTCCGTGTCAAAATTTGGGAACCCAAAAAGGCTGACACATCACGTGCCAGCCTATCGTTAGTTTTCGCTAAAACTTAGAAACTTAAAAACTTATGACTTTAACTCATATCTGAGAATTTGCATTCATCTTTTACTCATTATCTTGTCTAGAATGGGTCTCCCAAAATGTTGTGAAGTTCATTCACATCTTTTTGGGTCTGTATCTTATTTCGTTTGATTCTCTCATACAATTTTCTTATTTCATCTTTATATTTTTCTATCTGTTTTTCTATCTGATTATTCAATTTTCTTCTAACATCTAAATATTTGTCGATTTTAGCTTTGCTAAATTCGGCAGTGATTTCAGATTGTCTGTCTGCCCATTTGCGAAATTCTTCTACTGTCTGTGGGTGGTCTTCTTTATATTCTTTCACTCGTTGTCTCTCTAACGAGTGGTTGACCATTCGCCCATTATACATTTCATCGGGAACCCACCAATCACCATGCTCTTTGGAGATTTCGAGGGCTACTTGTCTGCATGCTTCCCGATATTCCTCAGATAGATTTTTATCTTTGCTCTTATTTATCAGTCGGTACATCATTATTTTCTCAGTTCGGCTCGGGTCTTCTGTCTCTGTCTGTCTCTGCGGTTTGTAGTGTGAGTGAAGGAACTTGGTATTGAACAGTTGAAGTTTCTTGCATCGGTTAGTTCTTTCCTTCAGCCTTGTTGGTCCCTTGGTTATCCATTTCGCATAGATGAAACAGAAAAGCCACTCTGAACAAGTGAAGAAGGTAGCTGCCAAGCTATCTAAGTTATCGAAGGCATTGAGGGACAAATCGACAACATGGTTATCGCCAAGGTCTATCCATTTTCTGCCTTCACTATTCATTGAAAACTCTACCCTCCAAACATCTATCTTCTTTGCGCCTTCGATTGGTATCTCTTGATCAACTGCGGTGCCAGGTACCACACATACTTGTTTTGTGCGGATTTCAGTTTCTTTCGTTTTTGGGTTTCTGTACTCGTATCTTACTTTCTGAAGGTCGCATAAGCCACACTTCACCCATGCATCTTTGATATAGAACTTTCCGGTGTTTGTTTCTAGTTCGAGGGTCTTGTTATAGAGTTTGGTGCTGAGAGCAGATTTCGGGCTTCCCCATTTAAGGGAATTCCAAGTTCGGCCAGTTTTGGTTTCTTTGCCATGGGCGCCCAAGTGAATAGGGATTCGCCAACTATCATCACCATCTGAGGAGTGAGCATCAATCTTTGATTGGTGTACTTTCCAAATCTTGTCCTTCATATACTTGTTGGCCAAGTCTTGGGGCTTCATTGCATTATCGAATATTGTAAGGTCGCAACATACGTCAACTCGGGATATGCCTTTATATTCATATCCATATTTCACAATGAAGTTCGTCAATTGTTGCACTGGCTGTGGTTGATAGAGTGTTCTGTTGGCCAATCTAATATGGCATGATTCGGGCTCGAAGATTCCTCCATTCTGTTTTAGGGAGTAGGGATTTCTTTCTATCTCGAGAAATGGGTGTCTGCCATTCATCAACGTGAATTTTTCTCTATACTGAGGTGTTCCATATTCACGTTCTTCAACAGTCCATCCTAATGCCTTAAAGTACGCAGCATTCATAACAACCCCTTTTGGCTCTAGGCAGTATACCGAAAGCCAATCCAAGTTGATGCACTTGATTTTGTTTGGTGTCGTTATGAGTTGCTGCATAAGTTATATTTTATACTTATAAATTTATCGTCTTATTCAATTTTTTGTTGAGGTAGATATTTATTTCTTTACGAATAATATCTCCTACTATCTTTAGTTCGTTGCCGTTATTATGTCGCATCTGATAGACTGCTAGTTGCGAGTTTTCATTAAACTCGTAATCTAGCAGTCTATATCCATCGAGAGCATAATTTCGGGCGGTGGCATTCGCCACTCGTTCAATTTTGTTCTCGTCCATAATCTTTATTTAGAAAGGTAAATCTTTATTCTGTTCTTTATTTTCTGCTTTCTTTTCAGTACTATCTTGCGATTGTTCCTGGTGACCACCACACAACTCTATTTCTTTTACGAAGAGATTTACCCCGACTTCCATTTTGTGGGTTTTCGGGGAAGAGTACTGTATAAAGTTTGGTGTTCCTCTCAGAAATACCTTGGTACCCTTTTTGAGGTATTCTGTCAAGCCTTTACCGTTTCCGTTTAATGAGCATGATACCCACGTTGTTTGCGTGGTGATTGCTCCCGTCTGTCGGTCTACCCATTTCTCAGAGTGAGCAACACGGAAGGAAACGAATTTGTTTCCGTTGTAGTCCTTGATTTCTGCGTCGGCTCCAAGATTGCCGACAATTTCTAGTCTAATCATAATTTTTCTTTTAAAAGTTCGACACTATTAATATATTTTTAATAAAGGCCAATTGTTAATCAAACATCGGCTCATGATATATATGTATGACATCTTCGGGTTCTACCATTTTAATCCATTCAAGGTTTTTGTGCCATTCATTTTTTATATAAGCAACAGTCCTCTTGAATTCTTCTTCAGATACTCTATCTGATAGCCAATGTTCGAAAGGAACAAATAAGCAAAGATAGCTTGCTTTATTTGTCATTACTATGTCACAAGATTTAGTTTTAATCTTGTCGTACAAATATTCGAAATCAGCTACTAAACCATCAACTGCGATGATTCCCTCATCAGTGATTTCTATTACTTCTTTTTTATTTTTTGCCATGTAGATTTTCTTTTTTGTTTTTATCATATTTTCTAAAAATCACTTCATCGAAGCGAAAAGGAGGAGAACATGCACCAACAATTGATGCATGGCAAAGTTTCTGATGCTTAAAATAGCATCCCCGGCAACCATCTACGGCTTTTACGACTTGCAATCGTATGCCATGAAATTTGACTATTGCACCAATGTCTAATACTTTCATTATCATGCGGTTTAAGAATTAATGTTTGTTGTCTATTACTTAGGTTTACTTCGTTAGCAACGAAGCAGATGCCGTATTAAAATCGAGAGTAGAGATATTCATAAGCGTTTCCCGAATAGAGTTTGAGTTCCTTTTTTAAAATGCAATCTTTTACCATTGCATTGAGTATTCTTCGGGTGGTTTGCTTACTTACCATCAGCTTCGAGGATACGAAAGATACCCTTAAGTAGGTATCTTGTTCTAACAAGTACATGACTTGTTGAGCGAATATTTTTCTATTTACCATATTTCACGATTTAGCAGTTTGAGGAGAATTCGGTTAAACACGACAACCATAACCGGTATTAAGGTAATCAGATTTTCTTAAAATCTGCTATCAGATTCCGAAAAGAAAGAAGCCGTGAAACGAGGATTTGTTTTCGCTTCACGGCTATCTGCTATCGTGCGCCTACTGCCGTTCAAAGTCGCTCCTCAGCGTTGCTTCTATCCTCAGTAGACGGTGCAAAGATACGATTTTATTCAGTACCGTGCCTAATTTTATTCGATATTTTTTGCTGCCAAACTCGATATTTAACACAAATCACTAGAATTAGTATCAATATTGCAATTATCGCCCATGGAAGGAGGGTGCAATTGTTAACGCGTTTTGTTACTTTTTTCGGTGTTTTGTGGTATATACTTACTGCAGTACTGTCTGTAATCTCTGCTTTTGCACTTTTGGCCGTCTTCGATATTACGATTTTTCCTTTCCGATGCCGATTTCTTTTTGGCGGTTTAGGAGAGTTGGCCGTATCATTTGTTCCAGGAGGGGTAATTTCCCTGGTAGTTTCATTTTGGTCTAGCATATCATATACAATAGTAATAATACTGCTATCATCAACCATGGTGCTTTTGGATATCGAAGATTCCGTTTGCACTTTCTCTTGCTCGATTGTCTGTTTTGTCTTGCAGCCTATCAGAGCAATTAGTAAAGCTATGAAGAGGAGTTTTTTCATTTTGCTTGAAAATTAAAGTTGAAATGATGTCTTGGTGTTTTCTCCATGTCCCATTGTACGTGCATCCATATGGAGGTTGACGAGTGTTCGAAGAGTACCGTATCGACTGATGGCAGTGTTTTCAAGACTTGGAATATCGCTTTCGCTTCTTCCTCATCCTTGATTCTTAGGTCGGCTGCATTTCCCTTCGTGTGCCAACTGTTGGCCACACCTCCTACGGCTTTGTTCAATGCTGCACACCGATAGCCGGAAGTGATTATAATAGGTGCCTGGAGTATTCTTCGCAAAGGATCTAGAACCATCTGCACTCCATACTGCAAGTTACGTATCACTTCATCATTCGGTGTATTATCTATCTTCAACCTTTTTGCGGTTGTTGAGCGTGTGAATTCTTCGAGAGTGAAGAAGTCACTTCTTATCGTCTTTTGATTTACTTTCCCCATACTGATAAATTTTATAATTGATTTGATATACTGACGCAGCGAAAATAAGCAATTGTGCAATAAAGATTAATACACCTGCTTCTATACTGTGCGTTTGACTTACTACTATACTCGTAATACCGATTGCGATTGCAGCAGCTATACACATCACCGCTGAAGAAAATTCTATCTTATCTTTTGTATCTTGGTTCATTTTGTATAGGTTTTAGTACGAAAAAGGCTGGAACCCAACAAGTAGGTACCAGCCTAATTTGTATGATTAAAGATTCTAGCGATTCAGGCGATACATGTTACTTTTATTCAAGACCTTCATCAGCTCTAAGGGTTACGTTTACTGTGAATTTGGCAGCACCAATGGCAACTTCGATTGTCGCATTTTGGTCCGTATTGCCAGTGTTGGTGTTTGTAATCAGTCCGGTATTAGTAACCGTACAGTATGTGCTGCCGGATTTGACGGTGCATGTCACTGTCTCGTTCTTAGGGTTCGAGATACCAATCTGTGCGGTCATACCGCCCTCAACAGTGTAATTTTTAGGGTTAACACCTGGCTTATCTTCTGCAGTTCCGGCATCTCCTTGATTAGCCATCGGTCCGTTATTCAAAATCAGTTCGGTGCCGACTGGATATGTGGCCAACTGGTTTGCGGTCTTGACATCTGCGATAACGGTATCATCAACAATCATCACTGCATCAGAGCGCAACCAACCACTATCGTTCTTACGGCTCTGAATAACGGCTCCAAAGTCTGCTTCACCTGTCTTGATGGTGATAGCATTGGCTGCAGTGCTCATAGACACTGATGCTTGGTCGTTGTTTGTGGAGATGGTGAAGGCATCAGCAGGCTTTGATACTGCTCCACTCTTATCACAATAGAGACGAACGATATTAAAGCGTTCAGCCTTGTAAGAGTATACACCATTCAAAGTTGTACCCTCGCCAATGACGGTACAGAAGGTTATGAGGTCGTTGCGCTGAACACCAAGAGCAGCGTAGATACCTTCAGCAGTTGTGAAGTCTGCGCTTTCCTTTTCGCCTACGATTTCCAATTTAGATGTTTCATCGAATTTGAAAGCGAAACCTGGCAGCGAGCCGGAAGCAAGGATAAATGGCAGCGGATTAATATCGCCATCTTTATACTCGTTGAAAGCAACTGAACCCTTAGCAGCAGCAGCTTGTTTGAAGCGGTTGAGGTTGCGACTATTGAACTGACGCATACACTGCATACCGCTTGAATATCCCTCGAAAGAGTGGTCGGCGATAGACCTCAGCGTCTTGTATGCTGCGCCAATAGTGGTCATGAGCATTCGCTGTCGCATCTGTGCCTCGGAGCGTGGGTTTTTGACGTCATAAACACGGTCCTTAGTAATCTGCTTACCATCAAGGACACTGAAAGTCAAACTCTTGGTTGAGCCTTTGCGAAGGCCAAAGAAACCTTTAGATTGTGCCATAATTTTATACTTTTAGTTATACAAAATAGTTAATACATTCGGAGTGGTACCCTTTGGGGGGCGCGTGCCATGGCTGCAGCATGCTGCCCGGATAGGGGGTGTACCTCACCGTGCGCAAAGGTACAAAAAGTTTTTGAACGCAAGTTACTCCCGAGGTATCTGCGAGGTTTAGGCGGATTTTCCACTTTTCTTTAGTTTTATTTTACATTTTAACAATTAGTTTTTAACTTTATTTTAAAGGGGTTAACTTTGCTTACGGATTCCAACACCCCGTGAGGGGTGGTGGTCGGGGGCGTGGTGGCACGAAAAAAGGCTGGCGATAGCCAGCCTTTGAGAGGGACACCACGGCTATACTTAGACGTGGTCGATGTAATATTCAATAGCTAGATTGATTACTGCGTTTTTCTTTAGGTTATGCTTGGTGCAATAATCCTCTAGTTTCTCTAGTACTCTTATTTCGAGTTTGCACCCGATTGCTTTTTGATTTACTGCCATAACTGTATGATTTTATAGATTAATAAATATATGATGAGGAGTATAAGGCAGTACATTAAGTGCTGCCTTGAAAATGGGTTATCCATCATACCTTACAATTTCCAGATAACTTATATACCTCTTTTCTCTGTTTCTCAGTAAAAGGTATTTCGTAATTATTACTTGCTTCTGCAAGTCCGTATTGTTTATCTGTACAAATAAGGCATGTATATTCCTTATCTAGCGGTTTTCTAAAAGATGTAAGATATTTCACAGCTTCATCTTTATTTGTAAACCATCTATAATGCTTATAAATTTTGGGGATAGTTAACATTGCCCCGAATTGTTTTTGGTCATGTCTTGTAACATATCCTTTTTTTGGAGTAAACTCTACCCATACAATTTTGTACGGTGATAAATTGATATTGCTCATATATATATGCCTTATCCGTGTTGGCGAGGGCTGAAAAGTTGTTTCCTTATATAAAGTAGATGTTCCTCTCTGAGGATCATAAAATATTCTGTATGCGCTATTGACAACTTCAAGATATTCAAATCTTCTGCGAAGTTGGTGCGGAACCAATTATGAGGGGAAGAGAGATAACCCCATGAGGGGTTACCTGGTAATGTCACATGCTCTTGAAGCCAGGCTGCGAAGGCTTTCTCTGCTGCGAGATAATGACCGATACTTCGTATCTCTATACTCGTACAACTGAGTAGCCTTTTAGCAGCCTTGCGAAGGTCGATGAGTTTGCAGAAGGTCTTCTGCTCGATGGTGTTGGTACCATACATGAGGATTCCTTTGCTACACTTGTTTGCTAGCATATCGAGCGTTGCTTTCAGCGCTCGATAATACTTGAAAGTCATTCTGTTCATA
>OGQM01002483.1_pt1 | contig 10973 bp, 8 predicted proteins | sample 1553191 | NCBI WGS metagenome assembly OGQM01 (sample SAMEA2579954, study PRJEB22360) | human gut metagenome | biome: human gut; feature: human-associated habitat; material: faeces | place: Denmark | collected 2008/2010 | reverse complement strand
CTCAGGATTATCAGGCTTTTTATGAAGAAGAGATCCTGTACCGCAGCCTGATGGATTATCCGCCGGTCGGCGGTATGCTTGCCCTGCACGGGCAGGGGGAGGATGAAAGTTACCTTCAGATGGCGATGGAATATTTGAAAAAATACCTGGATGTACTGGCGAAGAAAACACAGGCAAGAGTGATCGGACCGGCAGATGAAAGCGTTTCGAAAGTTGCGGATATTTACAGAAAAGTGATCTATGTAAGGCACGGGCGAAAAGAAGTGCTGGATCAGATCAAAGAGCGGACAGAACAATATATTGAAATAAACAGAGGTTTTGATAAAATTACCATTCAGTATGACAGAGATTAGAGAAAGCGGAGGATAAAAGAGATGGCAACCAGAACAATAAGGACAATCGGAGACGATGTACTGACGAAAGTATGTAAAGAAGTAAAAGAAGTAACGCCAAAAACAAAAGAACTGATCGATGATATGTTTGAGACGATGTACGATGCCATGGGCGTCGGACTTGCAGCAAACCAGGTCGGCATGCTGAAAAGAATCGTAGTTATCGACTGCGGGGATGATCCACACGTATTGATCAATCCGGTGATCATCGAGACAGCCGGAGAGCAGAGAGGTTATGAGGGATGCTTAAGTGTTCCGGGAAAAACGGGGGTCGTTACAAGGCCTGATTATGCGAAAGTAAAAGCATATGATGAAGATATGAATGAATTTATTCTGGAGGGCGAAGGACTTCTGGCCCGTGCCATCTGTCACGAATGCGAACATCTGGATGGGCATATGTATGTAGAAAAAGTAGAGGGCGAATTAGAAGATGTCGCTCCTTATGATGAAGAAGAGTGATGAAAATATAGTAAAAAAGAAACAGGAGGCGATAAGATGAAGATCATATATATGGGAACACCGGATTTTGCGGTTGAGGCACTGGAAGCCCTGGCTTCATCCAGACATGAAGTGACCGCGGTCTTTACACAGCCGGATAAGCCAAAGGGACGCGGAAAAGCGATGCAGTTTACGCCGGTCAAAGAAGTGGCACTCCGGGAGAATATTCCGGTCTATCAGCCGAAAAAGGTAAGAGATCCGGAAGTGATCCAAAAGATCCGGGAACTTGCACCGGATGTACTGGTTGTTGTGGCGTTTGGACAGATCATACCACAGGAGATCCTGGACATCGCACCGTATGGCTGCATCAATGTGCATGGTTCACTTTTACCGAAATATCGCGGAGCTGCTCCGATCCAGTGGGCGGTGATCGACGGTGAAAAGGAATCCGGCGTGACAACCATGCAGATGGATGCCGGACTGGATACCGGTGATATGCTGCTGAAAACCGTCGTGCCGCTCGATGAAAAAGAAACGGGAGGAAGTCTGTTTGACAAACTGAGCAAAGCAGGGGCAGATCTGCTTCTTGAGACGCTTGATGCACTGGAAAATGGCACGGTTACCCCGCAGAAACAGGGTGAGTCGCCGACCGCTTATGCAAAAATGCTGACCAAAGATATGGGAGCGATCGACTGGAACCGCCCGGCGAAAGAGCTGGAACGTCTGATCCGCGGACTGAATCCGTGGCCGAGTGCCTATACGAAACTAAACGGTAAGACCCTGAAAATCTGGGCAGCAGATGTATGTGGGCAGACCGGTGAAAAAGCACAGCCCGGAACGGTGCTGAAAGCAGAAAAAGACGAGTTCCTGATCCAGACAGGAGAAAAGATCCTGTCCGTGAAAGAACTTCAGTTAGAAGGTAAGAAACGTATGGACACGGCAGCCTTCCTTCGCGGCTGTCATCTTGAGAAAGGGATGATTTTATAATGTATGGATGGTATTATGATCCGACTTTTATACTTGTTTTTGCGGGGCTGATCCTGACGCTGATCGCATCGGCTGGCGTGAAAAGCACCTTTTCAAGGTATTCACGCGTTCGCTGTATGGCAGGCTATACCGGTGCACAGGCGGCACAGGAAGTGCTCCGCATCAGCGGTATCTATGATGTCCGCATTGAGCGTGTGGCAGGAGAGCTGACTGATCATTATGATCCGAGGGCAAAAGTGCTGCGTCTTTCAGACAGCACCTATGGCTCCAATTCCGTTGCGGCAGTATGCGTGGCAGCACATGAGGGGGGTCATGCAATCCAGCATCAGAAAGGATATGGACCTCTGGTACTTCGAAGCACACTGGTTCCGGCAGCCAACATCGGTTCCAGTCTTTCCTGGCCGATTTTTGTTGCAGGGCTGATTTTCAGCATGCGTCCGCTTCTGATGCTCGGTATTCTTCTGTTTGGACTGGCTGTGATCTTTCAGCTTGTGACACTGCCAGTTGAGTTCAACGCATCCAGCCGTGCGATCAGGATCCTTGAGGGAAACGGAATGCTTGGAGAGAGTGAGATCACAGGAGCAAAAAAAGTGCTCAGAGCGGCAGCTATGACTTATGTAGCAAGTCTTGCATCATCCATACTGCAGCTGCTGCGTCTTGTCATTTTAGCAGGAGGAAACAGAAGAGATGATTAATCTTAGAGAAATTATCCTCGGTGCACTGATGGATATCGTGGAAGAAGAGCAGTACAGCCATATCGTGCTCAAGGATGTGCTGGAAAAATATCAGTACCTGGACAAACGTGACCGGGCATTTATTACGCGTGTGACCGAGGGCACGCTGGAAAATATGCTCCAGATGGATTATATCATTGAGCGTTTTTCAAAAGTAAAAGTGGAAAATATGAAACCGGTGATCCGCAACATCCTGCGTATGTCGGTTTATCAGTTAAAATATATGGACAGTGTACCGGATTCTGCCGTCTGTAACGAAGGCGTGCGTCTGGCACAGAAACGAGGCTTTTATCAGCTCAAAGGTTTTGTGAACGGCGTTCTTCGAAGTGTTGCAAGAAATCTGGACAAAGTGGAATATCCTTCAAAAGAAAAACAGCCGTTACTTTATCTTTCAGTCACCTATTCCATGCCGGAATGGATTGTAAAGAGCTGGTGTGAACTCTACGGCTTTGATGCCGTGGAGAAGATCTGCCAGGATATGCATGAAGAAAAACCGACTTCGATCCGCTGCAATCTGGATAAAACAGAAAAAGAGCAGATTATCGAGAGCCTCAAAGAGCAGGGGATCCAGGTAGAGCAGAGTCCGTATCTGGACTATGCACTCGGCATCCGCGGCTATAATTACATGAAAGCGGTGCTTGCCTTTAAACGCGGCTGGTTCCAGGTGCAGGATGTCAGCTCCATGCTGGTTTCTGAGATTGCAGCACCGAAATGGGGCGACTACTGCATTGATGTCTGTGCCGCACCGGGAGGCAAAAGCCTTCACCTTGCAGATATGCTGCACGGAAGCGGTCATGTGGAGGCAAGAGATATCACCGACTACAAAGTCCAGCTGATGCAGGAAAATATTGAGCGTATCGGCGTGATCAATATGTCTGCGACCCTGCAGGATGCGACCGTTTTTGATCCGGAATCCGTGGAGCGTGCGGATATTCTGCTGGCAGATGTGCCTTGCTCCGGACTTGGCGTGATCGGCAAAAAGGCGGACATCCGCTACAAGATGACACCGGCAAAACAGACGGAGATCATCAAACTGCAGCGTAAGATCCTCGATACGGTCTGGAAGTATGTCAAAGTGGGCGGAACATTGATTTACAGTACCTGTACGATCGGGGCAGAAGAAAATCAGTACAACGTCAAATGGTTTCTGGAAAATTATCCGTTTGTGCTGGAAAGCATTGATCCGTACATCTGCGACGAGCTGAAGGGTAAGACAACCAGTGCCGGATATCTTCAGCTTCTGCCCGGCATACATAAATCAGACGGATTTTTCATTGCACGCCTGAAACGCGTAAAGTAGGAGTGTGGCATGGAAAAAACAGATATCAAATCATTGGATTATGACGAACTGAAAGATTTTTTTGTCAGCATCGGCGAAAAGCCGTTCCGGGCAAAGCAGGTCTACCAGTGGATGCATGAAAAACAGGCGGATGGTTTTGAAGAGATGACCAATCTCTCAAAAAATCTGCGGGAAAAACTGGCAGAAACCTGTGAATATACCTGCCTTGAGAACGTACAGACGCTGGTTTCCGAACTGGACGGAACGAGAAAATATCTGTTCCGCCTTTCGGACGGCTATGTGGTCGAGAGTGTGCTGATGCGTTACCAGCACGGCAATTCGGTGTGCATTTCCACGCAGGTCGGCTGCCGCATGGGATGCCGTTTCTGTGCCTCCACGATCGGAGGAAAGACAAGAGATCTGACGGCGGGGGAGATGCTCGATCAGATCTACCGTATCCAGAAAGACATCGGGGAGCGGGTATCCAACCTGGTGATGATGGGTACCGGAGAGCCACTGGATAATTACGACAATGCGGTAAAATTCATCCGGATGCTGAGTGATGAACACGGACTGAATATCAGCCAGCGAAACATTACCTTATCAACCTGCGGGATCGTGCCGCGGATGCGTCAGCTTGCAGATGAAGGATTTCAGATCACACTGGCACTTTCGCTCCACGCACCGAATCAGGAAAAACGAAAAGCACTGCTTCCGATCGCCGGCAAGTATGAGATCCATGAGGCGGTGGATGCCTGCCGGTATTATTATGAAAAGACCGGACGTCGCATCACGTTTGAGTACAGCCTTGTTGGCGGACAGAATGATTCAAAAGAAGATGCAAAGCAGCTTTACGAACTGATCCATGGCATCAACTGCCATGTGAATCTGATTCCGGTCAATCCGGTAAAAGAACGTTCTTATGTGCAGTCGGAACGAAAAGTGATTGTGGAGTTCAAAAATAAACTTGAAAATTGCGGAATAAATGTTACTATTAGAAGAGAAATGGGACGTGATATTGGCGGTGCTTGTGGACAACTTAGGAAAAGTTATATGGATAAAGAAAAAAAGGAGTAAAGGCATGAGATCATGCTGTGTTACAGATGTAGGGCAGAAAAGAACCACGAACCAGGATTTTGTGTTTGCTTCTGACACTCCGGTAGGACCATTGCCGAACCTTCTGATCGTTGCGGATGGTATGGGAGGACATCAGGCAGGCGATATGGCATCCCGCTATGCGGCCGAAGTGATCGTCAGTCATATTAAAAGAAGCAGAGAACGAAATCCGATCCGTGTACTTCGAAGTGCAATTGAAACAGCAAACGAAAGAGTGCTGGAAAAGGCAGCAGAAGACGAAGAACTGAGCGGTATGGGTACGACCGTCGTAGCCGCAACCGTGGTTGAAAATTACCTTTATGTTGCAAATGTAGGAGACAGCAGACTGTATCTGATACGGGATCACATCAGACAGATCACCAGAGACCATTCTCTGGTAGGGGAGATGGTGCGGGCGGGTGAGTTAAGCCCGGAGCAGGCGAGAAATCACCCGAACAAGAATATCATCACCAGAGCAGTCGGTGCAGGACAAAAACTGGAGATTGACTTTTTTGACGAGGACTTAAGAAAAGGAGATATCCTGCTCTTATGTTCCGACGGACTGAGCAACATGGTAGAAGATGAGGAAATTGAAAAAATAATCAAAAGCGGCAGAGAGCTGCCGAAGATCGCCATGGACCTGATCGAACGGGCAAATCGCAATGGCGGCAAGGACAATATCGCGGTTGTACTGGCACAGCCGCTGACAGGTGAGGTGGAGCAATGTTAAAAGAAGGTATGTTTATCCAGGATCGATATGAGATCATCAGCAAGATCGGTTCCGGCGGTATGGCAGATGTATATAAGGCAAAAGATCATACACTGAACCGCTTTGTTGCAGTGAAAGTATTGAAACCTGAATTCCGAAAAGATAAGGGATTTATCACGAAATTCCGTGTGGAGGCACAGTCTGCGGCAGGACTGGCACATCCGAATATTGTAAATGTTTATGATGTAGGTGAAGACAACGGTATCAGTTTCATTGTCATGGAGCTGGTAGAAGGGATCACCTTAAAAGAATATATCGAGAAAAAGGGAAGACTCGCAGTGCGGGAAGCGACCAGCATTGCAATCCAGGTATCAATGGGGCTGCAGGCGGCACACAACAACGGCATCGTCCATCGTGATGTCAAACCGCAGAATATCATCATCTCCACAGATGGAAAAGTAAAAGTCACGGATTTTGGTATCGCAAGAGTGGCGACATCCAATACGATCAGTTCCAATGTTATGGGCTCGGTACACTACAGTTCACCGGAGCAGGCAAGAGGCGGTTACAGTGACTACAAGAGTGACATCTATTCGCTTGGTATCACGATGTATGAGATGCTGACCGGTCATGTACCGTTCGACGGTGACACGACGGTCGCCATTGCACTGAAACATCTGCAGGAGGAGATCCAGTCACCGCGTAAATATGTGCCGGAACTGCCGAAAAGTACGGTACAGATCATCTATAAATGTACGCAGAAAAGCCCGGATCGACGATACAGTGACATGGAAGAGCTGATCAGTGACTTAAAGGAGTCTCTGGTCAACCCGGAAGGTGACTTTGTAAAGATTGCACCGCTTGACAGCCGTGCACATACCGTGATCGTCTCTCAGGATGAGCTGAACAAGATCAAAGAAGGACGCAATGAGATGCAGCAGGCAGAAGAGCCTTATCCTGCAAATCAAGAACCGGTCAATACTGGCATGCCAAATCCTCAGAACCCGCAGAATATGGGAAATCCGCAGAATATGCAGGGCAGAGGACAGCAGTATGCAAACAATGGATATCAGAATCCACAGAATTATGCCGGTGGATATTATCAGCCGGAAGAGCCGCAGGAGCCGGAAGTCAATCCGAAACTGGAGAAATTCATGACGATCGGCAGCATTGTCGTAGGCGTTCTGATCCTGGCAATCTTTCTGGCACTGGTCGGAAGTGCGACCGGATTGTTTGACCTTGGATTTTTGGCAGGCGGAAGCAACAAGAAGCAGACAGAGACAACGACCGCAACTGAGACGACACAGATCTCCGGTCAGGTCGAAGTGCCGAGCATCCTTGGCAAAACAGAAGCAGAGGCAAAAGAAATGCTGGCAGATACTGGTCTTGGGCTTGAGTATGCCGGAGAAGAACCGTCCACCGATTATGACAAGGGTCAGATCATGGCTCAGCAGCCGGCAAAGGGCGAGATGGTTGATAAAAATACGACCATTTCTTACACGGTAAGTACCGGAAGCGACAAGATCACCCTGCCGGATCTGGAGAATGAGTCAGCAGACGATGCGAAAGCAGCACTGGAAAAGCTGGGACTGAAATGTGATCAGCAGGAAGTGTATGATATTTCCATCGCCCAGGGACATGTCAGTTATACAAGTCCGGGAGCAGGACAGGAAGTTGCCCCGAATTCTACCGTTACACTTTACATCAGCAACGGCGGAGACGGAAGTGTTGACAGTTCCGATCCTGCATCGGACACGGAAACGGATACGGATACGGAAACACAGGAGACCGTCAAAGAGACGAAAAAAGAAACGGAATCCAAAGAGACTAGTGCAAAGGCAGAATATTCCACCGATGTAAAGCTTTATGCACCGCAGGACTACAACGATGAGAAAGTCCGCATTGAGCTGGTGCAGGACGGCAAGACAACAACTCTGGTGGACGGAGAAGTGGTTGAGTTCCCGTACAGCCTGAAAATGACATCCGATTCCGGCAGCAGTGCAACTGCGTATGTTTATGTGCTGGATGACGATGGAAATATATTGAAAAAAGTAGAATATGAAGGCGTGCCGTTCAGCAAATAGCGGTGTGCAGAATACGGAGTTTTCATGCAGGGAAAGATTATAAAAGGAATTGCCGGGTTTTATTATGTCCATATCGCCGGAAAAGGCGTGTATGAGTGTAAAGCAAAGGGTATTTTCCGAAAAAATAAAATAAAACCGCTGGTCGGAGATGATGTGGTGATCGATATCCTGGACGAAGAAAAAAGAGAAGGAAATATCCGGGATATCCTTGCCAGGAAAAATGCACTGATCCGTCCGGCCGTTGCAAATGTAGATCAGGCGATGGTCATTTTTGCAATCAGCAGGCCGGCTCCGAATCTGAGTCTTCTGGATCGTTTCCTGATCTCAATGGAGCGTCAGAATGTACCGGTCGTTGTCTGTTTTAACAAAAGTGATATCGCAGAGCCGCAAGAGGCGGCAAGACTTCAGGAGATTTATGAAAACTGTGGCTGTCAGGTTCTTTTTACCAGTGTAAAAGAGCAGGCAGGGACAGAACAGATACGGGAGCTTTTGAAAGATAAAACGACCGTTGTTGCCGGCCCGTCCGGTGTCGGCAAGTCATCGATGATCAACTTTCTCTATCCGAAGGCAGAGATGATGGTCGGTGAGATCAGTCAGAAGATCGACCGCGGCAAGCATACAACGCGTCATTCTGAACTGTTCTCCATTGGTGACAACACGTATCTGATGGATACGCCCGGATTCAGTTCGTTGTATCTTACCGATTTTGAAAAAGAATATTTCGCAGAGTTTCGAAAATATGAGCCATACTGTCGTTTTCAGGGCTGTATGCATTTGAGTGAACCTGACTGTGGTGTAAAAGAAGCACTGGAAGAAGGAAAGATCAGTTCTATACGCTACGAAAGCTATAAAGAACTGTATGAAGAACTGAAACAAAAAAGGAGGTACTGATTTTTATGAAGTACGAATTATCACCGTCTATTCTTTCCGCAGATTTTGCAAGACTGGGAGAGGAAATAAAGGCAGTTGAGCAGACAGGCGTAAACTATCTTCATATTGATGTGATGGATGGTATGTTTGTACCGAGCATTTCATTTGGATTCCCGATCATCAAATCCATCCGGAAAATGAGCAATATGGTATTTGACGTCCATCTGATGGTAGAACAGCCGGAGCGTTATATCGAAGAGACCGCGGCAAGCGGGGCGGATATCATCACGATCCATGCAGAGGCCTGCAAACATCCGGACCGTGCGATCGAGCAGATCCATCAGCTGGGAAAGAAAGCCGGTATTGCACTGAACCCTTCTACTTCTCTGCATGAGCTGGATTACCTTCTGGAGAAAGTGGACATGGTACTTCTGATGACCGTAAATCCTGGATTTGGAAACCAGAAATACATTCCGTACTGCACCGGAAAGGTGAAAGAGCTGCGTACCATGATCGAAGAGCGGGGACTTCAGACCGATATTGAAGTTGACGGCGGCATCAACGCTGCGACGATCGATGCTGTTTTAGAGGCAGGAGCCAACATCCTGGTAGCCGGATCGGCTGTTTTTGGCAAAGAAACGGCAAAAAATGCAGAAAAATACCGGAAACTGCTGGCAGATTATCAGGAGAATCACAAATGAAGCGGGCAGTGATCATAAGCGGGGGCAAAATTCAGACTGATTTTGCCCTTGCTTTTTTGAGGACACAGACCTGGGATTACGTGATCGGTGCAGATAAGGGAGTGATCTTCTGTCACAAAAATCAAATCATGCCCACACACATTGTCGGAGACTTTGATTCGGCTGGCGAGACGGAATACGAGTATTTTCAGAAAAATACCGACGTTCCGATCAAAAGGCTCAATCCGGTCAAAGATTATACAGACACCGATGTGGCTCTTCGTCTGGCACTGGAACTTGGGGCAGAAGAAATTACGATCCTTGGCGGAACCGGGGCACGCATCGACCATACCGCTGCCAATGTACGGATCCTGTTTCTTGCTCTGCAAAAAGGTGTGCGGGCATATCTTCTGGATGAACACAACAAAATGTGGCTGACGGATCATGCAGTATCCATAAAAAAAGAGGAACAGTTCGGCAAATATCTTTCTTTGTTTGCCATGGGAGGTGCAGTGAAAGATCTGACGCTGCAGGGTGTTTTTTATCCGCTTGATCATTATCTTCTGGAGGGAATGGATCCTCTCTGCGTAAGCAATGAGATCACAGAAGAGGCATGTCGGATTAACTTTTCGGAAGGGGTTCTGTTGGTGATCGAGTCGAAAGACTGATATCCCTGTCGAAAAAGGTCGAATAACGAAGAAAAACAGTAAAATTTTGTCGATGAGTTCTTTTTCTGGGGACTTGCAATCAGGAGGTTTACTGTGTTACACTGTTGGTGCTGATAAAGAGCAAAATGTCATTTACATAAAGAGAGGAAATTACAAATGAAACTTGGTATTGTAGGATTGCCAAACGTAGGAAAAAGTACACTGTTTAATTCTTTAACAAAGGCGGGAGCAGAGTCCGCAAACTATCCGTTCTGTACGATCGACCCGAATGTCGGTATCGTAACCGTTCCGGATGAAAGGCTGAATCTTTTAGCAGATCTGTATCACTCAGCAAAAGTGACACCGGCTGTGATCGAGTTTGTAGATATCGCAGGTCTGGTAAAAGGAGCATCCAAAGGAGAGGGACTTGGAAATCAGTTCCTGGCAAATATCCGTGAGGTTGATGCGATCGTGCATGTTGTCCGCTGCTTTGAGGATACCAATGTGATCCATGTAGACGGAAGCGTAGATCCGACAAGAGATATTGATACGATCAACCTGGAGCTGATCTTTTCTGATATCGAGATCCTGGAGAGAAGGATCGCAAAGAGCAGCAGAGGTGCAAGAAATGATAAGAAGCTTGCAAAAGAAGTGGATTTCCTGCAGAGATTAAAAGCATATCTGGAAGAAGGGAATCTGGCGATCGGATTTGAACTTCAGGATGAGGATGAGGAAGCATGGTTTGCAGAGTACAATCTTCTGACTGCAAAACCGGTGATCTATGCGGCAAACGTATCTGAAGATGATCTGGCAGATGATGGAGCATCCAACGCTTATGTGCAGGCAGTCCGGGATTTTGCAGCTAAGAACGGCAGTGAAGTATTTGTGATCTGTGCACAGATCGAGCAGGAGATTTCTGAACTGGATGAGGATGAAAGAAAAATGTTCCTCGAAGATCTGGGATTAAAAGAGTCCGGACTGGAGAAACTGATCAAAGCAAGCTACAGTCTGTTAGGCCTGATCAGTTACCTGACTGCAGGTGAGACGGAGACAAGAGC
>OGQM01002473.1_pt1 | contig 11000 bp, 7 predicted proteins | sample 1553191 | NCBI WGS metagenome assembly OGQM01 (sample SAMEA2579954, study PRJEB22360) | human gut metagenome | biome: human gut; feature: human-associated habitat; material: faeces | place: Denmark | collected 2008/2010 | reverse complement strand
ATCTTTCACGACGGGCATGATATCGACGATCGGTTTTGCCTGCAATCCTTCGACGGCGGTACTGCCGATATGGTGCACGGCGACGCATTCGCCGCCGAGTATTTCTTTTATTTTTTCGCTCTCTTTGCGGAATTCATCCGCCCAACGCGCGTCGTAAGCGACGACGCGGACTTGCTGTGACATGAAAATTTTCCTCCCAAACTAAAAACCGCCGCAAATTTTGCGGCGGTCCGATATTTTTTATTCCCATTCGATGGTCGCCGTAGGCTTGGGCGAAAGATCGAAACAGACGCGGTTGATCCCCTTCACTTCCGAAAGAATGCGGTCGGTGATCTTACGCAGGATCGCGAACGGGATTTCGGGCACTTCGGCGGTCATCGCGTCTACCGTGTTGACCGCGCGGATGATCACGGGCCAATCGTAGCAGCGCGCGTTGTCGCGCACGCCCACCGACTTGAAATCGGGAACGACGGTGAAATATTGCCAGACTTTTCCTTCCAGACCGTTCGCGGCGAATTCTTCGCGCAAGATCGCGTCCGATTCGCGCAGCGCCTCCAAACGGTCGCGGGTGATCGCGCCCAGACAGCGAACGCCCAACCCGGGACCGGGAAACGGCTGACGGTAGACCATCGCGTCGGGCAGGCCGAGCGCCACGCCGCAGGCGCGCACTTCGTCCTTAAAAAGCATTTTCAAAGGCTCTACCAATGCAAATTGTAAATCTTCGGGAAGCCCGCCCACATTGTGGTGGCTCTTGACCATTTTCGCGGTCTTCGTACCGCTCTCTACGATATCGGGATAGATGGTGCCCTGCGCCAGAAATTCGATGCCGTCGAGTTTGCGCGCCTCTTCCTCGAACACGCGGATAAATTCCGCGCCGATGATCTTGCGCTTCTGTTCGGGATCCGCAACGCCCGCCAGTTTATTTAAAAAGCGGTCGGTCGCGTCCACGTAAACGAGATTGGCTTTCATCTCGTCCTTGAACACCTTGACGACCTGTTCGGGTTCGCCCTTTCTCAAAAGCCCGTGGTTGACGTGCACGCAGGTCAACTGTTCGCCCACCGCCTTTAATAAAAGCGCCGCGACGACCGACGAATCCACGCCGCCCGACAAGGCGAGCAAGACCTTTTTATCCCCGATTTGGCGGCGCATCGACTCCACCTGATCGGCGATGAAATTTTCCATGTTCCAGTTTGCGGCGGCTTTGCAGGTATCGAACACGAACGAACGAAGCGCCTCGGCGATCTCTTGATCGCTTTCGGGCATTTTGTTCATTCTTCCGTTTTCCGCGTAGTCGAAAGTGTAGACGGGCAGTCCGCTTTTTTTCACTTCTTCGCTCAGAGCGATCTTTTTACCGTCTACGACGTCGTTCGGGCCGCCGTTGGCGACGACGCCGCGCACGTTGGGCATCGCGTTGAGTTCGTCCGCCGTTACGTCGAAATTGCAGATCTCGCTGTAAACGCCGAGCGAGCGGATCGCGCGCGCAACGTCCGTGTTGCGCGTGCTGCCCATATCCAATACTACGATCATGTCCTGTTTCATTTTGTTTCCTCAGTCGGTAAAATTATCGAAATAGCCCTGGATCAAAATAATAGGCGTGCCCTTATCCCCCGAACCGCTCGTCAGATCGCACAGCGAGCCTATGAGGTCGGTCAGCCTTCGCGGCGTGGTTCCCTGCGACGCCATATTTCCCACGAGATTATCTTCCTTTTCGCGGATCCTCTCGGAAATAGCGTCTTTGAGCGCCTCGCCCGAAAGATCTTTGAAATCGTTGTCGGCAAGGTATTTGAGTTTGATCTCGTTGGGCGTTCCTTCCAGGCCCTCGGTATTCGCCACCGAAACGCAAGGGTCGGCAAGTTCCCAGATCTTTCCCACGGGATCTTTGAACGCGCCGTCGCCGTACACCATCACTTCGACATGCTTGCCTGTACGGTTCAGAACGCTCTTTTGGATCTCGTACACGAGATCGGTGCAATCTCGCGGGAACAGTTTGATCTTGTCCTCGGTGGACTTGTTGGAGCCCAAAAGCCCGAAACGCTTGTTGCAGCCGCTGCCGTTCACGGGCGCGTTTAAAATATCGTCCATGCCGCACACGACGTTTGCGCCCGCGGCTTTCAAAATACGCTTTGTCCTCGCGCGGGTATGAATGTCGCAGGTGAGCACGTTTTTCGTATATTGCAGGACCGCGCGGGGATTGTTGGCGAAAATCACTTCTACTTCTGCGCCCGCTTCGCGGATCAGATCGCTGTAATAGGCGACGTAATCGATGCCCGTAAAGGGATGCTTGTTTTCACCGAACAGCGCCCTGTATTTTTCCAGAGTCAGAACGTCGCTGTACGGGTTGACGCCCGCATTGTCGAGTTGATCCCAGGTCACGAGTTCGTTGCCCACTTCGTCGCTGGGATAACTGAGCATGAGAACGATCTTCTTTGCGCCCTTTGCGATGCCTTTCAGACAAATCGCAAAACGGTTGCGGGAAAGAATGGGGAAAATAACACCGATCGTACCGCCGCCCAGTTTCGAACGCACGTCCGCGGCGATATCCTCCGTAGAGGCGTAATTGCCCTGCGCGCGCGCCACGACGGATTCGGTGACAGAGATCACGTCCCTGTCGCGGAGGGAAAAGCCTTCGCTTTCGGCAGCCTCCAAAACGCTGTCAACCACGATCTTTGCAAGATCGTCCCCTTCCCTTATGATGGGGCAACGGATTCCGCGCGAAACCGTTCCTACTTTACGTTCCATAATCAACTCTCCTCATAGAATATCTGTGGGTATGTAAGCCGCTGCCCGCAGGATACGGGCGCAAACCGATAAAAATCCGTTTATTATTATATCACAATCTTTGCCCCTTTGTAAAATGCTCGACGCAGATTTCTCGATTTTTTTTGCGGAAAACAGAGAGCGGACGGCAATGCCGTCCGCTTACGATCAAAGGCGAATGATTTCCAACGTCGAAAGCGCCTCTTCGATGAGCGCTTCCACGCCGAGTTTGTTTTCCTGCGCTTCGACCTGTTCCGATTTGGGGCGAATGAGCGGGTGTTTGGGAAGAAAGACCGTGCAGCAGTCCTCATACGGCAGAATGGACGTTTCAAACGCGCCCATCGCCTTGGAACGATCGACGATCTCCGTCTTGTCGAACCCGACGAGCGGGCGCAGTACGGGCATATCCTTTACGACCGCGTTGGAAGAAGTCATGCCCTCGATCGTCTGGCTCGCTACCTGTCCCAGGCTTTCGCCCGTAATGAGGCACTGCGCGCCGATCTGTTTCGCAAGCCGTTCGGCAATGCGCATCATAAAGCGTCGCACGAGCGTGATCATCATATCTTCGGGACAATGTTTGTGTATCTCTTCCTGAATATGCGTGACGCTCACCGTATACAGCGTGACGCCTGCGGCGTAGCGCCCGAGGATACGCGTCAACTCCACCACTTTTTCTTTCGCCTGCAAGTTGGTATAGGGATAACTGTGGAAATGCAGACAATCCACGTTCATACCGCGTTTGGCGATCATATGCCCCGCAACGGGACTGTCGATGCCGCCCGAAATGAGCAAAAGTCCGCGCCCCGCCGTACCTACGGGCATGCCGCCCGCGCCCTTTTGCAAATCGCTGAACACGAGCGCCGTTCCGTTTTCCCGCACGTCGATATGAACGGTCTTTTCGGGCGCGTGCACGTCCACTTCCAAAGATGGAACGGCTTCCAGGATCTTGCCGCCGATATGCGCATTTAATTGCATGGAATTGAGAGGAAATCTTTTATCCGCGCGGTTACTCTCCACCTTGAAGGTGCCGTTTTTGGGCGCGACGAAGAGAGCCGCCTCTTCGATGGCGGAAAGTTCCGCGGGCACTTTATAGGCGACGCTGATCGAATGTACGCCGAACACGCATTGCAGGCGTTCGAGTATGCGCCCGATATCCTGCGCGTCAAAATTTTCGACGACGTAACGGCCGCTCGGTTTCCTGATCTCGTGACGGATGCCCGAAAGCGACTTTTCGAGGTTGTTCATGAACACCTTTTCGAAATAGCCGCGGTTTTTTCCCTTTAAGTAGATCTCGCAGTAGCGGATGATGATAACTTTATCCATTGTTTATCTCGTCTTTTCATATAATTCACGCGCGCAGCCGTTGATGATCTCCGCCGCGCGCGAGGTCTCTTCCATCGTTGTATCCGCGCTGAAAGAAATGCGTAAGATCCCGTCCGCCGTCGCCTCGTCCGCGCCCGTCGCCAAGATCACGCGGCTGAACCGCGCTTTGGAGGAACACGCCGAACCCGTCCCCACCACGACTCCCTTATCATCGAGCATGTGCAGCAATACTTCGCCGCGCAGCCCGCGCGCAGATGCGCTGACGATATAAGGCGAACAGTTTCCCGTCGATATAATTTTAAAAATCCGTTTGTCCAAACGGTCTTTTACATAGGCAGAAAGACTTTCGGCATGCCTGTAATTTTCTTGCAAACGCGCGTATTTTGCGGCGGCAGCCAAAGCGAACTGCGCAATGCCGAAAGTATTTTCCGTGCCGCTCCTGAGTCCCTTTTCCTGTCCGCCTCCGAAAATATACGGATGCAGTACGCAGCGCTTTTTGCGTATCAGCGCGGCGATGCCGCGCACGCCGCCGATTTTATGCGCGCTCACGGAATACAGATCGACGTGTTCGCCCAGCCGATATATAAGTTTTCCGAACGCCTGCACGCCGTCGCTGTGAAAGACCGCATTGCCGTTGATCTCTTTGACCGCACGCGAAATCTCATCGACATCGTTGACCGCGCCCGTTTCATTATTGACGTGAATGACTGAAACCAGCGAAGTTTTGCGGTCGACTTTTTGCAGAAGATCGTTTACGTCCACGCTGCCGTTCCCGTTGAGGCGCGCGCGGCGCACTTCGATGCCCCGCCGCGCGAGTTCCGCCGCGGCGGCGTGCACGGCGGCATGCTCGCCCTCGGTTATAACGACGTTGCCGCGCCGCCCCGCAGAAAAAAGCGCCTGATTATCCGACTCCGAACCGCAGGAGGTAAAGACGAGTTCGTGCGTTTCGCTCCGCGCCACGTGCGAAAGCAAAGACGCGCGCGCCTTTTCCATCTCTTTATGAATTTCAAACCCTTCGCGAACCATCGACGAAGGGTTGAAAAAGTCTTCTTTTAAATAGCGCATTGCCGATTCCGCCGCCCCGATATCGGGGTGCGCGGTCGCGGCGTTATCCAGATAAATCATTTGTTAAATTCCGTTTCCAATATATTTTTCCGCATATACCGCACGATCTGCGTAATCAGTTGGATGCGGCACTCCAAAATCAGAAGCCGTTTGCCCGCGTCCGTCTGCGTCTGAAAATAGAAAAATTCTTTATCCTCTTCAGCGACGTTGTTGGGCGTTAAAATGACTTCCTTGATATCGGGCGTAAATTTGAGTTTTTTGTAGGATTCGCTGCCCACCCTTCCGATCTTGATGATGCGGTCGCCCGAAAGGCGGTACTGCAGTTTGCGCTTGCGGTTATGAATGACCTTGCAGATGCGCAGTTCGCCCGAAACGAAAGTATAATCGTAACTCAGATAAAACGCGTGGCGTTTCATGGAAAAGAAAACGCCCGCCGCGATAAACAAAACGGTAAAGACGATCCAGATGACAAGATTGATGATGACCGCCAGCGTAAAATTATTCCCTTCCCCGTCCTGCGTGGGCGAAAACATAACGTTGAGAAAGCACAAAACCGCGGAAACAAAGGACAAAGCCATGAACACCGTAAACAAAGTATATTTGTTTTTGGCGCTCTTTTCGTTGTGCGTGCTCACGCTCTCTTCATAAAAAATTTCTTGCATGATATACTCCGAGCCTTAAAATTCGATATAGCCTTCGAACACCTGTTTCACGCCGCCCGTCAGCGTGACCATGCCGTCCGAAGTGTAGCGCACGAACAGGTCGCCGCCGCGCACTTTCACAGTCACGTCGGTATCGGGACGGCAATACCCGTTGAGCACCGCCGCGACGACCGCCGCCGCCGCGCCCGTGCCGCAGGCGAGCGTTTCGCCGTTGCCGCGTTCCCATACCCGCATTTTCAGCGTGGTATCGTTGACGACTCTGACAAATTCGGTGTTGACGCGCTCGGGGAAATATTCGCTGTATTCGAAGAGCGGCCCCACGTTGGGCACGTCTACCGCGTCCACCTTGTCGCAGAACACCACGCAGTGCGGGTTGCCCACGTTGACGAGCGTGACGCTATAATTTTTGCCGCCGACAGTGATCGCGCGATCTACGACGGACTCGCCGTCCAGCGTGGAAGGAATATTCTTGCCGTCCAGAACCGCTTTGCCCATTTCTACGCTGACCGAACTCACTTTCCCGTTAAACGTAAACAGCGAGAGTTCTTTCACGCCGCTGAGCGTTTCGATGGTAATATTTTTACCCTTGACCATACCGTTATCGAACAGGTATTTTGCGACGCAGCGGATGGAATTTCCCGCCATGCGCCCCTCGCTGCCGTCCTTGTTGAAGATACGCATTTTCGCGTCCGCGACGTCGGATCTCTCGATAAGCGCGATGCCGTCGCCGCCGACGCCGAAGTGGCGGTCGACAAAGTTGATGGCGAGCGATTCGGGACAGGTGATCTTTCCGTCCATATTGTCGAAGAAAATATAATCGTTGCCGCAACTCTGCATTTTGACGAACTTGATCTTCGTCTTTTCGGTGCGCAGCGCGTTAATGTCCACCAGTTCAGTATTATTTTCGTTGAAACGGCTGGCGATGATGTCCGCGAGCGCGTTGGCAGTATCCAGCGACGTAAGCGTGGTGATGCCCAAAAGAATTGCGTGGTGATGCAGGCGGATATAATCTTCGATGGAATCCATATCCGTCTTGCCCGTATAGACGATATAATCCACTTTGCCGTCGTCCATGAGTTTCAATACCTCGTCGCCCGAGGACAGACGGTCGACGGTCGTCACTTCGATGCCGAGGGTGCGGATGGTATCCGCCGTGCCCGCGGTGGCGTAGATATTGAGTCCGAGGTCGCTGAACTTTTTGGCAAGACCGAGTATTTCGAATTTATCCTGATCGTTGACGGTAAAATAGACGCCGACCGGTTTTTGTTTGGTGGGATGACACAATTTGAAGCCCGCCGAAACCAGCCCCTTGAAGAGCGCTTCTTCGATATTCTTGCCGATGCCGAGCACTTCGCCCGTCGATTTCATTTCGGGCCCCAACTGCGAATTCACGTCGTTCAGTTTTTCAAAGGAGAACACGGGAACTTTGACCGCCACGTAGGGAGAATTTTTGTACAGTCCCGTGCCGTAGCCCAGTTTTTTGAGTTTGGAGCCGACCATGATCTTGGTGGCGAGTTCCACCATGGGCACGCCCGTCACTTTGCTGATATACGGAATGGTACGCGAGGCGCGGGGATTGACTTCAATGACGTACAGTTCGTTATTATAGACGAGGAACTGAATATTTATAAGCCCTTTCGTTTTTAACGAGAGCGCGAGTTGAGTGGAGCACTCGATGATCTTTTCCAGCATGATGTCGCTGAGGTTGTACGGCGGATAGACCGCGATGGAATCTCCGCTGTGCACGCCCGCGCGCTCGATATGCTGCATGATGCCCGGAATGAGCACGTCCGTGCCGTCGCTGATGACGTCCACTTCCAGTTCCTGTCCCATCAGGTATTTGTCGCAGAGCACGGGATTTTCGATGTGCTGCTGCAAAATCACGTCCATATAGCGGCGGATATCGCTCTCGGTAAAGGCGATGGTCATGTTCTGACCGCCGATAACGTACGAGGGGCGCAAAAGAACGGGATAGCCCAGTTTATCCGCGGCGGCGAGCGCCTCTTCCTTGGTCATGACGGTGAGTCCCTTCGGGCGGGAAATGCCGAAACGCTCCAAAAGTTCGTCGAAACGCTCCCTGTCCTCCGCCATATCCACGCTGTCCGCGGAGGTGCCGAGAATCCTCACGCCGTGACTGTCGAGATAATTGCACAATTTGATCGCCGTCTGCCCGCCGAAAGTGATGACGACGCCGTACGGTTTTTCCTTGTCGATGACGTTCTGCACGTCTTCGGGCGTGAGCGGCTCGAAATACAGCCTGTCCGCCGTGTCGAAATCGGTGGAAACCGTTTCGGGGTTGTTGTTGATGATGATGACTTCGTAACCTAATTTTTTCAGCGTCCAGACGCAATGCACCGAGGAATAGTCGAATTCGATGCCCTGTCCGATACGAATGGGACCCGACCCGATGACGATAATGCGCTTTTTCGTGCTCTTTTTGACAAAGGGCGTCGCCTCGTCGTGAGACTGCTCGTCATAGGTGGAATAGAAATAAGGCGTCTGCGCGGCGAATTCTGCGGCGCAGGTATCCACCATTTTATAGACGGCGCGGCGGTGATAAGGAATTTTCTGCCCGGACAGTTTTTCAAGTTCCTGATCGGGATACCCCAACAACTTGCCCTCGTCGTATAACGCGCGCGTGAGTTTTTCGGTTTTGAGCCGCTTTTCGTAATCGACCAGATTTTTCAGTTTATGGAGGAACCAGCGGTCGATTTTGGTGATGCCGAAAATCTCGTCCACCGAAACGCCCTGTTTGAGCGCTTCGAATACGGTAAACAGACGCTCGTCGGAAAGTTTGGAAAGTTCCTCGCGGATATTTTTGCCCGCGTATTTGTTGAGATTGAGCGAAGAAAGAGAAATTTCCGCGCCGCGCACGGCCTTCATGATCGCCATTTCGAAACTCGTGCCGATAGACATCACTTCGCCCGTCGCCTTCATGCGGGTGCCCAACTCGCGCTTGGCGTATAAGAATTTATCGAACGGCCATTTGGGAAGTTTGACGACCACGTAGTCGATGGCGGGTTCGAAACAGGCGTACGTCTTGCCCGTCACGTCGTTTTTGATCTCGTCGAGCGTGTAGCCGAGCGCGATCTTGGTCGCCACTTTCGCGATGGGGTAGCCCGTCGCCTTACTTGCGAGCGCGGAAGAGCGCGACACGTGGGGATTGACTTCGATGACGGAATATTCGAAAGAATCGGGATTGAGCGCGAACTGGCAGTTGCAGCCGCCCTCGATCTTCAGTTCGGTGATGATCTTCAAAGACGCGCTGCGGAGCATCTGATATTCTTTATCCGAAAGAGTGACCGCAGGCGCGATGACGATGGAGTCGCCCGTGTGGATGCCCACGGGATCAAAATTTTCCATCGAACAGACGGTGAGCACGTTGCCGTGGCTGTCGCGCAGCACCTCGAACTCGATTTCCTTCCAGCCGTAAATATACTTTTCGACAAGAACCTGCGTGATCGGCGAAAGCATCAGCCCGTTGTGCGAAATACTGCGGAGTTCTTCCTCGTTGTACGCCACGCCGCCGCCCGCGCCGCCGAGCGTGAACGCGGGACGGACGATGACAGGATAGCCGATCTTATCCGCGACCGCAAGACATTCTTCAACTGTGTACGCGATATCCGAGGGAACGCAGGGCTGGCCGATCTTCTGCATGGTCTCTTTGAACAATTCCCTGTCCTCGGCGCGGTCGATCGCGTCCACTTTCGTTCCGATGAGTTTGACGCCCCACTCGTCCAGAAAGCCTTCCTTCGCCAACTGACAGCCGATGGTCAGTCCCGTCTGTCCGCCCAATGAGGCGAGAATGCTGTCGGGCCGCTCCTTGATGATGATGCGCTTGATGGATTCGAGCGTCAGAGGTTCGAGGTAAATTTCGTCGGCGAGCGCCTTGTCCGTCATGATAGTCGCGGGGTTGGAGTTGCAAAGCACAACGTTCACGCCCGCGTCTTTGAGCACGCGGCACGCCTGCGCGCCCGCATAGTCGAATTCCGCGGCCTGGCCGATGACGATCGGGCCGGAACCGATGACCATTACCTTGTTTATATCTCTTCTCTTAGGCATTTTTACGCTCCTCCATTATTTTGGTAAACTTCTTGAACAAATAGCTGCTATCCTGCGGGCCCGAGGCACTCTCGGGGTGGTACTGCATCGAAAAGACGCCGTCCTCGGCGCACTCCACGCCTTCGGCCGTGCCGTCGAGCAGGTTTACGTGCGTCAGCCTGAGGCCGGTGGCGGCCAGCGAGTCGATGTCCACGGCATAGCTGTGGTTCTGGCTCGTGATCTCGATCCGTCCCGTCTCCAGATTTTTCACGGGGTGGTTCCCGCCGCGGTGGCCGAATTTCATCTTCACGGTCTTGGCGCCATAGGCCAGCGATATGAGCTGGTGCCCCATGCAGATGCCGAAAATCGGCAGTTTGCCGCGCAGTTGCCTGACCAGCCCGATCACCGGCGTCACATCCTCGGGGTTGCCTGGGCCGTTCGACAGCACGATGCCGTCGGGATGGAAGGCCATGATCTCCTCGACCGTCGAGTCGTAGGGCACGATGGTCACATTGCAGCCCACGCGGTTAAGCTGGCGAATGATATTGTGCTTGATGCCGCAGTCGACGGCCACCACGTCGTACTTGTGGTTGGGCACGCGCGACATCCACCGCTTGCGGCAACTCACGCGCGACACCATGTCGTGCGGCCACGGCGTCGCGGCCATGCGTGCGAGCGCCTCCTCGCGGGGCGTTTCGACCGAAGTAATCATCACCCGCTGGCTGCCCTCGTTGCGGATGATGCGTGTCAGCATCCGCGTGTCGACCCCCTCGATGCCGGGGATGGCGTGCTCCTCGAAGACCTCGCTGAGCGTCTTCGTGTAACGGAAATTCGAGGGCGAATCGTTGTACTCGCGCACGATCATGCCGCCGATGGTCGGGTTTTTCGTTTCGTAGTCTTCGTCGGTCATACCGTAGTTGCCGATCAGCGGGTAGGTCATCACGACCATCTGGTCCGTGTAGGACGGATCGGACATGATCTCCTGGTAACCGACCATCGAGGTGTTGAACACGATCTCGCAGATCGCCTCCTTGTCCGCCCCGAAGCCGTATCCGTAGAACTCCTGTCCGTTTTCCAGAACGATTTTCTTCGTATAAGGTTTCATATTCATAGTATTGTGTTATCTTTTCAAATCCCCGTTGCGATAGGCTT
>OGQM01002463.1_pt1 | contig 11022 bp, 9 predicted proteins | sample 1553191 | NCBI WGS metagenome assembly OGQM01 (sample SAMEA2579954, study PRJEB22360) | human gut metagenome | biome: human gut; feature: human-associated habitat; material: faeces | place: Denmark | collected 2008/2010 | reverse complement strand
TCGCGCCCGGGGGGGGGGGGGCGGGCCGCGCCCCCCCCCCAGCCTTGCCGGAATAGCTCTATCGCGGGAAAGCCGCGGGCCGGGCATGCCCGGCCCCTACAGAGCATATACCGAGTGTAAGAATAGGGGGATTTTTCCAATGGCTAAAATCGCAATCATGGGCTTCGGCACGGTCGGCTCCGGTGTGCTGGAGGTCTGCCGCCGCAATGCAGCCTCCATCGCCCGCCGCGCCGGTGAGCCCGTCGAGGTCAAATATATCCTGGATGTGCGGGACTTTTCCGGTTCTCCGGATGCCGCGCTTTTTACGAAATCCATCGACACGATCCTGAATGACCCCGAAATCAAGGTCGTCGTCGAGACCATTGGCGGCACAAAATTTGCCTACCCGTATGTGCGCCAGTGCCTCGAGAGCGGGCGCAGCGTCTGCACCTCCAACAAGGAGATGGTCGCGACCTACGGCGCAGAGCTGCTGGCCCTTGCCAAAGAGCACAGCGCGGCCTTCCTGTTTGAGGCCAGCGTCGGCGGCGGCACGCCGATCATCACCCCGATGCACCAGTGCCTGGCCGCCAACCATATCAGCAGCATCCGCGGCATCGTCAACGGCACGACGAACTTCATGCTGACGAAGATGAAGCGCGAGAACATGGGCTTTGACGAGGCCCTGAAAATTGCCCAGCAGCTCGGCTACGCCGAGACGAAGGACCCCGGCGACGATGTGGATGGCCGCGATGCCTGCCGTAAAATCGCCATTCTGGCCAGCCTCGCCTGCGGGCATCACGTCTACCCGGACAACATCCCGACCCGCGGCATCCGCGACATCACCGTTGCTGACATCAAGGCCGCCGAAAAGCTCGACAGCGCCATCAAGCTGATCGCCTGGTACAACGAGGGCGGGGACAGTCAGATGGCCGCGGGCGTCGAGCCGATGCTCGTCTCCAACGCGAACCAGCTGGCGGGCGTCGATGACGTGTTCAACGCCGTTTTGATGAAGGGCGATATGCTCGGCGACGTCGTGTTCTACGGCAAGGGCGCGGGCAAGCTGCCCACCGCCAGCGCCGTTGTGGCCGACGTCATTGACGCTTTGAAAGAGGGCGTCAAGGTACACGACTCGCTGTTCTGGAAGCCAGCCGAGAAGCCGGAGGGCCTGCTTGAGGACAGGAACACCTACCCGTGGTATCTGCGCGTGACCGGTGTGGCGGCGGCGCTGCTGCCCAGTGTGGCCGGTGCGGGCCATGTGGTCTTTGAGGAAAACGGCGATGCCGCCTATCTGGTCGATGCCGCCACATCTGCGGATATTGCCGCTGTCACGGAGAAAATCGAAGTGCTGGGCGGCAAGGTCGCGCTGGCCATGAAGAAGCTGGAAGACTGAGAGGGGGCAGGGTATATGGTAACTGTAACCGTCCCGGCCACCAGCGCCAACGTCGGCGCCGGGTTTGACTCGCTGGGTCTGGCCGTTTCGATGCACAACGTCTTTACGTTTGAGGAATCGGACCGCATTCAGATTTCGTCCGTCGATGGGACCCACGTCCCGGCGGGCAGCAACAACCTGGTCTACCGCTCGGCCCGGGTCGTCTATGACCAGCTGGGCATCCCGCTGAAGGGGCTGCGCATCACCCAGCGCAACGACATCCCGATGGCGCGCGGCCTCGGGTCCAGCTCGGCCTGCATCGTGGCGGGCATCATGGGCGCGAACGCCCTGCTGGGCGACAAGCTGACCGAGCGCCAGATGCTGACGCTGGCGACGGCCATCGAGGGCCATCCCGACAACGTCGCCCCCGCTATGCTGGGCGGCTTTGTGACCAGCGTCATCGACGAGGGCCAGGTCTACAGCGTCAAGAAGGACATTGACCCCGAGCTGGCGTTTGCGGCGTTTGTGCCGGACTTCCGCCTGCTGACCAGCAAGGCGCGCGCGGCGCTGCCCGCCATGGTCAGCCATAAGGATGCCGTCTACAACCTGTCCCGCGCGGCGCTGGCCACGGCGGCCTTCTGCGAGGGCAACTACGCGCTGCTGGGTGTGGCGACCAAGGACGTGCTGCACCAGAAGTACCGCCTGCCGCTGATCGAGGGTGGCGACGACATCTTTGAGCTGGCGCAGGACCTGGGTGCGCAGGCCGTTTACATCTCGGGCGCCGGGCCGACCATCATGGCCGTTGTGCACAAGGACGACACCGAGTTTTTCACCCGTGCAGAGGCAGCGCTGGCTGCGGACAGCCCGCTGCACCATTTTACCGTGCATCGTCTGCTGGCCGACAACGTCGGCGCAGTGGTGAGCTGATACAGGAACAGGGGAGAGAGTACACCAATGGGCTTGATCGTACAAAAATTCGGCGGCTCCTCGGTCAAGGACCGGGACCGCATCTTCAACGTGGCGCGCATCGTCATGAACACCCGCAACGCCGGCAACGACGTTGTCGTGGTCGTCTCGGCGCAGGGCGACACCACCGACGACCTGATCGCCAAGGCGGCGGAGATCACCTCCGACCCGTCCCACCGCGAGATGGATATGCTGCTGGCCGCAGGCGAGGAGATTTCGATTTCCCTGCTGACGATGGCCTTGCAGGAGCTGGGCGTCTCCGCCATCAGCCTGACGGGCTGGCAGGCGGGCTTCAATACAGACCGCGCCTACTCCAAGGCGCGCATCAAGCGCCTGGACACCGAGCGTGTCGAGAGTGAGCTGGCGCGCAACCGTGTGGTCGTCGTGGCAGGCTTCCAGGGCCTGAACCGCTCCGACGACATCACGACGCTGGGCCGCGGCGGCAGCGATACCTCCGCCGTGGCGCTGGCCGCTGCGCTGCACGCGGACCGCTGCCAGATCTTCACCGACGTCGAGGGCGTCTACACCGCAGACCCGCGCAAGATCCCCAAGGCAACCAAGCTCAAGGAGATCACGTTTGACGAGATGCTCGAGCTGGCGTCCCTGGGCGCACAGGTGTTGAACAACCGCAGCGTCGAGCTGGCCAAAAAGTACAATGTCGAGCTGGAGGTCATCTCCAGCATCAATCCGGTGCCCGGCACCGTTGTTAAGGAGGAGACCAAAGTGGAAGGTATGCTCATCAAGGGTGTTGCAAAGGACACCGACGTCGCCGTTTTGACCGTGAAGGACGTGCCGGATGTGCCCGGTATGTCGTTCAAAATTTTCAGCCTACTGGCCCAGAAGAACATCAACGTTGACATCATTCTGCAGACCACGGGCCGCGACGGCAAGAAGGACATGAGCTTCACCGTGCCCCTGGGCGACGCCGAGAGCGCCGTTGCCGCGCTGAAAAACGCCACGCACCGCATCGGCGGCGGCGACATCACCGTTGACAAGACCTGCGCGAAGGTCTCCATCGTCGGCGCGGGTATGCAGAGCCACTCCGGCGTGGCCTCCACGATGTTCGAGGCCCTGTTCAACCAGAACATCAACATCAAGATGATCTCCACCAGTGAGATCAAGATCAGCGTCATCATCGACGAGGCCGACACCGACAAGGCAGTTGCCGCCATCCACGACGCATTCATCAACTGATTGTAAGGTCTTATATAGAGGGAAATGGGTCGTCCCCCGTGCACACGATGGTGCACGGGGGACGTTGTTGTTAGGGTAAACGGGCAGAACCCTTCCGGCCTTGCTGACGCGCGGCCACCTCCCCTGATGGGGAGGCTTTCTCGCGGGCACAGCCCGCGCAAAAAGGCACCCCATCAGGGGAGCTGGCCGAGTTTACGAGGCCTGAGGGGTTCTGCCCGTTACCCTTTATTACAAAAGCTTCTCGCCTGCTGCAAACTTCGCTGTCAGCTTACCCTTGCCAAGGTACGCATACCGCTCCAAACGCTCCGCAGCGCTGAACGCCCGCATATTTTTAAGCGGGTCATCATCCAGCACCAGCGCGTCAAACGCATAGCCGTCCTCAAACAGGCCGACCTTCTCGCCAAAATCGGCCCAGAAATCTCCGCCGCCGACAGTCGCCATATACAGCGCTTCCACCATCGTCAGCGGCTTCTCACTCTGGTCGATATACCGCCAGCGCAGCTTGCTGACCTGCACGGCGGTAGCCATGACCGTGAACAGGTCCAGCGTCTGACCGCCGGCCACGTCGCTGCCCAGGCCGACGCGCCAGCCGCCGCGCAGGTAGTGCGCCGCGGGGGCGATGCCCGCAATGACATTCTCGTTGCTGGTGGGGCAGTGGGCGATCATGACGCGGTTCTGCTTCATCAGCGCGACCTCGTCATCGGGGCTGTAGATGCAGTGCGCCATGACGGTGGGCACGCCGCCGCCGAACAGGCCGTACCGGCTGTAGCTTTCGCCGTAGAATTTTGTGCCGGGGCACAGCTCGGCGACCCACGCGATCTCACCCGGATTCTCGGACAGGTGACTCTGCGCAGGTACGTTGTATTCTCTTGCCAGTTCGCCGAGACCGCGCATATACTCGTCACTCGTGCTGGGGGTGAAGCGCGGCGTGATCATCGGGCGCACCGGGCCCGCGTGCAGGGTGTTTTCGGCGCGGCAGGTATCCAGCCAGCGGCGCGTCTCGGCCAGACCCGCGGCGGCGGACGGCTCACGGTAGCTGTCAGGGCTGTTGCGGTCCATACCCAGCTTGCCGACAAAGGCGGAAAGCCCCGCGCCGCGCAGCTGGTGCATCAGTTCGAGCGTTGCGTCGGTGTGCAGCGTCGCAAAGATGCAGGCGCGCGTTGTGGCGCTGTTTTTCAGGTCGCGCACAAAATAGGAGTAGCCCAGCTTGGCGTAGGCCGGGTCGGCATAGTGGGCTTCCTCGGGGTAGGTGTACTGCTGCAGCCAGTCCAGCAGCTCCAGATCCATCGCCGTGCCGCAATAGCTGTACTGCGGCGCGTGCAGATGCAGGTCCACAAGACCCGGCGTGATGATTTTACCCGTATAGTCGAGAACTTCCACCCCGGCGGGGGCAGTCTCGCTGAATCCGGCGCACAGGCCGTTTTCACACAGCAGATAGCCCTCGCGGACGCGGAGTGTGTCCGGGGCGGGGGTGTCGAGGAAGGTGCCTTTCAGGGTGAAAGTGTTCATGATGTAACCTCACTTATGCAGTGTAAAGGCTCCCTTGTCAAAGGGAGCTGTCCGCGCAAGCGGACTGAGGGATTCCTGTCGGGCCTTCCGGAAAGGCAATGCACACCCGTAGGCGCCTGGAATCCCTCCGGCCTCGCAAAGCTCGGCCACCTCCCTTTGACAAGGGAGGCTTTTCTTCTCTATTATAAACAATCTACCCCATCTGTTGCAAGTTTTTTATTTACTTTACGTCGCTAAAGCGGTATAATACTAATATCTATTGATATTTGAAAGGAATAACGATTTGGAACGTAAACAACTCGCGCCCGGCGTTTGCATTACAACGCTGGATGCTTCTAAATTCAACCGCTGCCGCATCACGCTGCATCTGCGCTTTCCGGCAAAGCGGGAATCTGCCACCGACGCCGCGGTGCTGGCCCTTGTGCTGGAACGCGGCTACGCGGCCTGCCCCGATATGACCGCGCTGTCCCGCCGCCTGGCCGAGCTGTACGGCGCGGACCTCGGCGTTGACCTGGCCAGCGCGGGCACGGACCGCGTGCTCTCCGCCGATATCTGCGGCATCAAGGACGCTTACGCGCTGGCGGGGGAGAACCTGACCGCCGCCTACGCCGACATTGTGCTCGGCACGATCTTTGACCCGTATCTCGTGGACGGCGCGTTCGACCCCGAGGCCGTGCGCATCGAGACCGAGACCCAGGCCCGCCGCCTTGAGGCCGAGTTCAACTCGAAGCGTCTCTACTGCGTGCGGCAGGCCCGCCGCAAATTCTACGGCGACACCCCCGCGGGCATCGAGCTGGGCGGCTACCCCGGCGAGCTTGTCAATGTGACGCCGCAGAGCCTCAAGGCCGAGTATGACCGCATCCTCTCCACCGCGTACATCGACGTGATGGTGCAGGGCGTCGATGAGGCCCGCGTGGCCGATATGCTGCTGAAAAAGCTCGACGGCATCCGCCGCGACCCGCACCCGTTTGCCGCGCCCATCGCCATGCCCGCCACGCCGCTGCGCCATTTTAAAGAGGAGATCCCCGGCCTGACCCAGGCCAAGCTCTGTATGCTGTTCACCACGGGCGAAGCCAATCCCAACCCGCCCAGTGTCAGCATCCTGCGCGTCGCCATGAGCGTGCTGGGCGGTTCTGCCACCAGCCGTTTGTTCCGCAACGTGCGCGAGAAGCAGTCCCTTTGCTACTACTGCGGTTCTGCCGCCCAGCGCGCCACCGGCGTCATGATGATCGACTCCGGCGTCGAGCCGGGCAAGGAGCAGCAGGCCGAGGCTGCCATCATTGCCGAGCTGGAGGGCCTGAAAAACGGCCCCATCACCCAGGAAGAAGTGGACGACTGCCGCCGCGGTCTTTTGTCCAGCATGGACGCCCTCGGCGACAGCCTGGCCGCGCTGGAAAACTGGTACTACGGCCAGATCACACGCGGCGAGCCGCTCTACCCGCCGGAGTACGGCAAGGTGCTGACCAGCGCCGTCAGCTTGGACGAGGTGCGCCAGACGCTGCAGAGCTACAGCTATTCGGTCTGCTACGCCGTGACCGCCGAGCCGGGCACGCAGGGGAAGGGAGGCAGCGAGGATGTTGAATAACGATCACGAGAGCTTCGCCGCTGCCCAGGCGCGCGCCGCTGCCGCCGTCAGCTGTGAAAGCGTCGTGCTGCCCAGCGGCCTGACCGTGCTCTGCCGCACGATGCCGGGCTACAGCAGCGTCCACGCGATTTACGCCACGGGCTTCGGCTCCGTCCACCGCGCGTTCAGGCTGGACGGCAAACAGGTCACACTGCCCGCCGGTACGGCGCATTTCCTGGAGCACAAAATGTGCGAGACGCCCAAGGGCGACTCCTTCACCTTCTACGCCAAGACCGGCGCGTCGGCCAACGCCTTTACCAGCTATGACCGCACCTGCTACCTGTTCTCGGCGACCCAGAAAATTGACGAGAACCTTGACATTCTGCTGGGCATGGTCGGCAAGCCGTGGTTCACCAAGGCCACGATTGCCAAGGAGCAGGGCATCATCGGGCAGGAGATCAAAATGTACGACGACAGCCCCGACTGGCGGCTGCTGAACGCGCTGTTCCGCTGCCTCTACGCCGACCACCCGCTGCGCGACGACATCGCGGGCACGGTGGAGAGCATTGCCGAGCTGACGCCCCAGATGCTCTACAGCTGCACCAGGGGGTTCTACGCGCCGTCCAATATGGTGCTGAGCGTCGCGGGCAAGATCACGCTGGCGCAGGCTGTGGACGCCTGCAAGCGCAACGGCCTGTACCGCGCCCGCGCCCCGCATGAGGTCGAGTGGGACATCCCGGCGCAGACCGGCCCGCTGCCCCACAAGGAAGCGTTCTTCACGATGCCTGTCACGAAGCCCTGCTTCGGCGTGGCCTACCGCGAGGAGCCGCTGGCCGAGGGTGACCTGAAGCGTGAGCTGCTGCTGGACATGCTGGGCGATCTGGTCGTCGGCGGCCTGACGAAGCTCTACCGCCGTCTGTACGATGAAGCGCTGGTCAACCCCGAGTTCTCCGGTGACTTTATCGCCGTGCGCGGCGCCTGCACCGTGGCCTTTACCGGCGAGAGCGACACCCCGCGCCAGGTCGTGGACCTTTTACAGGAGGAGATCGAGCGGATGCGCCGCGAGGGCGTTGACCCCGAGGTCTTTATGCTTGTGAAAAACCAGATGTACGGCGAGCTGCTGGGCGACGTGGAGGCCGTGGACGATGCCGCCGAGGAGGCCGCCGCGGCCTGCCTGAAGGGCCGCACGCTGGCGGACGAGATCGCCGCGCTGGCCGCGCTGACCGTGGAGGACGCCAACGCCCTGCTGCAGACGGCCCTGCGGGAGGAAAACCGCGCCTACGTGCAGATCGACCCGGCAGAAAAATAACGAGGTTAAGTTGAAAATGGTCTATCATGTGCAATTTCCCGGGTTGGGCCTGGATCTGACGATCAACCGCGTGGCGCTGGCCATCGGCGGGTTCAACATTTACTGGTACGGCGTCATCATCGCGGCGGGCATGCTGCTGGCGATGCTCTACGCCTTCCGCAATGCCGTGGACTACGGCATCGACTCGGACCGTCTGGTGGACGTTGTGGCCATCGGCACGGTCATGGCCATCGTCTGTGCGCGCGTTTATTACGTAGCTATGGCACCCTTTGCGTATCAAAGCCTCTGGGAGATGATCGACATCCGCAAGGGCGGCATCGCCATCTATGGCGCGGTCATCGGCGCGTTTGTGTTCGGCGGGCTGGCCGCCAAATGGCGCAAGGTGCCGCTGCTGCCGCTGTTTGATCTGGTGTCGCTGGGCTTTCTGATCGGGCAGGGCATTGGCCGCTGGGGCAACTTCGTCAATCAGGAGGCCTTCGGTACAAACACGACGCTGCCCTGGGGCATGTACAGCGAGGGCACGGAGGCGTATCTCAAATCCGTGCAGGTCACGCTGCCCGCGGGCGTGACCGTGGACCCCGCCGCGCCGGTGCACCCGACGTTTTTGTATGAGAGCATCTGGTGTCTGGTTGGCTTCGCCGTGCTGGCTTCGCTTTACAAAAAACGGCGGTTCAACGGACAAATCTTCCTGGGCTATATCATCTGGTACGGCCTGGGCCGCGCCTGGATCGAGGGGCTGCGCACCGACTCGCTGCTGATCGGCAATACCGGTCTGCGCGCCAGTCAGCTGGTGGCGATTGGGTCGGTCATCGTGGCCGCCGCGCTTATGGCCATCGGTCTGCGCAATGCCAAGGGCAAGCCGCTCATGGTGCCGCTGGCTGTGAAGGACCTGAAAAAGCAGGCCGAGGCAGGGGACCGCTTCACGCCGGACACCCTGCCCGCCGGCACACCCCACGCCGAGTTTGTCAAGGCCACCGATGCCATGAATGCGCGTCTGGATGCGCTGGATTTGAGTGAGGTCGAGATCGAGGAGATTGAGGATCCGAAGGAGTAAAAAAGGAACCGTTTCGGATAATGGCAAGGCTCTCTCCCGCCGCAGCGGAAGGGGGAGAGAACTTCACCAAAACCCGAAATCTACCCTAACATAGAGAGGAGAACCTATATGCCAGCAACTGTCATTGACGGCAAGGCGTTGGCCGCCGCCACGAAGGCCGAGGCCGCAGAAAAGGTCAGGGAGCTGAAAAGCAGGGGCATCAACCCCTGCCTGGCGGTCATTCTGGTGGGCGAGAACCCCGCCAGCCAGGTCTACGTCCGCGGCAAGATCAACGACTGTGCGCAGTGCGGCATCGAGAGCCGCAGCATCAACCTGCCCGCCGACACCACACAGGACGCCCTGCTGGCCGAGGTGAAGAAGCTGGCGGATGACTCCGCTGTGCACGGCATTCTGGTGCAGCTGCCGCTGCCCGCCCAGATCGACGAGAAGGCTGTCATCGACGCCATCCCGCCCGAGAAGGACGTGGACGGCTTCTCGCCCGTCAACGTGGGCCGTATGCAGATCGGCGAGCCGTGCTACCTGCCCTGCACCCCGGCGGGCTGCATCCGCATGATCGAGTCCACGGGCACCGACATTGCGGGCAAGAACGCCGTCGTCATTGGCCGCTCGAACATCGTGGGCAAGCCCGCGGCGCTGCTGCTGCTGGCGAAGAATGCCACGGTCACGATCTGCCACTCCAGGACGAAGAACCTGAAAGAAGTCTGCGCCGCCGCGGATATTCTCGTGGCCGCCGTGGGCCGCGAGGGCTTTGTGACCGGCGACATGGTCAAGCCCGGTGCCGTCGTCATTGATGTGGGCATCAACCGCGGTGCGGACGGCAAGCTGCACGGTGACGTGAACTTTGCCGAGGCTGCCGAAAAGGCCGCCTACATCACCCCCGTCCCCGGCGGCGTCGGCCCCATGACCCGCGCCATGCTCATGCTGAACACGGTGGAGGCGGCAGAGCGGCAGGGCCGCTAATAAAGGCTTCCCCCCTTTTGGGGAAGCTGTCCGCGAAGCGGACTGATGAGGGGCAGCCTTGCCATTGCAGCCCACTGATGGGATACAACCGCAGACTTGGCCCTCATCCGGCCCTGCGGGGCCACCTTCAGTCTACGCGCTAAGAGCCGCCTACGGCGGTTGCGCTCCGACACGCGCCAGCGGGCGCAGCCCCTTGGGGGGAAGGCAAAAGAAATTCTAAAATTTTAACCTTCCCACGCCCGAAAACCCCTTGACAAGCCCTGTTCCTATATGGTATGATACTAGAGCCGCATGGTATGGGCTCTATAAGTGTGTGCTTTTATCGGTGCAACGCCCTACAGACCAGCGAGACTTATTGAAAGAGGTTATCCACTATGTACGCAGTTATCAAAACCGGTGGCAAGCAGTACAGCGTTAAGGTCGGCGACGTCGTCTACGTCGAGAAGCTGAACGCTGAGGACAACAGCGAAGTCACCTTCGATCAGGTTCTCGCCGTTGGCGAGGAGGGCTCTGTCAAGGTCGGCGCTCCCGTTGTTGAGGGCGCTTCCGTTGTTGCCAAGGTCGTCAAGACCGGCAAGGGCAAGAAGCTCAACATCCTGACCTATCGTCCCAAGAAGGGCAGCATGGTCCGCAAGGGTCATCGTCAGCCCTACACCAAGGTGGAAATCACCGCGATCAACGGCTAAGGAGGTAAATCACAATGGCACATAAAAAAGGCGTAGGTTCTACCAAGAACGGTCGTGATTCCGAGTCCAAGCGCCTCGGCGTCAAGCGCGGCGACGGTCAGTTTGTTCTGGCCGGCAACATCCTGGTCCGTCAGCGCGGCACCCACATCCATGCGGGTGAGGGCGTCGGCATCGGCAGCGATGACACCCTGTTCGCTCTGGTCGATGGCCGCGTTCACTTCGAGCGCATGGGCCGTGACCGCAAGCGCTGCACGGTCAAGCAGTAAAAAAACCGGTACGGGCGGGCCTTTGCGGCTCGCTCGTTTTTTGTGATTTTTTGTAAATGAGGTACCACATGGCAACCAGTAATTTTATTGATACCGCCACGATCTGGCTGCACGCCGGCAAGGGCGGCGACGGTGCCGTCACCTTCCACCGCGAAAAATTCGGGCC
>OGQM01002461.1_pt1 | contig 11028 bp, 8 predicted proteins | sample 1553191 | NCBI WGS metagenome assembly OGQM01 (sample SAMEA2579954, study PRJEB22360) | human gut metagenome | biome: human gut; feature: human-associated habitat; material: faeces | place: Denmark | collected 2008/2010 | reverse complement strand
GGAGGGAGAGCAGGAAGGCAGAGCTGTTCATTTTGACAGAAATTTCGAAAATCCTCTGGAAGCAGATGTGATCATTATTGATGAGATGTCTATGGTAGATATTGCGCTGATGCATTCTCTTCTTCTGGCGATAACTGCAGGAACCAGACTGATCCTGGTGGGAGATGAAAACCAACTTCCAAGTGTAGGACCAGGAAATGTTCTGAGGGATATTATCCGCAGTGGCTGGCGGCGTTTTTCCAGTAGTAGAACTGAAGAAAATTTTCAGGCAGGCCTCTCACAGTGATATTGTAGTAAATGCACATAAGATCAACCGCGGAGAACAGGTTACGATCAACAATAAAAGCCGGGATTTCTTTTTCCTGAAGAGATACGATGCAGATATCATCATTCGGGTTGTGATCGCGCTGATCCAGGAGAAACTTCCACGTTATGTTGATGCGAAGCCTTATGAAATCCAGGTTTTGACTCCCATGCGTAAGGGGCTTCTTGGCGTGGAAAGACTGAATCAGATCCTTCAGCGCTATCTGAATCCGCCAGATGAGAAGAAAAAAGAAAAAGAAATCGGGCAGCGCCTTTTCCGTGAGGGAGATAAGGTGATGCAGGTGAAAAACAATTATCAGCTGGAGTGGGAAATCCTCGGAAGATATAAGATTCCGGTAGATAAAGGAGTCGGGGTATTTAACGGCGATACAGGTATCATGACGGAGATCAATGAATTTGCGGAGACCGCTACAGTGGAATTTGAGGATGGACGTCAGGCGCAATACTCCTTTAAACAGCTGGAAGAACTGGAACTTGCCTATGCAGTGACCATACATAAATCACAGGGCTCGGAATATCCTGCGGTTATTTTACCGATTCTTTCAGGTCCAAGAATGCTGATGAACCGAAATCTTTTGTATACAGCTGTGACAAGGGCACGTAAATGTGTCACAGTAGTAGGAAGTGAAAATACCTTTGCGGAAATGATCCGTAATGAGAAACAGCAGCAGAGATACAGTTCACTGGACAGGAGAATACGGGAACTGGATGAAGCTGAGATCAACTAGTACAGCTACTAGTACAGCGAATATCCGCTTGACTGTACTATAAGGAGAGTGCTATCGGGGAGAAAGGACTTTCTTGAAAAAAACAGCTGAAATTTTTCTGAATATGCTCTATCCGAAAAAATGTCCCATGTGTCATCAGATCCTGAAACAGAAGAACAGCCTGATCTGTTCCGGGTGCGCAGGAAAGATCCGGCCAAATGTGGAACCATTGTGCAAAAAGTGCGGCCGTCCCGTAAAAACAGAAGAGGAATATTGTCAGGACTGCCGTAGGGAACAGCATTATTTTTCGGAAGGCAGAAGTATATTTTCATACGGAGAGATGTGGCGGCAGTCTCTGGTACGGTTCAAATATTACGGGTGTCGGGAATACGGAGATTTCTACGCAAAAGCCATGAGTATTTATGGAAAGAAATATCTGGAACGCTGGAGACCGCAGCTTATCGTTCCTGTTCCGCTCCACCCCAGAAAGAAAAGAAACAGAGGATTTAACCAGGCAGCGTATCTGGCAGAACGGCTCAGTGGTTTCTGCGGGATACCCTGGAGGGAGGATGTGGTACGAAAAGTACGAAATACAAGATCGCAAAAGAAACTCAATGCCGCAAAACGGCGGCAAAATCTTAAAAATGCATATCAGGTAACTGCAGATATAACTGGATTATCGGTGCTGGTGGTGGACGATGTCTATACAACGGGCAGTACCATGGATGCCATGGCACAGTGCCTTCTGGAGGCAGGTGCAAAGGAAGTTTATTTCCTTACAGTATGCGCCGGAAGGGCGTGAAAGCCCTGAAAAAACACTTTTCATAGGTAGGGAACTATGCTACAATAAATTTGATTGCAGTTAAACAGTATAGCTGCATAAAGTGCGAAATACGAACTATATATCAGGAGTTTCCTGATAAGAAAGCTTATGAGGAGTTATTTATGGTAAATGAAGAAAAGGTGAAGGTCATGAACCGCCTTGCCATGTATGAACATGGAGAAGGCAGGAAATATCTTCCGGTGAGCAGATATTACCGGAGCGATTATATCGGCCTTGCACTGATCAAAAATTTCTTTCTGGTAACCATTGGCTATGTGCTTCTGCTTGCCGGAATTGCTGCGTATTTCAGTGAATATCTTATGGATAATGTGAATAAGATCAACCTGGTCGCAGTGGGGATTTATATCATAGTCGGATATCTGGGCATGCTGATCGTGTATTCTGTGCTGACTTATATTCAGTATTCTGTGAAATATCACCGCGCCAAGAAGAGTGTGAAGGAATATTATCAGGATCTTACCAGACTGGAAAAAATCTACGGACGGGGAGAAAAGAGAACACCGGTCCGGAGAAAATCGGGAGGACATAGAAAATGACAGCTTTACTTGAGATTAAACAGAATATCAAGAGGTTTTATGGAGAATATGAAGTATATATACTGCCGGTTCTGAAGTTCGCTCTGGCATTTGTCTATTTCCTCTGGATCAACAGTAATATGGGATATATGAAGCAGCTGGATAATATATTTGTAATTCTTGTACTGGCACTGGTGTGTGCTATTTTACCTGTATCCGTGATGATGTTCATCGGATTTGCCATGATGATCGGTCATTGTTATGCGGTGGGACCGGAAGTGGCCGGATTTATGCTGGTACTGATCCTGTTTATGATGATCCTGTTTCTTCGGTTCAGCGGATCTCAGAATCTTACATTGATCCTGACACCTCTTTCTTTTGGATTCAGTGTTCCTACACTCCTTCCACTGGGAGCAGGTTTACTTGGCAGTGCGGTTTCAGCACTTCCGGCAGGATGTGGTGTGGTGATCTATTATTTTATCCGTTTTGTACATGCACAGTCCGCGGCACTCAGCGATCAGGGAACAGAAATTGCCGAGAAGCTGAAACTGCTTTCGGACGGACTGGTCCAGAACTGGGCTATGTGGATCACAGTGATTGCTTTTGTGGTTGTTGTATTACTGGTGAATCTTCTCAGAACACGCTCTTTTGACTACGCGTGGAGAATTGCGATCATTGCAGGTGGTGTGGCCTATATTCTGGTTATTCTTGCGGGAGATTTTTGCCTGGATGTGACGGTATCAATGGTTCCGATGATCATATCTACAGTAGTTTCAGTTCTGATCGGGTTTGTACTGGAATTCTTTGTCTATGGCGGAGATTACAGCAGGACAGAACGGTTGGAGGATGAAGATGATGAATATTACTACTATGTAAAAGCGGTTCCGAAAGCATCAGTGGCAACTTCAGAGAGAAGTATCAAAAAGATCAATGCGGAACCTGTACGTGAAGAAAAAAAGAAAGAAGATAAAGTAGTTTTCCGTGAAGAAAATTTTCCGGAAAGAAAAGAAACACCTGTTACACAGAAACCGGATTTTGGAAGTCCGGTGAATGAGACACCACAGAAAATTGATGAGATTGACTTTGAAAAACAGCTGGAAGAATCATTGAAAGATCTTTGATTTAACCAAACTGCGGAGCAGTTATTTGGTGTAGAGCTACGTAGCGAAGCGGATCGCGAATATCCGCTTGACATATTTTTGCTGATGGTATTTTACTCAGGATGAGCGGAAAGAAAGGAGGAGACTTATGCAGAATATACTGATAGTTCTGACCGGATATCTGGGGAAGATTTCCCTCCCGGGACTTGGGGTTATTGATATTATTGAGATTGGACTGATTTCTTTCTTTGTATATCAGTTTATGACCTGGATCAAATTTACAAGAGCATATACATTGCTGAAGGGTATTCTGGTAGTTCTCGGTTTCATTCTGATCGCTTATATATTCAAGATGAATACGATCCTGTGGATCTTCCGCAATCTGGCCAATGTGCTGGTGATCGGTGTGATCGTAATTTTTCAGCCGGAATTGAGAAGAGCGCTGGAACAGCTGGGACAGAAAAAAATCGTATCAACCATCATTCCATTTGACAGTGGAAAGGAAGTCAAGGAACGCTTTAACGACAAGACGATCAATGAACTGGTTAAGGCATGTTTTGATATGGGTGAGGTTAAAACCGGTGCACTGATCGTTATCGAAGAAGAAATCCGTCTGGATGAGTATATACGTACCGGTATTAATATTGACGGAATTCTCACCAGTCAGCTCCTGATCAATATTTTTGAGCATAATACACCGCTCCATGACGGAGCAGTGATCGTGCGTGGCAATCGAGTCGTTGCGGCAACCTGTTATCTTCCGCTTTCTGATAATATGGAACTGAGCAAACAGCTGGGAACCAGACATCGTGCAGGCGTGGGAATCAGTGAAGCGACGGATTCTGTTACCATCATTGTTTCCGAGGAAACGGGGCAGGTATCGGTTGCTCAGGGAGGAGAACTTTCCAGAGGCCTTAACAGCAAGCAGCTTCGGGAAATACTTGTAGCAGTACAGAATAAAAAGGTAGTTGACAACAGCAAACTGAGAAATCTGCTGAAAGGGAGAGTGAAACATGAAGAAAAATCTGACTAAGAACATCCCTTTAAAGATCATGTCCGTGATCGTAGGTATTCTGGTATGGCTGATCGTGGTAAATGTTGACGATCCTATCATTACAAAGGGGTTTGTGATCTCCGATGTGCAGATCATTAATGAGGCTTATGTGGATCAGCTTGGACAGATGGTCATGCAGGATGACAGTGAAAATACAGTGCGTGTTTATATTACAGGTGAGCGGAAGACAGTCAACCGTCTCACCTCAAGTGATATTAAGGCAGTAGCAGATCTGCAGCAGGCGCAGTCTACAGACACGGATCCGGTCATGATTCCAATTACGGCCACCTGTGCAGGAGTACTTCCGGAGAATATCCGGGTATCTCCGCAGAATCTCAGCGTACACCTTGAGAAAAAGGTTACCAAAGAATTTGCCATTAATGTAAGCTGCGGTGACAGTAAGCCGGCACAGGGCCTGGAGATTGCATCACTTACTGCCAATCCGGAGAAAGTCAGAGTTACAGGGCCGGAATCACTGGTTGGTAAAATAGACAGTGTGAGTGTGGACGTAAGTTCCAAGATTGATGGGATCGATCAGGACACAACGATCACCGGAGCGGAACTGACGATCACCGACAAGAATCAGGATACCCTTTCATCGAATTCCATGAGTTATCTGAAGTTTGATAATAACGGAAAAGTAAATGTTACGGCAAAACTCTGGAAAGTACGTTCCGATATACGTATCAGTGCAGGATACACTGGAGAACCGGCGGAAGGCTACGTTGTAGACAGTGTTACAACAGTGCCGGAAACGTTCAGTGTTGCCGGCAGTGAGGAAGCATTGAACAGTTTGAAACTTCAGGGAAATACCATATATCTTGATAACGAGAATGTAGATATTTCAGGTAAGAGCAATGATGTGGAGAAGAAAGTAAATCTTGCAGAGCTTCTTCCGGATGGTCTGAAGCTGACAACAGGATCCAGTACGGATCTTTGGATTACGGTTAATATCCTGCCTGAAGGCAGTAAAATATACAATTTCCCGACGGAGGATATTAAGGTAAAAGGCCTGCCTGATAATCTGCAGCTGGCGTTTGAGGTTGCGGATGTAGAATTAAAAGTACAGGCAGAGGATGGCGATCTCTCGGGCTTTAATCTGAAATCGATAAGTGCGACTCTTTCCATGGATGACTGGGAAGAAGGCAGCTATGAAGTGCCGATCAAGATCAGTCTTCCGGATGGTTATAAGCTTCTGGAGGATGTGACTGCTGAGATCAAAATTTCCAAAGTTTCTAATGTTGACAGTGGAAACAGCCAGTAACATATGAGTAAAAGCATGTAAGGGAGACATAGGAATGTTAAGTTATAAGGTAACGGTCAGGAACCCGTCAGGGCTTCATCTCCGTCCCGCAGGACTTTTATGTGGCGAAGCGATCAAATATAAATCTTCTGTTACATTTCAGTACGATGGAGGCACAGCAAATGCCAAAAGCGTATTAAGTGTACTGGGGGCCTGTGTAAAAAGCGGAGATGAGATCACACTGATCTGCGATGGTGAGGATGAACAGGCGGCAATAGATGCGCTTGCATCACTTATCGAAAGTGGATTGGGCGAGTGATACCGTACAAATATATTAATTCATTAACACAGCAGCATGAGCAGGAGGGATTATTATGAAGAGAAGAGTTGTGGCAATCATGCTCAGCCTTACACTGTGCATGGGTGGTACTCTGGAAGCCGGAGCGACGGCTTTGAGCAGCCCGGATGTGCAGACAGCAGAGGCAGGCACTGGCTCAGAAGACAGCTTCAGTGATGAAGTCGGAGATGAGCAGCAATCGCAGACGGATGAAGACAACGACAGTACAGATGAAGTGGTAGTGCCGGAGAATCCGACTGAGACACCGGATATCACCGAGACACCGGACATTACTGAGACACCGGATATTACCGAGACACCGGATGTTACTGAAGCACCGGCGGAAGATCCGGCAGATGACTTTAATGCGGGAGATGTGGCTGAGCTGGAAGATCCATCTGTGAACAGTGCGGATGCGCAGAAAAATACAGTGGATGCAGGTAGTGCAGATGCGGCATCTGCAACTGCAACCGGAGCAGAGATCGTAAACGGTGTAGTCGTTGCCAAGGAAAACGACTGGGTCAGAGAGGGGGATTTCTATAAACTCCGTAAGAAGACAGCACCGGAGAGCACTGCATCCGAGGCAAAGGCAGCTGAGAATCCATCTGAAATCCAGACAGACAGCAGTGATTCCGGGGATAATGCAGGAGAGATAACTGAAGATACAGCAGATACTGTCGAAACACCGGAGGTATCTGAAGATACAGCAGATACGCAGAGTACAGAACAGCAGGATGAGGCTCAGAATACAGAAACAGAAGTGGCAGAACCTGCATCAGCAGATGAGAACACAGACAGCGCTTCCGGTGATCTGGACCTGGAGAATGAAGACGCAGCAGAAGCCTCCAGTACAGAAGATGCCGCAGGAACAACTGCTAAATATAGCTATTTTACAGCACAGGATGGTCTTCTGAAAATCAAGACCAATGGTCATACAGGATATTATCTGTTTAATGAGGATGGATATCTGGTGACAGGAAGAATGTCACGGGAACCTGGAACACCGGGATATGCAGGAACACAGAAGGTGGAATGGTATTTCCTCGAAAAGGATAAAGCAACTCTGTATTCCGGATATGAGAATGCTGCGATCACCCCATGGACTTCCAACCTTGGTCAGCAGCAGAAGAACTACTGGCTGTGGACAGGAAAAACTTTCCGTTTTTATGATGCAGAGGGAAGCTATAAATCTGTAACTGATCTGAATCTCTATGGAAAGATCAAAAAGATCGGAAATGATTACTATACACTGGCAAGTAATGGCGCACCACGTAAAGGTACAATAAAGCTGAAAGCAGGTTCTACTACCTATGAATATTATTTTCAGCCGGCTTCCAAGGAAGGCGATATTCCTGGAAAACTTTTCTATGGTGGATGGACTTATGTGGTGAACAGTAAAGGTGAGAAACGTTTCATTTACTGCAGCCCGAAGACAGCTACACGTGGACAGATCATGAAACATGGTGTTTATGTATCTATGGTAATGTCCAAGAAATATCTGTACATGCTGAATTCCAGTGGCTATGTAATGAAGAGTACAATGGCGAAGGCTAAGAATCAGGACAATGCCTATTATGTCACAGACAGCCATGGTCGTGTATTGAAAAATAAACTTGTCAGATATAAAGGCGCCAGATATTATTTTGGCGGCAACGGAAGAAGAGCTACATGGACAAATTGCTGGCGTAACTGTGCGGGAGCATCAAACAGAATCTATTATTTTGGAAGCACCCCGGGAAAAGTTGTTGAGAAAAAAGGCTGGCAGAAAGTTCTCAACGCAAAGAAGCAGTTTTATGGATGGTTTTACTTTGACAGCAACGGAAATCACTATCAGAATAAAATGCTGACAGTAAAGAGCTCCGGAAGAAGTTATTATTTTAACAGCAAGGGAAAGCTTGCAAGTGGTAAAACAAAGATCGGTAATAACTATTACTTCTTTGCTACGTCCAATTCCAGTACACACAGAGGCTGGATGTATAAGAACACTCTGATTCGTTATCAGAATCGGTGGTATTATGCAGCTTCCAATGGTGTCCTGAAAAAAAGCGGCTGGAAGAAAGTAGGTAAATACTGGTATTATCTGCAGAATTACACAGTTGTAACCAATAAAAACATAAAACGAGGTTCTGTAAACGGTTATCTGGACAGCCAGGGACGTTTTTCAACAGGCTGGGTGATCTACAGTGACTATTATGATCAGGTAAGATATATCGATCCGGACAGTGGTTCCAAATATCTGACCAATACAAGACGCTGGATTGACGGTAAACTGTATTACTTTGATAAGAACGGATTCCGCCGCAATGACCTTACTTCCATCTACAGAGGACCATATTATCTGGAAGTGGATAAGACCAATGGTGTTATGACTGTTTATACAAGTTCCAATAAAACGATTCCGGTTAAGACGATCCGTGTTTCTGTAGGTCTTCCTGAAACACCTACATGGGATGGTACATACAGACTGTCCCGCAGCTTAAGATGGCAGCCTCTGATGGGACCATCCTGGGGACAGTATGGAACACATGTTGATGGCTGCGGACAGGGAGGAATTTTCATTCACTCTGTAGCCGGTTCCACAAAAAGCGTATACAACCTTCCGTCATGGGAATACCTGAAACTTGGTAATCCGGCATCTCACGGATGTATCCGTACCTGTGTAGCGGATGCAAAATGGGTATATGAGAACTGCAATGGAGCAACGATCCATATTTACAGCAGTGGTAAATACAGCAATACTGAGTCCTTCAAGGGACCGTTAGGCCGCAGACCACTGGCTACATTCCGTGGCAATGGAAGTTTTGATCCGACAGACCCGGAAGTTCCGTGATCTGGAAACAGAAGAGAATATTATTAACAGAAAGTACAAATGAAAGACTGGTGTCAGCCAATAAGGCTGGCACCGGTCTTTTTCCAAATATGGGTTTACTTTCCATTTAACAGTTAGTATAATAAAATTCAGGCAAAAATAAACATGGACAACAATATGGGGAAAGGGAGAAAAATGAAAAACTGGAAAAGATGGCTAGCAGCCGGCTGTATGGCGGCGTTGCTGGGAATAGGAACAATGGGGACTACAGTAATGGCCATGGGCGGCGGTGGAGTCGACCGCAGTAAGGCTGTTGCAGAAGAAGAGAAAGTGCCGGGGGCCAGGGCAACCAGCTCAACAGCAAGCTCAAAGGCATGGAAGAAGCTCAACGGAGTCTGCTATAACGGAAGCGGACAGAAGCTGGAAGGGGCTATTACAAGAGGAATTGATGTTTCAGAGTGGCAGGATACTATCGACTGGAGCAAGGTTAAGAAGTCCAATGTAGATTTTGCGTTTGTAAGAATTTCCTACGGACTGAATCATATAGATATGAAATATGATTACAATATGAAACAGGCCGAAAAGGTAGGAATGCCTGTTGGAACTTATATATACAGCCTTGCCACAACAACACAGCAGGCGATGAAAGAAGCACAGCTTGCTATCAAAAAAATGAATGGTTATAAGGTTTCCTATCCCGTGGTATATGACATTGAGTATGAGAAGATGAGAAGCCTTTCTTCCACACAGATCGCAAACCTTGCCAAGGCTTTCTGCAATGAGGTTAAAAAAGCAGGATATTATCCGATGATCTACTGTAATACAGACTGGTATGACAATAAGCTGGACTGGAGTAAAATGACCGGCTACGATGTCTGGCTGGCACGATATGGTGACACGATCCTTGCACCGAACAAAAAGAACTATAAATATACGATCTGGCAGGCTACAGATGGTGATGGTGGCGGATATCTGAAGAGTACGAAAGGACTGGTTTCCGGAATTCCGTCATATTCTACAGTAGACATTGATTTCGGCTATGTAGATTATACAAAGATCATTACACCAAGGTGGAGAGCCGTAACCAGCTATAAAGCATCCACCAAACCAGACACCTCCAATGGAAAAACCGGCTGGGTTACTGAAAATGGAAAGAAATTTTATTATGTAAATGGTGTTAAGAAAACCGGCTGGATCGAAGTCGGCGGCAAAAAGTACTACATCGACAAAACACTTGGAATGTATAAGAGCAAGCTGCTCAGAGACTCCAAGAATGTGGTCCGTTATGTGGACAGAAATGGAGTTCTCGTAAAGAATCGGTGGATAACTGTCAGCGGCAAGAAGTATTATTTTGATCAATATGGACATGCCTTAAAGGGAAGAAAGAAAGTAGGGCAGAATTATTATTATTTCCAGACGAAATATGGCTATATGATGAAACATGTGAGATACATGGACAGTAAGGACGATCTCTATTACTTTGGCGGCGATGGAATCATGGTAAAGAGCGTATTCTATACATGGAGCGGAAATAACGAAAGCCATACCTATTATTTTACTGCAAGTGGAAGAGCATGCAGATCCTGGCTGAGACATGACGGAAAGAAATATTATTTTGATCCGGAGACTGCGATCATGTACAAAAACTGTACGATCAAGATCAATGGAAAGAGTTATACTTTTGATGCAAACGGTGTATACATAACAGCGGCTGCAGCAAATAAACGTAAATAAATAAAAAACGGCAGTTACCGGCTGTACTGAAAAGCATAAGAGTTTTCGGATACAGCAGGCAATTGCCGTTTTTTTGTTGTAATTATAAAGTATAGATCAGAATACCCAGAATAATGATCAGATTACCAATGATTTTTCCACGGGTGATCTTTTCTTTCAGGATACGCCAGGAAAAGATCAGTACAAAAACATAGGCAGCGGTATCGATTACAGGACCAAATTTCATATCGACTCTTGTATAACACCAGGTATTGAGGAGCAAAACTCCGAAAAAGATGCCATAAGCCAGAATTACTCTCCAGTTCAGATATTCCCTGAGAGGATTTTTGTATGTGATATTGGCGCTCTGTTTCAGCAGAAC
>OGQM01002457.1_pt1 | contig 11044 bp, 6 predicted proteins | sample 1553191 | NCBI WGS metagenome assembly OGQM01 (sample SAMEA2579954, study PRJEB22360) | human gut metagenome | biome: human gut; feature: human-associated habitat; material: faeces | place: Denmark | collected 2008/2010 | reverse complement strand
GATGCGGAAGTAGGTCTCGGTCCAGTCGGTGAGTTTGTGCTCGAGTTCGCGGGTGATGGCGCCGTCGAGCATGCGCCAGGTCCAGTTGCCGCCCAGCGTGGCAGGGGTGTTGATGCGCGCCTCGTTGCCCAAGTTGAGCAGGTCCTGCATGGTGTAGATGCACGTGTCGCTCACGCTGGCGGCGATGGTGCGGTTGAGTGCATCTGCCATGGGTTCGCCGGCCTGCTGATGGGTGTACAGGGCTGCCTGCTCGCGCTGACGCGGGGTGGCCGTTCCCTCAAACCAACCGCGCGCCGTCTCGTTGTCGTGGGTGCCCACATAGGCGACGGTGTTGGCGATGTAGTTATGCGGCAGGTAGTACGAGTTGGTGCCCTCAAAGGCAAACTGCAGGATCTTCATGCCGGGGAAGCCCGAGTTGTCGCGCATGTCGATGACGCCGGGGGTGAGGAAGCCCAGGTCCTCGGCGATGATGGGCAGCGTGCCGAGCTTTTCCTCGAGCGTCTTGAAGAACTTGAGGCCGGGGCCCTGCGTCCACGAACCGTAGGACGAATCGGGCGAGGAGAACGGCACCTCCCAATAGGCCTCGAAGCCGCGGAAGTGATCCAGGCGGATGACGTCGTACATGTCGAGGGCGGCGCGAATGCGGCCCTCCCACCAGGAGAAGCCGTCGGACTCCATGGCGTCCCAGTCGTAGATGGGGTTGCCCCAGTACTGGCCGGTGGCCGAGAACTGGTCGGGCGGCGTGCCGGCGACGCTCACGGGATTGCCGGCGGCGTCGATCTTAAAGAGCTCAGGCGTCGCCCACATCTCGACGGAGTCACGCGAGACATAGATGGGCAGGTCGCCGATGATGAGAATGTCGCGCTCGTTGGCATAGGCCTTGAGGCGGCTCCACTGGCGATCGAAGAAGTACTGCGTCATCTGATGGTAGAGCATACGCGCCGGATGGTCGGCGCAGACCTTGGCGGAAGCCTCGCCGCGGCGGCGGAGCTCCTCGGGCCACTCCCAGAAGGCCTTGAGCCCGCACTCCTCTTTGACGGTCATGAACTCGCAGTAGGGGATGAGCCAGTCCTCGTTGGCTTGGATAAAGTCATCAAAATCGACCGGCTTGTCGGCAGCAAAGCGCTCGGCGGCTCGGTCGAGAATCTGACGGCGGCCGCCAAAGATAGCACCGTAGTCGACATTGCTGGGATCGGAGCCCAGGTACACGCCGTCGATATCGTGCTGCTCCAGATAGCCGGCCTCGATAAGCTCGGCAAAGTCGATAAAGTTGGGGTTGCCTGCGCGGGCCGAGAACGACTGATAGGGCGAATCGCCATAGCTGGTCGTCGTAAGGGGCAGAATCTGCCAGTAATGTTGTTTGCACGAGGCGAGAAAATCGACGAAGTCGTAGGCATTCCAGCCAAAGCCGCCGATTCCGTATGGTCCGGGCAGAGATGAGACGGGCATGAGGACGCCGCTTGCACGCTCCATGAATGCGCTCACCAACCTTCTTGTTGTGGGGTCGGCCTGCCGATGGGTGTGCAGTCCGCCTCCGATGTTCTGATTCGATACGCCTATTGTAAAACATGTTGTTTAAACATGTACAGGCAAGATAAAAAAGTTGGTCGATTTTCGGCGAATGGTTACATGCCATGAAAAAGCCCCGACCTCACAACGTGAGATCGGGGCAAGAGCGGTATGTAGGTTTTTGCTACTCGGCGTCGGCGAAGCCGTTGGGGTTGTGGCTCTGCCAGTTCCAGCTATCGCGGCACATGTCCGCGATGTCGTACTGGGCCTTCCAGCCCATCATGCGCTCGGCCTTGGAGGCATCGCACCAGTTGGCAGCGATGTCGCCGGCGCGGCGCTCGCGGATCACGTAGGGCAGCTCCTTGCCACAAGCCTTGGAGAAGGCGGCGACGACCTCGAGTACCGAGGTGCCGGTGCCGGTGCCCAGGTTAAAGATCTCGACGCCGGTTTTGCCGTTCATCCAGTTAAGGGCGGCCACGTGACCAGAGGCCAGATCGCACACGTGGATGTAGTCGCGCACGCCGGTGCCGTCGGGGGTGGGGTAGTCGTTGCCAAAGACTTGAACGGCCTCGAGCTTGCCCACGGCGACCTGGGCGACATAGGGCACCAGGTTGTTGGGGATGCCCTTGGGGTCCTCGCCGATCAGACCCGACGGATGGGCGCCGATGGGGTTGAAGTAACGGAGCAGCACGACGTCCCACTCGGGGTCGGCGGTGTGGACGTCCATAAGAATCTGCTCGATCATCCACTTGGTCCAACCATAGGGGTTGGTCGCGGGCTTCTTAGGATCCTCCTCGGTGACGGGCGGGTTGTCCGGGTCGCCGTAGACGGTCGAGGAGCTCGAAAAGATGATGGACTTGCAGCCATGGTTGCGCATGACGTCGATGAGCACCAGGGTGTTCTCGATGTTGTTGTGATAGTACTCGACGGGCTTGCTCACCGACTCGCCGACGGCCTTAAAGCCGGCAAAGTGGATGACGCGGTCGATCTGATGGGTATCGAAGATCTTGTTCATCGCATCGCGGTCGAGCACGTTGGCCTCGTAGAAGGTGAGGTTCTTGGCGGCCTCGTCGCCCACGATGGTCTTGACGCGGTCGACGGCGACGGCGCTGGAGTTGGAGAGATCATCGACGATGACGACCTGGTAGCCACCCTCGAGCAGCTGAACGACGGTGTGCGAGCCGATAAAGCCGGCGCCACCGGTAACGAGGACACAGGTGTCTTTGGGGTCGAGTGCTTTGGACATGTAGTCTCCTATCGAATCAGGAACACTTCTTCAGGGGAGTATAGCGCAGGCAGGGACGCCCAAATCGTGCGCTGTAGGAAAAGCAGAGGATTGTGCTAACGTACTCATAGAAGAGCTTGCGTACGCATAACCTGATCTTTGGCATTTGCTTACGAGCCGCTGACCTTGCAGTTTCCTGCCGTTCGTGGAAATCGTTGGGACGCGCCATATGTACGCTAATATGTATGAGTTGAGCGACATATAAATAAGCATGTAACGGAGTACATATGTCACCAAACAGCGATTCCATCCTTTCCCAGGAGCTCTCGCGCCGCACTGCCCTCAAGGCCCTGTTCGGCGCCGCTTCTGCGGCAGTTCTTTTTGGCCTGCCCGCTCGCGCCCATGCGGCGGAGGCTTCCAAAGAAACCACCGATAAACTGAATGCCGCCCAGGCCCAGCTCGACGAGGTTCAGGCCCAGCTCGACAGCATCGCAAATGAGTATGCGGCGCTGGCCAACAAGAATGCCCAGACCCTCAACGACATCGAGAATGTCCAGGGCAAGATTGACGACACGCAGGCCCAGATCGATGAAAAGAAGGCCGAGCTCAAGAAGAAGCGCAACGACCTTTCCGATCGCGTGGCCGCCAGCTACAAGTCCGGCGGCACGAACATCCTGTCGCTGCTGCTGGCCTCTGGCTCGTTTGAGGAACTCGTCGCCAACGCGCATTACGTTGAGAAGATCAACAAGAGCGACCGCGACGCCATCGAGGACATTCAGACCATCCAGGAAGAGCTCGATGCGCAAAAGACCGAGCTCGAGTCGCAGAAGGCCGACTTAGAGAAGCTCAAGGACCAGCAGACTGCCCAGATGCAGGACATGCAGGCCAAGCAGCAAGAAGTCCAGACCGTGCTGAACGGTCTTTCCGACGACGTCAAGGAGCTCATGGCTCAGCGCGATTCCGAGATCCTCGCTGCTGCCCAGGCTGAGGAGGCCGCTAGGAAGGCTGCCGCTGCCGCGGCTGCCGCGAACAAGAACAATTCCTACTCGGGTGGTTCGAGCTCGGGTGGTGGATCGTACGCGCCCGGAACTCCGCAGCAGAATGCCGGCTCGGGCAAGCAGCAGGCTGTCGTCAACGCGTGCTACTCCACGCCTTCGCCGGGTCAGAACTGGTGCGCGGCGTGGGTCACCAATGTCTTCCGTAACGCCGGCGTTGGCTACTTTGGAGGCAATGCGTGCGACATGTTTAACGCCTGGTGCTATAGCTCCGACCGCTCGGCGCTGCAGGTGGGCATGATCGTGGCCGATTCCTCGCACAGCGGCACGGGTGCTCCGGGCCTTATCTACGGTCATGTGGGTATCTACGTTGGCGGCGGCATCGTTATGAGCAATGAGGGAGCCATTACGTCTAAGTCGCTCGATTCGTTTATTAGCTTCTATGGCACTGGCTCTGGCGTGCGTTGGGGCTGGCTCGGCGGTATTGCGCTGTCGTAACGGTGGTTTGAAGTAAGTTGGTCCGTGGCTGCCCGAAAGGCATTAGGTTGCCTGCTCGGACAGTCCTGCTCGCACGGAGAGCACATTAAGTGCTCTCCGGCTCGTGCGGAACTCGCGATGAACCTTACATTCCGCGCCGGCCGGGCAGACGCCTCGGTGTTGAAGCGCGGCTTGTCATGGGGGAATCTGCTGAATATATATAAGTTGAAGGCCACGTCATGTGGCCTTTTTTGTATCCGGAAACCGTGTCCCAGAATTCACGTCCGGAACGGGATGCAGTTTCCGCTTACGGCCCCGTTGGGAAACTGCATCCCACTCCAAAAGCAAATTCTGGGACGCACTTTCCGAATCCCCATCCATCCGGAAAGCCCGTCCCACTCTGAATACATCCAGCGAACGCATGCGAGCGTGTCGTCCAGGACGGTCTCGTCATCGCGGTGATGGAAAATATCGTCCCAAACGCTTGCCACGGTTGCGCCCACGAGTGTCAAGAAAAAAGCCTCGAGAATCTCGGGGCTTTCACATTTGTATTGTTTTGCACGAAGGACCGCGAACGACGAAGCTACTCGCCCAAAACGGCCTTTTTGGCGGCTGCAGCCATGTTATCCAGATCTTCCTTGGTGGGATGGTCCTTCGCGGCAACCCAGTTGTCGAGCAGCATCTTATAGCGAGCGTTTTCGGGATCTTGCTCGAGCATGGCCTCGTAGCGCTGCTTGACCGCGGGGCCCATCTTGCCCTGGCACATCGCCCAGCCCGCAAGCTCGGCATCCCCAGCCAAATTGGAAGTTACGCGGTCGATAATCTGCTGATAATAGCTCTGGTCGGCCCCAAAGCCGCAGGTGCCAAACAGGAACACGCGCTTGCCGTGCAAGGCGGAGAGCAACGCCGCGACCGAAGGCGTGCACGCGCCCTTGTCGCACCAAAAACCGACGAGCACCGTGTCGGCCGCGCAGGCACCCTGCGCCTCGAGCGCAACCTGATCTGCATCCGCATCGTCGCTCAACGCCGCGGCATGGACAAACTCAACGCCCGCAGCCTGCAGAGCGCGCTTGATCGCGCCCGAAACCATCCTGGTATTACCGCTCTTGCTGTTAACCACCAAAGAGCACGTCATAGTCACGTTGCCTCGTTTCCCCAAAAACTAAAGCCACTAATGCAATTTATTAGATGAATATCTTAGTACTAACGTGACAGATGTAAACCACCGTCTGTCGATTGGCGACGCAGGCAACATCTTTGGACAAATGCCCGCAGCGCAAGCCCCATACTTTTTAAAATTTGGGACAGTCAAGCGGCCCTGCCCCCGAATCAATGACAATCGTCACCATAATATGCCATCAATCGTCACCATAATTCTCCGTTAATCATCACCTCAAATTATCGTTAATCGTCACCACGTTGCTGGTAGAATACATAATCAAAGCAATTAAAGAAGGAGGCAGTATGGATAGATATGTAGACAGATGCATCGATAAGGTAATCAGGCATAATCTCGATATCTTCGGTGCGGTTCTCATTCAAGGCCCAAAGTGGTGCGGAAAGACCACTACGGCAAAACGTTTTGCTAGATCATCCTTGTCTCTTTCCGATCCAACTGGTAATTTTGCCGCCCTCCAGCTGGCTCAGATCGATCCAGCACAGGCAATAGCAGGACCCTCTCCTAGGCTCATCGATGAATGGCAGGAAGAGCCAAAGCTGTGGGATGCCGTACGTTTCGAGTGTGACGCAAGACAGGGAGAATCCGGACAGTTTATTCTTACGGGCTCAGCAACGCCGCGAGATTCGAAGCAGCCGATGCATAGTGGCGTTGGACGAATAGCAAGGTTGCGAATGGATACCATGACGCTGTTCGAGCTTGGCGTTTCTTCTGGCTTAGTCACTATCGGAGCGCTGCTTTCAGGTCATCCTGCTAAGCAGGCAGTCGGATCGATTGCCGGCATCTCCGGTATCGCCGATTTGCTGTGTCGTGGCGGTTGGCCTCAAGCGATGGGAAAAACAACTGAAAATGCCATGCGGATTGCCGCTGCTTATGTTGATGGCGTATGCGAATCGGATGTTTCTAGAACTGACGGCGTTAAGCGTGATCCGGTCAAGGTCAGGTCTCTTTTGACATCGCTTGCGCGAAATGAGTCGACGCTTGCCGGATCGAAGTCCATCGACAAAGATATCGGTACCGGCGTTTCGAAGAATTCGGTCTCCAGATACATGGATGCTCTGAGACGAATCAATATCATCGATGATATCCCGGCTTGGCATCCGGCGCTCAGGTCGCCGGTAAAGCTGCGGCAAAGCGCAAAAAGGCACCTTGCCGACCCTTCGCTTGCCGTTGCGCTGCTCGGAGCAAATCCGGAATCATTGGCATCTGACCCGAAGACGCTGGGACTGCTCTTCGAATCCCTCGTCCTGCACGACCTTAAGGTCTATGCAGCCGCAAACGACTCGTCGGTGTCCCACTACCACGACGCCGACGATCTCGAAGTCGACGCCGTTATACACAGGCGCGATGGAACTTGGATTGCCGTGGAAGTAAAACTCGGAAGTCCGCAGATCCCCGAGGCATCTGCAAACCTGCTTCGACTCGAGCGCAAACTTGTCGAGCGTGGCGAGAGACCGCCCGCGGCCAAGCTCATCGTCATCGGGTTCGGCATGCCGGCCCACACAACGCCCGAGGGCATTATCGTTGCCCCCGCTGACACACTCGCGCCCTAGCGCTGCATTACATGCCCCACGGGCTTGCTCACTGGGCGAATTGGCTGCGGTAGAGTTCGGCGTAGAAGCCGCCTGCCGCTAGCCGCTCCTCCGGCGTGGCGCGGCACGTTATCTTGCCGTCGCGCATGACCAGAATGCAGTCGGCGTTGCGGATCGTCGACAGGCGGTGCGCCACCACAAAGCTTGTGCGGCCGGCCATAAGCTCGTCGAATGCCGCCTGCACCTGCAGCTCGGTGCGGGTATCGATGCTCGAGGTCGCCTCGTCCAGCAGCAGAATCGCCGGGTCGGTGAGCATGACGCGCGCGATGCACAGCAGCTGTTTTTGACCCTGGCTAAACGTGCCGCCGTCCTCGCCGATGACCGTATCGTAGCCGCCTGGCAGCTGCACGATAAACTTGTGTGCATGCGCGCGCTTGGCGGCCTCGATAACCTGCTCGCGCGTGACATCGGGGCAACCGTAAGCGATGTTTTCCGCCACCGTGCCCTCGAACAGCCATGTGTCTTGCAGAACCATGCCAAAGGCGCGGCGCAGGCTCGCACGCGTGTAGTCGCGCGAAGCCTTGCCATCGACCATGATGCGTCCGGCATCGATATCGTAAAAGCGCAGCAGCAGGTTGATGAGCGTCGTCTTGCCGCAGCCCGTGGGGCCGACCAGGGCAAAGCGCATGCCGGGCTTAGCCTCGATGCAGATATCCTGCAGCAGTTTGCGGTCGGGCACGTAGCTAAAGTCCACATGCTCAAAGGCGACCTCGCCCTGCGGGGCAGAAAGTACCACGGCGTCCGACGCGTCGGGCTCCTGCTCGCGCGCATCGAGCAGCGCAAACATGCGGCGCGCCGAGGCGTACGCGGTCTGGATCTGCGTAATGACGTTGGTGACCTCGTTGAACGGCTTGGTGTACTGGTTGGCATAGGACAGGAAGATCTGCACGCCGCCCACCGTAAGCGCCGCGGGCACGCCCGTGATCACGCCCACGCAGCCGATCACAGCGACCACGGCATAGATGATGTTGTTGATAAAGCGCGTGCCGGGGTTGGAGAGCGAACCCATAAACTGCGCGCGCTCGCCCGCGGTGTAGAGCTCGGCATTGAGCGCGTCGAAGCGCGCTTGGGCGTTCGGGCCGTAGGCAAAGGCGTCGATTAGCTTTTGCTCGCCTACGTACTCCTCGATATGACCACCGAGCTGCCCTTGAATACGCTGCTGTGCCGTAAAGCTTTTGTTGGAAAGCTTGGCGATGGCGCCGGCTGCAAAAATGGAAAGCGGTGTGACGAGTACCACCACAAGCGTCATGGTCAGGTTGATGGAAAGCATAAACGCGAGCGTGCCCACGATGGTAATAACACCGGTGAAGAGCTGCGTGAAGCCCTGCAGCAGACCGTCGCCCACCTGGTCGACGTCGTTGACCACACGGCTCATAAGGTCGCCGCGGGCATGGCTGTCGATAAAGCTGAGCGGCATACAGCTGAGCTTATCGCTCGCCTCCACGCGCATGTCGCGCACCGTCTCGTAGGACAGGCGGTTGACGCAGTAGCCCTGTAGCCACTGGAAGGCCGCAGCACCTACGACGACAATCGCGAGCTTGGTAACGAGCGGCAGCAGTGCGTCAAAGTCCACCTGCCCGGCGGCAACGATCAGGTCGATGCCCTCGCCAATGAGGATGGGCGTGTAGAGCTGCAGAATCACCGAGATGGCGGCGCTCAAAAACGATGCCACAAACGAGACGCGATGCGGACGAATGTAGCCCATCAGGCGGCGAGTCACCGCACCCACGGGATAGCGCTCGGGATCGCCGGGCTGGCGCGGACCGTCGCCCAGGTCGTTGAGGTTATCGTTGCCGGACACGTTGGCCGTCATCGTGGCGACCGAACCGGAAGAAGTATACGGATTCATTTAGCAGCCCTCCTTTGCGCAGACGGATGCGGAGGCGGTTGGGGCGGACGCGGGCGCCGCACTCCCCTGCCGGCCCTCGAGCTCCTCGCGGCGAAGCTGCGACTGGCAGATCTCTCGGTAGAGCTGGCAGCTTGCATACAGCCCATCGTGCGTGCCCAGGCCCGCAACCGAGCCGTGGTCGAGTACGCAGATCATGTCGGCATCGCGAACGGTCGAGACACGTTGGCTCACGATGACGGTCGTGAGCGGCAGCCCGCCCTCGGCGGCACCGCGCACGCTGCGCTCGCGAATGGCATGGCAAAGCGCCGCGTCGGTCTTAAAGTCGAGCGCCGAGGCAGAGTCGTCCATGATCAATATCTGAGGCGAGCCCACCAGGGCGCGCGCGATGGCCAGGCGCTGGCGTTGGCCACCGCTGAAGTTCTTACCGCCCGCCTCGACCGGGGCATCGAGCCCCTGCGGCTTGTTGCGCACGAACTCGCTCGCCTGCGCCATATCGAGCGCCGCCCAAAGTTCCTCGTCGGTCGCCGACTCGTCACGCCAGGTCAGGTTGCTGCGGATGGTGCCGCTCACCAGCGACGCACGCTGTGGAACGGTCGCGACCACACGGCGCAGCTGGTCGAGCGGCCAGGTGCGCACGTCGGAGCCCATCACGCTCACGCTGCCGGTACTCGCATCGTACAGGCGCGGGATAAGCGAGACGAGCGTGGACTTGCCGCTACCCGTACCGCCGATAATGCCAAGCGTCTTGCCCAGCGGGAGCTCCAGGGTCACATCGTTGACGGCGTTGGCAGCGCCGGCGCCAAACGAGAAGCTCACATGGCTCAAGCTCAGCGCGGGAACCGGAACAGCGCCACCCACCAGTTCGCTCGGCTTGGGCAGCGCGACCGGTCGGTTGCCCTCGTCAGCGATGCTCGGCTCGCAATTGAGCACCTCATTGATGCGCGACGCGCTGGCGCTCGCCTTGGTAAAGACCACGACCAGGTTGGCGACGTACACGATGGAGGTGAGCGTCTGCGTCATGTAGTTCACAAACGCCATGACCTGGCCCTGCGTGAGTTCGCCCACGTTGACCTGGATGCCGCCCACCCACAGGATGGCGCACACGCCCAGGTTCATCACCAAAAACGTGACGGGATTAAGGATTGACGAGAGCTTGCCCACCGCGATGGCGGTATTGGCCTGGTCATCGGCGGCTTGGGCAAAGCGCTCGCGCTCGTGATCTTCGCGTACAAAGGCGCGAACCACGCGGGCGCCCGAAAGCCCCTCGCGGCAAATGAGCGCGATGCGGTCGAGCTTTGCCTGCAGCTGCTTGTAGTACGGAATGCAGCGCGCCATGACAAACCAAAACACCAGGCCAATGGCGGGCGTGCAAATCAAAAAGATGATGCCGAGCTTAAGGTCGATGGCAAGGGCCGCGCACATAGAGCCCACCGCCAAGAAGGGCCAGCGGATGAGCATGCGCACGCCCAGCGCCACGGCAAGCTGCACCTGGTTGACGTCGTTGGTGATGCGGGTGATAAGCGACGGCGTGCCAAAGCGGTCGAGTTCGGCATAGCTCAACTTGTTGATGTGCTGGTAGAGCGCACCGCGGATATCGGTGCCCATGCCCTGCGAGGTGAGCGCCGCCATCTTTTGGCAGACGAGCGTAAACGAGATGCCGATCACAGCCATGGCGCCAAGCAGCATACCGTAGTGGACGACGGCGTTGACATCGTGTGCGCCAATACCCTTATCGATCATCTGGGCAATCACCAGCGGCGTCAGCAGGTCAAAGATCACTTCGATCAGCTTACACGCAGGGCCAATCACCATATACCGGCGAAACTTACCACCAAAACGCCTGAGCAGCTCAATCATGTATAGGCGCTCCCTATCATCATCCACATTCAATTCGAACCATGATAGTACCGCCACCCCAAAAGAAGCGTAAACAACTCGTCATTTCTAACGGGATTCAGTTTTCAGAGGGGTATACGCGCACCCCCAGCCAGTGTCGGGTCAACTAGCATGGTATATTTACATTAGTGCTACCAAGTTAGTCGCCGACCCTTGAAATGAGGTGCCGAGATGAACGACATTCTCGCAAGAAGAGCAAGACGAGCAACTGTGGGCATCGCCCTTTCCGCGGCACTTGTCGCGGGAATCGCCCCCGTAACGGCGATCGCGGCAGAAACCAGCGCCCCCACCGGTGCAGTTGCCTTGCAGACGGAAGACGCGGCC
>OGQM01002450.1_pt1 | contig 11101 bp, 10 predicted proteins | sample 1553191 | NCBI WGS metagenome assembly OGQM01 (sample SAMEA2579954, study PRJEB22360) | human gut metagenome | biome: human gut; feature: human-associated habitat; material: faeces | place: Denmark | collected 2008/2010 | reverse complement strand
ACCCAAGACCCCAACATTAAAAGTGTTGTGCTCTACCTGCTGAGCTAGCGATTCAGACCTTATTGCTGTTAAGCGGGTGCAAAGATAGCTACTTTTGTTTAAAAAACAAATGGATTAAGGGAAAAAGTTTTGGGAACGACTTCTGCTTTTACTCTTCTTGTTGATTATCAGTCTGTTCAAACTTATGAATTTTTTCTCTGTTTATGATGAAACGTTGATAGTAGGAGAGCATAAGGGTGGTAAGCGGAAGTGCTATAATCATACCCAGCATCCCCATCAATGACCCCCAAATCGATAAAGACAGTAAGATGATGGCAGGATTCAGGCCCGTAATCTTCCCCATGACACGCGGTACGATGAATCCGTCTTGAATGACTTGTACTATTATGAATACAGCAAGGGCTGATGCAATGATAATCCAGAAGTTCCCTCCCGTATCCGCTGCTTTCAGTATGGCCAGCACGATGGTAGGTATAAAGCCGATAATCTGCAAATAAGGCACTAGGTTTAAAGCGCCGATGAACAAGCCGAGCCCAATGGCCAGTGGGAAATCAATAATCAGAAAACCTATACTGAACAGAATACCTACACACAATGCCACGAATGCTTGTCCGCGGAAGTATCTGTTCATGCCGTCTTTCACATCGTTCATTACATTGATTACGAAGGGCCGGTATTTCTGTGGTACCAGGTGGGTCCACCCTTCGGAAATGCTTTCGTAATCCAGCAATATGAAAACTATATAGAGAAGAATGAGGAAGAAAGTGAAAAAACTGAACAGCAGATTGACGGATTCTGACAACAAGGACCAGAGCCGGGGAACGGTTTCCTTGATGGCGTTCAGCATATTCTCTTCCTTGAACAATTGGGTGACAAACTGGGTGTCTATGTTCTCACGAAGGAATTCAGAGAGTGTTTTGGGCACATTGCCGTCGTGGGTTCCGTTGGAAAAGTAGTCTATTACCAAATCTTTTACCCTGACGAATTCGTCCATCATGGGAGGCACAAGCAGATAGAAGGCGGTTCCTCCTACAATCAGAATACTGAATAAGGCGCAGAAGATGGATATGACCCGGTTCTTGAGCCTTAATCTGTACTGGAAGAAGGTGACCAGGGGGTATATCAGATAGGCAATGAGCCATGCGATGAAGAATGGCAGCAATACGCCGCTCAGACGCTTGAAGAGCATAAGGATGCCGATAATGATGACACCGAGTATGACACCGCGGATAAAACTGTCGAATGTAATCTTTTTGCGTTCCATAATGCTCTGTTTTTTGTATTCGTTAATGACCGCTTTCCTTTTGGTCGGCTTGGATGGCTTGCTGATAGCACTCTCGGCATAGCGGTTCGTACTCTTCGGTTTCTCCCAGCAGTACTTGTTTGTCGTTCTTGACGGTACGGTGGGAGAACGAGGCAAGTTGGCCACATTTCACACAGATGGCATGTACTTTGGAAACTTCGTCTGCAATGGCACACAGTCCCGGCATAGGGCCGAATGGAATACCGCGGAAGTCCATATCCAGTCCGGCTACAATGACGCGTATACCATTGTTGGCAAGCTGGTTGCATACATCAATCAGGCCGCTGTCAAAGAACTGGGCTTCGTCAATGCCCACTACATCTATCTCTGAAGTGAAGAGCAGAATGCTGGCAGACGAGTCGATGGGAGTGGAGGCTATGGAATGACTGTCATGCGATACGACATCGGCTTCGGAATAACGGGTGTCTATGGCAGGCTTGAATATCTCTACGCGTTGTTTGGCAAATTTTGCCCGTTTCAGTCTCCTTATCAGCTCTTCGGTTTTGCCGGAGAACATGGAACCGCAAATGACCTCAATTCTTCCCCTGCGTTTGGTTTCCTGTATATGATCTTCTGAAAATAATACCATGTTTTCGAGTGTTATATTTAAGCGCAAAAGTAACACTTTTGTTTGCTTTCCGATATTTTTTCATTATTTATTTCTACATTTGTAGCGTTAACACGGACTGTGTAAAGGATATGCAAACCTTATTAAACGACATAGAATTAGATATTCAGGAATTGAAATGTTTGATGCAGGCCATTTCAAGTGATGCCAATCCGACATTGAAGATTGTGGCAAAACGGAATATCCAGCAGATGAAGGCACGCTTGGAGGCATTGCAAGAACTGCTTGAGGAGGCGACAACGGCTGTTGTGTCGCCCCTGGAGGAACCCCCTGCTGTTACTACTCCTTTGACCGAACCGGTTTCTCCGGTCGAATCGGTTATTCCTGATACAGTGAAGATGGTATGTGAGGAACCGGAAACAGTTCCTATTTTGGCAGAACGCATCAAGCCTGCCAAGGATTTGAAACATGCCATCAGTCTGAACGATTCATTCCGTTTTGTCCGCGAACTGTTCGCAGGCGATGCTGCACGGATGAATGAAGTGGTACGACGTTTGGGTGAGGCTCCTTCTTTGGACAAGGCTATGGATATTTTTGCTTCGGAAGTGCACCCGGATGAAGAAAATGAAGCCGCCGTCGATTTTATGGAACTCCTCAAAAAATATTTCAGCTAAACGACCGATAAGTATGGGAAAACTTTATGTAGTGCCTACCCCGGTAGGAAATTTGGAAGATATGACATTCCGTGCTATCCGGATTCTGAAAGAAGTGGATTTGATACTTGCTGAGGATACACGTACCTCCGGCATATTGCTGAAACACTTCGAAATAAAGAATGCGATGCAATCTCACCATAAATTTAATGAACATAAAACGGTTGAAAGTGTTGTTAATAGAATAAAGGGGGGAGAAACTGTAGCTTTGATTTCGGATGCAGGTACGCCGGGTATATCCGACCCGGGCTTTCTGGTAGTCAGAGAGTGTGTGCGTAACGGCATCGAAGTGCAATGCCTGCCGGGAGCGACAGCTTTTGTACCGGCATTGGTGGCTTCCGGACTGCCGAATGAGAAGTTCTGTTTTGAAGGTTTCCTTCCACAGAAGAAAGGAAGGATGACCCGCCTGAAGGCATTGGCCGAGGAGCGTCGTACCATGGTGTTCTATGAGTCTCCCCACAGATTGGTAAAAGCTTTGACGCAGTTTGCCGAACATTTCGGTGCCGAACGTCAGGCTTCTGTTTCGCGGGAAATCTCAAAGATGCACGAAGAAACGGTGCGTGGAACGCTTACAGAATTGATTGAACATTTCACGGCGAACGAACCGCGCGGTGAAATTGTGATTGTAGTAACAGGAATAGACGATTAAATAACTTCATTAACCAAACGTAAAACGAAAGCGTATGAAAAAGTTAGCAGTTTTAATTGTATGCGCGGCTGTAATGGCTTCGTGTGACAGCTTCTCTGGTGGCAGTAAGAACCAGCTGAAAGCTGAAAATGATTCTTTATTGATGGAACTGACTCAGCGTAATGCTGAATTGGACGAGATGATGGGCACTTTCAATGATATTTCAGAGGGATTCCGCCAGATTAATGCAGCAGAGAGCCGTGTGGATTTGCAGCGTGGTGCTGTGGCAGAAGGCTCTTTGAATGCCAAGCAGCAGATTGCGTCGGATATTGAGTTTATCCGTAAGCAGATGGAAGAGAACAAGGAACAGATTGCCAAATTACAGTCCATGCTGAAGAACAGTAAGAATAACTCTGCCCAGTTGAAGAGGGCTGTGGAGTCCCTGACTCAGGAGTTGGTGGCAAAGACCCAGCGTATCGAGGAATTGCAGGCTGAGCTGGCTTCCAAGAATATCCGTATCCAGGAACTGGATGCTGCCGTAACCGGTTTGTCTACTGAGAAAGAAGAATTGACTGCCGAAAATGAGGCGAAGGCTCAAACCGTTGCCGAACAAGATAAGGCACTCAATACGGCTTGGTTTGTATTTGGTACGAAGAAAGAGTTGAAGGACCAGAAGATATTGACAAATACCGGACTTTTCAAAAAAGGCCAGGTGCTGAAAGATTCTGATATCAACAAGGACTACTTTACACAAGTGGATATCCGTACGACAAAAGAGATTAAACTATACTCTAAAGATGCTGATATCTTGACTACTCATCCCGCGGGCTCTTATGCGTTGGAGAAAGATGATAAAGGACAGCTGACTTTGAAGATTACAAATCCGAAAGACTTCTGGAGTGTGTCCAAGTATTTGGTAATCCAGGTAAAATAATACTGTTATAGACTGATACAGAACGGACGCAGGTTATTGGAATTGATAATCTGCGTCTATTTTTATATATCCCTTTCCTTTAAATTATGGCATCCCAATATAAGAACCTGTTTTTTGACCTGGACGATACGCTTTGGGCATTTTCCCTTAATGCACGCGATACATTCGAAGAGATGTATCACAAGTATGATTATGGCCGTTTCTTTCGTTCTTTCCAGCATTTCTATACGCTTTATCAGCATCGTAATGTAGAGCTGTGGGAAGAATACGGCAGAGGGCAGGTCAGTAAGGAAGAGTTGAACCGCCAGCGTTTTCTATATCCTCTGGAGGCAGTAGGGGCGGGGGATGCTGCTTTGGCCGAGGCTTTTTCTGATGATTTCTTTTCGGTCATTCCCACAAAAAGTCGGCTGATGCCGCATGCGTATGAGGTACTGGAATATTTGGCGGGGAAATATAACCTCTATATCCTTTCTAACGGTTTCCAAGAGTTGCAATGTCATAAGATGCGTTCGGCAGGCATTGACCACTTTTTTAAGAAGATTGTTCTCTCTGATGACATCGGTATCTTGAAGCCCTGGCCCGAAATTTTTCATTTTGCCCTTTCTGCCACACAATCCGAGGTGCGTGATTCTTTGATGATAGGCGATAGTTGGGAGAATGATGTGGCAGGAGCCAAAGGAGTGGGCATGCACCAAGTGTTTTATAATGTAACAGGGAAGGAAGAACTGCCTTTCCAACCGACTTATCATATCAGTAATCTGAAAGAATTGATGCAGATTCTGTGACATTGAAATTTTTAGTTGTACTTTTGTCTACAGAAACGTATATTATACAGCTATGGACACAATCTTACCTTTCGCTTTACTTTGTTTTACCTCCTTCTTTACGTTGACAAACCCTCTCGGCACCATGCCGGTGTTTTTGACCATGACGCATGGAATGACAGACCGTGAACGGCAGTCGGTAGTATCGCGCGCCACTTTGGTTGCCTTTATTACGATTATGGTTTTTACGTTTGCGGGACAGTTCCTCTTTAAGTTCTTCGGTATCTCTACCAATGGTTTCCGTATTGCCGGTGGAGTTATTATCTTTAAGATTGGCTTCGATATGCTGCAAGCCCGTTATACCCCAATGAAGCTGAAAGACGAGGAAATCAAGACTTATGCCGATGATATTTCCATTACTCCTCTTGGAATTCCGATGCTTTGTGGTCCAGGTGCCATAGCCAATGCCATTGTGCTGATGCAGGATGCCCATACCATTCAGATGAAAGGAGTTCTTATAGGAATGATTGCCTTTATTTATCTGATTACCTTTTTCATATTGCGTGCTTCCACACGGCTGGTCAAAATCTTGGGTGAGACGGGAAACAATGTGATGATGCGTCTGATGGGGCTTATTCTGATGGTTATTGCCGTTGAGTGTTTTGTCAGCGGAGTGAAACCGATATTGGTGGATATATTGAAAGAAGGAGGCATACCATCACTGGCACACCTCCTCTAAACACTTTATTTATAAAAACACATTGGGAAAATTCCCAAGTTTCTTTAGGCTACTATTGATTAATAGCCTGGATTTTGTTCTATGTTCGGATTGGCATTGATTTCACCGACGGGAATCAACGGGAGCGCTTTCTTGGAGTCGCGGTTGAATGTACGCGCTTCTTCGCTCAATACGTCGTGCCATCCTCTGTCATTAACGTCCGTGTAGCGTGTAACGGTTTCACCTCGGCGCATAACATCGAAGTAGCGCTGTCCTTCACCTACAAGTTCCTTGCGGCGTTCGATGTAGATGCGGTCTAATGTGATGTTTCCGCTGGTTACTTGTTTGCTTTCATCCGTTGTGCGGTTGGAGATGATATCGTTCAGCAAGTTGGCAGCCTTGTTCTTGTCTCCGGCTTGGAAAGCTGCTTCTGCTGCTGACAAGTAAACTTCTGACAAGCGTAGCAATGGGACATTGGAGTAACGTACATCTCCGTTTACAGCAGGCATTTTGTTGATGTAAACTTTACGTTTGTCAAATCCTCCTGCTGCCGCAGCCAATAAAATGTCGTTACGGATGTCTGCCGGGTCGGATGTAAGCATGTCAGAGAAGTCTTTTGTGACAATTACATCTCCATATCCGGGAGAAGCGCCAGCCTTGTCTGCATATAAGTAGGCAATACCTTCACGGTCTGTCCAGTCAGTATTGTTGTTGATGGAAATCTCGAACATGATTTCTTTTGAATGATTGGCATCACTTTTGCTCCATGCAGCAACATATTCTGACGGTTCCCAAAGTTTGTAAGACGAGTTTGATATGATGTCTTCTGCTACGGATAAAGCCTTGCTCCATTCGCCTTTTGTCATATATACACGTACCTGCAAGGCTTTGGCAGCCCAAAGGTTGACATAACCCACTTCATTAGTTTTGGGCAGTGCATTTGAGTTGATTGCATCTGTCAAATCCTTTTCAATAGCCTCATAACATTGGGCTACCGTGCTGCGGCTTGGCTTTTCTGTCGATTCTAGTGGGGAGGTAGCGATGGGCACACCGAGTGAGCTGCCTTGATCTACCGTATAAGGTTTACCGTAGATACGTGTAAGGTCAAACAGTGCCATGGCACGCAAAACTTTTGCTTCTGCATCATATTGGTCAATAGTGGCTTTTGCCTCTGCTGCATCGGTCAGGTTGCCACTTTCTGCTGCCTGAATCAGACGGTTGGCGCGTGCAATGACTACATATGGCATCTGCCATACAGCTGTTGAGGTGGTGAAATTGTCAGCAGTTGTATATTCCATATAATAGTAGAAATTTGCTCTTCCACTTCCACCGTTATATTCATATTGGATATCTTCCCCTCTCATGTCACCGTATACGAACATGAGGCGTCCATAATAATTAATCAGGCTACTGTTACCTTTAACGGCAGCATAAAGTCCCGTCCGCACATTGGCCAAATCATCGCTGTTCTTGATTGCGGTTTCAGCATCTATTCCGTCTGCGGGTGACTGATCCAGCCAACTGTTGAGGCATGATGAAGTGCTGACTGCCATAGCTGCGCAAAGCGTTGCTGTGTATAATGTCTTTAATATTTTCATTTTCGTATCTTTATTAGTTAGAAATTCAATTCTATTCCGAATGTATATGTTCTCAATGCCGGAGTCTCAAATGTGCATAGTCCGTCTACACGCATTTCCGGATCTACAAATAAGTCTTTAGACTTCCATGTAAGCAGGTTGGAACCAGAGAAGTAGATTCTGGCTTTGCTGAGCCCAAGCTTGCTGATATAGTTTTGCGGAATGCTTACACCTAATGTGAGGTTCTTCAGACGTAGATAATCAGTAGGCATCAGCCAGCGTGAAGACAGTGAAGCTGCGCTTCCATATTCAAATTTAGGCAATGTGGCATTCGTATCGCCCGGGCCCGTCCACATCTTTGAGATGTCATAGTATGTCGGTACGGCACCACCGTATAGATATGAACCGCCATTGGAGTGCTGCCAAGTGGAGTAGTCAAAAGCATCACCACCCAATGAATAAGTGAAAGTGAAGCCCAAGTCGATAAACTTCCATTTGAGGTTGTTGGTAAGACCGCCTTCTATACTAGCCTGATGCTTGCCTACAATAGTTTTGTTGGCTTCAGAGATATTTGTAGTTGTCTTGCGGGCATTCTCTGTTCCGTCATTCAGATAGAACATTTCTTTACCGGTCTCTGCGTCGACTCCGGCGTATTCATAAACATAGTATGAATAGTAAGGTTCGCCTACACGGTGAATCAGCGGTCCTGATACGATTTCATTCTGCTGGCCATCCAATTTGGTCAGTTTGTTGCTGTTGTGTGCCATGTTCAGAGAAGTGGTCCACGTGAAATCCTTGTTTCTGAAATTGGTTGATGTAATGGTCAACTCAAAACCGGAGTTCTTCAGTGAACCGATGTTTTGCGGGGTGGTATACCCATAATTGCCATCATAATATCCGCCGACTTGTGATACGGGGAGGTCATATATAAGGTCGCTGGTTTTACGCTGATAGTAGTCGAATGTTACAGAGATACGGTCGATGAATGAAAGGTCGAGACCGATATTCCATGTTTTGTTCTTTTCCCATTTCAGGTCCGGGTTTGCAATTCCGACGATTGACATTCCTGACTGTCCATTGTATATGATTCCGTATTTATAAAGATTCATATAAGCGTAATAGTCTGATGGTTGCGTTCCGTTTACACCGTATGACACACGGAGCTTTCCATCTGTCAATACACTCTTGACAGGATTCAGGAAACTTTCGTCTATGAATCTCCATGCTCCGGAAACCGACCAGAAACTTCCCCAACGGTTTTCTCTTGCCAGACGTGAACTTCCGTCGGTACGATAGCTGAGACCGAGATAATATCTGTCTGCGTAGTTATAATTGGCACGTCCGAGGAACGAAGTCATGCGATAGCTCTGTCTGTTGGTTTCGGCACTTGTTGAACCGGCATTTGTCAATTCGTACAAATCACCCGGATAGTCTTGGCCTGCCATGTAGTTGAAAGCATATTCCGTATCTTGTGTTTCAAAACCAAGCAGGGCGTCAATATTGTGTAGACCGAAAGAGTTGATGTAAGAGAGCTGGGTTTGTGTATTCAGCTGGTCATTACGATTGACGATACGCTGCATGACACCACCGGGGGCACCATTGTTTGAGTGTCTGTCCCAAAGAACGTCATTGGTTCCTTGTGCGTAATCATAAGCAATCTTTTCACTTAAATTCAACTTGTCCCAAATATTGTAGGTCAACTTGATTGTATTGAATGCCTTCATCAGGGTATAAACGTCAGAGCTGTGTTCTCTTTCATACAAAGGATTGACTCCAAATACGCCGCAACCATTGTTTAATGTGCCGTCTTCATTATAAGGGGTTGATGAGGGGCTCTGGAAGAATGCGTAATTGGCCACAGGTCCATCATAGGAGGTAGCTTCATTAGTTTTGTTTTGTCTTACTTTTGAGAATTGGCTTGTAACCTGAACTTCAAAGTCTCCAAACTTATGAGTGAGGTTTGCATTACCAGTGAAACGTTCCAGACCTTGTTTGTAAATGATACCTTCCTGATTGGTATAAGCTACTGAGGTGTAGAACTTGGTACGGTCGTTACCACCAGATACGCTCAACTGGTAGTTCTGATGAGAACCGTTACGGAAAAGCAGGTCTTTCCAATCCGTCCATCCGGTCGAGGGTTTTGAAGCAAAGTCCTCGATGTTCTGGTCTGCAAAAGTTGCGGCATCTGCATCGGACATGTTTCCGGTGTATAACCCGTAATTCTTGAGACCGGTCCATAAGAGTTCGCGGCGCGAGTCACCGTCGAGCATAGGACGATAATCTATTGCCATGTTTGAGAAACCCCAGTCGGAACGGAAACTTACATTTGTTTTGCCTTGTTTTCCGCTTTTCGTCGTAATGACCACAACACCGTTAGCAGCACGCGAGCCGTAAAGAGAGGCAGCAGCCGCATCTTTGATAACTGTGATAGACTCGATGTCATTGGTATTGAGTGAAGACAAAATATCAGTTCCTGCATCACTATAAGTGAACTCGGATAAGTCTCCACTTGTGACCGGTGTTCCGTCAATAACATAAAGCGGATTGTTTCCGGCATTGATGGAACCCATACCACGTACACGGATACTGCTTACAGAACCCGGATTACTTGAACTTGAGCCAAAAGTAACACCAGCGACATTACCAGAAAGTTTGTCGGCAACAGAAAGAACAGGTACATCTTCCAAGGTGGAAGTGTTTACAGTAGAAGCAGCTCCAGTAAATGATGCTTTTTTAAATGTACCGTAACCGGTAACCACAACCTCTTCAAGCAGCTCAGAATCGGATTTCAAAATTACCTTTACATGAGGTTTAATCGTTACTTCTTGGGTTTGCATACCAACAAACGAAATCACCAGAGTTTTCGCGGAACTACAATGTGTATAATATATTGATAATAAAGAATATACAATAAGTCAAAGAATTGGCTAAAACAAGGAATACTCTTTTCAAAGCTGTCCTATATGGGTCTACAATAAACAAAACCTTACTTATGTGATACCATTAATAAATGTAATATTTTGATTAATAGCTGTTTGAGTATCAATTAATGTACTACGGTTGTAAAATTAGTATTCCTCTTTTTAAAAGAATGGGTAATTATGTCAATATCTATTATTTGTTTATTTTTCGTTGAATATTTACTTATATTGTCTATCACATCCATAAGAATGTTGTATTTCATGTAAATACTATTTAAAATTATAAAATACCATTCTCATTTCGAATAGAGATAAACATTAGTTTATTCCTATTTCACATAGAAATATTCTGTATTCCTTGTATAAAACTAATGAACTTATGAGATCGTTTCTAAAGGAACCATAGTTTCTTGTGTAAAAGTTCAAAGGGAAATTCATGCTATACAAATATTGTCTCTTATTTGTATTATAATACCATTATCATTATATTTGCGTTATCGTAATGTGCATTACGGTAATGTACATTACGATAACGAAAGAGTTGATATAAAATAAAAGGTGTATTATGAAATTCTATAATAGAGAAAATGAACTGGCAGAGTTGAAAAGGATACAACGCCTGTCTTTTGAAGAAAATTCACGCCTCACAGTTATAACAGGAAGACGTAGAATAGGGAAAACCAGCCTTATAATGAAGGCTGTGGACGAAATGCCTACTGTATACCTATTTGTAGGCAGAAAGAATGAAGCTACTCTCTGTAGTGAGTTTATCCCCCTCATTTCGGGCGCTTTGAATATCTTTGTACCAGCAGAGATACGGTCTTTCAGTTCATTATTTCAATATATGATGGAAATAGCGGGACAAAGGGCATTCAATCTGGTTATAGATGAATTTCAAGAGTTCTATAATATTAATAATTCCATTTATAGCGATATACAAAACATTTGGGATCGTTACAGAAAAGAGACCAAAAT
>OGQM01002447.1_pt1 | contig 11112 bp, 7 predicted proteins | sample 1553191 | NCBI WGS metagenome assembly OGQM01 (sample SAMEA2579954, study PRJEB22360) | human gut metagenome | biome: human gut; feature: human-associated habitat; material: faeces | place: Denmark | collected 2008/2010 | reverse complement strand
GGGCCGCACAAATGTTAGCGGCAATCATCGCTTCTTCGACGATACGGTTGGCAATGCGACGAGGCTCGGCGACGATATCCAGCACTTCACCTTTTTCACCGAGAATAAAGCGGTAATCCGGGCGATCTTTAAACACCAGTGCGTGGTTATGACGCCACTCGCCGCGGCGTTGGCAAATTTGTGCTAGCAAACGGACTTGTTCGGCAATTGCTTCGCTTTCAGGCTGCCAGTCACCGGTATTTTCCAGCCAGTCAGAAACCTGGTCATACACCAGCTTCGCTTTGGATTCGATGGTGGCGGCAAAGAATTCGATATTATCTTCAATGGTGCCATCAGTGGAGAGCGTCATGCGGCATGCCAGTACCGGGCGGACTTCATTGGCGCGCAGTGAGCAGAGATCGTCAGAAAGCTCGCGAGGCAGCATAGGGATGTTGAAGCCAGGCAGATAGTTGGTGAATGCGCGAATTTTCGCGGCTTTGTCCAGCTTGCTGCCTTCAGCAATCCACGCGGTTGGATCGGCAATCGCCACAATCAGCTGAAGTTTGCCATCCGGTAACGCCTTGGCGAAAAGGGCGTCATCCATATCTTCTGTGCTGGCACTGTCGATGGTGACAAAATCCAGCGCAGTCAGATCTTCACGAACCAGACCTTCATCGAGCATTTCGGTAGCGACGCCGTCTGGTGCTTCTTTTTCCAGATTATGACGCGCAAGGGTAACCCACCACGGTACAAAGTGATCGTCACCAAAAGTGATGTATTGTGTCAGTTCAGCATAGAAAGAACGATCGCCTTTCAGCGGATGACGGCGCATTTCGGCAACCGCCCAGTCGCCTTCTTTAAACTCGTGGTTCAGGCCACGGGCTGCGCGGCAAGGAATGGCGTCTTTTAAGAGTGGATGATCAGGAACGATGGCCAGACGGTCATTTTTGCCCTGAACTTTACCCACGAAACGAGTCAGGAACGGTTCAACCAGTTCTTCTGGCTCTGCGGATTCACGTTCTTTTTCACTGTGGATCACCGCGATAATTCGGTCGCCATGCATGACTTTTTTCATCTGCGGCGGCGGAATGAAATAACTTTTTTGCGCGTCGACTTCCAGGAAGCCAAAGCCTTTTTCTGTGGCTTTTACCACCCCTTCAGCGCGTGGCGTCTGGGAATGCAGTTGCTGTTTAAGCTGCGCTAGCAGCGGGTTGTCCTGAAACATAATTGTCTATTTTGGTGGCCATTAGAGCGGCTGACAGTTTTACGCGAATCTGTCTGACGCGGCAAGGTTAATATGTCTCACCCAACGCGATTTTTAAGCGATTTATCCAGCCACACAGCCCGCTCCATACCAGCAGATTAATAATCTGCGTTGATGATTTTTCGTGTTCGAGTAATGGGCTGAACTGGGCGGCGCTAAAGCGATCGGGTGCTCGGGTCAGCCATTGTATCGCCTGAACGGTAGCGCGCTCAACAGAATCACGGTCAGCCCATTGGTTAATTTCATTTTCGCCTTTGCGCAGAAGGGGGCTGATTTTTTTATATTCATTTGATGAATTCATACAGGCGGCAAAACAAGCAGGACTGCCATTTATCCGCGCGCATAACAACGCCGCAAGCTGATTATCCGGCTGTGTATTGACCCGTGTGCTGTTTAACAACTTTTCGAGAAGGGAAAGTGAAATAGGGTGGAGAGAGAGTGTGTTGGCCAGTTGGCAAAGTTCTGCAGTTGAACTTTTTGTGTGCTCTTCAGGGAGTTTTTCCACCTCATAGCTGCTTCGCCAGCGTAATGATTCATCAGCAAACAGTGACGCGTCGGCGTAGTTTTGTATCTCCAGCCCGGGTAACCAGCGTACCGGATGCCCGAGATAAGCCTGAAATGTCGCAATTGTCCGCGCCTGGAAGCCAATAAAACCAATGATTTGGTTAATGATTACACAGTCACAGACAGTAAGACCAACGTCATTCAGATGCTGGCGCGATCGGTTGTCGATAATAGAAGGCGAGCTAGCCAGTTGGCGGGCATATTGCGTGATTTGTGCCAACCGATGATTACTTTCCCTGGAGGAATCAGGCCCGGGGAGCGGCGTAAGTCGCGCCGAATAGTAGTTACATAACCGTTGGACGCCGCAAACCTGAGCAACCGTCAGGGCCGTCGACAAGCGTTCATAAGCGGTGAAGGTCTGTGAACGGGTCACGGTAAGCTGGTCAGGGAACAACTCTACTGCAAGAACGCGCGCAGGGACCAGCCATGAAAGGAAGGGTGCCAGCGTTTCTTCATCAAGGATCACGTCGAGCAGAAAGGGATCGCTGACCTTTGCGGCTTCCGGGACCAGAGGCAGAACGTCATACTCCGCAGTACTGGATTGCGTTTCATGATACCAGTGGCTTTTGCCGGTGATGTGGCGTTGTTCCATGGGCGCTCCTTGGTCGTAAAGGAAATCGTTATCCTGACGCAAGGCGGGAAGGGGAGAAAGACGGATCGGCGATAACAAATATCAGAAAGGTATAACAGAGATAACGGGCGGCAGAACGCCGCCCAATATTTACCAACAGAACGATTATTTCAGTTCGAGTTCGTTCATTGCAGCGATGCTGAAACCGCCGTCAACGTGGACCACTTCACCGGAGATACCGGCAGAGAGATCGGAGCACAGGAATGCCGCGGAGTTACCCACATCTTCAATAGTAACGGTACGGCGAATCGGGGTAACGGCTTCGCAATGAGCCAGCATTTTGCGGAAGTCTTTGATACCGGAAGCCGCCAGAGTACGGATCGGACCAGCAGAGATGGCGTTAACACGCACACCTTCCGGACCCATCGCGTTCGCCATATAGCGCACGTTCGCTTCCAGAGACGCTTTTGCCAGACCCATAACGTTGTAATTCGGGATAGCGCGCTCAGCGCCAAGGTAGGAAAGGGTCAGCAGGGCAGAACCCGGATTCAGCATGGAGCGGCAAGCTTTTGCCATTGCAACGAAGCTGTAGGAGCTGATGTCGTGGGCAATTTTGAAGCCTTCACGAGTAACGGCGTTAACATAGTCACCATCCAGCTGATCGCCAGGTGCAAAACCAATAGAGTGTACGAAACCGTCAAATTTCGGCCAAACTTTCCCCAGTTCAGCGAACATGGTGTCGATGCTGGTATCTTCGGCAACATCGCACTGCAGAACGATGTCAGAACCCAATTGAGCGGCAAATTCTTCTACGCGGCCTTTCAGTTTGTCGTTCTGGTAGGTGAATGCCAGTTCAGCTCCTTCGCGGTGCATCGCCTGAGCGATACCGTAGGCGATGGACAGTTTGCTGGCAACACCGGTTACCAGAATGCGCTTACCGGAAAGAAAACCCATAGCTTTAATCCTTATTGTTGATGCTTGTTGTGCCTGAAAATCAGGCGATTCGTCGTTTTAGTAAACAGTACGAACAGATAAACGGTTATTATAATCAACCTGGCTGTGGGTGGCTATAGTTGCGCTTTCTGTAGCGGAGAGAAGCTGCGGTACAGAGCATTTTGCGTTATCTACTCCTGACGCCTGCAAGGGGGAGGTTGGGGAAATATCTTATAGAATCTGACTTTGAAACTATTCGTATTAGCTCCGATAAGTTTGATGATGAAAACAGAACTGGCGACAACAAGTCGCTGTCTTTCTGATGAATTGACTCCAACTTAATATTGTCAACTATCTTCACAGAATCTCCACAATCTCTTCATTATCAGAATATGCATCATGAATAAGATAAAAATACTTTCCATTACTTTGGAGAAACGTATAATTAGCAAAAATGAGAACGATCATTCTCACCAAGTGATAGGCCAGGAGACAGAAATGACCAGCAAGCTGGAGATACGCCACAAACAGCGTCAGGATGAAATCATTAACGCCGCCCGTCGGTGTTTTCGTCGCTGCGGATTTCATGCCGCCAGTATGTCGCAAATTGCCAGCGAAGCTCAGCTTAGCGTGGGTCAGATATATCGTTACTTCGCCAACAAAGACGCCATTATTGAAGAGATGGTTCGTCGTATCATCGACTTTCGTATTGCCCAAATGGACATTGACGCGCGTACCGATCACTTCCCGGAAGTCCTTGCCTTGCGTAAATCCTTAAATGAGGACGACGACGCGCTGATGCTGGAAGTGGCTGCAGAAGCCACACGCAACCCGCGGGTTATGGCAATGCTTGAAGAAGCTGACGCCAGAATGTTCGCTAACGGTTGTGCACATATGAAAAGAATGCATCCCCATCTTAGCGACGAGCACATTCGTTGCTGCGTTGAAGTGTTTGCTACCATGATGGAAGGTACGGTTTATCGTCGTTTAACACCGCAAAAAAGCGATCCACAACATCTGCAGGAAATATATCAGGATATTGTTAGTATGTTGATAAATAAATAAGAACAGAATTAACCAATAGCGGGGGATATTAATCCCCCTTATTTCATTGCGAAATTCATTTCGCGATGCGGGTTCGTTATAACTGAATATCCCTGACATATCCTCATTAATTTCAATGAGGAGGGTATTTCTCACCCTGGAGAAAATAATGAAGTATATAGCAACATCTGTAGTGGCAATGCTGCTCTTATCGGGTTGTGATAATACGCAAAGTAACAATTCATCCCCGTCAGAAACAGAAGTCGGCGTTGTTACGCTCAAATCTCAACCGGTTTCGGTAGTCAGTGAATTAACCGGACGCACCAGTGCTGCGCTCAGTGCTGAAGTACGTCCGCAGGTTGGGGGAATTATCCAGAAACGCTTATTTAAGGAAGGTGATCTGGTCAAGGCTGGACAGCCTCTCTACCAGATTGATGCGGCCAGTTATCAGGCTGCATGGAATGAAGCCCGGGCAGCATTACAACAAGCACAGGCACTGGTAAAAGCCGATTGCCAGAAAGCGCAGCGTTATACCCGACTGGTGAAAGAGAACGGTGTTTCACAACAGGATGCTGATGATGCTCAGTCTACCTGTGCACAAGATAAAGCCAGTGTAGAGGCGAAAAAAGCCGCACTGGAAACTGCGCGCATTAATCTTGACTGGACCACGGTAACCGCACCGATTTCGGGGCGTATTGGCATTTCGTCGGTAACCCCTGGCGCACTGGTGACCGCGTCGCAGGATACAGCGTTAACGACTATTCGTGGTCTGGATACAATGTATGTCGACCTCACTCGCTCCAGTGTCGATTTATTACGTCTGCGTAAACAGTCACTGGCGACCAACAGTGACACCATGAGCGTCTCACTTATTCTGGAAGATGGCACAACCTACAGCGAAAAAGGGCGTCTGGAACTCACCGAAGTCGCGGTGGATGAGTCTACCGGTTCGGTGACATTACGGGCAATTTTCCCCAATCCACAACAGCAGTTATTACCGGGAATGTTTGTTCGCGCTCGTGTCGATGAAGGCGTGATGGAAGACGCTATTCTCGCGCCTCAACAGGGCGTTACGCGCGATGCTAAAGGCAATGCAACTGCGCTGGTGGTGAATAAAGACAATAAAGTAGAGCAGCGAACGCTCGAAACGGGAGAAACGTATGGTGATAAATGGCTGGTGCTGAACGGCCTGCACAACGGCGACCGACTGATTGTTGAAGGTTCTGCCAAAGTCACTTCAGGGCAGACCGTCAAGGCTGTTGAAGTTCAGGCTAATGGAGGCAACGCCTGATGTTTTCGCGCTTTTTTGTTCGCCGCCCGGTCTTTGCCTGGGTTATCGCCATTTTGATTATGTTGGCGGGGATTCTGGCTATTCGCACATTGCCCGTCGCGCAATATCCTGACGTTGCACCGCCGACCATTAAAATTTCAGCCACTTATACTGGTGCTTCTGCCGAAACGCTGGAGAACAGCGTGACTCAGGTTATCGAGCAACAACTCACTGGGCTTGATAATTTACTCTATTTCAGCTCAACCAGTAGCTCTGATGGTTCGGTCAGTATTAATGTGACCTTTGAACAAGGTACCGATCCAGATACTGCACAGGTTCAGGTGCAGAATAAAATTCAGCAGGCGGAGTCGCGCCTACCCAGCGAAGTGCAGCAAACGGGTGTTACGGTGGAGAAATCACAAAGCAACTTTTTGCTGATTGCTGCCGTGTATGACACCACTGACAAAGCCTCCAGTTCGGATATCGCCGACTGGCTGGTCAGTAACGTTCAGGACCCCCTGGCGCGTGTTGAAGGTGTGGGGAGTCTGCAAGTCTTTGGCGCGGAATACGCCATGCGCATCTGGCTCGACCCGGCCAAACTGGCGTCTTACTCGCTGATGCCTTCAGACGTGCAAAGTGCTATTGAAGCGCAAAACGTGCAGGTTACTGCCGGGAAAATAGGGGCATTGCCTTCACCGAATACTCAGCAACTGACCGCAACGGTACGTGCGCAGTCTCGCTTGCAGACGGTGGATCAGTTCAAAAATATTATCGTGAAAAGCCAGTCAGACGGCGCAGTTGTTCGTATAAAAGATGTGGCTCGCGTTGAGATGGGCAGTGAAGATTATACCGCTATCGGCAAACTTAACGGTCACCCGTCTGCCGGGGTTGCTGTAATGCTTTCGCCCGGTGCGAATGCGCTGAATACGGCGACGCTGGTCAAGGATAAGATTGCCGAATTCCAACGGAACATGCCGCAGGGATACGACATCGCATACCCGAAAGACAGCACTGAATTTATTAAAATCTCCGTAGAGGACGTAATTCAGACGCTGTTTGAAGCCATCGTATTGGTGGTTTGCGTGATGTATTTATTCCTGCAAAACCTGCGTGCCACACTGATTCCGGCGTTAGCTGTCCCCGTCGTTTTGCTGGGCACATTCGGCGTTCTTGCGTTGTTTGGCTATTCGATTAATACCCTGACGTTGTTTGCAATGGTGCTGGCGATCGGCTTGCTGGTGGACGATGCCATTGTGGTGGTAGAGAACGTCGAACGCATTATGCGTGACGAAGGGTTGCCCGCGCGTGAAGCCACGGAAAAATCAATGGGCGAGATTTCTGGCGCACTGGTTGCCATTGCGCTGGTGTTGTCAGCCGTATTCCTGCCGATGGCCTTCTTTGGGGGATCTACGGGGGTAATTTATCGTCAGTTCTCCATCACCATCATCTCCGCAATGCTGCTTTCCGTGGTGGTGGCATTGACCTTGACTCCCGCCCTGTGCGGTTCCGTCCTCCAGCATGTTCCGCCACATAAAAAAGGCTTTTTCGGCGCATTTAACCGCTTTTATCGCCGTACTGAAGATAAATATCAGCGAGGCGTAATTTATGTCCTGCGCCGTGCAGCCCGAACGATGGGGCTTTATGTCGTGCTGGGTGGTGGAATGGCCCTGATGATGTGGAAACTGCCGGGCAGTTTCTTACCCACTGAAGACCAGGGCGAAATCATGGTGCAGTACACGCTGCCGGCCGGGGCGACCGCTGCCCGTACAGCAGAAGTGAATCGCCAGATTGTTGACTGGTTCCTGATTAACGAGAAAGCAAATACCGATGTCATCTTTACCGTTGATGGTTTCAGTTTTAGCGGCAGCGGACAGAACACCGGGATGGCGTTTGTTTCGTTGAAAAACTGGTCTCAACGTAAAGGGGCAGAAAACACCGCCCAGGCTATCGCCCTACGGGCTACCAAAGAGCTGGGCACAATTCGTGATGCCACGGTATTTGCGATGACGCCGCCAGCCGTTGATGGGCTGGGGCAAAGCAATGGTTTTACGTTTGAATTGTTAGCTAACGGTGGAACCGATCGTGAAACACTGCTGCAAATGCGTAATCAGTTGATAGAAAAAGCGAATCAAAGTCCGGAGTTACATTCTGTACGCGCCAATGATTTGCCACAAATGCCGCAATTGCAGGTAGATATTGATAGTAATAAAGCGGTGTCATTAGGGTTGAGTTTGAATGATGTCACCGACACCCTGTCCAGTGCGTGGGGCGGTACTTATGTGAATGACTTTATTGACCGTGGTCGTGTGAAAAAAGTCTACATTCAGGGCGACAGCGAATTTCGTTCCGCGCCGTCAGACTTAGGTAAATGGTTTGTGCGCGGTAGCGATAACGCCATGACACCATTCTCTGCTTTTGCGACCACCCGCTGGCTGTATGGACCGGAAAGACTGGTGCGCTACAACGGCTCGGCAGCCTATGAAATTCAGGGCGAAAACGCGACTGGCTTTAGTTCCGGCGATGCAATGACAAAAATGGAGGAACTGGCAAACAGTCTTCCTGCGGGAACAACATGGGCCTGGAGTGGTTTGTCATTGCAGGAGAAACTGGCCAGCGGTCAGGCATTAAGTCTGTATGCAGTTTCTATTCTGGTGGTTTTCCTCTGCCTTGCAGCACTGTACGAAAGCTGGTCAGTCCCGTTCTCGGTCATTCTGGTGATCCCTCTGGGGCTTCTTGGCGCGGCGCTGGCGGCCTGGATGCGTGATTTAAACAACGACGTTTACTTCCAGGTAGCGCTATTAACTACTATCGGCTTGTCATCGAAAAACGCCATTCTGATTGTGGAATTTGCTGAAGCGGCGGTTGCAGAGGGCTATTCCTTGAGTCGTGCGGCATTACGCGCGGCGCAGACTCGTTTACGCCCAATCATCATGACCTCGCTGGCGTTTATTGCGGGGGTAATGCCGCTGGCGATAGCAACCGGCGCAGGGGCGAACAGCCGCATCGCCATTGGTACGGGCATTATTGGCGGCACGCTGACCGCTACATTACTGGCCATTTTCTTCGTTCCTCTGTTTTTTGTACTGGTGAAACGTTTGTTTGCCGGTAAACCGCGCCGTCAGGAGTAAGTTATGTTGCGTCGTTCTCTTATTTTTCTGGTGTTGTTGAGTGCGGGATGTGTCTCGCTCGATCCTCACTACAGTACGCCTGAATCCCCAATCCCGGCGACCTTGCCGGGAGCACAGGGCCAGGGGAAGGCAATCAGCCATGACTGGCAGCAGGTGATCCACGATCCCCGATTGCAGCAGGTAGTAACCATTGCACTGAACAGTAACCGCGATGTGCAAAAAGCGATTGCTGATATTGACTCAGCACGGGCGCTCTATGGGCAAACTAATGCGTCGTTATTTCCGACGGTGAATGCGGCCTTAAGTTCGACTCGCAGTCGTTCGCTGGCGAATGGTACGGGAACAACTGCCGAGGCTGACGGCACGGTGTCCAGTTATACGCTAGATCTGTTTGGTCGTAATCAGAGTTTATCTCGGGCGGCGCGGGAAACCTGGCTTGCCAGTGAATTTACAGCCCAGAACACTCGTTTAACGCTGATTGCTGAAATCAGCACCGCCTGGCTGACACTGGCGGCCGATAACAGCAACCTGGCCCTGGCAAAAGAAACGATGGCCAGTGCAGAAAACTCATTGAAAATTATCCAGCGCCAGCAACAGGTTGGCACGGCGGCAGCGACAGATGTCAGTGAGGCGATGAGTGTTTATCAGCAAGCGCGCGCCAGCGTTGCCAGCTATCAGACACAAGTGATGCAGGATAAAAATGCGCTGAACTTACTGGCAGGTACAACGCTTGCGGAAAATCTGCTACCGGGAACACTGGAAAGCCTGCCGGAACAAATGATAAGTCTGGTTCCTGCGGGAGTATCATCTGATGTTCTGCTGCGTCGCCCGGATATCCAGGAAGCTGAACATAATTTGAAGAGCGCCAATGCAGATATTGGCGCGGCGCGGGCTAACTTTTTCCCGACGATTTCGCTGACTGCCAGTGCCGGTGTTGGCAGTGACGCATTGTCGTCGTTGTTCAGCCACGGAATGCAGATCTGGTCATTTGCGCCATCGGTCACATTACCGCTGTTCACTGGCGGAAGTAATCTGGCGCAGCTTCGTTACGCAGAAGCACAAAAGCGTGGGCTCATTGCCACCTATGAAAAAACCGTTCAGAGCGCATTTAAAGATGTCGCTAACGCACTGGCGCGGCGGACCACGCTTGAAGAGCAACTGGATGCACAGCGCCAGTATGTTAAAGCTGAGCAACAAACGGTCGATGTTGGCTTGCGTCGCTATCAGGCGGGTGTTGGTGATTACCTGACCGTGTTGACGGCGCAGCGCAGCTTGTGGAGCGCACAGCAGGAGCTGCTGGCACTGCAACTGACTGATTTTACAAACCGAATCACGCTCTGGCAGTCGCTGGGCGGCGGTATGTCATCACTCAAGTAAGGAATAATATGGCTAGAGTCTCTCTTTCATGGGCATTGATTCTTGGTCTTTTAGCCGGTATCGGCCCGATGTGTACCGATCTTTATTTGCCGGCTTTGCCGGAGATGTCTGAGCAACTGGCGGCAACCACGACCATAACGCAATTAACCCTGACCGCATCACTGATTGGTCTTGGCGTCGGACAACTGTTATTTGGCCCTCTGAGCGACAAAATAGGGCGTAAACGTCCGTTAATCTTGTCGTTGTTATTGTTTATTGTTTCTTCCATTTCTTCATCTGTTATACAGATATAAAAACCACCTTTAACCCCTGAAACACTACCTACCATTCTTTTAAAATTTTTATCTTCTCGGATGTTTTGTATAATCTTTCTCATTGCTTTGTCGCTTCCAACTTGAAACTTGCCTCTCAACACTTGATTTTTAATTAAGTTTTCTTTCCCTTGATTATTTTCAACCAAGTAATCGTAAACTCTTTCTTCTATTGTTTTTTCTTCTTCCTCGTCGTACTCTATGATGTCATTATCTTCACAATTAGGACATAAATTAATCATTTCTCCATATGAGTTACCAAAGGTTGAATAAACACCATAATATGTTTCTAAATCTACTTTCCTTGGGGTTTCAAATTTACAATCACAATTATTACATTTGTACATTCTCTAACTCCTTCAAAAGTTTTTTATTCTCTCTCTTAAGTGTTCTAATTTCTTTTTCTAACTCATTTACTTTCTTTGCTGATTGAATTTCTAATATGCAAAGTTTTTTATGTTCTTCCTCTACTTTTGATTTGTATTTATTTGCTTGTCCTAATGCATAATCTTCATTTAATTTTTTATCGTTTAATGTTTTCATCATTGTGTCGATTTGATTTTTTAATAATCTATTTTCTTCTTTTAAACTTCTTTTTGTTTCAATTGTTTCTTGTAAATATTCTTTTATCATTTTTTAAGCAACTGATAATGTAACTTCTGAATCTTCTG
>OGQM01002444.1_pt1 | contig 11123 bp, 9 predicted proteins | sample 1553191 | NCBI WGS metagenome assembly OGQM01 (sample SAMEA2579954, study PRJEB22360) | human gut metagenome | biome: human gut; feature: human-associated habitat; material: faeces | place: Denmark | collected 2008/2010 | reverse complement strand
AGTTAGGATTCTTAACACATTTCAGCATCATAAAAGTCTCATGAAAAGCTACGTAAAAACCTCATGACAGCCCTCATTTAAGCCTCTGCCCCGGCATCTTTTATGCCACAGCCCGGTCTTCATTTAAGCCTGAAAAACTGCAGAAAAGCCTCTTATTTTGCAACTGGGAATACGTAATATTCTCTGTCTGCATCGTAATCCAGAACCCACTGGTCAATCATCACATTATCGTCTAAAGCCTTGATGGTTACGTTGTGACTGCCGCCAGGCAGCGTAACGTAGAAGCTCTTCAGCGTCTGTCCGCGCCACAGGTCAAACTGCCAGTCCTTTGAGTTGTAAACCTCCTTCAACTGGCAGATTACCGGTTTGCTACGGTCTATGCTCACACTCACCCTCATATCCTTTACAGCGTTTAGGAAGCAAGGAATTGCGGCGATGGTAAAACGCGCATCACCGCTCTTGTCGCAGTAGAAATCATAGCTCAGACTGGCTCCCTTCGGCAATTTCACAGCCTTGCCGCTGTGACCTAACAGCGGACGGACGGTAATCTTCTCGGCTCCTCTAACGGCAGCCTGGGCAAGCGGCGATTCAGTAGCCTTGCTCCATTCGTAGGCATTCTTGGCAATGATGTCGCCGGTAACTACAGAGAGCGGCTTGAGATCGTTGCTGCGGTCGAAGGCATCAACTTTCAGCCGCTTGATATCGGCAGCCGGGAGTGTGCCCGGAATCTGCGGAGCCTGCATCTCTGCACCGTTGGTAAGGATGAAATCCTTCCATTTGCCGTTTCTGATGCGACTGTAGTAGGCATTGAGCTGCTTCAGTTTGTTGTAAGCATCGATGCTCACAGCCGCTGCAGCCTTCGCCTCATCGTCTTTATTAAACAGTCCCGGACGGGCGATGTGTCTTGCTTCCTGTGCCTCCAGCTCCTTTTCGGCTACTAAGGCAGCCAGGAATATCGGATATTTCACAACCTCGAAGAAACCGTCTTTCTGGTTCTGAGGCAGCATGCGTTCGATGGATTCAGTCTTCGCCTTCAACAGGTCGTAGCGGTAGAGAAAACGCTCCAGTTCGTTGCCGAATTCGCCTGAATGAAACTCAGTATCGCCGTAAGGCATCGCCATATAAGCGGAATGGCGGATGCTTGTAAGGCGGTAATATTCTTCCATCAGAGGCATGATTTTCTTGCCCGTAATGGCGCCAAAGAATGCGTTGAGAGTGTTCTGGATATACGTCTTGCAACCTGCTTTCAGGGCGTTTTTATTCCACGCCAGGTTCATCATCATGGCTAGTTGGAAGGTTGACTGCTTCGGATTGGTAATGTTGGCTATCCAGGCACAGTCTTCGTTGTAGTGAGCCTCAGAGCGGTGCGATTTGCCGTGCTGGGCATTCTTGCTCTCCAGATAATCCTTGCTGTTGAGCATTTCGAGCAGCAGGCCCGGCGAGAGATTGCTCATCTCCATCTGTGCATCCGAGCATACCAGCTTCACATTCTCGATGGTTTTGCGGTGTTTCTTCTTGTGCTTCTTACCCACGAACTCCGTCACCTTGTAGTTTTCCGCCACGCAGATATCGAAACTGTCTACCACAGCCTTGTTGTAAGCAGCCTCGTGCCTGCCGTCTACCTGCCACAGCGTATTGGCTCTCAGGCGCAGCATCAGACGGGCGATGCGGCTGTAGTTCTGCGGTTTCATCCACTGGCTGTTGTTCAGGGCAAGTCCTCTGAATTCTATTCTCGGAACCTCAATCCACTGCTGGTCTACGGGTGTATATAGGCTCTTGCGCTGCGCCGGCTTCAGGTCGTTCCATGCCGCCAGAGGCGAAACGCCAGCCAGCTCAGAGAGTTTCATGATGGCGTAAGCCGTTCCGCGGGCGTTGCTTCCGATAACGATGAGTTTCCCTTTCCTCGTACCGATGTAGAAAGCATCCTTTGCGGTGATAATAAGATGCAGCGGCGCACCGAGTTTTTCTACTGCCGAAAACTCCTTGTTGGTGAGCTGGTCGAGCTGGTAAATCTGTATCGGAGCACCTGATTTTTCTTTCGCATCGAATCCGGTTACGGCTTTCATATCGCCCGCAAACTCCTTGAGGGCAATTTTTACTACCGGCGAAATGATAGAGTTGGTGGTATAAGATACTCTGCCGTAGCCGTCGGTCCAATAAACGTTGGGTGCTGCGGCCTGAGTTTCCGTCTTCTTCACTTTGGTTTCGGTCAGCGCGTTGGCATTCAGGCTAGAGAAGCAGGCCAGAGCCAAGGCAACGCCTAATATAATCTTTTTATATTTCATTTTTCTTATGTTTTTGTCTGTTCGGTTGTAGATTCGCTTTTGCTGAAACTACACATTTCTGCATTTTGCAAAGATACATAAAAGTGTTTAATATCTGAAATTATTTAGTTTTTATTTGCTTATTACATTATTTATTGTTACTTTTGCACCAAATAAATAAAAAGAAATGATGACATTATATCCAAAATTGATTGAAGAGGCGCTTGCTACGGTGATTTATCCAGGCACCAAGAAGAACCTCATAGAGAGCGAGATGCTGGCAGATACGCCTAGCATCAATGGTATGAAGGTGAAGGTGGTTCTTCTCTTTCCTCGTGATACGGATCCTTTCCTCAAGAGTACGGTGAAGGCGGCCGAGGCTGCCATCCATTATCATATTTCGAAAGATGTAGAGGTGGAAATCGTTACTGAGTTCAAGTCGGCTCCTCGTCCTGAGGTGGGCAAGATGCTGCCACAGGTGAAGAACGTCATTGCTGTAAGCTCTGGTAAGGGTGGAGTAGGCAAGAGCACCGTTTCTGCCAATCTCGCTATCGCCTTGGCTAAGTTGGGCTACAAGGTGGGTTTGCTCGATACTGATATCTTCGGTCCTTCCATGCCTAAGATGTTCGGTGTGGAGGAGGAGCGTCCTTATTCTGTTCACAAGGACGGCAGAGACCTCATCGAACCTGTCGAGAAATATGGCGTGAAGCTCCTGAGTATCGGTTTCTTCGTAAGTCCTACTACTGCTACTCTGTGGCGCGGCGGAATGGCTTGTTCTGCCCTGAAGCAGCTGATTGCTGATGCTGACTGGGGTGAGTTGGATTACTTTATCCTCGATACGCCTCCTGGCACAAGCGATATTCATCTTACGCTGCTCCAGACGCTTTCCATTACGGGTGCAGTTATCGTAAGTACGCCTCAGCAGGTGGCGCTTGCCGATGCGAGAAAGGGTATTGACATGTATCAGAATGATAAGGTGAATGTGCCTATCCTCGGACTAATCGAGAATATGGCTTACTTTACGCCTGCCGAGCTGCCTGAGAACAAGTATTATATCTTTGGTAAGGAGGGTTGCAAGAACCTCGCCAAGGAAATGAATGTGCCTCTGCTCGCCCAGATTCCTATCGTTCAGAGCATCTGCGAGGGTGGTGATGATGGTGCGCCTGCTGCTACCAAGGTTGATTCCATTACCGGTCAGGCATTCCTCAGCCTTGCCCAAAGCGTAGTAACGGTGGTGAACCGCAGAAATGCCGAGAAGGCTCCAACCAAGATTGTTAGTACACACAAGTAGTAAATATCCTATTTGATAAGGATCTAAAATAAAAAGCTAGGATTGCCCTCAAGCAGTCCTAGCTTTTTTTATCAGAGGAGTTAACAGGTTAACAGTTAACAGCTGTTTTTTGCATGGTCACCCCCGAAATTATGCATTGTACATTATCTATTCTCCACGATTTCTTCCGCCTCCTCCTCTTCTTCTGCTACTTCGGCAGTAAGGTCTGCCTTGAGTCTTGCCGATCTCAGTTGCTGCTTGAAAACCAGGCAGGTAGCCAGAAAATAGACACCCGTTTGTATCCAGAGTGCTCTGAATTCCGGCAGAATATCTGAAAGCGAAGCACCCATACTGCTGATTCTGAGGAACCCGCGGATGCCGAAAGTGGATGGGAAAACCCACGAAAATCCTTGCCAAAAGCCCGGAATATTGCTCAATGGCCATGAAACTCCCGTCATAAAAAGCAACGGAACGGAGGTAAATACCACCAGAAGCATCACATTTTCACGATATCTTACCAGACACGACAGCATCAGACCGAAGAAAACGCACGAAAGAATGTAAGGAAGGAGGAAACCGAGAATGGTGGTCCACGTTACCATACTTACAAAACTGAACAGCTTGGGAACTACCAGCGTAAGATACATTCCCATCACGGCATAAACCATGAAATAAACCAATGCCTTGCCGAAAACAATGCGGAAAATCCCGCCATAATGCTCGCTTACCGGTATGAGTTCGCGGTTTCTGTTGAGTTCTCTTGATGTTCCCGCTGCCATTCCTATGCCCAGCAGCATCGTCTGCTGCAGGATAAGAACCAGCACAGCCGGCAGAATGGCATTTCCGTAACCTCCTGTCGTGTTGAATATCGGAACCTCATCAAAGGCGAGCGGCTCGGTGGTAATCTCATCGTCTCTATTCGTAAATCCTCCAGCCTGTGTTATCTGGATGCCCGAGTTGATGTGGCTGGCTACGGCCTGCGAGGTCTGATAAATCGCTTTATAGGTCAGCATCAGACTCATATCGCAGTAAACTCCCACATGCGCCTGTTCGCCCCGGTTCAGCTTCGTATCGAAGTCGGCAGGGAAGTAAAGGATTCCGTGAACTGCCTGCCTGCGCACCAGTTCCTTCGCCTCGTCCAGACTGTTGCAGTAATAGGTAGCTTTGGCGTCTGGTGAAGCATCATAATCGCGGATAAACTCGCGTGAGCTGTGACTGTGGCTCAGGTCCACAATCGCCGTATCCACTTCTCTCACCACCTCGTTGTTGTAAATCCAAGAGTAGAGCAGCGGATAACCCAGCGGCACCAGAATGCAGAAAATGAGCACACCCTCATCGCGGAAAACATTGCGCATTTCCGTCTTCCAGATGTAGCACATGTCCCAGATGCCATTGATAATCTTATATAATAAACTACTTTTCTTCATTACGGTAAGTATTTATATACCAGCATTGCCTTCTTGATGTTCCAGACAGTGAGCATCGGCAGGGCGCAGAACAGCACCATTGCGCCCCAGTGGAGCACAGCATCGCTCATAGGGAAACCATTGAAGATGTTCATCTGGTAAATCATGTAATAGTGGCGCATCGGGAAAAGCTGGCCGATAGACTGGATCGGAGAATCCATCGAGAAGAGCGGATAGGTGGCTCCGCAGATGGAGAAACTCACCACGCCCCACAACGAACAGATACTCATCGACATGCGCAATGAAGGCATCAGTCCGAAGGCAAAGATGCCGAAACACTGGCAGGAGAGTACGCTCAGAATGCCTAACAGGATGATAGGAAGCGCGCCGCCCGGATGTGGAAACTGCAATACATAATAGATGTAGAATTCGAATAGCAGGAAGATACTCAGGAAGATGAGTGTCTGTGGCAGCATCTTACCCGCAATGGCGAGATAAGGATTGTTGCCTGCCATCCGCATCCAGTCTCTTGCCCGGTTGAACTTCAGTTCCGTACCTATAGAATAAGGTGTAATCAGGAAGATGAACAGCATGATGAGTCCCGGCACCATTACGCTCGAAAGATAATAGTTGTAGTTGGCGTATGGGTTGCCTATCATGTGCAGATCTACGGCGATAGGCTGTAGGAAGGTCATGATTTCATCGTTCGTCTTTCCCAGCGCCGAAAGTTTCGCCATTCCTGCCGCCGCACCTCCCAGGGTAGAGATGGTTTTCAGATCGCGGAAGAGCAGGGAGCCGGCTGCCAGCGATACGCTGCTGTAATAGAATGAAATCTTAGGCTGCTTCTGGGCCATCAGGCCTGCCTCTGTTCCGTCAGGAATCTGCAGGAAGGCGTAGATTTCGTTCTTCTGGATAGCATGTCTTGCCTCTGCCATGTTCTCGTAATGAGCCACTACCTTGGTGGTCTGGAAGGCATCGAGCTTATGTACCAGCTGGCGCGATGTGGCGGAGTTGTCCTGATCTACTATGCCCACAGGCATGTCGGTAGGCACCCCTCCCTTCATCAGCGTGGTGAAGAAAATTACCACCACGATGGGGAAGATGACCATGCAGAAGAGATAAATGGGGTTCTTCCACATGATGCCGCATTCTCTGAGGGCTATATGATATAATTTCTTAAACATAGAACTTTAAAGGTTGAACTTTGAACAGAACGAACAGCATGGATTTTATTTAATAAAACAATTGAATTCTTCACTCTTCACTTTATTACCAAAGACATTCCCGGGCGCAATCCCTCAATCTTTGTGATAGGACGGGCCTTCACCTCGAATGTCTTGCGGTCGTAGTCGCCATTATCCTTGGTTGCCTTCCAGGTAGCGTAAGAGCCCTGGTCTTTCAGGTAGTAAACCTTCATCTTGATGTCCTTGTTGAAGGCAGGAACGTAAGCGGTGAACTCATCGCCCTTGTTCAGCCCCTTGAGATGATCTTCGCGAACATTGAAGGTTCCCCACATATCGCTCATGATAGAGATGCTCATGATAGGAGAGCCGAGGCCTACCAGCTCGCCTACCTTAGGATAGACATTGCTTACCTCGCCTTCGCACTGGGCCACCTGAACGGTCTCTTTCAGAAGATTCTTCACTACATCCACAGCGCTCTTCGAAGCCTGGGTGTTGTTGGCAGCCATGCGCTTCTCCTGTTCGCGGGCGCCATTCTTCGCCATATCGTACTGACTTCTGGCAGCAGCCACCTGAGCCTCTGTAGCCTTGTAGGCTGCGTAAGCCTCATCGCGTTTCTGACCGCTGATTACACCCTCGTTGAAGAGGTTCTGCATGCGGTCGTAGGTCTTCTTGGCGATGGTTGCGGCAGCTTCAGCCTGCTGAACCAACTGGTAAGCGCCCTGAATCTGCTCCTTGCGTGCACCTGCATCCGTCAGGTCCTTCATCGCCTCGGCTGCAGCGTTGGTAGCCTGGAGCATCTGTTCCTGCGATTTCATTTCCGGCACTTCGAGGATGGCGAGCGTATCGCCCACATGAACGTAATCGCCTTCCTGAACGCGGAGTTCTACTACGCGTCCCGGCAGTTTGCAGGACACTCTGTATTCTGATACTTCTACCTCGCCCTGAATGGTGTCATCCTTCTGTTCCAGGGTGAAGAAACCGATGACGCCTACGAGAATGACTACTGCAGTAAAACCGATTACAGCGAGCAATATGTTGTTATGCTGTGATTTCTTAGACATTTGCTTAATCTGAATTTTAATTTGTTATTATTATTACTGCAGGATACCGAGTGCCTTGTTCAGCCCAACCTGAGTCAGCTTCACGTCGATTTCTGCATCAATCTTCTGGCTCTGTGCTTTCTGCCAGGCAGTCTGTGCAGCCATCACGTCGGTAACCTCCATCACGCCTTCCTTGAAACCGAGGTTGGCACATCTCAGGTTCTCATCTGCACTGGCGATGTTCTTCATTGCCATGTTGAGCTTCTTCTGGGCTTCCTTTACCTTAAACTGGCTTTGAGTAATCTGCAGATGAATCTTCTCTCTCGTATCATCCAGGTTCATCTGGGCGATATTGCTGGCAGCCTTGGCGGCTCTCACCTTGTAGGCGCCGTCGAACCAGTTCCATACCGGAACATGAACCATCACGCCTACGTTCCAGACTCCGGTAAACTTCTTCTGGAAACCATTGAATACGTTCGGGTTCGAAATCATGTAGCCGCCTGTCAGCATGACGTGAGGCAGATTGATGGCGCGAACCATTTTGGTAGCTTCTTTAGAGATGGCGAGCGCATTCTGCAGCATGCGGAGTTCCGGCCGGGTGTTCAGCGCCGAATCCTGTGCTGCCACTTTCTGCTGCTCGGTGTCAACAGGAGTTCCTGATAAAGCCAGGGTTTCCTTATCTTCATCGGCAAGTGTGATTTCCTGGTTCATCGGAATGCCGCAGAGCTGGCAGAGCAGCATCTTCGACAGGGCGAGTCCGTCTTCTGCTTGGGTAATCTGCATCTCAGCCTCGTTCACTTTCACGTCTACCTTCAGTCCGTCTGCCTTGGTGGCTACTCCCTGCTGAATCATCTTATGAACATCCTCGTTCAGTTTCTTTACGAGGTCGCGGTAACTGATGGCGAGTTTCTGCTTCTGCTTCAGCGAAACGGCGAGCCAGTAAGCCTGGTCAATGCTGTAGAGCGTGCTCTGGGTCTGCTGGTCGAGATCATTCTCTGCAATCTGCTCTCCGATGTCGGCAATCTTGTTGGCTGCAATGATGGCTCCACCCATATAGATAGGTTGGCGAACCATCACGCTTCCAGCCCAGATATTGCGGGTGTCAGTGCGGAAAGCATCTACCAGTTTCTCTCCCAGCGCATTGCCTTGCTGCTGCAGGGGTCCCAGTTTCTCATTCAGCAGTCCGCCTATCTGCTGCGCTATCTCCGGGGTAATCATTCCCTGACTTACAAGTTGGCTCATCAGATTGCTGGCTCCTCCCGATATTCCTCCGGTAACGGTAGAGCCGATATTGCTGAATGTTGATTTCTGACCGTCGTTCAGCAGCGAAATCTCCCTGTTGAACCATTCGTAACCGCCTAAAGCATCTACTTTAGGAAGATATTTGGTACGTGCCGATTTCTTCATGTTGTACGCCACGTCTTTCTTGAGCTTCGAGGCATTGAGCTGCTTGTTGTTGCGCAGCGCCATGGCACGGCAACTGTCAAGGCTCAGCGTTTGTGCCTGAGCCCCAGCAGGAATCAATGCTCCCATCAGCATGATAAGAGTTATATATTTTTTCATCCTTTGTTTATAATATTATATAATATTGGATGCAAAATTATGGAATTATTCTTAAATGACAAAGAAATTTTGTTTATCAAATCTTTAAGAATCAAAAATTATATTGCATTGTGGAAAAATAGAACATACCTTCTGGTTTTCCGTAATCCCTTAATCGTCTGTTTCTTAGAAATTCACCCGTTCTGTCTCACCCCAGGTAGGGTCTACGGTAATGCTTATTCCACCACCCGTACTGTCGTCTCCGCCACCGAATCCGTCAGCAATGGAAATCTCGGTATAGGTTGTTTGGTTCTGATGGATTTTCAAATCGGCTTTTTCAAAACTCTTTACCACCTTTGCATCGGCATCCAGAAAGCTGATACTCATCTTGATGTTCTTCTCTTCTTCATGTGGGAAGGTGTAGACGGTAAAGTCTCTGCCGCCATCTTTCATACTGAAATTCTCGGTCTGACGGCTGTTCACGCAGCCGAATCCGGTGGTTGCATCCAGGGTGCTGCTGCCGCCGGTATAATAGAACTTGATGCTTCTGATTTCTTCGGGAATAGTTTCGTCGTTAATATGTAACTTGAAGGCGCCAACTGCTCGCCTCAGGTTGATGTCGGAGGTGGCTCCGTCTGCCGTTACGCTCAACCTGCCGTAATAATAGAAGGTGTCGGTAAGCTTGTTGCTCGCAAACTTTACTTTCTCGGGTGCGCTGACAGAGCAGTTTCCCTTTCCGTTGTGGGCAATCACCACCAGTCGGTATTCTCCTTCGTCCAGACTTACATAGGCTGTTCCGAAGCCATTGTCTGTTGAAAGCTGGTTCACCGTCTCCAGTTTCTCCTCTCCGTCAAAGATGGCAAGTGTCAGTCTGGAGCACACATCGCCCAGCGCCATCTGCTTGTCGGCAGCTTTGGTTGTCAGCAGACTTATGCCTTCTATTTTCTGCACATGGATAGTTACATTGGCGTTTGCCTCATGTGATTTTCCGGTTGTTTCGTCAATCGAAAACTTCTCGCATGAAGTAAGCGTCGCTACGAGCATCAGCAACAGGGATGCCAGTAACCGATAGGACTTCTTACTCATAACCGTTCTTATTTACTAGTTGCTCTATGCGTTATCTCGGAGTTTCCTCGGGCATAAAGATGTGGCAAATATACGTTTTTTCTCTTTTCTATGCAAGTAAAATCTAATAAATCTTTATATTTTTTGTCATTTATCTGTTTTTTCGTAATTTTGCATCGGTTTTTCTGTACTTACAGAGCCGATTTTGCATTATATATATAATAAGGTATAGAAGATATTGGTATGGATAAGAAGATAAAAGCATTGTTTTTTGATATTGACGGCACCCTTGTGAGTTTCAAAACTCACAAGATTCCGCAGAGCACGGTAGATGCCTTGGAGCAGGCTAAGAAGAATGGGGTAGAGGTGTATATTTCTACCGGTCGTCCGCAACTCATCATCAACAACCTCGGTCAGATAGAACATCTCATCGACGGTTACATCACCACCAATGGAGCCCGCTGTTTTGTAGGCGATAAGGTGGTGAGCCAGCACGCCATCCTTCCTGAAGATGTAAAGAAGATTATCGAGGCAGCCGACCGTGATGATTATCCGGCAATCGTCGTAGGAGAGCATCATCTCGCTATCCATCATTATACTGACGAGGTTTATGAAATCTTTGCCAAGGGATTGGGGGTGGATTGTGAAATCTTCCTGACCGATGTGAATGAACTGGGAGATGAGCAGGTACTGCAGGTTACTCCTTTCTGTTCGGTAGAGCAGGAGGCGCTCCTGATGCCTACGCTCCGCAACTGCACCTCGGGCAGATGGCATCCTGCCTTTACGGATATTACGGCAGCCGATGCGGATAAGGGCAAGGGCTTGCATGCAATGGCTGATTATCTGGGTTTGAACATAGAAGAAACCATGGCTTTCGGCGATGGCGGCAATGATATTTCCATCGTCCGGGAGGCAGGCACCGGTGTTGCAATGGGCAATGCAGGAGATAATCTCAAGCAGGTAGCCGATTACATTACGACTCATGTGGATGAAGATGGTGTTAAGAATGCGCTCCTCCATTTTGGCGTGATTTAAGTTCCCGGCGTTATTGACTTTTTTTTTCATAACTCCCTATATATAATAAGGTGTAATCCTGATGAAGCCTTTTTGATAGGCGAGTTTCATTTTAATAAAATAATAAAGGCAAACATGTTATTTATTGTAATAAATGGCGTGTTTGCCTTTCTGTTTTTAAATCTCCCTTTTGCACCTAGTTTCTTCTTGTTATTTACGTTTTGGGAGAATAAATACCAAAAATGCTTACGAAAAGTAATAGAATATGCGAAAAATATTCACAAAGTACTATAAAGTTGATATTTTGTATCAAATTGTTTGATAAAAATTTGTTTAAT
>OGQM01002425.1_pt1 | contig 11163 bp, 12 predicted proteins | sample 1553191 | NCBI WGS metagenome assembly OGQM01 (sample SAMEA2579954, study PRJEB22360) | human gut metagenome | biome: human gut; feature: human-associated habitat; material: faeces | place: Denmark | collected 2008/2010 | reverse complement strand
ACAGGCGTGGGATGGCATCAAGCAGATCTTCGTATTTACATTCCACAATGTTTCTATTAATACATTTTTCCTTTTTCTGTCTGTTTGTAGAATTTCAAATTTACATTCCACAATGTTTCTATTAATACGAACTCACCGAAAGTTTTAAGATCGTCTCTGGTTTTTATTTACATTCCACAATGTTTCTATTAATACGAGACCAGAGAAGCAATCCAGGGCGTAAACTACAACAATTTACATTCCACAATGTTTCTATTAATACAGTTCTACAACACCGTTCAACAGTGCTGGCGGTTACATTTACATTCCACAATGTTTCTATTAATACAATAAAAGCGATCACGTTTACGAACACAGTTAATGAATTTACATTCCACAATGTTTCTATTAATACTGTCACTGCGGAGGATAACTATGTGATGAAACATACATTTACATTCCACAATGTTTCTATTAATACCAAGGAAAAGAACATACTGTATCTGCATTTTACAAATTTACATTCCACAATGTTTCTATTAATACGGAGGAAGGAACAACCTTCCAGCAGATGCAACAGAATTTACATTCCACAATGTTTCTATTAATACGGTGACACATTCAGAAGAAAATAGTCTTCGCTCTTTGATTTACATTCCACAATGTTTCTATTAATACGATGATCCAGATCGCAGGTATATCAGTCCTGGATCCAAATTTACATTCCACAATGTTTCTATTAATACAGCAGCGGTTAAAGAGGGAACAGTCACATACGGCAATTTACATTCCACAATGTTTCTATTAATACTGCTGATATCAAATCAGCTGGTCTTAAGCTTAAGGAATTTACATTCCACAATGTTTCTATTAATACACCAGACTTTTACTGCTGCCGAAAAGAACACTTTCATTTACATTCCACAATGTTTCTATTAATACGATTTCATGCGAACCGCCTGGAAATTCATCATCAAAATTTACATTCCACAATGTTTCTATTAATACGTATATTACAAGTTGTGTGTGGATGCCAGTACCGAATGTATTTACATTCCACAATGTTTCTATTAATACTTTCAAAAGCGAAATCCGAAACAGCACTCTATCAGAATTTACATTCCACAATGTTTCTATTAATACGACGGTGTTGGTGGATTGATGGCGTATGCTATGAATATTTACATTCCACAATGTTTCTATTAATACTCCTGGTCGTGTTTATTGACCTGCCGCCGCAGGTAAATTTACATTCCACAATGTTTCTATTAATACGAATAATCTGAAAAACATCATCTGTGCCGCACTGATATTTACATTCCACAATGTTTCTATTAATACAACGCTCTAAGTGCATTAAAAACTACGGTATCAACATTTACATTCCACAATGTTTCTATTAATACATACTCTTCCAGATCCTTTCCAAGACGTTCATACTTATTTACATTCCACAATGTTTCTATTAATACGGGATCCTGGGACGAAGTTGAACACATGTATACAGTATTTACATTCCACAATGTTTCTATTAATACTGTTTATAAAGTTTCTGAAGTTTTGCGTTATCCAGATGATTTACATTCCACAATGTTTCTATTAATACTTCTACAAGTCCGATTGTATCGTTGTAGCAGTATATTTACATTCCACAATGTTTCTATTAATACCCAGTTGTCTATCCAATAATACCTCCCACTGAACCCATTTACATTCCACAATGTTTCTATTAATACGGATTTTCTCGAATTCATTACGGAATGTCTCAGACATTTACATTCCACAATGTTTCTATTAATACGTTTCTGAAACTTGATACATATGAGAAGCTCAATTTCATTTACATTCCACAATGTTTCTATTAATACTCCGTAGTCCTGCCAGATATGGATGAATTTGAGTTATTTACATTCCACAATGTTTCTATTAATACGCCGTTCGGGCGGTTTTCGTTAGATGGTATGATAGTATTTACATTCCACAATGTTTCTATTAATACGACATGCAGTCCGGTATAATCTTTATGAGTTTCATCATTTACATTCCACAATGTTTCTATTAATACGGCTGGACAGCAAGGCAGAGGTACACGATGAGAAGAACATTTACATTCCACAATGTTTCTATTAATACAACATATGATCTAATAATTCTATATCATCGTTACTATTTACATTCCACAATGTTTCTATTAATACGAAGTTGATAATTTCTATATCTGTTTGCAGTTCCTGATTTACATTCCACAATGTTTCTATTAATACGGCATTTCGAGTAGGATAAGTAAGGTGCACCGTAAAAATTTACATTCCACAATGTTTCTATTAATACCGCTGATGAAAAATGGTACGTTTTCAGGGCTTGGCAAATTTACATTCCACAATGTTTCTATTAATACGATGGACAGGATTTTTGAAGATATGCTTCGATTTTATTTACATTCCACAATGTTTCTATTAATACGCATACGGCATGGCAGAGACAGCACCGGTTCCAGATTTACATTCCACAATGTTTCTATTAATACATACTCTCTTGTGCCATTCTTTTCTATCACTATGTTCATTTACATTCCACAATGTTTCTATTAATACGGAACCGGCATCCACACACAACTGGTAATATACTGAAAATTTACATTCCACAATGTTTCTATTAATACGTAACCTGCGTTTTCCACTTTTCTTTCTCTTTTCTCATTTACATTCCACAATGTTTCTATTAATACGAGGTATCTGCTTCAGAAGGCAATGAGCGTTATGAAGATTTACATTCCACAATGTTTCTATTAATACTAAAACGTACAGAAGACGAATTTGAAAACTATTTAAATTTACATTCCACAATGTTTCTATTAATACGGGACAGTTCATCGCTATGTATACACAGAATACGAATTTACATTCCACAATGTTTCTATTAATACGGTATCGGAATATTTAAATATAACAGCACGATAATTATTTACATTCCACAATGTTTCTATTAATACCAGGAAACGCATTTAAACGTGTCTCAGAGCCATTTAATTTACATTCCACAATGTTTCTATTAATACGCAGAACACAAATAGATATATTGCTACTGGTGTGAGAATTTACATTCCACAATGTTTCTATTAATACGTCGCTTAGCGGCATCGAACCATTTAGCCTGTGCCTGATTTACATTCCACAATGTTTCTATTAATACACTATCACACAGCAGTGTCCGAAGCGTTCGCAGTTAATTTACATTCCACAATGTTTCTATTAATACCAACAGATGCAATCAGTAAGTGCGAACCATTCTGTATTTACATTCCACAATGTTTCTATTAATACGGGACGGCATTGACAACTCATTCGAGTACAACTACAATTTACATTCCACAATGTTTCTATTAATACAATCAAGCGGCTTATAAGAGTGTCTATGTCGGTTGATTTACATTCCACAATGTTTCTATTAATACAACAGATAAAGCTAATCTATAAGAGGAATAATAAAATTTACATTCCACAATGTTTCTATTAATACTAGCTCCAAGGGCGAATACTAATAAGAATGTAATCAATTTACATTCCACAATGTTTCTATTAATACTGCGGCAACAATCAATGATTGTGTCAATATTACCGAATTTACATTCCACAATGTTTCTATTAATACCACATGTTGAAAGGAACGAAATAGTACATTACAATCATTTACATTCCACAATGTTTCTATTAATACTTGAAAAAGCAGATATTCCTGATTTGAAAAACTAATTTACATTCCACAATGTTTCTATTAATACTTGTGCCCTGGTTGTATGAAAGAATTTCAGGATTGGAATTTACATTCCACAATGTTTCTATTAATACGCAAATCCACCATTCTCAGTTAAGTGGAATCCTGATTTACATTCCACAATGTTTCTATTAATACGATCCAACTGATCCTTGAAATAAGTCCGATGTCTCATTTACATTCCACAATGTTTCTATTAATACTCTCCTACGCATTTCATAAAAGTACGATCTCTCGCAATTTACATTCCACAATGTTTCTATTAATACGATAGTTTCCCAAACACCAAGAATGATGTCCTTAATCATTTACATTCCACAATGTTTCTATTAATACAGGCTCAATGTTATCAACACTCGCACTTGTAAACAATTTACATTCCACAATGTTTCTATTAATACCAATGTGTCCTCTGGCATCTATATTGATGTACCTCGAATTTACATTCCACAATGTTTCTATTAATACAAGAAAAGGCTATTGCATGTGAGAAAAGCCATAAGACATATTTACATTCCACAATGTTTCTATTAATACAGTAACTGGAACAGCTTTCAATGTATCGGGATTAAATTTACATTCCACAATGTTTCTATTAATACCCCAGTTTTAGATATATTTGTTATTCGCCTTCAGTATTTACATTCCACAATGTTTCTATTAATACAAGAACCATGAAGGCGGTATTAATAGAGGGCTACAATTTACATTCCACAATGTTTCTATTAATACGTCTTCCGAATCATCCAGGTAATATTCACCATTGATATTTACATTCCACAATGTTTCTATTAATACCCCATCCTTCACAATCCCTTATACTACAAGCCTAATTCTACCATTTTCTGTCAACCTTGTCATCTTCTTTATTTGTCGAATACAATTTTTAATAATATTATGAAAATTTTTCTATTTTTACAATAAAACATCACCTTTGTCGACCTCCCATATTTTTTGCTCTATTATAGGTCGACAAGCATATTGTGAAATAGACCACATCCGTTTCATATCTTCAAAGTCATTTCTCAAACAGCTTATGTTCGCATGTAAAATAGTAATGGATTCTCTTTTCTTATACAAATATACCATTTTGTTCGAATATTTCCGAAGTCAGCAAACCAGCTCCCTTACCCGTTTCAGGATCAAAATCATATTTGTATTCTGTACGATAAATATCTGTAACCGATTTATAATTTTTAAATCCAATAGATGTCCGGTCTATTTCTTCCGGATATTTGTTATAAATACCTATGCTTAAAGTCAACTCTTCCAGTTTAGATCTTATAAGATTTTTAATCTCTTTTTTTATATGTGGCTCTCTTAAAAATTCCACCCCATGATCAAACAACTCTTTTTTTTCCTTATAAATCTCTTCCGGCACAACCGTCACGCTCTTAATGTCTCTTACTTTAGCCTCTTTCAGCTTATAATCCGTTGGATGAATCCGATCAAGTTTATCCAGATATTCTTCAATTTCTTTATAATATCCGGTTTCTTTTATTTCTTTCGGATCATACACCTGGTTCATATAAAATGTTTTTCTGTCTTCTCCAAATGGTATCCCTTCATATTCAGCCAACAATTTCAAAGAACGATCATACATCGTCGGATCATAAATACTTTTTTTCCCAACTCCATTCCTGTTATCATATATAATAACATTTGCTTCTTCCGGAAAATATCTTCCCTTTCTATTGCAGCGTCCCATCCTCTGTAAAAGACTATCCGCTGTACACATTTCCGTAAAAAGCACATCAAAATCTATATCCAGACTTGCTTCTACAATCTGTGTTGTTATCCATATCCCGGTTTCTTCCGATCCAGAAAATTTCATGATCTGATCTTCCAGATAAGCCCTGTCTCTTCTGATATAACGAGAATGTAACAGATTCACTCTATCTGTTTTTTCCTGCATTTCTCTGTAAATTTTCTGAGCTTTGGAAACCGTATTACAGATGACCAGTACCTTTTTATTCTGCCCCTGTTCCAGTATCTCATTAACATTTATTTCAGATTTTTGTATCTGAATCTTATGCCTTACCACCTGATTAATCGAGTATTCACTTCCCGAAAAATCTTTAAACTGATAATCTTTTCCTTCTATCAATCCACTCTTTTCCATAAAGTCCTTCAACACCGGCGGAAAGGTCGCTGTAATGATTGCAAAACGTCCTCCCATATCCCGAATCGTCTTCAGACCATGAATAATCGTTGCAATAATCATCGGTTCATACGATTGAATCTCATCCAAAATTAATTTGGAATATTTCAAAGTTGCTGCAAAAATCTCTGTTCCCAATGCTTTATAAACAAATTTAAAAAGCTGATCCACCGTACAGACTGTCAAAGGATATGCCAACATTTTTGCGCGATCATACTTCGTACTGATTTCCGAATCATCTTCCGTAAATTCTTTCAAATACATAGACATACTATCAGAATGTAATATTGCCGCATTTTCATAAGAATAATTATTTTTGATACGAGAATAAATCGCATTGGAGGATACCTTCAACGGAAGTGTATAGAATCCCTTTTCTCCATTAAGCCACAATAACGCAGCTTCTGTTTTTCCTGACCCTGTAGGTGCCACCACAACCAGATTTTCATCTGCATGCTCCATCATAAACTTTTGTGCAGGTCTTAATTCTTTTTCCCTCAAATGCATTTCTATACTTTTCTTCAGTTTCTTTTCCTGCAGATCAGGTACAATTTCCGATACCTCATATCCTGCACTTACTGTATAATCAAATTTATTAAGCAGACCTTTGATCAAAAGATATTTCTCCCATATATCCGATGCAATCACAGCCTTAGGCGTATAGGAATTATTGCGATATAACAATTTATTCTGATTGCTGCAATACAGCTTTTTTATATCTTTTCCCAAATATTCACTGATCTGTTCCAGATAATATTTTTTTGCATATTCCTGAATTGCAGGGCCTTCATAAATATCTTCTCTGTCATGATGATGATAAATTGCTGTAACAAATGGTCCATAGTCTTCTTCACAAAACAAATCTGATAATTTTTTAAATTCTTTTTTTGATATCGTAACTGCACTTAAAAATCCATGAGGGATCTGCACATTTTGCCCAACGCTCATGCCTGATTTTTTCACTGATGCAGGACTTACCAATCCCTGAAAAATCATATTGGCTTTTCCCCAATCATGTATTCTGCAAGCTTCTACGACCAGCTCTTTCTCTTTTTCTGTAAAATATTTTCCGTATTCTAAAAAAAACATCTCTGCACATTTTACAATGTCATTCTGATGTTCCTTTAATGTTTTCTGCTTCTCTTTTTTATTCTCCGGTAGATGTACTATATTGTTTCTGATAATTTTTTGTTCTGTTTCCGTAAGTTCATCTTCAAGGCATACCATAATATTTTTCAAAGTCTTCTCAGTTTTATCTATCTCTGCCTGTGGCAGAATCTTTTTTTCGGACTTCGCATAATATTCCATAATGTCTCCTTCCGGAGGCAGAACCACAGTCCCGCCTCCCAGCTATGCACAATTCCCTTTATCACTTAGTCACTACAAAACATATTTTTTTATCAGCAAAATATCAGAGCTGCATCTTCCTCAAAATCATCTACATACGCACCTTCATCTATGGAAGTACCCGCGGAGCAATAGTACGCCTTTACCCTTCCATTTTCTTTTTTCCAGCGCCGTAATCCCTGTTTTGTGATTTCATATTCTCTTGTAAGGTTATACACCGTTCCATGAGTATGCCCCAATTCTATTCCATATTTTACCGGTATATACATATCCCTCTTTGTAATAACTTCCTCTTCTTCATGAATGTTTACAATATCTACCCGTTCTATATCCAGCAGATCCTCATAACGTCCCAACGATAAATACTGAGGTGGATTTTTCAAAGACTCATATACTTTCTCAAAATCTTTCTCTTCAGGAATCACATGTATTACCATATCATTATCACATACAAGCTCTACATTGGCAATTCCTCTGAAAATCCCATATTTTTCTCCATCTTCAACGCAAAGTTGATGTCGTCCTTCTTCATATTTCGTACCTGCTGAAAATGAATATCGTGTATAAAGCTCAGACACGGTTCCTCTGTTTGTTCCCTGGATACAAAGTTTCATAGGGTGAAATTCTCTGTATCCACACGCCGCATGAATCATTCCCAGAACTGTAGAATATGGCGGAAGAGGAAATGTTTCTTTTATAATAAAACTGCTCGGTTTTCTATAATTTACTAAATTCTGAAAACACTTAATTCTGATTGCCTTCTCCATAATACTGATCCACTTCCTCTTTCAGATGTTTAAATACAGCACCTACAGACTCTGCTTTTAATACCTCCTTTAATTTATCTTCATTGTCAAAAGTACCGGTAGTGATACCTGCATATGTGTAATCTCGGATATTATCATCCTCGAGTAATTCCTGTAATGTATTCACATTGACTTTATTATTCTCTACTTTGATTCTGTTTTCAAAAAACGGATTTTTTCTGCTGTATCTTCCACCAATGATAAACAGAGGACTGAGATTTTCTCTTCTTCCTTTTATATCTCTGTATAAATACTGTACAGAATCCAGCAGAACCTTTACTCTTTCTGCTTTCTCTTCTTCCGCGATATTAATCTCACCATCTACTCCAACTCTGTCCAGATCGATGGACATCGTATAGGAATAGTAAGAACGCTGAATTTCACTCTGTGCAATTCCATTCTGAAGGTTTCCTCTTACAGCAAGACCCATATTGGTAAGAAATTCAAGATTCCCCTGAAATGGCTCCAGAGCAACTGCATTACTAAGTCTGGCTACTGCACTTCTGGTAGAAGCTCCTCCATTCTGATCGTCACCTTTCGCTGTTGTTTTCATATATCCAAACAGATCGATTTCCGGATACTCCTCAATAGTTGCGGAAGGCGCAAACTGTACAACACCGCTTTTTCCATCCACAGGTGTAGTATCCCAGTTTGCCTGCTGTACAATATTATAACGCAATGCCTGTCTGGAAATATAAGAATATTCCTGACAATTTCCTCTACTCATTTTTTTCAAAGATGAGATATTTCCAATTCCTTCTCCATAATTTGCACTCTCTGCCAGGAAAATCACTGTAAATGTTAAACCTTCTCTTTTCATGATTTTGCTTCCTCCTTTTCTTTTTCATAGGATCCTTCTAATCCTATTACAAATGCATATCCATATCTTGTAAATTTTTCTTTATCATTTAACATCTGTACAAAACCGCTTGGAATCAGAAGTTCATGTCCATCTTCCGTTCTCTGACCACCATACGCACTGTATAAACGCAGTACAATATCCATAAACTTGTCTACATTTTTGACAGCTAATGCATTTAACAACTGGTATTCGATTCCTCTTAATCCATCACCGGAAGTTAAACCTTTTGCTTTCATAATTGCTTTTCTTAGATCTGCTCCACTTTTTTTAATACTTCCGCAATACATAGCAATCCCCTTTCCTTTCTGATGTCTTTCTCCACGTTCCGGATACTTCTCCACAAGGTCTGTCCACAGCTGCACTTCATATACCCAGAATATATAAAAGTTCATTGATTCTTCTTTTACATTTTCTTTAAGTAAATAGTTCAGCAACCGATATTGTTCTCGATGCTGTAAAAGATTCATAACCGTTGTTTCGTGAACATTTACAAACTCATTATTAATTTTTGTAAGCGGTGCTTTAGCCAATGCAGTCAATGCGTCTGATACTCTTGGCTCACTGATGATTTTCAGCATCTTTCTGTGAATGATACTTAATTTATATCTGTCGTCCGCGCCTATTCCCCGCAGAATCACCTGCACATTTGTTAATTCCTGCTGTTTCTCTCTCAACAAGATATTGATCGTCTCTGCAAACCACTGAGCATACTTTTTGTTTTCTGTTTTTTCTCCTTCTTGATCAACTTTTCCAACTTTGGAGTTCGCATCCAGCAATGCCCTGACATTGTTATTTATATTTACAAAAACAAATTTGTTTGCATAAAGACGAAATCCCAAAGGACTTAATGCATATATAAACGCACATCCCGGACAAAGAAATGCATCTACTTTGCAATCCCAGAACGCCGAACGCTTTCTTGTAAAATCATCGCCGACTTCATTCATAAATGCTATCGAGATCTTTTCTTTCGGTCCAATCGGATCACCACAATCAATGCAAAGATCTTTTGCTTTCTTATGATCAGCCTTTAAATACTGTCGAAATGGTTCCGAAAAATCCTTTTCAAACACCTCTCGCATATTTTTCTTCGCATTTGTTCGTAAAAGAAAACTTTTTCCACTCCAGAAACGATTGATATACGTATATATGATGCTTTTCATAGCAAACGTTTCCTTACACTCCGGCTGTTTTAAAAATTCCTGAAGCTCTTCTAAGCGTTTGTTCAATTCTTCCGCCGAAAGTTTATCGCTGAGTTTATTCTTTTTCAGTTGCTGATATACTTCCGGATTCCGAACACTTTTTTGAATATTTGCAAATCCCGCCTGATAGCTGTTCGATAACAGCTTATCATTTATAAATTTCAGATCGTCTTTTTCAGTTTTACCAGGATTCCAGCTTTCATTTTTTATCTTATCCATGCATATCTGGATTTTATCTAAAATTTTCTGATATGTGCTAAATGGTCCAAAATACTCAATAAAAGCCTTGAAATACATATCTGTCCAGTCCGCATTTTGGGCAAAATCCATATTGATCCACAAGGTCTGATCTTCTTCCCCATGGCCAAAATCAACGCCTTCTTCTGCATCTGCACATTTAAGCATATAATGAAATCCTACGATCCCGGCATTTTTAAGGAAATCACCAAGAGTGATCACATATTTTTCCATGATAGCATACCTCCTAATATATGACTTCCCATTGTCCATGCCCGATTGATCTACGACTTCCAAGTCCTGCCATTCGCAGAAGATTCAGTAATTCCAATGTCCCTGTAATTTTGAATATTCCTATACTTCCATCTGCCGGACGCCCCCACACTTTTGTCACTACTTTTTTTGCTTTTACCGGCATTATGGAAAAACTGCTGATATCCATTTCCAGATTTAACTTCTCTAAGAATATCCTCAGATTCTCTGTGACCATTTTCTCAAACTCCGCATCTTCACAGGTATAATACTTATCACTGTTATCTTCAGAATTGTGGTTTCGAACAATTAACGCACTCTTCATCTTTATAATAAGTTCTGTATCTTTTATTTCTGGAATTCTCTGTGCTTTTAGCGACATTAGTTTCATAGAATTCTGGTTCATAGGGTAAGGTTTATATTTCATAACTGCAAATGCATTATAAAATTCAATCAATTCCCCCATATCTGCATCTGAAAAAGTCATGCTGAATCTATTTTGAGAAAGTAGTATTTTCTCAGGTGTAAATCTGGCTCCAGGCA
>OGQM01002421.1_pt1 | contig 11171 bp, 7 predicted proteins | sample 1553191 | NCBI WGS metagenome assembly OGQM01 (sample SAMEA2579954, study PRJEB22360) | human gut metagenome | biome: human gut; feature: human-associated habitat; material: faeces | place: Denmark | collected 2008/2010 | reverse complement strand
ACGGAGCACAAAAAAGGCAAGCCCATGCCGCCGAAACCCCCCCGGCCACGCTTGCCGCCCATAAGTCCCGGCATCTGCTTCATCATCTTCTGAGACTGCTCAAACTGTTTGATGAATCTGTTTACTACCGCAATATCAACGCCTGCTCCTCTGGCGATCCTGTGCTTTCTGCTCGGATTCAAAAGCTTCGGGTTCTTTCTCTCTGCAGGAGTCATGCTGAAAATAATGGCCTCTGTCCTGGCAAGCTGCTTTTCATCGATCATGGATTCCAGATCCATGCCCTTACCACCTGTGCCGGGAAGCATCTTCAGGATACTGGCAAGACCACCCATATTCCGCATCTGCTTCATGCTCTCCAGATAATCATCGAAATCAAACTTTCCCTTTTTCATACGGGAAGCCATTTCTTTCTCTTTATTCTCATCAATGGAGATATTTTCCTGTGCTTTCTCGATCAGGGAAAGTACATCTCCCATGCCGAGAATCCTTGAAGCCATACGATCCGGATAAAACTGCTCCAGATCAGAAAGCTTCTCTCCCATACCAACGTACAGGATCGGCTTACCAGTCACTGCTTTGACGGACAGTGCCGCACCACCTCTGGTATCACCATCCATCTTGGAAAGGATGACACCGTCGATTCCTATCTGATCGTTAAAGGCCTTGGCTACCGTAACGGCATCCTGACCTGTCATGGCATCTACAACAAGCAGCGTCTGATGGACTTCAACTGCCTTCTTGATCTCCTGAAGTTCTTCCATCATCTCTTCATCTACATGAAGACGTCCGGCCGTATCAAGGATCACTACGTTATTTCCATTCTTCTTCGCATGTTCAATAGCAGCCTTTGCGATATTGGCAGGCTTCTGATTTTCTCCCATGGAGAAGACCGGAAGCATGTTCTACAGCGGCTTTTGCAATGTCCACCGGGCTGATCTTATCGCCCATGGAAAATACAGGAACATCTACCTTTTCACCATTGATCTGCAGCTGTTTGATTGCCGCCGGCCTGTACACATCACAGGCTGCAAGGAGTGGGGTTTTTCCCTTCAGCTTCAGCTTACCGGCAATCTTGGCCGTAGTAGTTGTTTTACCTGCACCCTGCAGACCGCACATCATGATCACGGTAATGGCCTTTCCTGGCTGGAATGCGATCTCTGTGGTTTCCGATCCCATCAGTGCTACCATTTCTTCATTTACGATCTTGATCACCATCTGCCCGGGATTCAGACCGTTCATCACATCTGCGCCGATGGCTCTTTCTTCTACCGCCTTGATAAACTGCTTTACTACCTTGAAATTAACATCCGCTTCTAACAGAGCAAGCTTGACTTCCTTCAATGCCGCCTTGACGTCATCCTCTGTAAGCCTTCCCTTACTGCGAAGGTTCTTAAATACATTCTGGAGTTTATCTGTTAAACTTTCAAATGCCATTCCTAAAGCTCCTTTAAGATTTCACAGCACAGGCTGTTTACTCTGCCAAGAATTTCTTCCTTTGTCAGTTCGGTATTTTCTGACAGATGCTTCATCTCATCTACCCCGCTTCTGATCTTCAGGAAACGCTCAACAAGATGCAGCTTATTTTCATACTCTGTAAGCATGTGATTGCACCGTCTCACCATATCATGGACTCCCTGCCTGGAAATTCCATTTTCCTGTGCGATCTCACTTAAGGAAAGATCATTGTACACCACATCCTCATATATTTTTTTCTGATGCTCTGTCAGAAGCTCTCCATAAAAATCATACAAAAGCCCCTGTTCAACAATTCTTTCCATGCAATCACCTTTGCTAGAATACAACAAAAAAATCACACTGTCAAGCATTTTTACTTGACAATATGATTTTATTTTTCATCTCACTTCTCAGAATGCCGATGGCTGCTTCCCAAGTATTTTTTTGCAGGCTCTGTGAAAAGTGGAATAATCATGAAATCCACTTTCAAGACATGCCGTCGTAGCCGGAACACCTGCCTGTATCATTTCCTTTGCGAGCAGGATCCTTTTCTCCAGAATATACTGGTGCATGGAATATCCGGTTTCTTCTTTGAATTTACGCATCATGTGATATTTACTGATATAAAACTGTTCTGCAAGTTTATCAATGGACAGCGGTGCCTTCAGATGCCCGTTGATATAATGAAGGATCTCCACAGTCTTATGATCATAGGTTGCCATCTTATGAAAAACATCCGGATTATCCATGCAGCATCTGGCGAGTTCTATCAATAATTTCATAAGAAGCAGTCTTTCATAAGTATTGTATGCATACTCCTTATTTTCTTCTGCAGCTTCAATCAACCTGCTGTTTTCAAATATCCTGCTGCTGTCACCGGGCGATAACCGTATCACACAGCTTCCTTCTCTGTCTGCCAGCGCAAAACACTGTTTCAGATCACAGTCTTCTGACGAATACTCCTTTAAAAACTGCTCTGAAATATAAAAATTATAACGTTCATAGGGTACATCCGTTCCTATAAAAGGCTTATGGATCTGTCCCTTCCCAACAAGCAGGATATCATAGGGCTTCAGCTGATACGCTTTTCCTTCTATATGATACTCCACATTCCCCTCCTGGAACCAGATCAGTTTGTAAAAATCATGATAGTGATATGGATAATCGATCGGTTTCTTATCCTTTAAATGAAACAGCCTGAAATCCTCCAGCAGATATCCTGTTTTTATGGTCTCTGCTTCCTGTAAAAGTTCTTTCATCCTTTTACTCCTGCTCATCTCCAAAATCTGTCATACAGACATTCAGATCCACATCTCCCTTGATCCCGCTGATGCTGCCCTTTGAACTGTATTGCCAGACATCAAATTCGTAAGGGAAATATACCGGTGTATTGTAGTATGCAAACCATTTATGATATTCCTCAAGCTGGGACATATCCAGCATGATCAGGAATGTTTTCAGGTTTCCATAGATCATTGGTGTATAACCAGCCTTTTTGATCGTTTCACAGAAAGCAATACAATTCTTTGTATACTGTTCCTTCGTAAGATCCTCCGTTCTTGCATTCTTGCTTGTCACTTCCTCCAGATCATATACTACCGGATAAGTAACATCATATGGCTCCAGCAGATCCAGTACAAACTCTGCTTCCTCTACTGCTTCTTCCTCTGTGATCGCCTGGGTAAAGAAGTATGCTCCTACCTGAATATCATTGTCAAGCGCCCCTTCCATATTCTCCTTAAATCGTTCGTCGGCCATCATGCGCCCTTCTGTACTGCCCCTGACACCAGCCCTTATAAAAGCGTAGCTGACACCATCATCTGCCACCTTTTTCCAGTCAATGGATTCCTGGAATCTGGAAACATCAATCCCTTTCTTTGAAAGTACCACATCAGTATCATCCACATATTCGATCTGCCCGTTTTCAAGCTGTTTGAAATTATCATAAACATAGCTGTGTTTCTTCAGCTTCTCGTCAATCGGGAAAAAGTGATAGCTGCCATCTGCATAAACAACTACATCCTCAGGAAAAAAATCTCTGAGGACAGCGGCTGTATTGGAGCCGCCATCCATTCTGCTTTTCAGCTCAGACAGGATCTCATTTTCTCCCGCTTCCTGTGCATCTGCTCTTGCTTCTTCCAGGTAGGAATCAAGATCTGCCTGGGTATAAATATAATGCTCAGATTCCTCTTCAAAGCTCTTAAGCTGTGCCATTGCTTCTTCACTCTGGCTCTTCAGGTCATAATTCTTCAGTACAAGCACGATACATGCGGTCAGTGCGGAAAGTGTGATCAGACACATGACGATATTGGTGATCATACTCCTTCTCTGCTGTTTTCTTCTTCTACGTACTCTATTGTTGTTATCCATACCGGTATTCCTGTTATCCTTTATCTTTTTGCTCTATTCTATCACATTAATCAGAAACGAAAAACCCCCTGTATTTTTCGCAGCTATCTTCCTTTGTCAGCAAAAAAGCTTTTATAGCCTTCTCCGTAAATTTCAGATGCGTTGGTAATGATCATAAACGCTCCCTGGTCATCATTTTCCACCACTTCTTCTACCCGTGGTGCAAGCTGCTTCTTTACCACACACATGATCACTTTTTTCTCCGTATTGTGATAGGCACCACTTCCATTCAGAAAGGTTACGCCGATATCCACATCTTCCAGCAGCTTTTCAGCGATTCCTTCTGCTTTATCGCTGATGATATAGATCAGTCTCGCTTCATCACCTCCGTACAGTACGAAGTCCAAAGCGACTGACGTAGCTACCGAGGATAAGATTCCATAAAGCACTGCATTAAAATTACCAAATACGATCCCAGACATTCCAATGATCGCAGCATCGAGCATCAGCATCAATGTCCCAGTTTTCATATGCGGGATCCTGATCTTCAGACATTTGATCACAATGTCTGCCCCTCCTGTTGTTCCTCCATTTCTCATTACGAGGCCTATTCCCACGCCGATCAGCGCTCCGCCGAATACCGCACCGAGAAGGGGATCATAGGTAACTGGTGTCATCAGATGGAACAGATCTGTAAAAAGGGAAACCGCAAGAATGGAATACAGGGTAGAAACCGTAAACTTCCATCCAAACTTCCGGATTCCAAGCAGAATGACCGGAATATTTAAGATCAGATACAGCATACCGGTACTCACCGGGATCAGCCGGTTGATCATGATGGCAAGTCCTGTAAAGCCACCCGGTGCCAGATCATTAGGATCTACAAACAACGCAACGCCTATGCCAAAAATACCACAGGCAATTGTAAGCATAGTGTACTTTTTTATATATCTGATTCCCTTTTTCTTCACCTAAGACCTCCTGTTCCGTGCGGTGCATCCTCTTTCTGCTTCCCCTCACATCTTCCACTCACAAAAAAGCCATATACTACCTATAGTATACGGCTTTTCCTGGAAATTTAAAGACAGTTACTAAATATTTGTACGAACCAGTCTCGGTTTGTAGTTTTCATCTTCCAATGCCTTAATAATCTGGGCTTTATGCTCCGATCCGAAGGCTTCCAGCGTGATCCGAAGCTCTACCGCAGCACTTCTGTTAATGGATATAAACTGGTTATGCTCCAGCTTGATCACATTACCGTTCTGCTTTGCGATCACATCTGCCACTCTGGACAGTTCACCTGGCTTATCTGGCAGAAGCACAGATACGGTAAAGATTCTGTCACGCAGGATCAGTCCCTGCTGTACAACAGAAGACATCGTGATCACATCCATATTGCCGCCGCTTAAGATAGAAACGATTTTTCTGCCCTTTACATCCAGATGCTTCAATGCTGCTACTGTAAGAAGTCCCGAATTTTCTACCACCATCTTGTGATTTTCAACCATATCAAGGAAAGCAACTACCAGCTCTTCGTCCTCAACAGTAATGATATTATCCAGATTTTTTACAAGATATGGGAAAATCTTACTTCCAGGTGTCTTAACTGCTGTACCATCTGCGATCGTGCTTACTTTCGGCAGTGTCACTACCTTTCCTGCCTTTAAAGATTCCTGCAGACAGTTTGCTCCTGCGGGTTCCACACCGATCACCTGGATCTTCGGATTCAGGAGCTTTGCCAGTGTAGAAACACCGGTAGCCAGCCCTCCACCTCCAATGGGCACCAAAATATAATCCACAAGAGGCAGTTCCTTGAAGATCTCCATGGCAATTGTTCCCTGACCGGTCGCAACTACAGGATCATCAAATGGATGGATAAAGGTATAACCATGCTCCTTTGCAAGCTCATAGGCATGCTCACAGGCTTCATCATAAACATCTCCGTAAAGAACAACCTCAGCACCATAGCTCTTGGTTCTGTTGACTTTGATAAGAGGCGTTGTCGTAGGCATAACGATAACCGCCTTTACTCCATAGCACTTTGCCGCATAGGCAACACCCTGTGCATGGTTTCCTGCAGAGGCTGTGATCAGTCCCTTTTCCCGTTCCTCTTTGGTCAGGGTACTCAGCTTATAGTAAGCACCCCTGAGCTTATAGGCACCTGTAAACTGCATGTTTTCCGGTTTCAGATATACCTTATTCCCAGTCTGTGCACTGTAAAAATCACTGTAAACCAGCTTGGTCTCCTGGGTAACCTGCTTAACGACCTCTGAAGCCTCTTCGAATTTTTCAAGAGTCAGCATCTTATTCTCCATCTTCGTTTCCTCCTGTCATCTCTTCTGCCAGATCCTCTTCCTTCACATCAAACAGTGCATTTACAAACTGCTCCGGATCAAATTTCTGAAGATCTTCTATATGTTCTCCAACGCCAATATATTTCACCGGTATGTTAAGCTCTGACTGAATGGCTACAGCAATACCTCCCTTGGCCGTTCCATCCATCTTTGTCAGGATGATACCTGTCAGGTCTGCTACCTGCCCAAACTCCCTCGCCTGATTTAAAGCATTCTGTCCGGTTGTTCCATCAAGGACTACCAGATTCTCCCTGTGGGCATCCGGAAACTCTCTTTCTATGATCCGGTTGATCTTCTTCAGCTCTTCCATCAGGTTCTTCTTATTATGAAGTCTTCCAGCTGTATCACAGAGAAGCACGTCTACTCCTCTGGCCTTTGCTGCATTCACTGCATCATATACTACACTTGCAGGATCTGCTCCCTCTTTGCCGCCAATCATTGGAACACCGGCCCGGTTAGCCCATGTCAGAAGCTGCTCTCCGGCAGCTGCACGGTAAGTATCCGCTGCAGCGATCAGGACGTTTTTGCCCTGATCCTTCAGGATCCCTGCCAGCTTACCGACAGAAGTCGTCTTACCAACACCATTTACACCGATCACAAGTACTACTGACTGTTCATTTTCAAAATCATACGCTGTTTCCCCGACCTGCATCTGCTCCCTGATACTTTCGATCAGAAGCTCCTTACAGGCAGCCGGTTCCTTTATATGCTTTTCCTTTACCTGTTCCCGCAGCCGCTCCAGGATCTTTTCGGTAGCATTCACACCGATATCTCCCATGATCAGGATCTCTTCCAATTCCTCATAAAAGTCTTCATCAATAGTAGAGAATCCACCAAATACAGCATCTATACTACTGACAATATTATTTCTCGTCTTGGTCAGACCTTCTTTTAATCTGCTGAAAAAACCTGCCATTAGTCATCTAACTCCTTGTCAATCAGATTTACACTTACCAGAGTAGAAACACCCTTCTCCTGCATGGTAATACCATACAGCCTGTCTACCTGCTCCATAGTTCCACGTCTGTGCGTAATAACAATAAACTGGGTATGCCTGGTAAGCTTATGTAAATATTTTGCAAATCTGGATACATTACTTTCATCCAGTGCTGCCTCAATTTCATCCAGAAGACAGAACGGAGAAGGCTTCAGGTTCTGGATGGCAAATAACAGAGCGATTGCTGTCAGCGCCTTCTCTCCACCGGAAAGCTGCATCATATTCTGCAGCTTTTTTCCCGGAGGCTGTGCAATGATCCGGATACCTGCTTCCAGGATGTCTTCATCCTCCATCAGCTCCAGTGTACCCTTACCGCCGCCAAACATTTCCTTGAATACCTTGTCAAACTCCCGGCTGATCTCACCGAACTTTTCATGGAACTGTTTTCTCATAGCTGTATCAAGCTCCGTAATGATACCCTCCAGCGTTTTCTCCGCTTCGATCAGATCATCATGCTGCGTCTTTAAGAAGCTGTAACGCTCCATCAGATTCTTATAATCTTCAATCGCATTGACATTGACATCACCAAGCTTTTTGATCTGATCCTTTAAAGTGGAAATATCCCGTTTCATGGCAGGCAGATCATTCAGCTCCTCATTTCTCATGCCTGCTGCATCAGAAAGCGTGATCTCATACTCATCCCACATATAATTGATCTGGGATTCTGTCATATCCTGCAGCTTTTCTCTCTGGGCATTCAGACGATAAACTTCCTTGTCAAGTCCTGCCATCTTTTCAGAAAGTGCTTCTCTGTCTTTAAAGAAATTCTTCTGTTTTGCGGAAAGCTCTTCTTTCTTTGTAATATCTTCCCGCAGCTGTTTCTCAGTATCGTTCTGTGATGTATGGGAAGCCTGTATGGTTTCTTCAATCTGCCGGATATTATTTTCCTTCTGCTCGATGTCTCTCGTATTGCCAAGAAGCCCTTCCTCGATCTCTGAAAGCTCCGATTTCGAACGTTCCAGTTCAGTATTGATACGGTCTACATTCTGCTGATGGAAGCCCTGTTGCTGGAGCATCTTTTCTACTTCTACTTCCAGTGCATTCACACCTGCAAGGTTTTCTGACTCTTCACTTCTCTTTTCATCCAGAAGCACCTGACATTCTTTGATCTTCCCTTCCGTCTGCTTTTCCAGAGTTTCTGAATCCTGCAGTTCCCTGCTGATCTCTTCCTTACTCAGGCGGATTTCCTGGATCTGGCTTTCAATCTCCCTCTCTTCGTTTTTCAGTTCGAGTGAGCTTTCCGAAGCCTCTTCCTTCCGCTCCTTTGCTTTAATTACATTAAGACGGGCCGTATTCTGCTCGATAAACTTTTTCTGCAGGGAAGCCTTGTCCTCCTCCAGGCTTAACCGGAGCTTATTTCTTTCTGCTTTGGTATCTTCAATCTCCTGAAGCAGGGTATCCACCTCTTTCAGGTATTTTTTGACACTGGCTTCCATCTCCTCCATCTCTCTTCTTCTTCCGAGGAGATTACTGTTGTTTTTAAATGCACCACCACTGATAGCACCACCTGGAACGAGCAGTTCTCCTTCCAGTGTGACCATGCGGATCCCATAATCGAACTTTCGTGCGATCCTGACGGCATTATCCACCTGATCTACAACAACGATCCTTCCCAGCATGGCCTTTGCCACATTACGGTATTTCTCATCGACATGTACCAGTTCATCTGCCATGCCAAGCACACCCTTTTCCTTCAGGGACTCCGGATTCTTGAACTCCTGCGGATGGGTAATACTGGTAAGAGGAAGGAAGGTCGCCCTTCCGGCCTTCGTCTGTTTCAGATAACCAATCATACGCTTGGCGGTTTCTTCATCATCTGTAACAATATTCTGGATATTACCGCCAAGTGCTGTTTCAATGGCTGTCTCGTACTTTTTATCTACTTTAATGATATCCGCAACAACACCGACGATACCCTTTTCCTGCTCCTTGCGTTCCATGACCTTCTTGACACTTCCACCATAGCCCTCATAGCGTTCTGTCAGGTTCGAAAGTGCCTCCAGTCTGGATTTTTCCTGATGATAGCTTACCTGAGTATCCCTGAGCTTTTTGTCCTTGTCAGCCAGTGTTTCCCGAAGAAGTGTCAGCTTCTCTTCCTTGGACTCCACAGCATCATTTAAAGTACGGATCTCTTCATTGATCTTCTCAAACTCATCATTTAATGCTTTCAGAGTCTCTTCCTGCTGTGCTTCGTCTGACTTCATACGAAGGATCCTTGATGTCAGCTCTGCTTTCCGGATATTTACCTGCTCTGTCATAGTATCATACCGGCCAAGCTTGGATTTGATTGTTGCTCTGGCATTCAGAGCTTCGATGATCGCATTCTTACCGCCTTCGATCTGATTATTCAGTTCTTCAATACAGCTCTGAACTGCTGTCAGGGCAGCTTTCGCCTCATCCCGTTTTTTTTCGATCTCAGCAACCTGTTCATCGATCTGTCCCTTGTCAGAAAGTATGCCTTCCTTATCCTGGTTCTTTGCTGCAATCTCATTTAAAACAGCTTCCCTGCGCTGTTTCAAATGCTCTTCATTATTTCTGGCAGAATGGATCTGCTCCTTCAGGACATTGATCTCACCTTCCAGCTTTCCTCGAAGCATACTGGTATCCGTAAGTGCTGATCTGTTCTTCTCAATGGTCTCATCAAGAAGTGTGATCTGTCCTTCTATTTTTTCATATTCTTCTTTGATATTTTCATACTGCTTAGAAGTATTCTCCAGATCTTCACTGGCAATATCATATTTTTCCTGTGCACCTTTTAACTGCTCCTGCAGTCTCTGATTCTCAAGAAGGAACATGTTTACGTCCAGTGTTTTCAGTTCTTCCTTCTTTTTCAGATAGATCTTTGCTGTTTCCGACTGTTTTTCCAGCGGTCCGATCTGCTTCTCCAGTTCGGATAATATATCATTCACACGCACCAGATTCTGCTGTTCATCCTCCAGTTTCTTCTGGGCTGCCAGTTTTCTTCTTTTAAATTTGACGATACCGGCTGCCTCATCAAACAGCTCACGTCTCTCTTCCGGTTTGCCGCTCAGGATCTTATCAATCTGTCCCTGCCCGATAATGGAATATCCTTCCTTACCGATACCGGTATCATAAAAGAGTTCATTCACATCCTTCAGACGGCAGGGTGTACCGTTCAGAAGGTACTCGCTTTCACCAGACCTGTAAATTCTTCTTGCCACAGTTACTTCATTATAATCAATAGCAAGCTGATGATCAGAATTGTCCAGTGTGATTGCCACATATGCATACCCAAGTGGCTTTCTCAGTTCTGTACCGGAAAAAATGACATCCTGCATGGATGCTCCTCGCAGCTGTTTGATCCTCTGTTCACCAAGTACCCAGCGCACGGCATCTGCAACATTACTCTTACCACTTCCGTTCGGTCCTACAATACCAGTAATTCCATTGTGAAACTGAAATACGATTTTGTTGGCAAAGGACTTGAATCCATGAATTTCAATACTTTTCAGATACATAAAACTACTGTTTCCCCCACTTGAGCAAAACGGCATAGGCTGCCTGCTGTTCTGCTGATTTTTTAGTTCTTCCAGTTCCGCTGCCCACTGTTTCATCGCCGATAACAGCTTCTACGGTAAACAGCTTGTCATGATCCGGACCGCTTTCCTCCACCAGTACATAATGGAGTTCCCTTCCATCCTTCTGCACTCTCTCCTGCAATATTGTCTTGCTATCATAAAAGAGCTTCTTGTTTTCCAGATCAGAAAGAATATACTTCAGGATAAATTTTTCTGCTTCTTCAAAACCACCATCCAGATAAACAGCCCCAATCACTGCTTCCATGACATCTGAAGTGATGGAATCCCTTTCTCTTCCTCCGGTAGCCTCTTCCCCCTTACCAAGAAGAATATACTTTCCAAGCTCAATATCTCTGGCACAGAAAGCCAGTGCAGGTTCGCAGACCATAGAGGATCTCAGTTTCGTCAGCTGTCCTTCTGCCATTTCCGGATGCTGCTGATAAAAGAACTTGCTGGAAGCCAGTTCCAGCACAGCAT
>OGQM01002415.1_pt1 | contig 11197 bp, 9 predicted proteins | sample 1553191 | NCBI WGS metagenome assembly OGQM01 (sample SAMEA2579954, study PRJEB22360) | human gut metagenome | biome: human gut; feature: human-associated habitat; material: faeces | place: Denmark | collected 2008/2010 | reverse complement strand
AGGCGCTGACCGGCCGCCCACAAAAAAAGGCTTCCGTCAGGAAGCCTTGGTCGCTGGACGCGGCGCCTCCTTATCGCTGTTAGCAGAACCACCTTGCCCGCAGGCAGGTTGGTGTGAGGTCATCAAGCTAACTCTCTCGCCCACTCTCGATAATGCGCTCCTATTCAATTCACGCGAAAAACATTTACGCTATATTATACACCATCCGCCGGAAAAGGCAAGAAAAATTTTTCAGGATGCGGACAATTTGAAAAGAGAGGCAATTGTTTACAGTTTATTGTAGACTTCCCGCCGGAAAGCGGGTAGAATAAGGTAGACAATCTATCCCATTTCACAAGGAGGTCATTTCTTTGCGCGCCATGCAACAGTGGCTGGACCGTTTCTGCTACAAGCACCCCCGTCTGAGCATCCCGGGTCTCATGCGGTATATCGTCATCGGCAATGTGCTGGTTTTTCTGCTGGACCTGTTCAGCACCGGCGGCTATCCCATTGCCACCAGCCTGCTCAGTTTCAGTTCTGATGCGATCTTACAGGGGCAAATCTGGCGGATCATTACCTTTGTCTTTGTCCCCGCCACCAGCCGAAACATTTTCCTGTTTGCCATCACCCTCTACTTCTACTACTTCATCGGCAACGCCCTGGAGCGGGAGTGGGGTTCCAACAAGTTCACCATTTTCTAATATTATCTCGAAAATAGCTTCATGTCCATCCTTCATTACATGAACGTGTATCGGTTCATGCTCATTCGAATAGAACAGAAAGATAAATCCGAAGTATTCAAATATCTTTGGCATCTGCCAAGATTACAGTTTAATCGTCTTAATATGCATGCAAAAGTACATTTTTTATTTTGAAATGAGGGTAGAAAAAGGAAAAAAGTGATTTTTAAAAAGAAAAAAATGGTTTTATTTATCGGGGACAGCTGACGAGTGAAACAAGAACAGCAGACTGGAGAAACTAGAACAGCAGACTAGCGGTAGGAAGAACAGTGGGCTGTCTGAGCCAAACTGCGAACGAAAACCGGTTTGCCAGATTTTTAAATAACCGAAATATCACACCGGTTACGGCTGATATCAGAAAAGAAGAAGAAAAATTGATTTTACTCTTCACCCAATCGCTGGGAATGCCTTTATATAAAGGGGATTCGATAGGTGAAGAGTAGGTGAAGAGAGGTGAAGAGTTACAAAAAACTCTTCACCCTCCGCAACACCTTTATATAAAGGGGATTCGAGCTATCGGGTGAAGAGTGAAGAGTTTTGGGCTATTCCATTGCCTCATATCCTTTGTTCTGAACCAACTTGCCATTGAAGGCAAGGCTTCGCTGAGGTATCGGGAAGACGATGGAAGAGGACGAGAGAGCGGACTGAACAAAACGGCGAAGATGCGAGGACTTGAGGAACTTGCCGAAACGGATAAGGTCCTGACGGTGACAAGTCTCGCCCGCCAGCACAACCTGACGGTCTTCCAGAATATTGGCAAGCGAAGACTTGCGCGCAGGCAAACCGGCATGCGCACGAACCATATTATACTCTGCCCTGCCATCCCCATCGTTGCGCTCCATCGCCTCAGCCTTCATCAGCAAAACATCAGCATAACGGAAACGAAAAAGAGGTTTGGCTGGTCGGGAATGCAGAACAGAATCAGCCTCATCCACCACCAGCGCATCCTTCGGCATCAGATAACGCGCAGAACTGTTGAAGATTTCATCCTCCTCTAAACTGCAGCCTTCATCAGCCAATCTGTTGCAATAGAAGATACAGGTTTCCCAAGCATTCAATATTCTGCTGCGGTTCTCACTCGCCTTGCCGCCCGTAATGAGCGAGGCGCCATCGGCAGTACGCACCATAAATTCCAGGTTCCTACCCTTCGGACGCTTCCTGTAACCCTGCGCCCAATCGTTATACATATAGATTTCAGCATTCAGCGCCAGCTTAGCCAGCAGGAAGTTGACCACAGGCTGCGTGATGCGCCCATAATGAGAGCCTTCCTCCAAACTGGACGTCTGAGGAAGATAAGGCAACACCTGCTGCAATTCGCTGAAGATGAAATGGAAGATTTCGCTCCGTTCGCTCTGAGCCGACAGCTTTTCATCGGTAACAGAAGAGCCCGATGCCGGTTCATAGATGAGTGATTCTGCCGCAGACAGGAGTACCGGAATCCTGCCATACAAATCCATCGCCTCATAATACATCATGGCTCTGATGGCACGCACCTCAGCCTTGAACTGCACCTTCTGGTTATCGGTAAGCCGTACTGACTGTAAATCAATCATATCCAGCGACTTGTTGCACATGCCGATAGCCCGATAAAGATATTGCCAGGAAGAATAAAGCTGTTCATCATCAGGAGAAAGAGAAAGCAGACTGTCCAGACGCTGAATATCGCAGATGCCTTCCCCATCTATCGTTCCACCCATAAAATCATACAAAGGAGCTATGGTCGTATCAAATATTTCAGACGCAGAACCATTGCTGCCACCCCCATCGAGCTGATCCTTAGGATGCTCATTCAAGCACGATGAGAATGCCAACAGGGTCAGGAAAGAGATGACCCACGTGAACAAATGTGAAATATATCGTCTCATAACCATATCACATGAACTTTAGGTTTCAAACTGTCAAGACTGCGAATAATAGCAATCCGACTGCAAATATAAGAAAAAAGAATGATAAAAGGACACAAATATAGTAAAAATCTACGTAAATTTTGCGGGATTAAAATTTATTTGTACCTTTGCACCCGGTTAGCAGAGAGCTAACTAAGGGGTGCTACCGCCGGAAAAGAGAAAAAAGCGGATGCTGAGAATATACCCATAGACCTGAACCAGGTAATGCTGGCGTAGGAAAATAAGGCACATTCCCCCCTTATATGATGTTTTTAATTTAAATAAATGAAAAGATTCAACGGGATCGCACTCAGTGTAGCGTTTTGCTCTTTGGCAAGCCAGGCTGCACTGGCACAGACAAAAATCGACACCTTGAAGGTGCAGAATTTGAATGAAGTGATTGTAAAAGGCGTACGTGCCGCAAAGGAAGCTCCATACGCCGTGGCTAACATCAGGAAATCAGAACTCAAACAATTCTCTTGCTCAGGTCAGGAATTGCCATTTCTCCTTTCTCGTACACCGGGCATCCTCGCCTGGAGTGAGAACGGTATCGGCACCGGTACTACCTATATGCGCATTCGTGGCGCTGCCGGAAGCCGCATCAATGTAACACTCGACGGAGTGGCTCTCAACTCACCGGAAGACCAGACCGTTTTCTGGGCTAACATGAACAGTTATTCTTCGCTCCTGGGCAGCATCCAGGTACAGCGCGGCGTAGGTTCTTCTACCAATGGCGACGGTGCCTTCGGTGGAAGCATCTCTATGGCTACAGCTGCTCCTTCGCTCACCCCTACTGCAGAAGTTACCGGTTCTTTCGGTTCTTACAATACCTATCATACAGGCGCCAGCTTCTCTACAGGTCTGCTCGGCAAGCATCTGATTTTTGACGGTGCTTATCACGAGACAGCTACCGACGGTTATGTAGACGGCACAGCAGGCCGCTCAGGTTCTTACTATGGCGGACTGACCTGGCTGAGCGATAACTTCAAGGTAAGCTACAAGAACATCGGCAACTTCGAGAAGACCGGTCAGGCTTGGAACGGTGTGCTGGGCGGAGATTACAACTCTAACTTCACCCTCCTTGAGGATGGCATCCGTACTTATAAAGATATGTATAAGGCAGGTCTGGATAAGTTTAACGTGCTGACAGGTGATTTGGTTCGCAACGGCAAGGGCGATTATACCATCACTCCTTATACCCTGCGCGACGGAAGCAAATGGGACAAGACTACTGATAACTTCTATCAGAACCACAACATCCTTTCGGCTACCTGGACACCAAGCAGCCACTGGAGCCACAGCCTCTCACTGCATTATACCTATGGCTACGGCTACTACAAGGAGTTTAAGAACAACGCCAAGTTTGCCAAGTTCGGACTCATCTACAAGGATGCAGAGGGCAACAAGGTTAAGAAGTCAGACTTCATCCGCAAGAAGGGACTCACCCAGCATACCTACGGCATGGTATACAATACCAACTACAAGGATGAGCACTGGGATGTTATCGGCGGATTGAACCTGCAGCAGTTCCGCGGCAACCACTGGGGATACCTTACTTATATCGCCAACCAGGATGCCGAGAAGAAATTCTTCGGCAGCAACGGCCAGTATAAGTACTATGATTCTGATGCCCACAAGTATGACTACAGCGCCTTCGTCAAGGCAAGCTATCGCTTTGCAGACTACTGGAATGCCTTCGCTGACCTGCAGTATCGCCGTGTAGAATACAAGACCGACGGTATCAACGATAAATTTATCGCCCAGGCAGATGGCAGCTACAAGAACCAGGAGCTGAACATCAACGAGAAGTACAACTTCTTCAATCCTAAGGCAGGTATCAGCTTCAACAAGGATGGCCACAAGGCATACGCATCTGTAGCCTACAGCAACCGCGAGCCAGAGCGCAACAACTTTACCGACAACTTCAACTATCCATTCCCTAAAGAGGAGAAGTTGCTCGATGTAGAGTTCGGCTATCAGTATCAGGGCGACAACTGGCATGCAGGCGCCAACTTCTACTATATGGATTATGACAACCAGCTGGCTCAGACCGGACAGCTGAGTGACATCGGCGAGGCACTGACCACCAACATCAAGGATTCTTACCGTATGGGCGTAGAGCTGACAGCCGGCTGGGCACCATTGTCATGGTTGTCTGTAGAAGGAAATGCCGCTTTGAGCAAGAACAAGATTAAGGACTTTGATGAGTATGTAAGCAACTGGGAAGACGACAAGAAGCCAGGCGTAGTACATTACGACAACTCAACCCTGTCTTATTCTCCATCAGCTATCCTGAACGGATTCATCGATATCCACTATGCCGGTTTCTCAGCTACCTGGCACACCAACTTTGTAAGTCGCCAGTATATTACCAATACAGAAGACCGCGACTTCTCACTGCCATGCTATTCACAGAGCGACCTGAGCCTGAACTACAGTGCTAAGGTAACCAAGGCACTCGGCATCAAGGAGATAAGCTTCGGTGTAGACATCAACAATATCTTCAACCGCCACTATGCAGCCAGCGCATTCACCTGGGGCAATGCTATCGGTTACGGATATACATTGGACAACCGATTCAAGCAGATAGCCTACATCCCGATGGCAGATACCACCTGGATGACGCATCTTACATTGAAGTTCTAATCAGAAATCATCATGATGGATTATATTGCATCACATGGTTTAGACATCTTTACCACGGTACTCGGACTGGTTTATATCCTGTTGGAGTACCGTGCCAGTATCTGGCTCTGGCTGGTAGGCATCATCATGCCTGCCCTGGACGTATGGCTCTATTGGAGTCATGGTCTTTACGGCGATGCGGGTATGGCGGTCTACTATACGATAGCCGGTATATATGGTTATGCAGTATGGAAATATGGCAAGAAGCACAACCAGAAGGAGAAAGAAGAACTTCCGATTACCTATATGAAGAAGTCGCTCTATCTCCCTACTCTTCTGTTCTTCCTGGCAGCCTGGGGCATCACCTATTATATACTGATAACTTTCACCAACTCTACAGTTCCTCTGCAAGACAGTTTCACCAATGCCCTGAGCTTTGTGGGTCTCTGGGCGCTGGCACGCAAATATATCGAGCAGTGGTTCTTCTGGATTATCGTAGATGCCGTTTGCTTCTATCTCTATATCGTCAAAGGTATCCCATTCAAGGCAGGACTTTACGGTCTCTACGTCATCATCGCCGTAGCCGGATACTTTAAATGGAAGAAGATGATGATGAAAAAGAGTTGATAGTTAATAGTTCAGATATTATAGACGGAAAAAGGAAGCCAAGGCAAAAACAAACTTGCCAGGCTTCCTTTATTTCATTTATATAAACAAGAACCACTATACCAAGGTTCCGCGCTTAAACTTATCCTATCAGCGAAAAGCACATCCTTTATGCCCTTTTCACCTTTAATCCGTTTTCGATACTAACCAGTTCATCGCTGAATCCAGCATCAATCTTCAGTCTTTCTTCCACTTTTGAACAACTGTGGATAACTGTGCTATGATCACGATTACCAACGAGTTTGCCGATTCTCGAAGCAGGCATTTTGGTATATTTCTGTGCCAGATACATCGTTACCTGTCTTGCCACGACATAATCACGCTTACGGCTCTTGCTGTTCACGGCAGTAACCGTTACATTATAATGATGGCAAACCGTTTCAACAATATCATCGATGGTGAGCGGCTTATCATCCACCTTCACCGCACGCTTGATGACGCGTTCGGCAAGACGGATATCAATGCTGCTGTTATAAACAATGCTGTAAGCCAGAAGACCATTGATGGCTCCCTGCAAATCGCGCACACTCCCGTTACAGGTCTGGGCGATGAAAGAGATGACATCTACCGGAATCTTCAAACCGTCACGACGAATCTTATTGCTCAGGATATCCACACACAACTGGATATTCGGCTTCTCCAACTCGCAGACCAGACCGCAAGAGAAACGGGTGAGCAGACGGTCTGGCATATCCTTCAACTCTACCGGAGGGCGGTCGCACGCCAGGATAATACGCTTTCCGTTGCGGAAGAGGTGGTTGAAGATATGGAAGAAGGTATTCAGCGTCTTCGCCTTACCAGCCCACTCCTGGATATCATCCACAATCAGCATATCGATAGACTGATAGAAGTTGATGAAATCATTGCTCGCATTATGGAGCACGGCATCAGTATACTGGGTCTGGAAAAGACGGGCACTCACATAGAGCACACGCTTCTGAGGATACATCTGCTTCGCTTTCAGACCGATGGCATTCACCAGATGCGTCTTACCGCTACCCGAAGGTCCGTAAATGAACATTGGGTTAAACTGGGTGGTATTGGGATGCTCGGCAATAGACAATCCTACGGAACGAGGCAGCTTATTGCTGTCACCCTCCATATAATTGTTGAAAGTAAGCTTCGGGTCTAACTGCGTATCAATGTCTTCCTGCTGCTGGGGAGCGGCAGGCTGGGCAGCCGTCTGCTGGGCACACTCACGAGTTTGCTTTGCCATATCAGCATCGTCTGGATCTGCCTCAATATCTTGAGAAAGCTTATGCTCCTTATCGGTTACAACACGATAAGTGAGACGGATTCCTTCACCAAAATTACGATGCAGCACCTTACTTAACAAGTCAACAAAGTTCTGTTCCAAGTACTCGTATACGAACGGACTCGGAACCTGCACCAACAAAGTCTTTGTCGACGGCTTGTACGATTCAAAGACGATTGGCTTGAACCATGTATTATATTGCTGCTCTGTTACACTGTCCTTTATGAGCAAAAGACTGTTGTCCCAGAGGGCTTTTGGACTTGCTAACATTGATTACTTATATTATTAATACTTTAATTCACAAATGACGGGACGCACCAAAAGATGCGAAATCACGTGCAAAGTTACAAAAAAAATAGGAGAAATGCAAATCCCCTTATTTAAAATATTTTAATAGATAGTCTTTAAATTACTGAATACCAAACACTTGTCTAAAATACAAATATAGCAGACTGAAATTCAGTGAAACAATAATGTAACGTCCCCGAAACGGCTAACAAACAAACAGTTTGCGAGTCATTTCGGGGCGTGAAACATACCGAATCTTATTTAGACTAAATTTATTTAGCTCGAACTCTTTTTACTTGTCTTTTCTGCCGAAAACAGAGAAATGAACGTAGCGTTTCGGATGTGCCTTCAAGTCGATAACCAGAGAGTCGGCATGACTCATAGTTGACGTCAGATTGTCGTACAGCTTGGTATCGTTCATCAGCAATCCGAGGCTTCCCTGGTTGCTGTTCAGCTTCTCAGTAAACTGATGAGCACTCTCCAAAGTCTGGTTCACCTTGTTCAATGTACCCTGCACATCAAGACTGGCCAGATTAGCAGTCAGACGGTTGGTATTATCCAGCACGCCATTCGCCTTTCTTACCATACCCGGAACCTGTTTGTTGAGTCCTGCCATCAGCATATTCAACTCACGTGTAGAAACAGTGAGGTTGCTTGTGATGGTTTCCACATTATGCAGCGAAGCAGCCAGAGCCGGGTCAGCCAGCAGCGCATTCACGCTGGTAAGGATAGAATCCAACTTAGGCAACATCTTTTCCACTACCGGAACCAGGTTGGCAGCCTTATCCATCATGCCTCCGTTTACAGCACCCGGAATGATACCTCCCGGTTCTACTCTTTCGCGCGGATTATTTGCCAGAAGCAGATTCACCTGCAGGTTACCCATCAAGTCTTTTACTATTTCGGCTTTACTGCCCTGCGGGATTCTCAAATCCTTGATAATATCCACCTTTACTTTGATAGGACCATTCTCCTTGTAATCATATTCCAAACCATCCACGATGCCTACCTTATAACCATCCGCATAAATAGGCGTAGAGGCACCCAGTCCCTGGATGTCATCAAACGTCATATAGTAGGCGTTGTTGGTAGAGAACAGATTCATGCCTTTCAGAAAATTGATTCCGAAATACATAATCAAAATACCGACAATAGCTACAAGAGCTATCTTGATTTCTTTTGTTAGCTTCATATTTATCTCTTTATATATTCGTGCTTATATCTTATCCTTACTCAGGTCAATCAGCGGTTTCTGTTCTGTTTGAACTCACGTATAGCCTGATTCACATCATATTTCTTTCCATTCTTGAAAGCTATGATGAAAGCTTCCGGGAACTTCTCGGCAAGCGTCTTGCGCAAGCGGAAAATCTCATTATAGTTGGTAGAAGCTCCCATCGTATATTTCACCATATTGCCTTCCTGATAACTGTCATAACCGGTTTCGCCCTTAAAATGGGCATCGCCCTTGCGGAGCGTGCGGTTGCTGACAAATATCTGGAGCTTGAAGACAGGCGCATCGGCTACATTGGCTTTCTGCTGTGCCGGCTTGTTCTGAGCTACAGTTCTGTTCTGCTGCGTCTGTCTGCTCTGCTGAGCCGGCTTATCCTGCGGGTTCTGTCTTCTGTTCTGCTGAACCGTTTTAGCCTTTGTTGCTCTGGTTTCCACCTGCTTCACCGTTCTTCTCGGCGCAGTATCCGCCTCCTCAGCACGGCGCTCGTCCTTTTCCTGTTTCGTATCAGAAACTATCTTGGCAACCGGCACCGATTCTGTATCCGCAGCTCGATAAGGAACCGAGATGGATTTATCGTATTTATTGCGATATTGCGCAAAACCTTCGTAGATGCCTCGGGCGATATCATCCACCCTGCTGGCATCGTTGAGCAGTCTTTCTTCATCGGCAGTAGTGATGAAACCGAGCTCTATCAGACAGCTAGGCATCGAGGTTTCTCTGAGAACCAGGAATCCTGCCTGATGCACACCCTTATCCGGACGGTTGGCACCGGAACATACCTTTCGCTGGATATTGCGCGCCAGTTCTACGCTTCTCTCCATATTCTTACCCTGTATAAACTCGAAGATGATGTAACTCTCAGAAGATCGCGGGTCGAAACCCTGATAGGTATGCTGATAGCCCTTCTCCATCGAGATAACGGAGTTCTCTCGCATAGCCACATCGAGATTATCCTTGGCACGGTGCATACCGAGCGTATAGGTTTCAAAACCGCGGGCTATCTTACCGGCTGGCAGCGCATTGGTATGTACCGAGATAAACAGGTCGGCATTGGCGCGGTTAGCAATGTTGGCACGCTGTTTCAGAGGAATAAAGACATCCGTCTTGCGGGTATAGATGACTCTCACATCCGGCATATTGCGCTCAACATATTTGCCAAACTGCAATGCCACAGAGAGATTGATATTCTTTTCTTTGGAAATAGCACCACGTGCGCCCACATCATGACCACCATGACCTGGGTCGATAACGAGCGTGAAACGGCGGTTGGAGCCTGTCGCTGTCAGCACCAACATACACAATAGGGTCAATATGAGTGTTATTTTCTTCAACATATCTTTCTGATGATTTTGCAAAATTACTACTTTTGTATCAGAAAACCTAAATCTACTATAAAGTTTTATCATTTGTTAATACAACTTCTACCCCTGCGCCGTCACAATCTGCTCCAAAAGGAGGATTAACTTTGGTAATAGCGAGTTGTATTTTCTGAATAGTCGGATATTCTGCAAAGAGTCGCTTTCCTATCCTTCCGGCTACATGTTCCAGCAGTTTGCTAGGTATCTCCATCTCCTGTTTCACGAGTTCATAGAGTTCTGCATAGTTGAGGGTTCCAGCCAGTTCATCGGTTTCCATGGCTCTGGAGAAATCATAGCTCACATCCAGATTCACCACATAATCGTTGCCCACCAGGGTTTCCTGTGGCAGAACGCCGTGATATGCATGGAAACGGACATTCTTCAAGTATATCTTACTACGGAAAAGCATAGTTTATATCAGTTTCTATCTTGGGGATTAGGATTCGGAATCGCTATCATCGTAAAGTTTCATCAGGCTACCATCCTTCAGATATCTCTTCAGGGCTGTCACAACACCTTTCTTCCAGGTATTGATGTTATCTGAAGTAAGCTGGAGCTGATAAACGAGTTTGATGACATGTTCGATAGGCATACGGTAGCGCAGCACACCGGAAATCAGCTTGGCATAGTTCCAGTATTCAGGATTAAACTTCTCGCTCAATCCCTCAACCGTAATCTTATATCCTCGCTTGTTCACAAACTGGAAGTCGTATCGCTTCAAGCCTCCATCCAGAATGGTCTTCACGATCTTGCCTTTGCTTACAGATTTAGGCAGCATGATACCCTCGTCCTCATCCTGTAAACCCGTGAAGATTTCGTATGGATGACCGTCGAGCAGTCCTACAAGAGCCACCCATTTCTCCTTATTATTCTGGAATCGCACCACATCGCATTCCAGTTCTCGAGGTCGCACCTCCATCACTTCAGGAGAGAAAACAGGAAGATGAGTTTCCTCTGAAACAACATTGGCTATCTGATCATAGAGTTTATTCCAATCAGACTGTTCTACATGATAATTCTGATGAAGTGTTGCCAGATTAGCATTCAATTCATCTATAAGAGCCTTGGAAGCCTCTTCAAAAGTCATATTTTCAGTATATTTCATATCAAACGTTTCATATTTAGGTGCAAAATTAAACTTTTATTTCTAAAATCTGAAACGTTTTGCC
>OGQM01002412.1_pt1 | contig 11206 bp, 5 predicted proteins | sample 1553191 | NCBI WGS metagenome assembly OGQM01 (sample SAMEA2579954, study PRJEB22360) | human gut metagenome | biome: human gut; feature: human-associated habitat; material: faeces | place: Denmark | collected 2008/2010 | reverse complement strand
ACTGTAATTCAATTATTTCAAAGACCGATTAGTCCACTTTAACGGGACAGTAGTGAATGGGAATGTTAAGTGAAGGCATCCGTGATATCTTTGTCCGCTGCATGCCATTTGTCCGGTGACTGTCAGCTCTTGGGATATAGAGTTCTTTTGTTGGATAATTTGAGAAGGCGGGTGCTTCCTTCGTTTGTTGGACGTCAGATAATATCTCGTTTTAGCGGGAGACATGAAGAGTATGGGCGAGCGAAATACGGAGTGCTCTCTTGAATTTACCTTGTTGCAGGTGGAAAATAAAAAAGCGTTCTCCTCCCTTGCGCTCTGTCACAGAGATCGGGAAAGAGAACGCGGAAATGAGGAAGGTACGGTAGAATGACGATTTGGAAGATAAGAGACGTGAGATATCGTGATTCTGTCCGGCCTCCTCTATGAGTGCCCACTGTAATGGGGATGATGCTGTTTTCGTGAAGGATTTCTGTCGGTAAGTCGGGCTTGATCGTGTTCTTATGTTACAAAGATAATCATTTATGTCTGAAACTGAAAAATAAAATTAATAAGTAGGGAAAAAGATAGTAAATAAATTTTAAAAGAGAACATCCTCCTCTCTCTGCATAGAGATCAGAGGAGAACGTCACGACTATTTAAATTCTAAAACGAGATTACTTATTTGGCAGCCAGCTCATTGAGCTTCACTTGAGGCTTGAGCACATTGTGTACTTTCTTCTTTGAGCCTTTCACGTCAACGGTGGCGGTACCGCGGATGTCGCGGGAGGAGGCGCCGACCTCGATGGTATAGGTGCCGGGATCTACTACCCATGCGCTCTGCTTTTCGTTGAATGAGGCCAGGTCTTCTGTAGCGACAGTCATTGTCAACGTCTGGCTCTCTCCGGGCTGCAGGGTACGTGTCTTGGCAAAGGCCTTCAACTCCTTGACAGGTTTGTCGATCTTGCCCTTAGGTGCCTTTTCGTAAACTTCTACGACCTCCTTGCCGGCCAGCTTGCCGGTGTTCTTTACCGTTACGGTCACCTGGATGTTCTTGCCGTCGTTCGTTGCTTTCACGCCGCTGTATTCAAAGGTTGTGTATGACAATCCATAGCCGAAAGGATAGCTCACCTGCTGGTCGAAGGTGTCGAAGTAGCGGTAGCCTACGTAGATGCCTTCCTCATAATTGGTGTAGCCTATGTTCTTTACGTCCTTGTATTGAGACAGGTCTTTACTGCCAAAGTTGTCGAGGCTGACGCCATCGGCAGGGAAATTCTTTGACGAGGGAATGTCGGTGAAGCTCACAGGCCATGTCATGGGCAGCTTGCCAGAGGGCGAGAGCTTTCCGGAAAGGATGTCGGCCACGGAGTTGCCGATTTCCTGTCCGCATTGCCAGGGCAGCAGCACGGCATCGGGGATATTCTTCCAGGAGGCGCTTTCGATCACGCCGCCGATGTTGAGCACGACGACAGCCTTCTTGCCGGCCTTGTGATAGGCGGCTGTCACGTTCTTGATCAGTTGCAGTTCCTGAGAATTGAGGTTGAAGTCCTTAGCTGTACGGTCGGATCCCTCACCGGAGATGCGCTCGATGGTGATCACGCCGATATCGTTGCGCTGGGCCTGCTGTGTGAGCTCCTCGTCAGTGGGGATCACCTCGGCGGGAAGGGGCTTGTTCTCAAACCAACTGATGTTCATGGCGTCAATGACCTTGCGCTCGGCCTTGATCGTGTCAGTGTAATAGGTGATGAGAGGCACGTCGACGTTGTATCCGTTGTTGTGCATGCCTTCTACAAGTGATACGGTATAGGCACTGTTGACATTACCTGATCCGGTACCGCCGGGGATGGGCTGATAGCTGCCGACGCCATAGAGAGCTACGTTCTTGATGTCTTTGGTGAAAGGCAGGGCACCCTTGTTCTCCAGCAGGATGGTTCCTTCTGCTGCTGAATTGCGTGTCACGGCAGCGTGAGCCTTCAGGTCGGGCTCGTTGCTGAACTGGTAGCCTTTGAAGCGAGGTGTCTTTACGACCAGCTCAAGCACACGTTTCACGTTACGGTCGAGCACTTTCTCATCGAGTTTGCCGTTCTTTACGGCCTCTTCGATCGTGGTGACATCGGCAGGATCGCCCGGCTCGATAAGGTCATTGCCGGCCTTCATGTTGGCTACGCGGTCGTTGCCTCCGCCACGGCGGATAGGATCATTGCCGCCTGTCCAGTCGGTCATCACCAGACCTTTGAAGCCCCATTCGTCACGGAGGATGGTGGTAAGCAGATCGTAGCGCTCAGAAGTCATGGTGCCGTTGACGAGGTTGTATGATGACATCACCGTCCAGGGCTGTGCTTTCTTGATGGCGATCTCAAAGTTCTTGAGATACAGCTCGCGGGCAGCACGCTGCGACACGCGGGCGTCGTTGCCGAGACGTGCTGTCTCCTGATTGTTGAAGGCGTAGTGCTTGATGGAGGTGCCTACGCCTTGACTCTGAACGCCGGTGATATAGGCTGCAGCAATATTGCCGGAGAGGACAGGATCCTCGGAATAGTATTCAAAGTTGCGGCCGCAGAGCGGGCTGCGCTCAAGGCAGACACCAGGAGCCAGGAGTACGTCGGCGCCATATTCGAGGACCTCGTTACCCATGGCGGCGCCGACCGACTTCACCAGGTCAATGTTCCAGGAAGAGGCGAGAGAGGTGCCGATAGGGAATGGGTACAATAATACGTGTGGGAGTCGTAAGGACGGGTAGGATTGATGCGCAGACCGGCAGGGCCGTCGGAAAGCACTACACCGGGAATGCCCAGACGGGGAATGGCCGTCGTGTTGCCGGCGGCACCGGGAACGGTGGTAGAGTTATTGCCGAGCGCACCGGTGGCCGACTGCATGCTACCCCAGCCGCTACCAATCACGAGTTGTGCCTTCTCATGCAGTGTCATGGCTGCTACTACCTCGTCGATGTTGTTGGCGGTCAGCTTGGGTGCAGACTGACCCATCATGGCCGATGTGCAGGTGAGGGCTGCACAGATAGTAAACAATTTCTTCATTACGATTTAGGTTTTTATTTTTTGGGCGGGAGAGTGAGATAAAGGTGAATTCTCGTCCCAGACTTTGGATGTTGCAAAAATAGTCATTCTTTTGATAGCAAAGGCTGGCTAATTCGAGAAAAGAGTGGGAAAGTAAACTTTTAATAGATATAAGTAGTTGATTAATAAAGTGTTGTGCTGTTGGTAAAGTAAAGTTATAGTATCTTTTTTAGTCTGTTGATGTAATTGTGAAAGGCAATGAAGGTATCTTTTTTATAGAAGGTGAAGGTGTCAGTATAATAATGTCGGTATAAATTAGCTTAGATATATGGATTGATATTGGACGTATGGGGATGGGAGGGCGACCGCTGTGATCTAGTTTTCCTGTCGGTGACCGGCTTGGCTCGTTGTCGGATGGAGCACGGAAATCGTTTTTTTGTGTTATGAATTCTTTGCTGCCTTTAATCAAGTATTTAGGCATATAGGGCACGTACGGCATCGGCAAACCGTTGCTCATGACTCAGTGCACCCTTGCGTACCTTCAGACGGTAGTTGTATACGGTCTGTGTGGAGTATTGGAGTACTTCAGCAATACTTGCACTGTCGTCCAGGCCAAGGCTGACGAGGGCAAAGATGCGAAGTTCCGGTGTGAGACTATTGGTGTCATCGGGCATGATCTGTGCGTCGGGACGTAAGAGACGGTTGAAACGTTCGACAAAATCGGGGTGAAGGGCGAGAAACGCTTCGTCAAACTGTTGATAGAGTCTCTCGGTGGCCTGGTCTTTTGTCAGTGAGCCTATAGCCAGTCGTTTGGCATCGTGCAGCATGTTAGCAGTGAGCATGCGGTTCATGTCCTTCTTGTAAGTGTGAATCTCTTTAACGAGCATGCCTAAGAGGGCAAAGGGCTTGATGAGCGCGCTGTTCATGGCATACAATCTGCTGCCTTGTTCGTTGATGCGGTTTTGTAGGCGCTCAATCTCTTGTTCTTTCTGGGTCACCTTCTCTGACAGACTGTTGATCTGTTCCTTGCCGCCGATTTCTTTGTCGGAGTAGGAATGGAGCTGACGCCTCACCTTATTATATAAGTAGGCAAGTATGAGAACCATCAGGAACAGTATGACGATGATAGTAAAGGAGAGTGTACGCCGTTGGCGATCCTGTTTCTGATATATCTTCGTTACATTGTTGAGCACGTTGACCACCTCTAAGCTGCGTCCGATATCTTTATGAGTCGATATGTCTTCCTCGGCCAGTTGCAGGTAGTTGATGATACGATCGGTCTGTTGTATGACATATTTTTCGTTAAGATATTGTATGACAGCGATGATAGCCTGTGAGGAACGGTTGGCAGAACGGATGTCGGCCTCCGTGGCTAGCACGGCAGCCTCTATGTATTTGTCTTCTAGTCCTTTGCGTTTATATATCTGGGCGAGTACAATATAACAGAGTGCTAGTTTTCGGTCGTCATTCTTGTAATGTCGGCAGAGTTGTCGTATTTTTTGTTCTATGGCTGTCGTGTTGGCAGAGGGTACGGCGGATAACTTGTAGACATAATATTCGGGGTCGTCCTTACTGATATAGGTCTGGTATTTTTGCCATGCCTGCTGGATTTCCTTGGTTGATATCATGCTGTTTCCCGATGTATAGTTCAGGTAGCTGAGCAGGTTGACCTTTGCGTAGATGGTACGTAGCTCAGGCATTACCTCTTCAAAGGGAATGAGCTGTATTTTTGAGATGGCGATGAAGCTGTCGCCACGGTCAGCTTCTACGTATGCCTTGTTGATGGCTGCTTCCTGCATCCATTCTTTGTTACCGTTTTTTTCACCTAGTGTATGACATTTTGTCCAATAGACGAGTGCAGAGTCGCTGTCGAATTTCATGTAAGCCTCTGCCAGTTGCTTGCAGGAGAGATAACGGTCGGTAGTATTCACAGCCACGTTCAAGTTACCTTTTAGGCGTTCGATCTCGGCTTGTTTCTTCTTTACGTAGACTTGGCTGTTGGCCACGGTGAGATCGAGCCGCTTCAGACTTTGTTCAAGTGATGAGGCGTGAAGAGGAACTGCTGCTAGAAGCAGGAGGATAAAAAGAAGAGGCTGTTTCATCTGTCGATATTATATTTAGGCGTATTTTATCCGAATGCAAAAGTAATATTTTTCAAAGGAAGGTGCAAATCTTGGTGGCGGTTTTTCATTTGCAGGAATAAAGATATAATAAGAGTTTACTATTCGTAATTTGATAGTTGTTGATATTCAGTGATTTATAATGTATGTCCATTTACTTTTTATCTTCTTTGCTATTGCAACGTCTTTTTTGTATGTAAATAATCGCTAACTTTGCAGTACCTGAAATTTAAGACGGATGGTCCGTAGAAATGGAAAATTTTCATCGGACGATGTAACATTTTTAAACGAAATACTTTTTTAAAAACCTATAATATGAAAAGACAGATAATCTCTTTTGCAGTGGCTTTTCTGGCTGTTGCCGGAGCCTGGGCTCAGAATGGTCCGCGTGTCCGTGTAGAAGGCGGTATGATAGAGGGTCGTGACTCGTCAGGAGTAAAAGTATTTGAAGGCATTCCTTTCGCACAGCCCCCTGTGGGCGATCTGCGCTGGAAGGCACCTCAGCCGGTGAAAGCGTGGGAAGGTGTCAGAGAGACGAAGACCTATGGCAATGATCCTATGATGTACAATGCCTTTGGTGACATGAAGTTTCAAGGACCTAAGCACAGTGAGGACTGTCTCTATCTGAATGTATGGACACCGGCAAAGAAGATGGATGAGAAGCTGCCTATTCTTATCTATTTCAATGGTGGTGGCCTGATGTCGGGCGACGGTTCTGAATATCGTTATGAAGGTGTGTCACTTGCCCGTAAAGGCATCATCGTGGTGACGGCCAACTATCGCGAGGGCATCTTTGGTTTCTTTGCCCACCCGCAGCTCTCCAAGGAGACCAGCTACAAGGGTTCTGGCAACTATGGTTGGATGGATCAGGCTGCAGCCATCAAGTGGGTGTACGACAATATCGCAGCTTTCGGCGGCGATCCTAAGAAGATCACGATCGTCGGCGAGTCAGCCGGTTCGATGTCGACAAGTGCATTGATGGTGTCACCGCTTTGCAAGGACATGCTTCATCAGGTGATGGGCTCTTCCGGTTCGGTAGTAGGTACTGCCAAGCCGGCTACGCTGAAGGAGGCAGAGCAGCAGGGTGTGGCTTGGGCCAAGAAGCATGGTTTCAAGAAGATCAGCGACCTGCGTAAGCTTTCGGCTGACTCTCTTAACAAGATCTCCGAATTTAGCGGTGTTCCTTGCTACAATATCGACGGCTATTTCCTCACGGAGGATCCTGAAGATGTCTATAAGAGAGGCGATCAGGCACAGGTGGCTGTTCTTATCGGTAACAACTCCGGTGAGATGCCCATAGCCGCCATGCTCGGAGGAGCCGCTCCTACCGTAGCCAATACTCAGGCGTTTGCCGCAAAGTTCTTCGGTACGGATGGTAAGATGATAACGGATCTCTACAATATCAAGACCGATGCTGATGTGACAGGGCTGCCCGGCTATGAGCTTGGCGGTGATGTCTTCATCTCTTACAACACCTGGAAATGGTGCGATCTGCTGCGTCAGACGAGCAAGATGCCGGTTTACCGTTACATCTACTGCCATCCGCGTCCCAATATGCAGGTAAAGGGCAAGGCACCCGGACTGGCCGGTGGTACCGTTGATGTGGCAGAGGATGCTCCCGTCACACCTCCCGCTCCCGCTGCCGTGCACTCTGCAGATATCGAGTATGCTATGGGCAACCTTGCTACGAACACCATGTTCCCTTGGACAGCCGACGACTATGTCGTAAGCGCACAGTTCTCTTCTTATTATGTGAACTTCGTGAAGTACGGCAATCCGAATGGCCTGGGACTGGTCGACTGGAAGCCTTTCAATGAGGGCGACAGTCACTATGTGCTTCATATCGATGTCGATTCCAAGCTTCAGTCAGAGCCTTGGCGTCAGGCGCGCTATAATACTATTGACAAATTGCTTGATAAATAAACATCCTTTTTCTCCGTACGGCAGGGCAATCGGCTCTGCTGTACGCCGAGAGACTGCGCGTGAGCGTATTGTAGAAGTGATATTTACCGGTTTGCTATAGCGTATAGCACTATTACTTTTTTCTCATAAACTAATTACCTAACAACATTTTAAAATTTTCATTTATGAAAATGAATCTTTTCTCTGCCGCACTATTGGCTTCAATGGTGCCAGGGGTCACTATGGCCCTGCCGACAGAGCCGGCAGACTCGACAGTAACGGAATAATCTTCTTCAAAGGAGGTGAAAAACCGTAACGTGATGCTGAATGCCTCCAGTGCAGACCAGCCGCGTCAGATCTCTGTGGGACTTCCCTCGTCACTGAGTGCGACGATCTTTACCGATGGTCTGCCCGAAAGTTATAACATGTAGTCAGACATGCCTTATTTCTCTTGGTTTGGAGGCACCTCAATGGCCAGTGTAAGCGTAACATCCCTCTCGGAAGCTGCCTTACAGTATGGTGCGGTGAACTATATGGTGAACAGTTTCAACAAGAAATCAACTCCCACATTCCAAGGTACGGCTAATTATACATTTAATTCTTATGGTCGTCAGCAGCTCGGTCTCACGATCGGAGGACCTATCGCCAAGGGATGGGGATGGACGGCCAGCACCTATCAGGTGTGGGATCCCGGAACGAGCAGTCTGCAGGCTGCCAATCTCCAGAACCGCACGCAACAATATAAGGTAGGCATTGACAAGACATGGGCCAACGGGCGTGGTTATGTGTCTTTGCTCTACAATTACGCTCGGTACACTTCTACAGGTTCCAGTTACGCACCTTTTATCTTCGTGGGAGACGGTAGCGTGAAGAAATACAATGGTTTTGATTTCGGCACCGATGCTTATTATGGCAATGAGGCTAGCTGGTTCAGCTATATGGATATCAAGACTGGAAAGATCAAGAAAATCAGTTGGAAGGATGCGGGCACCACTACGAACCATCAGTGGACCCTCCATCTCGACTATACTTGGAAAAATGGCACGCGCCTGGATGTAGCCAGCAAGGCAAAATTGGGAGATGTCAGTATGGCAATGAGTTCTGTATCGGGAATAACGGACAATCCCGGTAACTATTATCTGGCAGACGGTTCTTTGTTCACTGGCGACAAGGTACAGAACCGTTGGATGATGTATGTTCCCGGTTATGAGCGCAGTTGGCTCACCACCGCCACGCTGACCGGTCATAGTGAGAACAGGGCTCACAACTGGCGAATAGGTATGAATGCATGGTACAACCGTGCGGAGGTGACTCAGATGAACTCCGTGATGATGCACACGGTAGAGAATGATCCCTCTGAACTTTATGTGAAAAATGAAGACGGCACGCTGTGTGACGCAGCAAGCTACAATCCCGGTTCAGGTGAGTGGTATGACGGCCACGAGAACAAGTATGCCATATTCCTGAGCGATGACTGGAACATCTCCCGCAAGCTCTTTATGAGTGCAGGTGTCCGTCTTGAATATCTGGGCTACTCCGGCCGTGCCTACCTCAATAGCAACGATGAAGACCAGAGCAATACGCGTAAGCTTGGATGGAACGCCACCATGGAAGGTGTGCACGAGACACGTTTCACCGGCGACTACATCAATCCGGCTTTCACTTACAACATCCGCTGGACGGCATTAAAAGGTGCCGGTCTGATGGGCGAGTATGTGTATGTGCGCCAGCGTCCTAATCTTCAGGATTATGCCGGTGCCTATCTGCCTATCACCGCTCCTGTGAACATCAACATGGCCCGTGCCGGTATCTTCTGGAACACGCCTTGGATGCAGCTGGTGTCTCAGGTGTCATTCATCTCTCAGACCAACTATAAGAGCCGTACGACTTTCTACAACGACATCTCGGCTACGGAGGAGGAGAGTGTCACGATTCCTATCACCAACAATGTGCAGACCATCGGTTGGACGACCGATGTCGTGCTGACTCCGTTCAAAGGATTCATGTTCCACGGATTACTGACCCTGCAGAACCCTGTGTACAAGAATTTCAACATCAATGCGAAGTTCCCGTCGGGAGCCGTGCAGAATGTGAACCTCAACAACAATCAGGTTACTGCCATGTCAAAGGTGCTCATCGAGCTGGATCCTTCTTACAGCTGGGACAAGTGGAGAGTGTTCCTTAACTTCCGTTACTTCTCCAAGCAGTATATCAACAAGACCAATACGCTGTATTTCAACGGATGGTGGGAGACCTTCGGTGGCATCAGCTACAACTTGAACAAGAAGATCAACTTTACGCTCAATGTCGTCAATCTCTTCAATCAGAGCGGTGCTACGGGCTCGATCAGTGCTGCTGATCTTGTGACTGACACGTCGAACTATAAGAACTATCTGATGTCGGGCTCTTACATCCGCCCGTTTGAGATCAACCTGTCGACGACGATCAACTTCTAAAGATAGAAATCACTCAAATATTACGCATGGCAACTGTTTGGGCCACTATCGTTGTCATTAGCCTTTACGGCTGGTGACAATGATAGTGCCCATGGTTCTTGAAAGTTGGGGAAATGTTTCTTTTTTCAGATGAAGTCTCAGAAGAATGACGTATATTTGAGGAAGTGAAACAATTTATAAGAACAGAATGAAACATAAATTCTTATCCCTTGGCATGCTGACGGTCTTGTTGGCTGCCAGCCTGCCCATGATGGCGCAGAACCGTGTGTCCGGTTATACGATCAACACCTCGACAGAGGCCAATACGGCGGTGACGACTTTCGGCAAGGTAGCCGGCTACCGCGAGAACGGCGTCTATGTTTTCAAGGGTATTCCCTATGCTCAGGCTGCCCGCTTCGCAGAGCCGGAAGATCCTACGCCTTGGAGTGGCGTGCGTTCCTCACGTGCCTATGGTCCCACCTGCCCTCAGGAGTTCCGCACGGGCTGGTACATGGATGTGCTGGGGTTCTCTTCCCATTGGGACGACGGCTTCGCCGGGGAGGACTGCCTGCGTGTCAATGTGTGGACGAAAGGTTTGAACGACGGCAAGAAACGGCCGGTGATGGTATGGATCCATGGAGGTGGCTTCTCGACGGGAAGCGGACAGGAGCAGCCTGCCTACGATGGTGCCTCGCTCTGCAATAAAGGCGATGTGGTGGTTATCTCGCTGAACCATCGTCTCAATGCGCTCGGATTTCTCAATCTCTCATCTTTCGGTGAGAAATATAAGCACTCGGCCAACCTCGGTATGATGGATATCGTCAAGGCATTGCAGTGGGTGAAGGCCAATGCTGCCAACTTCGGTGGCGATCCCGACAATGTGACGATATTCGGTCAGAGTGGTGGTGGCCGTAAGGTGTCTACGCTCTGCTGCATGCCCTCAGCCAAGGGGCTTTTCCAGAAAGCTATCGTGGAAAGCGGGTCGGGAGCCCATTTTATGGAGAACAAGTGGTCGGCCCGTATCGGCGAGCTCACGGCGGCAATCTTGGGACTTGACGCCTCGACGATCGATAAGATCAAGACGGTGCCCTATGCCGATCTGCTTGCCGCTGCTACGAAGGCTGTCGCGCTGGTGAGGAAAGATGCGAGTGCTGCCGCCGCTGAAGCGAGCATCTGGGGCTTTATGCCCACGAAGGATGGCGACCTGTTGCCCGAGCATGCCTTTACCAACGGTAGCGAGAAGCTGACGGCCGACGTGCCGATGATCATCGGTAGCGTGATGAACGAGTTTGCCGGGTTCGCGGTGGTGACCGATCCGTCGCTCCTTCATAAGAGCGAGAGTGAGGCTGTCGCTACCTTGCAGACGAAGTACGGCGATATGACGGCCGATTATGTGAAGGCTTATAAGAAGGCCTATCCTGACAAACCGGCTTATCTCATGCCGCTTGTCGACTTTAAGTATCGTCCACAGGCCGTCAGTCAGGTAAGGACCAAGGCTGCTGACCAGGGGGCGCCCGTATGGAACTATGTGTTTACCTATCAGAGTACCGCCCTCGATGGCATCCTCACGGCCAGCCATTGTGCTGAACTTCCTTACGTATTTAATAATGTGACGCGTTGTGCCGCCTCTACCGACGCCACTCCCGCCGCCATCCGACTGGGTGATGTCATGAGCTCAGCCTGGATCAACTTCGCCCGTACCGGTAACCCCAACGGACGGGGTGTGCCCCATTGGGATGCGTATACCGTTGAGGCTCCC
>OGQM01002411.1_pt1 | contig 11214 bp, 6 predicted proteins | sample 1553191 | NCBI WGS metagenome assembly OGQM01 (sample SAMEA2579954, study PRJEB22360) | human gut metagenome | biome: human gut; feature: human-associated habitat; material: faeces | place: Denmark | collected 2008/2010 | reverse complement strand
GATAAAACGCTGTCGGAATACAGGGATATGTTTATGTGGAAAAACGCCGCACGGCTATTTAACATCGCCGATGCCGGCAGCACTGAGGACGGCAACAGCACCACGCCCGAAAAAGGCAACAACGACAAAGGCATGCTGGTGCGCATATCTGAAATAGAGATTTATCCCGAATACTTCAACGAATACATAACCGCTGCCATGAACGTGGGGGCAACGTCGGTGAGAGAGGAGCCGGGCGTGATAGCCATATTCCCGATGATACAGCAGAGAGACTCGTGCCAGGTGCGCATACTTGAAATCTATGCCGACATGGACGCATACAGACACCACATAACCACCGCCCACTTTAACACCTACAAGCAGGGCACGCTGCACATGGTGAAATCGCTCGACCTCGTGGACATGACGCCCATGAACACTGAAGCCATGGACGAAATATTCAGCAAGATGAAGAAGGAATAATGAAAAAGGAGTGTTATATTTGCAGCATGAACAGACTTATGGATAATTTGGTAAACTATGGTGACATTCTGTTGAGCTGCAGCATAAAACACGACATGCACATGGAGCACAGAATGCCGGCGCACTCGATAATATTTGTGCGCTCGGGCAAACTGATTATCGAGGGAAGGGAAAGCACCGACGAGATTACTGCCGACAACTTCGTGTTTGTGCGCCGCGACTGCTCGGTAAACGTCACGAAGGTGCCGCTCGACGGAACGCCTTACCGAGGGATAAACTTCACGCTGCCGCGCCGCTACCTGAAGGAATATTATAACCGTATAGCGGCAACATGCAGAAAGATGAGGGGCATAAGCCCCATAGGACAGACGGTGAACATACTGCCGCAGACCACGGGACTGAAAAGTCTGTTCGGCTCGTTCATGCCCTACACCGACAGCGGCGAGACGCCATCGGACGAATGGCTGGGGCTGAAAGTGGACGAAGCCATAATGTGCCTGCTGAACATCGACCAGCGGTTTTATCCCACATTATTCGACTTTAACGAGGTATGGAAGATTGACCTGCTCGACTTCATGGAACACAATTTTACCGAGGACCTGACGCTCGAGGAGTTTGCGGCATACACGGGAAGGAGTCTAGCCACGTTTAAACGCGACTTTGCCAGGATAAGCACGCTGCCGCCTCAACGCTGGATTACGGAACACAGGCTTGAAAGGGCCAAGGAACTCATGATTAAATACGGACTGACGGCACAGGATGCGGGATATACGGCAGGATTTAAGAACAGATCGCACTTCTCACAAGCATTCAAAAAGATGTATGGCCACGCGCCGTCTGAATATATAAAAATGAAAGTGAAGAACGAAGAGCAGGCGCTGCGCGCAATGAAAAATTAAAAACGTCTTACGAAAGTGAAAAGATAAAAGTGAAAAGTTAAAAATCCAAATGCGTAGTGGTTGACGAGAAGCAACAAAGCTAATTAAGGGAAGAGAGAAGAATTCATGTGCAGAGTGGTGATAAGAATCCACAGGGCTATTGACTTTAACTACTAGCCAACTTGTTGGCGATAACTCCTCTAACTACTTTAACTCCTAATGAGACTCCATAAAAAGGAGAGGCAAAAGCCATGCGGCCTTTACCTCTCCCGGAAAAATATATTCTCTCAACTTTTATTTCTTCTTCACTGCACCTTTTACTAATACAGCCTTATACTCGTCAGGACTGTTGAGCAGGCGACATGCCTCCTTCATCTGCTTGTCGTAGCGCAGACTGTTCTCCATGCTTCCTGCCTGATAATAGTAGGCCGCAATGATGTCGTTGGATATTATCTGCTTTAACACGTCCTTGTGATAATCGAGGTCTTTGGCTATGTTGTGCTTCAGCTTCTTCTCCAGATTTTCAAATTCGGCCTTGGCGTCGTCATAATAGCCCTCAAACTCAACAACCTTTTTTAGCGACTTTAGCAGTTTCTCGCTCTCAGGGTCGTAGGTGAATCCGCTCTTTATCACTCTCTGCTTGAAGTCCTCATAGTCGGCGTCAGAAAGCTCAAACTCAGAAGGCTTGGCTATCGTGGGGTGAGACGCTATATAGTCGACCTCATAGTCGAGCAACACCTCGGTAGAGTCGAGTCCGCTCACGGTGAGATAGTAGGCAATGTTGGGCAGCGAGTCGGGGCGCACCTCTATGTCGGGCTTAATGCCTCCGCCGTCGCGCACCTCCGCCTGCCGTATAGAACACCTTGGTCAGACTGTCGGGTATGTGCTCGGTATATCCGCCGCGCGCGTGCTTATAGTTTATTGCCTGTATGCAGCGTCCGCTCGGAATATAATATTTGCTTGTGGTCAGCTTCAGCTGTCCGTTGTATGATATGTCAACAGGCAACTGCACGAGGCCCTTGCCGTAGGTGCGCGTTCCCATGATTACGGCGCGGTCGAGGTCCTGCAGACTTCCGCTGGTAATCTCGCTGGCGCTGGCCGACTCGCCGTTGACTAGCACCACAACGGGCATAACCGTGTCGATAGGCTCAACGGTTGTCTTATAGTCATAGTTGGCACGCTTCAGCTTGCCGCGCGTCTTCACCAGAGTGATGTCCTTCGGCACAAACATGTTGACAATGTTGACAGCCTCTGAGAGAGAACCGCCGCCGTTGCCGCGCAAGTCGAGCACGAGGCCCTTCATACCCTGCTTCTTCATCTCGATGAACGCCTTGCGCACATCCTTTGAGCAGTCTTCGGTGAAGCTGCTCAGATTGAGATAGCCTATGCTGTCGGGGCGCAGGCCATAATAAGGAATTGAAGGCATGTTGACAGAGCGGCGCGTTATTCTGAACTCCATGTTCTTGCCCGTGCTGGGGCGCTTCACCTTCAGCACGAACGTCGTGCCGGCGTCGCCGCGCAGATGCGAACTTACGTAGCTCACGTCCTTGTCGGTCATCACAGAGTCGTCGATGCTCTGGATGATGTCGCCCTTCTTCAGGCCCACCTCGGCAGCCGGGTTGCCTGCATAAGGCTCGTCGATGACCACGCGCTTCAGCTTCTGGTTGTAGCGTATCACGGCTCCTATGCCCACATAACGGCCGGTTATCATCGTCTTAAGGTCGTTCACCTTGTCCTCGGGATAGTAGACGGTGTAGGGGTCGAGCGAGCGCAGCATCGAGTTGATGGCCGTGCCCACCACCTCGTCGGCGTTGAGCGTGTCTACATACATCAGGTCGAGATAGCTGTAAATCTCGTTGAACACCTGCATGTTCTTGGCCACGTCGAAGTTGTGGCTCTTGCTTTCCTGGGCCGACGCCGCCATGAAAGGCAGCATGAGCAGCACCGCAAGCTGAAATAGTCTTATTCTCATCTTATGTTCTTATTGTTTCTTTTTCTTGTTGCAAAGCAAATTCATGCCTCATACGGCCGCAAAGCGTCAACGCGAGAGGCCTCAGCCCTGTTGCCGGCAATGCCCACAGCCGCCTCCACCGGCAGCAAAAGCATGCGCACGTGCCCTAAGCGGCGGAAGCAGCACACGCAGACTCACCGGCAGCCGGCCGGACACAGCCCCAAAAGCATGAGCCTAAGGCATGGTCTCAGCAGCCGTATTGACTTATGCAAAGTTACATATATATATGGTGAAAACACCACTTTTCGGGGAAAAATTATTTTATTTTAGTCTAAAATTGAATTTTTTGCCAAAAAAGTTTGGAGGTTTCAAAAAATCTTCTTACCTTTGCATCGCATTTGAAAGGAAATGCATCACATGCTTCAATAGCTCAGTTGGTTAGAGCACCTGACTGTTAATCAGGGGGTCGTTGGTTCAAGCCCATCTTGAAGCGCAAAAAGGAGTTGCTTCGGTAACTCCTTTTTTGTTTTTGTATAATTCATCACTTTTAGCCGCAACGGCTACACCTTGCAGACAATACACCACATGAACAACAGCCACAACAAGATAATAATGCTGGGCACAGGCAGCGCAGGAGTTACAAGATGCTATAACACATGCTTCTTCCTGAAGACAGCCGACACATCGCTGCTCGTGGACGCAGGAGGCGGCAACGGCATAATGTCGCAGATAGAAAAGGCGGGCATAAACCTTACGGACATACACCACATGTTCATAACGCACGCTCACACCGACCACATACTGGGCGCCGTGTGGGTGGTGAGAATGATTATGCACAGGATTCTCGGCGGCGAATATAAGGGCAACCTGAACGTATACGGCAACGACAAGGTGATAAGCACGCTAAAGCAGATATGCCTCATGACGCTGCACAAGAACTATAACGCGCTGTTCGGCAGCCGCATCATGCTGTGCGAGAAGCTGAGCGGCGACGAATTTCAGGCCGGAGACATCAGCATGCAGTGCTTCGACGTGCTGTCGGACAAGGAAAAGCAGTTTGGCTTCCGTGCCATAATGCCTGGAGGAGCCACGCTGGTGTGCATGGGCGACGAGCCGTGCAACAGGGCCAACTACCCTATTGCGCGCGGTGCCGACTGGCTTATGTGCGAGGCCTTCTGTCTATATAAGGACCGCGACGTGTTCAAGCCCTACGAGAAGTTTCACAGCACGGCCAGGGACGCCGGAGCCGTGGCAGCCGAGCTGGGCGTGAAGAATCTGCTGCTATACCACACCGAAGACAAGACGCTGGCCACACGCAGGACCGAATATGCCCGCGAGGCGGCGCAGAGCTTCAAGGGCAACATTTTTGTACCTGACGACCTCGAAACTATAGACATCGACTGAACCGGGATGCGTAATAATGCGTGTGAAGACAATATAAGCCATGTAACACAGCCTGAACTTTGAAAAAATCGATATAAAGAGCACAAAATTGACCGGCTATCAACTATGCCACCGTCGGCAAAACATATCAATACAGGCTGCAGAATGAGGTCTGACGGCAATTAAACCCCAATCGGTAATTAGACCGCATATTACTTTATCAATTTTGTGCATTGATGCTTTCAGCCCGTCTTTTTATTTCTATTGGCGTCCTTTTGTCAGATTATTCTTAACATAGCCCGCTATACCTGCGAAAAATCTAACCAAAATCCGCTCAATATAAAGCAAAAATACAGACCGAATACTAATGACTGATTTGGGTTAAAATCAGTAATCACATAATATAAAAGTTAACGGACAACAGCTTTATGTTTATTCTAAAGCTGTTGTCCGTTAACTTTTATATAAGGAGAACGACATTAATATGCCGTCAATCACCTTCTTTTTATCATGCAGTTGTTGTCTAAGACCATGTCAGGCCTCAGACAACAACATAGACATTATTATTTAGAAACGCGAACCTCGAAGTTCTTTACACCGTTGGCTGTCTTAGCCTTCAGAACGTAAACACCGCCCTGAACGCCAGAAATGTTCACAACATTAGTGTCAGTGCTGCTTACAAGTGTTCCGTTTACAGAGTAGAGGTCTACGCCAAGAACGCCGTCACCCTCAACACGTATATAGCTATCACCGTCACGTGTGATCTTGATGTCGTTGATGACATTCTCGCCAATGCCGGCAGCAGCAGCAAGAGTAAAGAACACTGCACCGCCTTCAACCTTACCTGCGACGCTGTAGTAAACGTCAACGTTAACCTTGTGTGTAGCATTCATGTCAGCGCCTTCGCCAAATGCATAGGTAAATGTAGGCTCTGTGAGAGTCTGCTCGTTGGCCTTAACGCCGTCAACTCTTACGTCGTAACCTTCAACAGGAAGCTCACTTGCATTAGGATCAGTAGCAATAAGACCCATCATCCAGTTGCCTACGTAACCGGTAGAAGAGAATGTTGCGCCCTCATCAAGAGAATACATATTGGCAATGCCTGTGAAAGGAGTCTCGCCGTCGAGAGCCAGAGGAGCCTCATTAGGAGTAACATCGAAGCAGTCGATGATAAGGTCATAAGAAGAGTTCTCATCAATAACAAACGGCTCGTCAAGTGTTACTGTGGTCCACTCATTGAGTTTGTAGTTCTCAACATACTGATTTACAATTTCCTCGCCGTCTTTTCTAATTATTACAGTGAAGTCTGCATCAGCTGTAGGATAGAAACGAACAGCCTTAACGTCATAGTTCCCAAAGCTTAACAACTTATCGCCAGAATAATTGGTAAGAGCCATGTATCCATAGTTAGTGCTCTCAGAAGCGATGGCACCCGGTGACGGATTCTTGCCGCAGTACTCAATGACAGTTTCATCATTATCTACCGGAACAGGCCAATTGAACACAGCAGTAGTAGCGTCGCCTCCGTTTGAAACGGCAACGTCATTTACAGCCTTGTATGCAGCCTTATTTGTAACAGCAGTGAAGTCGAGAGCTGTTTTTTCAGACACGCTGCCATTTTCATAAACAGCTTCTACGGCATAAGTATAATCGCCTGCAGGTACAGACTCATTTAAGAAGTTGGTTGTTTCAGATGTTCCAACCTTTTCATCATTACGATAAACGTTATAGTTTGCAACATTATCAATGTCGCTTGTCATGTCATCAGCCATGAATGTAGCTCCTATAGCCCATGTAACCGGGAATGTAATGCCCATGCTAGACTGTGAAGCCTCATTAAGAGAATAGAACTCTTTCTCTGTCACGAGTCTAACCATATCGCTATAGCCTGATACGCACTTCTCGTAAATTATACCAATAACGTCAGAGCTGTTCAATGAAGACGGAACTGTGGCCTTGACAGCGATATAAACATCGCCATCCTGAGGAACGCTTACAGGGTTAGTAAGAGTAACTGTGTTCTCCTGACCATAAATCAGCTCCTGGTCTACATGCTGTGTATAAACCAACTCCTGATCTTTATATATGTTGATATCCCAACCGCTGATCTTGGTTCTCGGAACAAACTTAACAGCAGAAATCTTATAGTCTTTATACATCTGCATTTCAGACTTGCTGTAGCGTATAGCTGACTCGAACGAGTTGCTGCCGCCGCCAAATCCGCTAACTTCGTCTTCAGCAGCATAATACTGTTTTGTAGGAAGATTGCTCTGCGGACGATTCCATGTGAGAAGCACATTTTCTGCATTCTTCATACGTGCGCTCAAAGCATAAGGAGCATTAGCTCCATCTGCTTCTACATTAACAGTAACAGAAGTTGAAGCTGCAGAAACTTGTCCGTCGTTGTATTCAGCAGTAACGTAATACTGATATGCTCCAACAGCGAGGTTTGCATCATAGTATTCTGCAGTTGTCAGCAGTGATGTATTCACCTTCTCGCCGTTGCGATAAACATTATAGCCCTTAATGTTTTCACTGTTCAGCAAAGGAGCCTTCCATGTAATCTTGGCTGTTGAAAGGCCTTCGAGCATTGCGCCCTGAACAGCAACAGGCTCCGGATTAGAACAATTCTGATTGAGTTTTACAACTGCAGAACGCAGATTCTGGTTGTTATCAACAAAAGTAAACGCGAAAACACTGTCATTCTTTGAAACAGAGCGGGCTATCATCAGATTATATTGTCCCTCACTGTCAATACGGGGAGCTATCATTCCATCTGCAGCAAAGTCAACGCCCTTAGCTATAAGATAGTCTTCCAGCTTCTGTGTCTTGCCGTCCTTATAGATAACAGGGAACTGAGCGCCATCGGCAGTCTGCTCATAACCAACAACAGAAAGGCTGTCGCTGAAATCATAAAGAACAAATCCCCAGAAGTCAGGGTTGATAGCAGAAATTGTTGTAGTTTTTCCTGTTGTAAAGTCATACAGACCTTGTTCATAAAGAGCTATGTTACCGTCGGTTGAGAACTTCTGTATGGCAAAATAAGGAGAACCATGAGAAATATTATCTGTAAGGAAATGGCGATTGCCTTCTTCGTCCCACATAACAGTGATACGTGTGCTGCCAGACTCCTTAGTATAAGTCCATCCACCGGCCTTGGATCCGTCGTCGGTAACAGCATATACAGAACCTGCATATCCGCCGCTCAGGTCACGCGCGAACTTACCATTATCCCATATAACCGGAGAATAAAGACCTGTGGCAGAATAAATAGATCCACCGATGAACCTTCCGTCAGGGCTGATACAGTTAGCTATACTGCTGGCGTCAGAATTGGTATATTTCAAACCATTCGGAAGTTCAAGATGATGCCACTTGCCATCACTCCAATAACCTGCAGAAGTAACCTCTGCCCCATTGGTTGAAGCCTCTGAGTCGGGATAAGAACCTACCACAACACCATTATTTGAAATGCCATAAGCAATGGTACCTGTACCAAGACTCTTGAGTTCGTTTGACTCAAGATTCCATACAAATGCAACAAGTGAACCTGTGCCATCATTAAGAGTACCGCAAGCCCACTTTCCGTTGGCAGAAAGAGCCGTTACATACTGATACGGGTCGCTGTACAAGATTACAGGCTTAGTGGCTGCGAGACCTTTCATGCATAGCAAAGAAAGGCAAACCGAAATGCAAAATTTTTTCATGTTGATTTTTTTAGTTATTTATAATATGATTTTCTTTACTGTTTTTCTTCCATTCTGTATTACCTGAACGATATAGCATCCTTTGAGGCCCTGACAGTTTACACTTAAGCGGTCTGAACCATTGGCTGATGCCTCACGTACAACACGGCCGTCGATACCTACCACACGCACCGACGAAGGCTGTGCTTCCGGTAGTATGATGCAGACATCACCATTATCAGAACAGATAATTTGTGCGTTCAAAGTGTTTCCGTCAACAGTATTTATAGCAGACGTAACATCAACAACGAGGTCTGTACTTGAAGCATTGAGTACCACGCCTGTACGGCTGTCAAATACCGTTGTAACGACACAAAGACTGTCTACGCCATACACGCGGTCTGGCAAAGTAAGCTGATAATCACATCCGTATTCACCGCCAGACTTTATTTCAGCAGGCAAGCTGTTAGGCACTCCGTTAATGATTGTGCTGCCTTCAATAGGCATGTCGTGGAAACGAACAAACGATCCGGGAATCTCCTGAGGCAGATAATAATATTCGCCTGAGCTTAACAAAGTGCATGAGTTGCGCTGAACCACATTGCCTTGAGTATATTCTTTGTCTACAATGGCAAAGCCTACCCTATATTTGTCTGATGAATTATCATAATCTGCGGCAAAAGAGACATTGGCATGCATATTTACCTTATTGCCGTCGAGAGCAGCCGTAGCAGTGACCATGGCTGTTGTAGGCTCAAGCATTGCCTTTTCAAGATAGCCTTCAGTGTGATACATATCTGTATTCTTGTAATCGAAGTCACGATTGTATATCACAGAAGGCAGGCTTGAGAGCCAGCGTATCATACCATTTGCATACTCATTACAGATAAGAGGATCAGGACTCATATGGATCGACACTACTATGACATCACTGCCCATGCGCTCCTTGACCTCATTAAGATAAAGAGTGCCGTCAGGACAATTAGGACACCAGCCACCAGTAATCTCCTCGAGCAAAAGCGTGCGCGGGAAATAAGAACTGATCACACTGTCAGTATAAACCTTCTGTTCTGTGCCATCTGCCATACGCAAACTGATGTCATAACGGTTAACACTGTTTGCTGTGATTGGAATGTCAAATTTATAGTCGAGCCCTTCCTCCGGCTCAAAGTCTGAGACATTTACATCTTCAGAAAGGACAGAACCACCAATGGTACATGCCACTGACTTGATGTCTGCCGTACGGCCTATATTACGCACCTTACCGCTGATTGTAGCCGAAGCAACATTACCGGAGAATCGGCTTGATGTATTTTTCACATCAAAATTGTAGCCATCAAGTTCGCCAATATACATATTGTCGATAGCCAGGATATACTTATTGAGGCTGGTGCACACAAAAGCAATATATATCTTCTGACCGGCAAACTGTTTAAGCGACACGGTGTGAGTCTTCCAGAAATAGCTTTCCCCATTAACACTAAAAAGTTCCTTAAAGCTGCCCGTATCATCATTACCTGTAGACACCATTACCTTATAGTCTTCCAAGTAATCATTATACACAGACTTGCCGTCCCAACAGAGATAAGCCTCTGAGTCAGAATCAATGGAAATTTGCGGTGTTATGAGCCAATTTTCCTGCGCGAAGTTATAATTACCTTGCGTGAAGCTGAATGCAGCCTTATTTGTTTTAACATCTATGACATTGGCTATCCAGCTTGGATTTATGGAAACATTTTTATAACAGAACGTAGCCACAGGATTCTCGTCACGGTCTATAGTAACAAAGTCAGAAGGAATACCATTGTCGAAATTCTCGGACAAATAGACCTTTGACTGTCCCATAGCCACAACAGAGAGAGCAGCAGCCATTACACCTGTAAGTACTCTTTTCATGTAGAAACTATTTATACGCTTTATTATGATTGTAGTTGCCTGTATTAGATTTAAAAAGTCCAGGTATGCACCATTTTCATGGCGCATACTTGGACATATCTACATTAGTGCTTACTGCCTGCAACAACTTTGTATACAGAAGAAACACCATTCTTGGTTACCTTAACAAGGTATACACCGGCAGGATTGCTTGTAAGGTCAAGAGGTTCTTTGCGGCCTACTGCTATTACAGTTCCGTTGATTGAGCTGACATCCATTGTAGCACCATCAGCAACTGTCAATATGCCATTGTTATAGCTGAAATCAGGACCTGCATTAACAGCATCAATTGCAGACGGAATTATATCGTTAGAGATAGTAACTGTATCACTGTTAGCCTTACCTATGGCATATACAGCCTGAACATAGATGTCTGAAGACAATTCTGTATTCTCGTCACCCCAGCCAATAGACATCTTGTAGCTGTTGGTTGTAATAGGATTCTCGAAATTGTCCTGAATCTTCATTCCCTTGACAAATACATTATACTGAACGAACATATACTTGTCCTTGTCTGCAGGCTCATCCCATTCTATTGTAACAAAGCACTCTCCTGCTTCATAAGAAACGTCAACACCATGAACGTTTGTAACTGCAGGAAGCTCTGTGTAAACATTAGCGCGCACGAGATCAGATACGTTCATACCATATCCATATGAATTCATAGGCTCTTCGCCGCTCTTGTCTGCGTCTGCGTCAACAGGCTGAACAAAATATTCATAGTCGCCATTCTTTACATACTCGTCAGTATAAGTAATCATACCGTCAACAGCGTCTTCAGCAGTTACTCTGGCAATCTTGATACCATGACGCATAATGTCATAAGCAACATTCTGAACACCTTCTATTGTTGTTGCATCAAACGTAAGTTTTACAGTATTAATTTTATCTGCAACTTTCTCAGCTACCAGCTTAGGAG
>OGQM01002408.1_pt1 | contig 11225 bp, 9 predicted proteins | sample 1553191 | NCBI WGS metagenome assembly OGQM01 (sample SAMEA2579954, study PRJEB22360) | human gut metagenome | biome: human gut; feature: human-associated habitat; material: faeces | place: Denmark | collected 2008/2010 | reverse complement strand
TGAATTTTTCTTGCGGTTTCAACTATTTCGCGTCCCGAAACGGCGATCACGTTCACTGTGCGGTTAAAAAGCAGACCGCGAATGATATTGTCGCGTTCAGCGCATGTGTTTTCGATGCAGTCGGAGGAAGCATCGCTTTCGTTCATCTTATTTTCAATTTCGTTATTCATAATGTTTTCCTTTCGCTAAAGGTCCTTGAGCAGGCCGCAAAGGTTATTTGCCGACTCTGCCGGGCTTTCTTGCCGTGAATTGCAGCCGTTCGCTCTCATCACGCGGCGGTTCCGTTGTGAATGCCGAAAAAACCCCGATATTTTCAAAGCCGATATTTTTAAGCCACGAAACAAGCTCCCTTTCGGAATGAGCACGTTGAATATGCTTTTCGGAAAATCGGGAATAAAGCGGTTCGCCGTGTGCGTCGTTTGCCGACTTCACAAAAAACTCCAGCTCCATTTCCACAAGCTTGCTTTCCGCATCATAGCAGTTTTGCCAGAAGTATGCAACATCCGTTCTGCTGTCGCAATAGCCGTTTTGCCCGAGAATGTGCTGCAATTTATATCTTGACGAAACATCAAACAGCAAAATGCCGCCCGGCCTGAGCCCGTTGAATGCCGTCAGAAGGAATTTTTCAACATCCTCGCGGCTTGTAAGGTAATTCACGCAGTCACATGCCGCAATGATGCAGTCAACGGGACGATGCAATTCAATGCGGCGCATATCCATGCATATAAATTTTGTTTTTTGCCCGCACCGGCGGGATTTTTCAGCGGCAACTTCGAGCATGTCCCTTGAAATATCCGAACCGGTGACATCGTACCCGGCTTTGTTGAGCCGAAGAGTCAATGCGCCTGTTCCGCAGCCGCACTCAAAAATTCTCGCCCCTTTCGGAAAGTCGGTCGGCAGCAGCGATATTATATAATTCGCCCATGCATCATAATCCGTATTGTCCATGAAAATGTCATAGACCTCCGCAAATTTTGCATTATATTGTTCCATTGCCGACACCTCCCGAATTAATCAGCGAACACAAAATAATTATAAACCAATATAGCGGATTTTGCAACATCGCGAAACTGTGGAATGCACCGTTTATCGGTTAAAAGCTGTTTGCCGCAAGACATGTTCCTGCAAAAGGCAAGTATTCGACAGTTCTGAGAAAGCGACAGAAAAAGCTGTTTTCCGCAGGTACAAACCGCAGTCCTCCTTGAGTCCGTTTCGGAATCAAAATTGCAGAATCCGCAGATACTATCATGCAGCAGGCGGCGGAACAGCCGCCGAACCGCTCAAACGCGGTAAAAAACAAGGTACAGAAATACCGCATGATGCAGGAGGAATCCGAAATGACAGAAACAAACACTTCAGGAATAATCACTGCTGCGGCAGACATTATTGCGGGGGCATTCAACGCACTTCCGAAGCGGGTCTGTAATCAGCACAAATTTTCCGACTATGCCGACTATCTGCATGAAAACCTGCCTGCACAAGCGGAGTTGGACTTGCAGCGTGAAAAACCGCTGAGCCCTGCACCGCTCGTTTCCGTTGCAATTGCCTGTGCGGGGGCAAGCCGTGCGGCTGTTCGCTCAACACTCGAAGCACTCGGCAAACAAACCTATGCAAATTTTGAAGTTTGGTTAGTTTCGGAGCTTGCGCAGGCAGGGCTTACGGATTATGAAGGCATTCCGAAATTCAGGCTTGTGCTTTTTAACGGCACGGCGTATGAGCAGTTGAAAGCCGCCGAGAAGATGCTTAACGGTGCATACTTTTTGCAGCTGCTGCCCGGAGATTTGCCCGCACCGGACGCGCTTCACATGCTTGTTCTGCAAACTCATGCAAATCCCGAAGCGGAGGTTGTTTTTGCCGATGAGGACTCCGTGATTGACGGCATTCGGCAAAACCCGATTTTTAAGCCCGACTACGGGCGCGACACATTGCGTTCCTTCAACAGCATCGGGCGGCCCGTGCTTGTTTCCAAACGTGTACATACGACTGTCGGCGGGTTTCGCGGCAGCACACCGGCCGAACTTTGGGCATACTGCATTGACTGTGCTTCGGCTGCCAAGCAGGTCATTCACATTGCAAGAATCGGGCTGACCGTTATCCGCGACTGCGACGGCAGCGAAATTCCCTGCACCGATATACTGAAGCGTGAATTCAATTCCCTTTATCCCGGCGACGGTTCGGGAAAGAAAAACCGCACAAACGGATACTGCTTTGAGGGCAGCGTTTTGGGTACACTTCGTATGCGTTACCCGAGAAAACGCGAACCCTCCGTCGGCATTGTTATCGCCGGTGCGGACGGAGTTGAAAACCTTCAGCGATGCATTGACTCGGCGGAGATGCAGTCAACGGTTGATTGCAGACGAATTATCATTGCGGATGACGGCAGCGGAGATGAGCGAATGCGCCGCTATCTTCAGGCACTCAAAAAGAACAGGGCGGCAGAGATCGTTCACGTCAGTGCGGAACAGCCGCTGCCCGAAACGCTGAATGTATGTGCATGCAAAGCCGCTGCGGATTTGCTGCTGTTTTTAAACGGAAATATCGAAATTCTCTCCCCTGCATTTCTTCGCGAATTCACCGAACTTGCGCTTCGGCACGGCGCAGGTGCGGTTGGCGGAAAAATCGTGAACGAAAGCGGAAACATCCTTTCCGTCGGCACCGTTATCGGCCTTAACGGTTGGGCGCAAAGCCCTTATTACGGCGAAAAGGATGATTTTGAAGACTCTTTAAAATGCAGTTTTCTGCACGTTCAGCGCAATGTAACCGCAGTCAGCGGCGCATTTATGGCAGTCAGCGGCGAAAACTTTTTCAGTTTCGGCATGTTTGACGAAACGCTGTCCGGAGTGGGATGGGACACGGAGTTCTGTGTTCGGCTCATGCGAAAAGGTCTTGCAAACTGCTTCACTCCGTTTGCAAAGGCGCGGTTATCGGGCAGACTTCCGAATGATTATGCCAATGCAGGCAAAGCCAATCTTTTGCGCTGTTATGACGTATATCGCGAAACACTGCTTTGCGGCGACAGGTATTTCAATCCAAACTTTGATTATGCAAACCCCGTTCCGACTCTCGCCGCGGTTCATGCCGAAACCCCCCGCCCCCCCCCCCCCCGCCCCCCCCCCCCCGCCGATAAAGCTGAATCCGCTTTATTCCGGCTGAGCTTCACCCGCAATCGACCGAAAACGCATCAGTTTTCGCCGTCATCCGCATTTATCAAAGCTTCCGCAAGGGTTTTATATTCCCCGGTGGGATCGGTTTCGGGAAGGGTTTCAACCTTTTTGAGGGTTCTGCAAATTTGCCTTGTGCGAACACCCACAAGCGTTTCAAGGTCATTATGCGCCTTTTCAAGCGATTTCTGAGTTGCTCTGAGCACATCGTCAAACTTTCCGAACTCTCTTTTTATCTGAGAGAGCAAATCCCAGACCTCGCTGCTGCGTTTTTGTATTGCAAGTGTTCGGAACCCCATTTGCAGGCTGTTAAGCAGCGCCGCCATGGTTGAAGGGCCGGAAAGGTTAACGCGGAAACGCATTTGCAGCTCTTCGATAAGCCCGAGCCGCACCGCTTCGGCATAAAGTCCCTCCGTGGGCAGGAACATGATCGCAAAATCCGTTGTGCGCGGGGGATTTATGTATTTTTCCTTTATATCCTTCGCGCATTTCAGAAGAACTTCACGCAGGTTTTTCTGCGCAGCGGCAACATCCTCGCCGGAATCATACGCATCGCAGAGTTTGGAATAAATATCCGCAGGGAATTTGCTGTCAACGGGAAGGTAAACCGCTTCTCCGCCGTCATTCGGAAGTTTTATTGCAAATTCAACGCGCTCATTATTCTGTTTTCCGGCGTCAAAATTACATTCGTATTGTTCCGGCGCAAGAACCTCGCCGAGAATTGCGCCGAGCTGAATTTCGCCGAGCGTGCCGCGTGTTTTGACATTTGAAAGAACCTTTTTAAGATCACCCACTCCGCTTGCAAGCGTCTGCATTTCTCCGAGCCCCTGATAGACCTGTTTAAGACGTTCATCAACAAGCTTGAAGTTTTCGGAGATTTGCTTTGTGAGCGTCTCCTGCAATTTTTCGTCAACAACACCGCGAATTGCATCAAGCTGCTTTTCGTTGCGTTCCGTCATGAGCTTCACGCTCGCATCCATTGCCGCCAGTTTTTCCGTGCAGACCGTTTCAAAATGCTTATTGCGCGTTTCCGCCTGCTCCGCCTGTGTTTTCAGCAGAGTATTCTGAGCAGCAAGTCTGTCCGAAATCTGTTTTTCGAAAGAATCCTGCCCTGCGGCAAGCCTGTCGGAAAGCGTCCTCTGTTCGGAAGAGAGCCTTTCGGAAAGCGCGTTTTGTTCGGTATTCAGTTTTTCCGAAAACGCTTTCTGTTCTGCGGAGATTCTTTCTGCCGCCGCTGTCTGTGCCTCCGCAAGGCGGGAAGCGGTTTCGCGCATCGAAGAAGCAATGCTTTCATTTAAAGCATTTTTAAATCGTTCATAATCATTCTTTGTTTGTTCGTTGTATCGATAAAGTGCGTCCGAAAGCTCCTTCAGCCTGTCCTGAAGCCTGCGTTCAAGCTCCGCCGATGCATTGCCGACGGAGGAGTTCATTGCGGCACCGACCGTATTTTCCAATCTGCGCTCAAGCTCTGCGCGTTCGCGTTTTTTTGCATTCAGCTGCCCAAATAAAACAACAGCCGAAACGATTCCCGCCAACAGGCTGAAAACCGTAATGATGAGCAGGGTAATGAATTGAGTGTTCGGCATACCTTATTCTCCTTTGTTTTCCTCTGTTTTGAATTGTTGTCCGCCGCACGGTTCGGTTCACCGATGCCGTTTATCGGCAAATTATAAAACCCGCAGCTCAACAGGCAACCCGTTCTGAGCCGCCCGCCGGCGCGGGTTATATAAACAGTCACTTGTTTAAGCTGAAGCGGTGCAGTTGAATGAATCGACCGCTCAGCCTTGGTTTTTAATCAGCCTTATCAGTCTTCATCGTCCTCCTGGGCGCGTCTGCGCGGTGCTTTTTTTGCGTTTCCGCCGTTCTTGCGCTTGTAAATTTCAACAGCGGCAAGGGCAATGATCGCGATAAGCGCAACTGCCGCAATAATGATAAGAATACTGTACCATACTTTCAGCGCACTTCCCGTTTTTGTGAGCATTCCGTCCAGCTTGCTGCCGATATTCGGATCGTCAACGACCGTGACCCCGCCCGTTGCCGGCGGTTCGTTCGGAACGGTGCCTTCGGCATCGATATATTTTGCGGTCAGATGCGCCTCAAACATGTGCGTGTTGCCCGAAGCGTCAAGAGCCGTAAGGAAGAACACAAGATCTCTTTCTCCGCCGACATTAAGATCGATATTGAATGACTGTGCGCCGGAGTTGGGTTCAAGAACGGCAATCTTGTGAATTTCATAATCCAGTTCTTTTTCGGTCAGGACAACATCGGTGTAGGGAGTGCTTCCCGTGTTTGTGACGGTGAAAGTCAGCCCAATGATATTCTCTCGATTGAGTTGAGTGCGAACTTCCGCGCGGAACTCAAGGCCGAGAGTTGTCGGATCGATATAAGGGCGAACGGTGTAGCTCTTTGTGTTGTCCTTAAACACAATGCCGGACGAATAAACGCCGGTGATGTTGAACACAACATAGCGAACGGCTTCGGGGTTTCTGACGAAATATTTAATGGTTTTCGACTCACCTATCGCAAGGCTGAAACCGCTTTGAACAACGGTTCCGAGATCGTCCGTAACGGTGAGCGAATTCAGGCTCTGGTTGCCGTTGTTGGTCAGATACAGTGTGAATTCAACGCCCTCCGGTGTGGGTGTGCCGATTTCGACCGTTTTGGTGAGCTGCGCATTTATAAGGCCGATGGTAAGCCCCGAAAGCGTTACCGACAGGGCATTTGTTGACCCCTCGGGAACAAACGATACAGTCGGTTTACTCGTTACGGTCGATGTGCGCATTGTGTATTCGTAAGTGAATACACGGCTCTCTCCGGGGGCAAGGCTGAATGCGGGAAGCATTGCCTGTGTACCGGCAACATTCTTATCAACAAGGATGATGCTGTTGAGATTCTTGGCGCCTGTGTTTATCATTGTATATGTCAATTTGACAATATCACCCGCCGAAGCAATCGATTTGTCAACGCTGCGCGAAAGCTTCAGATAAGCCGTATCCGCACGGGAAATGACAAGAGTCAACTCACGCGAACCTGCGGTTTGGGTTGCCGTATCGAACCATGCAATTGTAAAGCGCAGTGTTTCGCCGATTTGTTCCTGGGCAACGTTCATCGTGCCGGTAAATGTGCGCGATTCCCCCGCGGGAACATCGGAAGTGTTGAAAGAAACGCCGTATGTGTTGATTATTGAAACATTTGTGTACACACCGCCGCCGGGCTGATTTGACGGCTCGGGTTCGGATGTCGGTTCGGATGTCGGAGTCGGAGTGGGATCCGACGGTTCCTTTATCAGGGAACCTGTTGCGGTATCATCCAGCCCCTGTCCCGCAGCACCGCCCGGGTTGCGAAGCGTGATGCTTACGGTGACCTGTCCGGGACCGGACAAAAATGCGGGGTTTGCCGAAATGCTTGCCGCGTCCGTTCCGTTTTTTGCGGGCAGAACGGTGATTTCGGCGGAATTGCCATGAACAGTCTGCGCATTTGCGGCGAACCCCGTTGAAACGGGAAGAACAGCCGCAAAAGCGATCAGTGCAGCGAACAAAGCGGTAAATATTGAAAATTTCCTTCGAGTCAATGCTTTCTCCTTATCCCGAACAATGCAGCAGGCACTGTCGGCTCATGCGCTGCGGACACGGAATGCTCCTGCTTACGCATGTACATAAAATATCAATCGTATTATACAGCATTCACCTCGATTTGGGCAAGAGTTTTTATTAAAATTATATTCAACTTGTTTTTGCTGTCTGTTTTTATCGGCTCCGCGATTCGGGCACGAGAAACCGTGATTTTGGCACCGAATGTGTCCCTTCGGCGGAAAAATGTGATTTATTCCCGCACTCATTGGCAAACGGGGCTGAATGCTGTATAATAGACAGCGGAATGGATACTCTCGGCGCACCGCTTGCCGGCGGCAGAATTAATGTGCAGTTTTCGGCAGTTCTTAAGCGTCAGCAGCAAAGCCTCGGTTTTCGCTGCTTCCGATATCGATTGATTTTCGGGAATGCTCTGAATAATCGTTAATCAAAAATCAGGGGGTTCCGTTTTTCCAAAACTCAGAACGGAGGAATCACACACTATGACCGCAACAAACAACGACCGCCGCAAGCCCGGCTGCTCAGCCGCGGCAGGATCGGGATGCGGAAGCATTTTCGCCGGCTTTTCCAAAAAAACTTCGACATTCATGCGTGTTGTCTGCTTTATTGCAGCAGCAGCTTTTCTGTTCTGCTTCAGCGGATGTAAAAAAAATAAGGACAAAAACGGTGTTCCGAACGATAAGACCGCTGCAGTTGCATCCATCGGGGACGAAACCGTGAGCTACGCCCTCTATACGGCTGCCTTCGACTCATATCTTTCATACATGGAACAAATGGGCTATGATCCCGTCAGCAACGAGGAAGAGCTGCAAAAATTTCGCGATTGGGTGCTTGAATATCTTGTTAAGGATATGGTGGTTCTGTACCGGGCAAAGGAGGAGGGATTTAAACTTTCCGATGAACAAATTGCGGAATCCGATGCACAGGCGGAAACCGAACTTAAAGAGATATATGACGAGTATATGAAAACTGCCGAAGAATCCAATGCCAAAGACGATTCAAAGACTGTTCAACAGTATTTCGATGCCGCCATTGCGGAGCTTTCCGAATATTACACCGGCAAAACCATGACCTATGATGAATACTGCGAGGAATATAAACTCGAACTGCGCAACACGGCGCTTATCGAAGCATACAAGGACTATGTTTGCAAAGATTTTTCCGTGACGGATGCAGACATTGCCGATTGGTACGAAAAGCAGCTGAAATCGGATAAGGAGCTTTATGCCTCCAATCCCGGGCAGTATAAAGATAACGAAGAGTACTTTGAAAAATACTGCGGTATCTACGATGATGCCGCGCCCGCGCTTGTTGTTCCGGAGGGATACTCCCGAATCATGGATATTGTTGTTATTCCCAAAGGCGAACTCGGCGATGACTACAAAAAAAAGAACGAGCAGCTTGATTCGCTGCGTGAAGAATGCACATCCCTGCTTTTTACGGATGCCTTAAACGGTGACGGCGCAAATTCCGAGCGAATTGCGCAGCTGATTTCGGACTACAAAACGCTTCAGGCTGAATGCGATGAAATGTTCAATAAATTCATTGAGCCCTATCGTGCAAAAATCGACAAGGCATTTACCGAGCTTGAAGGCGGAGCGGACTTTGCTCAGGTCATGCTCAAGTATACAGAGAACGAATACGTTGCAGGCAGCGACAGTTACGGGGGCTGCGAAACCTTCCGCACAAAGGGGCAGTTGATTTCAACAAAACACAGCTCCTCAAAGGGTGACTGGAGTTCAACCGTCAAGGAGATTTATTCGCTGCTTAAGCCCGGTGAATACTCGGATGTGTTTACCGACACGGACGGCAGCCTGCATATCATTTACCGCGGTGCGGACGAAATGCCCGGCGAAGTTAAGCTTGCTGATGTGATTGACAAAGTAACGACGATCGTCAAAGCGACAAGCGATACCGAAGCATGGGACGAGCTGCTTGATACATGGATGGATGACGCCGATATTGTGTATGACAAAGACCTTATCGCATCCGTCGGAAAAGACTATGTTAAAGAATAATCATTAAAGAGGAGCACCTGATGAGACTCGATAAATACCTTAAGGTTTCGCGAATTATCAAACGCAGGACCGTTGCAAACGAAGCCTGTTCCATGGGACGGGTAACGGTAAATGACAAAGTTGCAAAGCCTGCAACCGATGTTAACCCCGGGGACGTAATCAGCGTTCGCATGGGCGCAAAACGGCTGACGGCCGAAGTACTTGCCGTGCGCGAAACCGTTCGCAAAGAGGAAGCGGACAGCATGTACAGAATCATTGAAGACAGTCTGAATACCGATGCAGATTGACACCGCAGCCGGAAGAGGCCCGAAACAGCATGGATAAAACTACAGTATCCGCAATTCTGCTTGCGGCCGGTTCATCATCGCGAATGGGCGAAAACAAAATGCTGATGCGTTTTTGCGGCAAAACACCCGTCGAGCTTTGTGTTGAAGCTTTTTGCGGAATTGCCGATGAAGCCGTTATTGCCGTTTCGCCCGACACGGAGGAAATTGTACTTGCAGCGGCAAATTCCGCACCCTACCCCGTGAAAATCGTTCGCGGCGGAAGTACGCGGCAGGAGTCAGTATTCAATGCCGTCCGCGCAGCATCGGGTGTGATTACCGCCGTTCACGACTGTGCCCGCTGCCTTGTTGACAGAGAAACCATTAAAGCCAGCCTGCGTGCCGCAGAGCAATACGGCTGCGGCATTGCTTCCGTGCCCGTTGCGGACACCGTTCGTTTCGGCGATACCGGAGAAACGCAGGCTTCTTGCGGCACAAACTCCGCAAAGCTTTCGCAGAGATATTCTTTTGAATGCATACAGCAAGGCCGTCGGCAGCTTCACGGATGATGCCGACCTTTGCCGCTCAACGGGAGTACAGCTGCATTTTTCTCCGGGCAGCAAACAGAATCTGAAGCTCACAACGCGGGACGATATTCCGTATTTTGAGTTTTTGCTTTCAAAACGCAGTGAGCGGAATCTCCCCTCGGGCAATGTGTCCGCAAGATCCTCTGCGGAGCTGCGCTCGGGAAACAGCCCGGCTTTGTCAGCAACGGAGGTAAGTAATATGTTCAGAATCGGCATCGGCGAAGACACCCACCGCCTTGCAGCCGGGCGAAAGCTCATCCTCGGCGGCGTTGAAATTCCGTTTGAACTCGGACTGCTTGGGCATTCCGATGCAGACGCACTTGCTCATGCCGTGATTGATGCCCTCCTCGGCGCATGTGCACTCGGCGACATCGGGCAGCATTTTCCCGACAGTGATGAAGCATTTCGCGGCATATCGAGCCTTTTGCTTGCAAAAGAGGCCGCTGCACGCATTCGCGCAGCCGGATTTGAAACTGTGAATATCGATTCCGTGATAACGGCTCAAAAACCGAAGCTTGCGCCCTTCCGCGAAGCAATGCGTGCAAACCTTGCCAAGGCTCTCGGCGTTCCGCCGGAAAATATCGGCGTCAAGTTTACAACACCCGAAGGAACCGGTCCGGAGGGTAATCTTGAATGCATCACCGTTCGTGCTGTTGCAGCGGTGCAGAAAGTGCGGATACAGTGCCGATACGGATGCAAACCGACTCAAGCTTACAACATGCAAAATGACTTTTGATTTTTCAAAAAAACTTTTCGTTTCAACCATTGCGGAGGACTGCGCTGCTGCTGCGCGGGAACACTCGCTGGGACTTGAAATTGCAGAATTCTGCTATGCGCCGAACATGGATACGGACAGTGCGGCGCATTTTCGCCGCGTTTCGCAGCTTACTGCCGAATCGGGCTGCGGTCTGCGGCTGCTGCTTCACGCCCCGTTTGCGGAGCTTTCCCCGTGTGCAATAGATCCGCTGGTTCGCGATGTTGTTCGGCGGCGATTTGACCAAGCACTGTTTGCGGCAGATGTTATCGGAGCAAAACGCATTGTGTTTCACTCGGGATTCATACCTTTTGTTTACTACAAAGAGTATTTCATTGACGAATCCGTTAAGTTTTGGCGTGATTTTCTGAAAAACGCACCGAACGACATTTATTTTTTGCTTGAAAACGTTATGGAACCCGAACCGGAAATCACAGCGGCGGTTGCCGAAGGGGTGAACGATTCACGCTTCGGGCTTTGCCTTGATATCGGGCATGCAAACAGCCGCGTTTCCGAAATCCCGCTGACGCATTGGATCGACCGATTCGCACCGAAGCTTATGCATGTTCACCTGCACAACAATTTCGGCGGGGACGATCTTCACAATCCTCTCGGCAGCGGAAATATTCCGATGCGGGAAACGATTGAATATATCATCCGAAAATCTCCGGATGCAACCTTTACGATTGAAAACATGACTGCCGCGCCGTCCGTTGTTTGGCTGGTTGAAAACGGCTTTTTGAGTAAATAATTCATGATATGCAAAATATATACAGTGGATTGAACTTATGAACGAAACCGAACTGAAAGCATTGCTTTCCCGCATCCGCCCCGACGATTCAGCCGCAAAAG
>OGQM01002397.1_pt1 | contig 11239 bp, 7 predicted proteins | sample 1553191 | NCBI WGS metagenome assembly OGQM01 (sample SAMEA2579954, study PRJEB22360) | human gut metagenome | biome: human gut; feature: human-associated habitat; material: faeces | place: Denmark | collected 2008/2010 | reverse complement strand
GCTCCTCCTGATAAACTGCGGAGCAGTTATTTGGTGTAGAGCTACGTAGCGAAGCAGATTGCGAATATCCGCTTGACACGAATCAGAGAAGTCTCTGTGAGAAGGCCATGAGTGGAGGGCCTTTGTTATGACAACTGAATATTGAATGTATGGCTCCGGAAAGCTGCGTGGAAAATCAGTAGATTCCCGGAGCTTTTATGTTGTTAATGTAAGGTGTGAAGTGACTATGGTCATAGGCATACAGAAGGTGGATGTGCGAGGTTATAGCTTTACATAGATACAGGGAGAATCTATAATGGTTTTATTCAAAGAATAGGAAAGGGTGGAGGAAATGAGAAAAAAGATTTCAGCGTTGCTTTTGAGTGTGGCGTTATGTATAACGGTAATGCCGGCAACCGGATTTGCGTCGGAATTTACAGATCAGAATGAAACAGCAGATGAGATGGCGCTGCAAACGCAGGCAGGAGATGAAGAGATACCATTTGCCGGAGATGCAGAAGAATCTCAGGAGACAGAAATAACAGCAACACCGACTGAGAAGCCGGAAATAACGAAAGCTCCGATGCCAACAGCCGGACCGGAAATAACAACAACTCCAATGCCGACATTCGGACCGGAAGTAACGACAATTCCGGAACCAACAACAGGACCGGAAGCGACAGCAACTCCGATGCCAACAGTACCCCCGACTCCAAAACCGATAAGTGTAAAATGGAAAGCAGCAAAGTGGTTGAACAGTACAGCAGCGCAATTGACAATGAATACTGATACGGATGGAGTATGCTATTATAAATGGATATATGATACTGAACCTAGACCGGTTCTGGATGACAGCAGTTTTTCTGTACTGACAAGAGCAAATAACAATTTCAAAATATCCCTGAAAGGCCTTAAAGAAAATAAACCGGTTATTGTATATTTGCAGATTGCAGGTGCAGATGGAAGGCGCAGTAAGATATGGCATCTGACATTAGATCAGAAGAATCGTCCCACACCGACACCGACACCGGCGCAGAATCGTCCGACACCGACACCGGCGCAGAATCGTCCGACACCGACACCAGCGCAGAATCGTCTCACACCGGCCCATACTCCGGTTGTTCCGAAGGTGTCAGACAGTGTTGTGAAGGGACTGGACTCTCCGCTGAAATTTACGCCTGGTAAATTTTACAATTTTTCTGTCATCGGTGCGGGAACCACAAACAGCAAGCCGGGAGAGGGGGATGTAAGATGGGTTCCGAAGTACTGGAGTACAAGTGCAAATCCGTCAGGATCCCAGAAAAATATCTCCTGGAAGATTGGCTCTGCAAGAGGGATAGCAACCGCCAGAACATATAATCTGTATGTCTTTTTCCAGAAGCAGGTTTATAAAAAAACAGCCTGGAAAGCAACCAATACCATAAGTTCTGTGAATTATCAGTTCCGTTCGGCAGCACTTTCCCAGGCAGAATCGAAACAGCCAGTTCTGAACGGAACATATAACGGTACAACCGGTATTGTTGTAAAGTGGAAAAACGTCAGTGGAGTATCCGGCTATAAAATCTACAGAAAAGACGGAAGCAGTACAAAATGGACCAATATTGCAACTGTAAAGGGAAGCAGTACCAGCAGTTATGCGGATCGTTCGGTAAAACATGGAACGACTTATACCTATACAGTCCGTGCATATAAAAGCTCTCTCTTAAGCAGCTACGACAAAACAGGAACAAAAATTGTCCGCCTGGCAGCACCGGTTCCATATAATCCGTACAGTAAAGCATCAGGGCAGCTGACATCAAAATGGAAAAAAATCTCCGCTGTGTCCGGATATCAGGTTCAGTATGCAACATCAAAAAGTTTCAGCGGAGTAAAAACAGTGTCAACTACAGCAACAGCCAAAACAGTTTCCGGATTGAAGAAGGGAAGCACGTATTATGTACGTATCCGCGCATATAAAAAAATAAGCGGCAAGACATACTACAGCGCATGGAGCAGTACAAAGAGCATTAAAACCAGAAAATAAGCCCCCTGCGGTTTTCGAATATCTGAAGAAATAAATATCCTGCGGAGTCCTGTAAAAACAGGAAATTCCGCAGGATGTTTTTTGTCGGAAAAGGTTTTTATGGACATGATTTGTTAATTAATTGTTCATTGTTTTTATAACTGGAAAGTGGTAGAATATATACCATATGTGATCTGGATATCAACAGAGAACTGGAATGGTTATTGTGATTGGAACGAACAGTGTCCTGGAATGATCCTGAATCGGATAGATAAGAGACTTAAATGTCCTATTTCGAATAAAATGATTGGAGCAGAAACATGAATGTTTTTTCAAAAGTATTTGGAACCCGCAGCCAGCGTGAGGTAAAGCGTATCATGCCGCTGGTTGAGAAAACCGAGAGCTATCAGTCCCAGATGCAGCAGCTTACCGACGAGCAGTTACGGGACAAAACCAGAGAATATAAGAAACGTCTTGCAGAAGGCGAAACACTGGATGATCTTCTTCCTGAGGCATTTGCCACCGTACGTGAGGCTGCCAAGCGTGTGCTTGGAATGGAGCATTACCGTGTACAGATCATCGGTGGTATCATCCTTCACCAGGGCCGTATCGCCGAGATGAAAACAGGTGAAGGTAAAACTCTTGTTTCCACACTTCCTGCATACCTGAATGCCCTTGAGGGAAAAGGTGTCCACATCGTAACTGTCAACGACTACCTGGCTAAACGAGATGCCGAGTGGATGGGTAAAGTCCATGAGTTCCTTGGCCTGACTGTAGGCGTGGTACTTAACGACATGAAGCCGGAAGAACGCCGTGCGGCATATGGATGTGACATCACATACGTTACCAACAACGAACTTGGATTCGATTACCTTCGTGATAACATGGTTATCTATAAAGAACAGCTTGTTCAGAGAGATCTTCACTACTGTATCATCGATGAGATCGACTCCGTCCTGATCGATGAGGCACGTACACCTCTGATTATTTCCGGACAGAGCGGCAAATCCACCAAGCTTTATGAAGTATGTGATATCCTTGCACAGCAGCTGGAGCGTGGTGAGGCCAGCCATGAGATGACCAAGATGGCAGCCATCATGGGTGAGGAAGTTATCGAGACCGGTGACTTCGTTGTAAATGAGAAAGACAAGATCGTCAACCTTACCGAACAGGGTATCAAGAAGGTTGAGAAATTCTTTAATATTGAGAACCTGGCAGATCCGGAGAATCTGGAGATCCAGCATAACATTATCCTTGCCCTTCGTGCACATAACCTGATGCATAAGGATCAGGATTATGTTGTGAAAGATGACGAGATCCTGATCGTTGATGAGTTTACCGGACGTATCATGCCGGGCCGTCGTTATTCGGATGGTCTTCATCAGGCGATCGAGGCGAAAGAGCATGTTAAGGTTAAGAGAGAGAGTAAGACTCTTGCAACCATCACTTTCCAGAACTTCTTCAATAAATATGATAAAAAAGGCGGTATGACCGGTACGGCCCTTACCGAGGAAAAAGAGTTCCGTGATATCTACGGCATGGACGTTGTAGAGATTCCGACCAACCGTGTGGTACAGCGTAAAGATCTTGATGATGCCGTTTACATGACAAAGAAAGAGAAATTCAATGCCGTTGTAGAGGCAGTTAAGGAAGCTCACGCAAAACATCAGCCAGTACTGGTTGGTACGATTACCATCGAAACTTCCGAACTTCTCAGCAGAATGCTGAAGAGAGAGGGAATCCCGCATAATGTACTGAATGCCAAGTTCCATGAGCTTGAGGCTGAGATCGTAGCACAGGCAGGACAGGCAGATGCCGTTACCATCGCAACCAACATGGCAGGCCGTGGTACCGATATCAAGCTTGATGATGTGGCAAGAGAGGCCGGCGGTCTGAAGATCATCGGTACCGAGCGCCATGAGTCAAGACGTATTGATAACCAGCTCCGTGGACGTTCCGGACGACAGGGAGATCCGGGTGAATCCCGTTTCTACATTTCCCTTGAGGATGACCTGATGCGCCTGTTCGGTTCCGAGAGACTGATGAAAGTGTTTACATCCCTTGGTGTTGAGGAGAATGAGCAGATCGAGCATAAGATGCTCTCCAACGCCATCGAGAAAGCGCAGGAGAAGATTGAGTTCAACAACTTCGGAATCCGTAAAAATCTTCTCGACTATGACCAGGTTAACAATGAGCAGAGAGAGATCATCTACGAGGAGCGTCGTCAGGTACTTGACGGTGAGAACATGCGTGATGCCATCTACAAGATGATCACAGATATCGTAGACAGCATGACAGATATGTGCTTCTCTGATGATATGGATTCTTCGGAGTGGGATCTTGATGAGTTCAATACCGCGATCACTCCGATTATCCCAATCCACCCTCTGACTGCAGAGAAGGTAAAAGGTCATAAGAAAGATGAGATCAAGCATATCGTGAAGGAAGAGGCTGTGAAGCTTTATGAAGCGAAAGAGGCTGAGTTCCCGGAACCGGAGCAGCTTCGTGAGCTTGAGCGAGTAGTTCTTCTGAAATGTATCGACAGCAAGTGGATGGATCACATCGACGACATGGAGATGCTCCGTCAGGGTATCGGCCTGATGGCATACGGCCAGAGAGATCCGGTTGTTGAGTACAAGATGAACGCATTTGAGATGTTCAACAACATGATCACTTCCATTCAGGAAGATACTGTACGTATGCTGTATCATGTTCATGTAGAGCAGAAGATCGAGCGTGAGCAGGTTGCAAAAGTAACCGGCACAAACAAGGATGATAGCGCCGGCCCGAAGAAACCGGTTCAGCGAAAAGAAGATAAAGTATATCCAAACGATCCGTGCCCATGCGGAAGCGGCAAGAAATACAAACAGTGCTGCGGACGTAAGGCGGCTAAGATCTGAGAATGAAGATAAAAATAGTCTCACCTGATGATATGGTGGGGCTATTTTTGTATAAGAGCAGAGAAAGGATATGATAATATGGCCGTTATAAAAACAGCAATTCTTCAGACACATGTATATACAGAAAAATCCCGTAACATCATTCAGGCAGCAGAAATTCTTGCCAGTCCGGAACTTCAGGGAATCGACCTGGCAGTTCTGCCCGAAATGTTCTGCTGTCCCTACGAGAACAAATACTTCCCGGAATATGCGGAATCCGAAGGCGGGGACACCTGGGAAAAATGTTCCAGGCTGGCAGCAGAACGTGGGATTTATCTCATAGCTGGAAGTATGCCGGAGAGAGACGCAACCGGTCGTATTTACAACACATCCTATGTTTTTGACAGAAACGGGCATCAGATCGGGAAACACCGGAAGATGCATCTTTTTGACATTGATGTAAAAGGTGGCCAGTATTTTAAAGAATCAGATACCCTGACACCGGGAGATCAGGTGACAGTTTTTGACACAGAATTTGGAAAGATGGGCGTTTGCATCTGCTATGATTTCCGCTTTCCGGAACTTGCCAGGCTGATGGTGGATCAGGGGGCAGAGGTGATCATTGTGCCGGCGGCTTTTAATATGACAACAGGTCCTCTCCATTGGGAGCTGATGTTCCGCCAGAGAGCCGTGGACAATCAGGTATACACCCTCGGGGCCGCACCTGCCAGAGACCTGAATGCCGGATACCATTCCTGGGGCCATTCCATTGCCGTGGATCCCTGGGGAAAAGTCCTCATGGAAATGGAAGAAAAGCCGGACGTAAAAGTTGCGGAATTGGACCTGGAGGAGGTAAAAAAAGTCCGGGAACAGCTGCCTCTTCTGAAGCACCGGAGAGGGGATATCTATGAATTGTCGCAGATAAAATAGAAATGCCTGAACCACGTTTTCGTTGTAATTTTCAGGCCCATATGGTATTGTATAAGACAGGCAGGAGTTCCTGCATCAATATATAGAAAGAAGGTGAAGCTGTGGTTGAGTTAGATCAGTTCAAGAGTATTCTTGCAACATACACAGAGCCATTAGTGGAAGTGAGGGATTCACTTTGACCTCGCTAACAAAGAGCAGAAGGTCGAAGAATTAGAGCGCGAGATGGAAGCGCCTGATTTCTGGGATAACGCAGAAGTATCTCAGATGAAGATGAAACAGTTAAAGAGTCTCAAGGATGATATTGAGACATACCATAATCTGGAAACACAGATGGAAGATATGGAAACCATGATCGAGATGGGATATGAGGAGAATGATCCGGAGATCGTCCCTGAGATCCAGGAAATGCTGGACGAGTTCCAGGCAAGCTTTGACAGCATCCGTGTGAAGACACTTCTTTCCGGAGAGTACGACGGAGAGAACGCCATCATCAAGCTGAACGCAGGAGCCGGCGGAACAGAGGCTTGCGACTGGTGCGGAATGCTTTATCGTATGTACAGCAGATGGGCGGAGAAGAAAGGCTTTGCGCTGGAGGTCCTGGATTACCTTGACGGTGATGAGGCCGGTGTGAAATCCGTAACCTTCCAGGTGAACGGAGAGAACGCCTACGGTTATCTGAAATCCGAGAAGGGTGTTCACCGTCTTGTACGTATTTCTCCGTTTAATGCAGCAGGAAAGAGACAGACATCTTTTGTATCCTGCGATGTTATGCCGGATATCAAGAAGGATCTGGATGTTGAGATCAATGATGACGATATCCGTATCGATACCTACCGAAGCAGTGGTGCCGGTGGACAGCATATCAACAAGACATCCTCTGCGATCCGTATCACCCATTTTCCGACTGGAATCGTGGTACAGTGCCAGAATGAACGTTCTCAGCACATGAACAAGGATAAGGCTATGCAGATGCTGAAGGCCAAGCTGTATCTGCTGAAACAGCAGGAAGCTGAGGAGAAGCTTTCCGGCATTCGAGGCGAAGTAACAGATATCGGCTGGGGAAACCAGATCCGTTCCTATGTCCTGCAGCCATACACCATGGTAAAAGACCATAGAACCAATGAAGAAACCGGTAATGTTGACGCAGTTCTGGACGGTGGTATTGACATCTTTATCAATGCATACCTGAAATGGATCGCGCTGGCGAAAAAGAAAGAATAACATTACTGTCACGGAACCCCATAAAGACAGAGAAAAGGACTCCGCAGGCAAAAAAGCGCTTGTGGAGTTTCTTTTATTATGATAATATATCTCTTGTACGAAAACAGTTGTCTTTATGAAACGGACAGGAGGCTGCTGGCCACAATGTGAACAGCAGTCAGAGAGGTTGCTATGCAGAAACAGGTTGAAAAGAAAAAATACTATGTAGTAAGAGAACGGGCAGTGCCGGAGGTACTTCTCAAGGTGGTTGAGGCCAAGAGACTGCTGGAATCCAAACGGGTGGCTACTGTTCAGGAAGCTGCTGAAAGGACCGGGATCAGCCGCAGTTCTTTTTACAAATATAAGGACGATATTTTTCCTTTCCACGAGGAGACCAAGGGAAAGACCATCACCTTTATCATTCAGATGGACGATGAGCCGGGGCTTTTATCAATGGTGCTGCAGACGATTGCCCGTTTTCACGGTAATATCCTGACCATACATCAGAGTATTCCCATTAACGGAGTCGCAACGCTGACGCTGAGCGTTGACATCCTTCCGGGAGAAGGCGACGCAGAGGCTATGGTGGAGAATATTGAGCAGAGAGACGGTATACACTATTTGAAAATTTTAGGCAGGGAGTAAGCATATGATAAACATAGCAGTATTAGGCTACGGTACAGTAGGAAGCGGAGTTGTTGAAGTCATCAACACCAATCATGAGAGCATTAACAAGAGAGCTGGAGATGAGATTAACATCAAGTACGTTCTTGATTTAAGAGATTTTCCGGGAGATCCGGTTGAGAAAGTTCTGGTTCATGATTATGAAGTGATCGTAAACGATCCGGAGGTAGATATTGTTGTTGAGGTTATGGGCGGGATCGAGCCGGCTTATACCTTTGTAAAAAGAGCGCTTCAGGCAGGAAAGAGCGTAAGCACATCCAATAAGGCTCTGGTAGCCAAGCATGGTTCCGAGCTCATGGAGATCGCAAAAGAAAAAAATATCAATTTCCTTTTTGAGGCAAGCTGCGGCGGCGGTATCCCGATCATTCGTGCACTGAATTCTTCACTGACAGCAGATGAGATCGATGAGATCACAGGAATCCTTAACGGAACCACCAACTACATGCTTTACAAGATGAGCACAGAGAACTGTGATTTTGATACGGTTCTGAAGGAAGCTCAGGCAAAGGGCTATGCAGAGGCAGATCCGACTGCAGACGTAGGAGGTGCTGACGCATGCCGTAAGATCGCCATCCTTTCTTCACTTGCATACGGAAAATTCCTGAATTACGAGGATATTTATACAGAAGGAATCACAAAGATCACACCGGCAGATATGGAATATGCAAAAGAGCTTGGCATGACTATCAAGCTTCTTGCCACAAGCCGTAGGATCGGAGATTCTTTCTATGCAATGGTAGCGCCGTTCCTGGTAGGCCAGAGTAGCCCGCTTTACAGTGTAAATGATGTGTTTAATGCAGTATTTGTGCACGGAAATGTTCTCGGAGATGCCATGTTCTACGGAAGCGGAGCAGGTAAGCTTCCGACTGCAAGTGCAGTAGTTGCAGATGTTGTGGATGAAGCAAAGCATCTCCACAGAAATATCATGACAAACTGGAGCAGCTATGCCTTGAAGCTTATGGATATGGATGAAGTTGAGGGACGTTTCTTCGTACGTGTGTCTGATACTACTATGGATGAAGTGGAAAAAGCTTTTGGTGATGTACAGACTATCGAGCCGGATGACCTTCCGGACGAATTCGGATTTATCACACCGGTGATGAAGCAGGCTGAATATAAAGAGAAGATCAGTAAGCTTACCGGAAAAGTACTGGCAATGATCCGCGTGAAGGATTGATGCCTGAGGAGAAATAAGAACATGTTAATCGTAAAAAAATTCGGCGGTACTTCTGTGGCAAACAAAGAGCGTATCTTTAATGTTGCCAGAAGATGTATCGAAGATTACAAAAAAGGAAACGACGTGGTGGTCGTGCTTTCCGCAATGGGTAAATATACCGATGAGCTGATCACCATGGCGAAAGATATCAACGACAAACCTCCGAAACGTGAGATGGATATGCTTTTTACCATCGGAGAACAGATGTCGGTAGCACTGATGGCCATGGCTATGGACAGCCTGGGAGTACCGTCAGTTTCCCTGAATGCATTTCAGGTGGCTATGCACACAACAAGCGCACACGGCAGTGCCCGTCTGAAAAAGATCGATGCCGCACGTATCCGCAGAGAACTGGATAACCGCAGAATTGTTGTGGTTACAGGATTCCAGGGCATTGATAAATATAATGATTACACCACACTTGGCCGTGGCGGTTCGGATACCACAGCCGTAGCTCTTGCAGCAGCACTTCATGCAGATGCCTGTGAGATCTATACCGATGTGGATGGCGTTTATACTGCTGACCCCCGTAAGGTTCCGAAAGCCCGCAAGCTTAAGGAGATCACTTACGATGAGATGCTGGATCTGGCAACTCTGGGTGCGGGAGTGCTTCATAACCGTTCTGTGGAGATGGCGAAGAAATACGGTGTACCGCTAGTGGTACGTTCCAGTCTCAACAACAGCGAAGGAACTGTGGTAAAGGAGGAAGTAACAGTGGAGAGAATGCTGATCAGCGGTGTTGCTCTGGATACAGATGCAGTACGTATTGCTGTGATCGGACTTAAAGATTCACCAGGAGTAGCATTTAAGCTTTTTGATACCCTGGCCAAGAAAAATATCAATGTGGATATGATCCTTCAGTCTATCGGCCGTGCCGGAACCAAGGATATTTCCTTTACTGTTGATAAAAATGATCTGGACGATGCAATGGGTGTTCTGGAATCCAACCAGGCACGCATCGGCTATGATGAGCTTCATGCGGAGAAAAACATCGCCAAACTTTCCATCGTGGGAGCTGGTATGATGAGTAATCCGGGTGTTGCCGCAAAAATGTTCGAGAGCCTTTATAATGAGGGCGTGAACATCAATATGATCGCGACATCTGAGATCCGTGTGACTGTTCTCATCAATGAGAAAGATGGCGTACGTGCCATGAATGCGGTACATGATGCGTTTAATCTTGCAGATTAACCGGATAAACTGCGAAGCAGTTAATCGGTGTAGAGCTGCATAGTGAATGCGGATTGCGAATTGCGAATATCCGTTTGACATTGCAGAAAAATGATCTGGCGTGCAGTTATGCAGCATAAGCAGCAGGATATGCCAGAGCGAAAATGAGAAATGACGGGGCGGAGGCTTGGTATAAGTCTCCGCCTTCTATAACGGAACGGTGCGTGCATTCGGGCTGTCCGCCGGAAAGATGTGGCCGTTCATAAGGAGAGAATTTTTATGAGAAAAAATCTGAAGGGCTGTAAGAAGCTTGCAAGGGAAACGCTGACTGGTAATTTTACGGTTCCGGTGATCGGCAGTATTGCGGTTGCGGCGATGAGTGTGGTTTCAAGCTACATTTCCACAGCACTTTTTCCGGGAGATTCCGCGTACGCGATCATCGGAGGAGAAGTATTCAGCTTTATCCTTTCTCTGGTGATCTGCGTTTTTTCCGCAGGACTTTACCGGATCTACCTGAATATTTCCAGAAGGGAAGCATATTCTTTTGGAGATCTTCTGTACTTTTTCAGCCACCAGCCAGACCATGTGATCGTGGCATCCTTTGTGCTGGCACTGATCAATCTGGTGACATCACTTCCACTGGCGTGGTTTTCGTTCACAAGCGATATGGGAAATACAGTGGAAGAGCAGATGAACTGGGCAGTGACTTATATGCTGCTGACACTTCTCGGGTTTGGGCTGAACCTGCTGATAGCCATGCCTTTCACCATGAGTTATTATATTCTGTCCGATAATCCGGACATGAAAGGAACACAGGCACTGAAAGCAAGTGCGAAACTTATGAAGGGGCACTACTGGGAGTATTTGAAAATGCTCTTAAGTTTTATACCGTGGATTATTTTTTCCATGTTTACGCTTTATCTGGCACTGATCTGGCTGGTGCCTTATATAGAAACCTGCATGGCAGTTTTCTATCGGAATATTTCCGGAGAATTTGATGAGCCACCGGCGGAGCCGTATCCCCCGGTGACACCGGTTCCTCAGTTTCATGATGAAACCGAAGCCTGATGCCTCCCGGCGAGGGCGCCTGGATGCGGCGGGCATCTTCTTTCTGGAGGGGATACTAGAGGCGTAGACTTTTCCTTTCCAGGGAGGATACTAGAGGCGTAGACTTTTTCC
>OGQM01002396.1_pt1 | contig 11239 bp, 9 predicted proteins | sample 1553191 | NCBI WGS metagenome assembly OGQM01 (sample SAMEA2579954, study PRJEB22360) | human gut metagenome | biome: human gut; feature: human-associated habitat; material: faeces | place: Denmark | collected 2008/2010 | reverse complement strand
GTTTTGATAGTAACTCTAAAGGTATACTTCTTTTCTCGAGCTCGTAGTAAGAATAAGCAACTTGAGAAATATTAAGAAGGCTACTAAGTTGTTTTTGTGTTAAATCATGGTCTTCTCTTAAAATTTTTATACGTGTTTCCATATTATAAACTCCTTTTATAAAAAATTGGAAAAATTTACTATAAAAAAATTATATGATAAAACAAAACGTTATAATGATTTTTAAAACAAATTGTTATAAAATTAATATAAATGTTATGAAAAGAGGAAAAAGTGAAGGAGATACATATGAAGAAATTGAATAATGATAAAAAAGACGGAATAACATTAATATTACTACTGGTAGTAACTATAGTAGTTTTATTAATACTAGCAGGAGTGAGTATTAATGCTGTTGTTGGAGATGATGGAGTAATAAAGAGTGCACAGGAATCGGCGAAGTTAACAGAAGAAAGCGATGCAAAAAAAATAATGAATAAAGTTGTTCTAGAATATTATTTGGCAAGAAACGGAGAAACATTATGATATAATACTCCATCAAACAAGGCTGAAAATTGTGGAAAAGGCAGAAGGAGTTCTAAGATTTGGTTAAACTACACATGCGGGCAAAAATGAAAAAATAGTTTGGTTACAGCATTAAATTATTTTAAATAATTATTTAAACACCAAAATATGCTTATTCCCGACCACTTTTTTATACACTAGTATTAAAAAGTGGTCGGGAAGCTTGATTTTTTGAAAAGTATAATACAACATAATAATATTGATTGTATGAAAAAATATATAAAAGAGAAAATTAGGAAAAATATATATGCAAAAAGTAAAACATATAAAAAAATCTCGTTAAGTCTTATACTTAATGATAATACTCATAGTTTAACTATATATATACATAGCCAATTATAGGTATTTTTATTTGTATGATTTCACATTAGAATTAAAAATTACTTTTATATAACAATTACTTTTTTATCTTGATTTTTATATTTTTTTTGCTATAATTATTTCAGTTAATTTATCATTAAGTAGAATAATTAATGATTATAGGATAACATAGGAGGACAAAAAAGTATGAGAACAAAAGAAATGAGAGGAATTACTTTAATTGCTTTAGTAATAACAATTGTAATAATAATGATATTAGCGGGTGTAACGATTAATTTGGTAGTTGGAAATAACAATTTGTTTGATAAGGCAAAGAGTACACAAAAAATACAAACAGTAGCAGGAATAAAAGAAGCATTAGAACTTGAAAAGGTAGATATACAGGTTGAGAGTAAGAAAGTTGACTTGGATACATATTTGGAACAAATAAGTACTGGGAAGAAGAATTATAATTTAAGTTCTAAAGAAAAAGTAGATGAAAAAAATGCAGAGATAATAGTAAATGATGAATATAAATTTTTAGTAAAAGATAAGGAAAACGGAGATGTAGAAATAATATATGATGGAATTGCAAAAGCAGACGATTTGACGATATCTTCAAAAAATGGAACATATACGTATCCAAATAGTGGAACATTTGAAGTAACAAATAACACATCAAGAGGGGAGCTGACAGTAAGCTCAGATGCTTCAAACATAGCAACAGCATCTATTGATGGAAATACAATAACAGTAAAACCAGAAACAGTAGCTGGAAAGGCTAATATAATAGTAAGAAGTTCAGCAAATGGAGAGTACGCAGAAAACAAAGTAATACATGTGGCAACAGTTAAAAATGGAACAATAGAATTGGAAGCAATTCCATATGATGGACAAGCACATAATGCATTTACGAGTATAAGTACAAACCCAAGTGATGCCAAATTAGAATATTCATTAGATGGAAACGAATACAATGAAGAAATGCCAACAATAACGAACACATCAGAGTTTACAGTAACTGTAAAGGCAAGTAAAGAAGGCTATAAGACACAAATAACAACAGAAACAGTAAAAGTGAGCAGAGCAGAAGGAAAATTAAAGTTATCTGCGACGAGTGGAACAATAACATATCCAAGTAACACAACTTTTACAGTAAGTGGAAATACAGGAACATTAAGTGTTTCTTCAAATAATAACAATATAGCAACAGCAAGTGTAAGTGGAAATACTGTAACAGTAAAATCGGGAACAACCGCGGGAAAGGCAACAATAACAGTAACAAGTGCAGAAGCAAGCAATTACAATGAAAAATCAGCGACATATACTGCAACAGTAAATAATGGAACAATAAGCTTAAGTGCAACACCATATAATGGAACATATGATGGAAAAGCACATAATGCATTAACAAATGTAAGTGCAAATCCGGGTGATGCAAAAATAGAGTATTCAATAAATGGACGCACGTATAATACGACAATGCCGACAATAACAAATGTTTCTTCGTTTACAGTAACAGTAAGAGCAAGCAAAGCTGGTTATAAAACACAAAGTACGACACAAACGGTAAAAGTAAATAAAGCAAATGGAAATTTAACTTTGTCTTCATACAGTGGAATACTAACATACCCAAATAGTGGAACGTTTTCTGTAAGTGGGAATACTGGAAATTTAAGTGTATCATCGTCTAATACAAACGTGGTAACAGTTAGCTTAAGCGGTAATACAGTGACGATAATTCCAAAAACGAGAGAAGGTAGTGCAACAATAACAGTAAAAAGTGCCGCAAGTGCAAATTACACAGAAAAGTCTGTAACATATAATGTTACTGTACAATTACCACATTTTACAGCTTCTTCAGGGGTAGGATATTATGCAGATGTTGATGGAAATGGAACTGTAGATGGTGTTATATTTGAAGATTTTAAAGTTGGAGGTAGCGGTTCTTGGGGAAACAGGAATGGTACATATACAATTCCAACTGTTTCAGGGACAAAGGAATATTATATTAGTAAAACTAACTATAGTGGACCTTTTGGAACAAAGGATGTGTTATCTGCAAAAGGTTCTGGTAATAATAGATTTTATGTAATGGCTCTTTCAGATGTTGGCAATGATACATATTCATGGAGTGAGGGAAAAGGGCTTGAGTCGAATGGGTGGATAATGCCAGAGAGAAATGAATGGGCAGCATTCCTAGGAAATTTGAAGATAAGTGAATCAAATTATAAATCTTGTGGACTAAAAGGAGAATATTGGTCATCAACTAAAGCAGATGACAGCTTTGTATGGACAGCACAGTTTACAGCAGTTGAGAATTATAACGGATATTTTGTTAAGACTCTTTATAAATATGATTATTATAGAAGGTCTGTACGTTTTTGCAAAAAGTTTTAGCATATAATAGAATAGGAAGTGTATTATATGGTGTGTAAATTTTATTTACACACCATATTGCTGTTTTCACAAAACATTGCAAAATCGGGAAATTGCCATAAATAATTTTAGTTTTTTGTTGAATAAATTGAGTTAGTAGAGTATAATATTTCACATAAAAGGACGTGATTTTATGGACATTAGTAATTTAACTGAAAATGTATTAAGAAGAATGCCTGCAAATTTAACTCAAATTGAACAAGCAAGGTACATTTATTTGCAATTAGGCAAATTGTTTACATTTGACGAGAAATACTGGCTTGGAAATAGTAAAACCAGAAGGATGATATATAGGTCAGCAAGAAAAATACAAACTCCTAAGGATTTGAAGAGTAACAAGGTTATATGTGTATCACTTACAAACACATATAATAGCTTACTTCAAAGAATTGGAATAGAGGCTGAAGCTGTTCATGCGGAAGATGATTTACATGTTTATTCAATTTTCAAAATAGATGGGGTTGAATATGAGGCGGATTTACAAAGAGATATGAAATTCATACAAGCTCATAGGAAAACAAGACTATTTGGGAGAGAGCCAGATTATTCAACAAGAAAATTAATTTCAGACGAACAAATGCAGGAAATGGATGAAAAGTTTGGCTATACATATGAGGGAGACGAATATTTAGCTATATTGATAGATAGGCTTAGGGATAAATTAGAACTGATACCGAACATAGAACAAAAAATGAAATATGCACTTCAAAAAATTGAGGGTTTTATGTCTGGTACTGATATGGGCTTTGTAGAAAAAATGCTATATTATGAGATGATTTTACCCGATGTTTTTAGTACAAAGGAAGCTAAAAAAGTTCAAATTATGGATATGTACGTTGAAGAAGATGGGGAGAGAAAATATACCTGTTGTATATCTGCAAACAAAGAAAAAAATGAGTATGTGAGATATATTTATTCGGAAAAAACGGGAACATTTTTACCTATTGAGGAAAAAGAACTAATAAAACTTATGGACAATGGGCTTAGAACTGTTGGAAATAAAAAGATACAAGGAATGAGAAAAGTTTCGAAGGTAGAGGAGGAAAGTAGATAATAATGAATAAAGAAGAAAAATCAGAAAAGAAAAAAATGAGCACGGTAAAAAAAGTTATATTATCGGTATTACTAGTATTAATACTTGCAATAGTAAGTTTTATAATTTATGAGGTGGCAACAGTAAACAACACATATTATATTGGTGAAAAAAATATACAAATACCAGTATTCGTATATCATGATATAGTTGAGGACGAATCACAAATAGAATATGACTATATGCAAACAACTGCAAAACAATTTGAAAAACAAATTACAGGACTTATGAAATTAGGATACAAACCAATAAGTTATGAAGATTTAGTAGCATATAAAAATGGTGAAAAAGCGATACCAAAGTGGAGTTTTTTAATAACATTTGACGATGGATACACTGGTGTGTACAAGTACGCATTCGAAATTGCAAAAAAATATAACATCCCAATGACATCGTTTGAAATAACCGATACAGTCGGAATTCCAGGCTATTACACATGGGACGAAGCAAGAGAAATGAAAGAAAGCGGACTAATGTCAATCTATCTTCATGGTTATACACATACACAATATGATAAAGAAACTCCAGAAAGATTGCTTTCAGACACTAATAAGGCTCAAGAAGATTTGGAAAATAATCTAGAAGATAATAACATTTTAAAAGTATTTACGTATCCATATGGATTATATACAAATGCAGAAAGAGACACTTTATGGCAGGCTGGATATGTACAAAATTTGACTGATAATAGGATAAACTTAAGTGACAAACTTGATTTATCTGGACTACATAGATCATACCCATTAAACAACTCTGTATTAAAAATATTATTAAAAATACAATATAGAGTAATAAGATACAAATAGGAAAAAAGATACAATTCGGGAACGAAGAAAAATTGCATGCAAAAATATTAAATAAAAAGTACTAATTTATATTTTAAAAGTAAAACAAGAAGTTTGCTTTTTGAGGAGCTCGCAAGGAGCTCCGACTAAGAGCAATGTGTTAAAACGTTATGAAATATAAATTAGTACTTATTTTATGGAAGATATACAATTTCTGCTCTGTTCCTAGGTTGTACATATTTGCTCATTTTGCATGTCTATTTTTGGTTTAAGTGTAGTTTGTTAAGAACTACTGCAACAGCATGTACTATTTTTGTTGAATTTTTCTGTGCTATAGTTTTTCCAATGGCTTTGCCTGATACTGTAAGTGAGGCTACCAATGCACTTATTAAAAATTGTATGTTGAATGAAATTCCAAATGAAGCTGTAATTTTTAATGCTATTGAAGCACTTATTGAACCACTTAAAACCCCACATATATCACCAATTACATCGGCACAGAAGTTTGCAACCTTGGCAGAATTTCTAATTAATTTTACAGATGTTTTGGAACCTGCGATTCTTTTTGATGCTTTTGCATGGAATTCATTTTCGTCTGCAACGGTAACAGCAACACCAATTATATCAAAAAATATACCAATAAATATAACTAAAAATAATATTAATATAGCAGGGAATAATGGTAAATTTGTAATCGAGTTTGTTGATATAAATGAGAATGCAATTGACAAAATAAATGTTGTGATAAATACAGTGACTAACCACCTTATATTAGAATTTGTGTTAGAGTTTTTTTCTTTATTAATCTTTGAATTGGTTACACTATTGTTTTCCGCCACTTTATTCTTTGAATTGTTATTTGCTTTATTGGTTGAATTGGTGGAATCTTCTGTGTTTGTTAAATTCTCCTTAGAGGATTTATCTTTTTTACTCATATAATTAAAAAATCTCCTTAAATTAAATATTTCGATAGTGTTAGAACACTATCGATTAATTTCTAAATTAAAGTTAAGATGGTAAAATTATAAGTAAATTTTACGGTTTGAGGTCTAGCCTAATTTCTCTATCTGCTACTTAACATTACTGTTAAGCAGTTTCCTTTTCAAGCAGATATTCCATGTAAAGGAATGCCAGATTGCCACTTAAGTCCGTACCTTAATCCTTACAATTCTATGCTTCTAATGAAACAAACATTCTAGAAGTTTTCCTTGAAATACTTTTCTAAGATTAGTCCCTTTTGCAATAGAAATTTCATATACAAAGATAAACGTATAATCCCAATGCTATCACTCAAGACAGGCTACACTATGTATTTGTACATAGGTTATACTTAAAACGTAGATCTATCTAAGCCTCCGCGATAATAGGGTATTTGATATGTATGCCATTACATATTTCCCTAAAATCTTACTCCCTGAAAACACACAAAACTGGCATTTCGCGCATTAACAAGGAACTTCAACGATGTGCCCTTTAGTGGATTTTTAGCCCCACCCTCATAATAGAAAGCATTACTAGAATAATGCACCATCAATTAGAATTATAACATGAAAATTAGTAAAATGCAAGGGGATAAAAAAGGAAGTTTTTGGAGAAAAATAATATGCACAAGCAGGAAATGTTTTACTGAAGTATCTGCTTTTGCAATGTAAAAAATGCACAACGAAATTAGTAAAAGTTGCACAATAAATATACTAAAAGTTGCACAATGAAATTGCTAAAAAATGCACAATAGTATTGATTTTACACCATTTTTATTGTAGAATATGGAAGTATAAAAATAAGGCTTTCAAGACGCCACGAAAGGAAAGTGATAAAAGTGAAAGTTAGTAAAGAAGAATTATTACATATAGCAAATCTTGCAGATTTAAAAATAAAAGATGATGAAATAGACAACTATTTAGCAAATTTGCAAGATATTTTAAATTTTGCAGAAATTGTAAACAAGGCACCAATAGAAGATTTACAAGAAACAATCGGTGCAAACGAGAATTCAAATGTATTCAGAAAAGATGAAGTAAAAACATTTGAAAATCACGAAGGTTTAATGGCAAACGCACCAGAAAAAGAAAGAGATATGTTTAAAATACCAAAGGTTATATCTTAAGAGAGAAAGGAACGCATGAATATGGGAAAATTATTTGTAATAGATGGAACAGATGGAAGTGGCAAGCAGACACAACTAGAGACTTTGAAGAAGAGGCTAACAGACGAAAAAATAGATTATAGAACTGTTAGTTTTCCAAACTACGATAGTCCATCATCTTCACTAGTTAAAATGTATTTGGCTGGAGAGTTTGGCACAGATGCAAAAGCAATTAGCCCATATATTGCTTCTACATTTTATGCGGCAGATAGATATGCAACTTATGTAACACAATATAAAGAGTACTATGAAAAGGGTGGAATAATTCTTGCAGATAGATATACCACGGCTAATATGGTTCATCAGGCAGGAAAAATTCAAGATAAGGCTGAAAGAAAAAAGTTTTTAGACTGGTTATGGGATTTTGAGTTTAATTTATATGGACTTCCAGTTCCAGCAGAGGTGTTTTTCTTGAATATGCCACCAGAATATTCTGCAAAGCTTATGAAAAATAGAGAAAATAAAATAACGCATGAGGCAAAAAAGGACATACATGAGAAAGACCAAGTGTATTTAACACAAGCTTATAATGCTGCATGTGAGCTTTCTAAGGAGTATAATTGGTACGAGATTAAATGTGTTAAAGATGGAAAAATTAGAACTATTCAAGATATAAATGACGAGATTTTTACGGAGGTAAAAAAACACATATAGGAGGTAAATTGGCAAATGGAAGATATTACAAGACTTACAGTCCACGAGCTAGTGGAAAAATTGAATAAAAATGAATTATCTTCAGAAAAAATTGTAAAAGCTTACAAAGCAAGAATTGAAGATAAAGAAAAAGATGTAAAAGCCTTTATTACAACTACTTTAGATGAAGCAGAAAAAGAAGCTGTTAAGGCCGATGAAGAAAGAAAAAGTGGGGCAAAGTCAGGTTTAGCAGGTGTTCCAATTGGAATAAAGGACAACCTATGCACGAATGGAGTAAAAACAACATGTGCATCTAAAATGCTAGAAAACTTCGTTGCACCATATGATGCGACAGTTGTTGAAAAGCTAAAAGAGCAAGACATAATCAGTTTAGGAAAGCTAAACATGGACGAATTTGCTATGGGAAGTTCAACAGAAAATTCTGCAATGCAAATTACACACAACCCATGGAATTTAAACAAAGTACCAGGAGGTTCATCAGGTGGTTCTGCAGCAGCAGTTGCAGCAGACATGGTGCCATGGGCTTTAGGTTCAGACACAGGTGGATCTATTCGTGAGCCATCATCTTTCTGTGGAGTTGTTGGACTAAAACCAACTTATGGATTAGTTTCAAGATATGGACTAGTTGCATTTGCTTCATCATTAGATCAAGTTGGACCAATCACAAAAGACGTAACAGACTGTGCTATGCTTTTAAACTTGATTGCAGGTCATGATGAAAAGGATTCTACATCATATAACATAGAGAAAAAAGACTATACAAAGTTTTTGAAAAATGATGTTAAAGGATTAAAAATAGGCGTTCCAAAGGAATTCTTCGGAGAAGGAATAAATGCTGAAGTAAAAGCAAAACTAGAAGAAGCCATAGAAAAATACAAAGAAATGGGAGCAATTGTTGAAGAATGCTCACTTGATGTTGCCGAGTATGCACTTGCAACATATTACATAATCGCTTGTGCAGAGGCAAGTTCAAATTTAGGTAGATTTGATGGAATCCGCTATGGATACAGAGCAAAAGACTACAAAAATTTGAAAGAATTATTCGTAAATTCAAGAAGCGAAGCCTTCGGACCAGAAGTAAAGAGAAGAATTATATTAGGAACTTATGTACTATCATCTGGTTATTATGATGCATATTACAAAAAAGCTCAAAAAGTACGTACATTCGTAAAGAAAGAATTTGATAAAAACTTCGAAAAATATGATGTTTTATTAACACCAGTTGCCCCAACAACAGCATTCGGAATTGGAGAAAAATCAAACAATCCATTAGAAATGTATTTAGCTGATATATGCACAGTTTCAATAAATATTGCAGGAGTTCCAGCAATATCAATACCTTGCGGAGTTGATAGTGAAGGAATGCCAATAGGAATGCAACTTATTGGAAACAGATTCGATGAAGAAACAATATTAAATGCTGCATATACATTTGAACAAAAAGAAAAATTCAGAGAAAAATATAAACCAGAATTTAAGAAAGGAGAGTAAAAAATGGCAAGAGAAGATTATGAAGTTGTTATAGGACTAGAGGTCCATGCAGAGCTTTCTACAAAAACAAAAATATTCTGCAACTGCTCAACAGAATTTGGTGGAATGCCAAATACACACACATGCCCAATTTGTATGGCAATGCCAGGAACTCTTCCAGTATTAAACGAAAAAGTAGTAGAATATGCTGTAAAAGCAGGTCTTGCAACAAATTGTTCAATTTCAAAAGACAGTAAAAACGATAGAAAAAATTATTTCTACCCAGACTTACCAAAATCTTACCAGATTTCACAATTTGACAAGCCTCTTTGCAACAATGGTTACATAGAAATTGAAGAAGAGAACGGTGAAAAGAAAAAGATAAGAATTTTAAGAATTCATATTGAAGAAGATGCTGGAAAGCTAAACCACAACGAGTTTAGCGAGGGAAGCTTAGTTGATTTAAACAGAGCTGGAGTTCCTCTAATAGAAATAGTTTCTGAACCAGACTTAAGGTCTGCAAAAGAAGCTGATGCTTATTTGAAAAAATTAAAATCTACATTAGAATATATAGAAGTATCTGATTGTAAGATGCAAGAAGGTTCATTTAGAGCAGACGTAAACGTTTCTATACATAAGCCAGGAACACCATTTGGAACACGTACAGAAATGAAAAATATGAACTCATTTAAGTCAATTTCTAGAGCAATAGAATACGAAATTCAAAGACAGTCAGAAGTACTAGATAATGGCGGAATTATAGAGCAAGAAACACTAAGATGGGACGATGTATCTGGTAGAACATTTTCTATGAGAAATAAGGAAGATGCACAAGATTACAGATATTTCCCAGAGCCAGACTTGGTTGCAATAAAATTATCTGATGAATATATAGAAAATATAAGAAAAACACTTCCAGAGTTGCCAGAAAGCAGAAAAACAAGATACATGGAAGAGTATAAACTATCTGAGAAAGATGCTAGATTACTTACAGCTTCTAAATATTTATCAAACTTATTTGAAGATGCAGAGAAAATATGCAAAAATGCAAAAGCAGTTGCCAACTGGATTTTATCAGATATTTCTCGTATATTAAACGAGGAAGAGCTAGAGCCAGAACACATTCCATTTACAGGAGCTGAACTTGCAAGTCTAGTAGAATTAATAGACAAAGGAACAATAAGTTCTGCAATAGGTAAAAAAGTGCTTGAAGAAATGTTTGCAGAAGATGCTACAACACGCAAGCCAGAAGAAATAATAAAAGCAAAAGGCTGGATACAAATTTCTGATGAAGGTGCTATAAAAGAGGTTGTAATGCAAGTATTAGAAGCAAATCCACAATCAATAGCAGACTACAAAGCAGGAAAAGACAGAGCCTTAGGATTCTTAGTTGGACAAGCAATGAAAGCTACAAAAGGCAAGGCAAATCCACAAATGTTGAACAAAATGTTTATAGAAGAAATGAATAAATAATAATAAAGATGCACAAAGAGTTTAATTACTTTAAATGTGCATCTTTTTTATGAAAATATAGGTTAGAAAATTTATCTACTAGTTTTTTCTTTTAAAATAGTATTAAATGCAATTCCACTTATAAAGAAAATTGCCATAAACATTGTGAAAGACTTAAAAAGAGAAGAGCCAATTTCATATACTATGTAAGATTGATTCATGGTTAAGTAAATAGACATTATAAGTGTGGCAAATAGTACTAAAATAAACGAAATTTGTACACCTGCAGTCATAAGATTTTTTACTTTTGGCTCAAAAGAAAAATCAAAAACAGAA
>OGQM01002377.1_pt1 | contig 11305 bp, 7 predicted proteins | sample 1553191 | NCBI WGS metagenome assembly OGQM01 (sample SAMEA2579954, study PRJEB22360) | human gut metagenome | biome: human gut; feature: human-associated habitat; material: faeces | place: Denmark | collected 2008/2010 | reverse complement strand
CGGCTGGAGCGTGTGCGTGTGACCGCCGATGATGAGATCCGCGCCCGCGTCCGCCATTGCCTGCGCCCAGGTGAGCTGGTCGTTGTCCGGACTGAAGGTGTCCTCCGTGCCCCAGTGCGGGAAGACGATGACGAAATCCGCCGCCTGCTTTGCCTGCTCGATGCGGCCGCAGACCGTTTCCTGACTGGAAAGCATATCGATCATCCAGCGCTTTTCGGGCATGGAGTTGTTGAGGCCGTAAGTGAAGTTCAGCATGGCGATGCGGATGCCGTTTTTCTCGACGATGGAGATCGCCTCGGCATCAGCCTCCGTGTCATGGATGCCGAGCGTGGTGATCTCCGGATATGTCTCGTGGAAATAGGACAGCGTATCCGTGATGCCGGTTTCCTTTTTGTCAAAGCAGTGGTTGCTGGCGAAGGTCACGACGTTGAAGCCCGTATCGGCCAGCGCGTCGGCGACCTCGATGGGCGAACCGAAGACCGGATAGCTTTCGATCAGCTCACGGTCCTTGACGAGGATCGTCTCCTGATTGATGCAGGCCAGATCATACTGCCGGACGGTGGGGCGGATATCGTCGAAGAACGACGTGAAATCATAGCCGCCCTCCGGCGTCTGCGCGGACCAGTAGACGCAGTTGTGGATCAGATCGTCTCCCAGCGCCATGAGCGTCACGCGGGACTCTGCTGTCTGCTCTGCAGGCTGCTGTGCGGGCTGCTCCTGCGGCTCCGGCTCCTGTACAGCAGGCTCAGTCTGCTGTACAGGCGTCTGGGCAGGGGCAGAAGCCGCCTCGGCGGCAGCCCTTGCGTCGGACATACGCGGCGTGAACGCCGCCTGCACGACCCACATCCCGCCGAAAACGACGGCGGCAAGCAGAAGCAGGATCAGGATCAGGCCCAGCGCAACGGAGGGCTTTTTGTTCGGGGCTGCGGACATGGTGCGCACATCCTTTCGGTGAAATTTACTGAAAGCATCGGTTCCTCAGGAAATGATGCCGTATTCCGCCTTGACGGTCAGAATGCGCAGAACGCTCTCGTCAATACGGGCCTGCGAAAGCGTGCCGTCGGCGACGGCGGCCTTGACGGCGTAAAACGCAGCCTGCAGATCGGACGGCATGAGGATCATGTCGCATCCGGCGGCAAGGGCCTTGACGGCGGCATCGCCTGCGGAATAATGGTCGGTGATGGAGGCCATGGAGTGCGAGTCGGTGATGATGACGTTCTGATAGTCCAGCTTGTCGCGCAGGATATCCGTCACGATGGATGCGCTCAGATCGGCGGGCGTATCGCTGCCGGTGACATTCGGGTAGGACAGGTGCGAGACCATGACGAACGGGACGCTCCCCTCCGAGGCGATGATGGACTGGAACGGGACAAGGTCACAGCCTTCCAGCTCACTGAGGGTCTTTTCGACGATCGACGTGCCGTTGTGATCGTCGACGGTGGCGCTGCCGTAGCCGGGGAAGTGCTTGAGGCATGAGACAATGCCCTCGGCGCGCAGGCTCTTGACGATCACACCGGCCAGCGACGCGCACAGCTCCGGATCAGAGCCGAACGAGCGGCTGCCGATGACGCTGTCCGCACCCTGCGCAACGTCCGCGACCGGGGCAAAGTCCAGATTGAAGCCCAGCGCGTGCAGGCTGCCGCCGATGTCCTGCCCGGCGGCATAGGCCGCTGCGGGATCCTGCTGCTTGCCGAGCGAACGCATATCGCCGACGGACGGCACGCCCATGTCCGGGTTGCTGCCGACGCGGCTGACGGTGCCGCCCTCCTCGTCAACGCCGAGGAAGAGCGGAATTTTTGCGTAGGACTGCGTGTTTTCCAGCAGCGCGACGGTCTGTTCGCGGTCTTCAAGGTTTTTCGCGAAATACACGATGCCGCCGACCGGGTACTGCTCCAGCGCTTTCTTTGTCGTCTCCCCCGCTACGGTGGCGGTGTTGACGTTTGTGATGGCCTCCGGCGTTACGAAGAACAGCTGCCAGATCTTTTCCTCGTCCGTCATGGTATCGAGAAGCGCCTGCGCCGTCTGCTGTGCGGCGGAGGCTTCCGGAGCGTCCGGCGTCTGCGGGTCTGTTTCATTCTGATCATCCGTACCCGGCTGTGGCTGCTCGTCCGGCGTCTCCGGCTGGGCGGCCTGGCCGGGAAGCTCGCCCTCGTAGGGCGCTTCGCGCTCCGGCTCTACGGTCGTCGGTTCGTTGGAAAACACGCCGTCCGTCTGGATGGTCTCGGCCTGCTCGGGCTTCTGCTTTTCCGGGAGCGTCTTCCACAGAAGGACGCCGACGCCGGCCAGCAGCGCGATGCAGAACAGAACGGCGAGCATGGCGGGTAATTTACTGCGGGAATGTTCCATAGCGTCGATCCCTCACTTGTGATAGAGCGTGTGCGACTGATAGACCGGCTCGAACGTAACGTTCATGCCGAGGCGCTTGAACATCCCCTCGTCGACCGAGGAGAGAATGACGGACGAATGCACCTGACTGCCGCGCAGGGAGGCCAGCGCCTCCATGGCAAGCTCGGCGGTCGGATTCGTCACGGCGCTGATGGACAACGCAATGAGGATCTCGTCCGTGTGCAGGCGGGGGTTGGAATTGCCCAGATGCTCGATCTTCAGGTGCTGGATGGGCGCGAGAACCATCGGAGAAATGAGGTTCACGCGGTCGTCGATCCCGGCGGAAAGCTTGATCGCGTTCAGAAGCGCGGCGCACGACGCGCCCATCAGGCCGGAGGTCTTGCCGGTGACGAGCCGCCCGTCCGGCAGCTCGATGGCTGCGGCAGGCGCGCCCGTCTCGGCAGCCTTGGCCCGCGCGGCGGGGACGGTTCTGCGCATGGACACGTCCAGATGCAGCGAATTCATGAGCATTTCCTGCTTGCGCAGCTCCTCGGGCATGGCGACGCCCTTTTTGACAGCGCAGGCGGAGGCAAAATAACGCCGGATGATCTCCTGATACGACGCTTCGCGGCAGGCCTCATCGTCGCAGATGGCGAAGCCCGCCATATTGACGCCCATGTCTGTCGGGCTTTTGTACGGGCACTCGCCGAAGATGGAGCGGAAGATCGTTTCGAGCACCGGGAAGATCTCGATGTCGCGGTTATAATTGACCGTTGTTTCGCCGTAGGCCTCAAGGTGGAAGGGGTCGATCATGTTGACGTCGGCCAGATCGGCTGTCGCGGCCTCGTAGGCGAGGTTGACCGGGTGCTTGAGCGGCAGGTTCCAGATCGGGAACGTCTCATATTTGGCATAGCCTGCGTTCACGCCGCGCTTGTGCTCCTGATAGAGCTGGCTGAGGCAGGTCGCCATCTTGCCGGAGCCGGGGCCGGGGGCCGTGACAATGACGATGGGGCGGCTGGTTTCGATATACTCGTTTCTGCCGTAGCCCTCATCGGAAACGATGAGATTGATATTCGAAGGATAATCCGCGATGGGATAGTGCCGGTAGACCTTCACGCCCAGCGCCTCCAGCTTGCGCTGGAACACCTCGGCGGCCTGCTGGCCCGCGTACTGCGTGATGACGACGCTACCGACATAGAGTCCGATGGAACGGAACGTGTCGATCAGGCGCATGACGTCCAGATCGTAGGTAATGCCGAGATCGCCCCGGCGCTTGTTCATTTCAATGTGGGCTGCGTTGATGGCAATGACGATCTCCGCCTGCTCCTTGAGCTGCAGCAGCACCTTCATCTTGCTGTCCGGCTGGAAGCCGGGCAGGACGCGTGAGGCGTGATAGTCGTCAAAAAGCTTGCCGCCGAATTCCAGATAGAGCTTGCCGCCGAAATGCGCGACGCGCTCCAGGATCCGTTCGGACTGCAGCTTCAAATACTTCTGATTGTCAAATCCAATTTTCATAAATCTTTCCCTGTCCAGCGCATGGCAGAAGCTTCTGCCGATTTTGTACTACACTTCACATCATATATCATAAACCGAAACCGAAAACTTTGCAATCACCAAACGGAAAAACACGAAAATTTTCCCCGTCCGCGAACGCTGGGCAGGCCGCCGTATATCCTGCGGGCTTTGCGGCAAACCTTGACTTTGGAGTAAAAAAACCGTATACTATATCTAATTATAGTGGGTGGAATGCCCGCTACAGCACGAAATATTGTGAGGAATCCGCATGAAAGAACAAAAAGCCTATGGAAACGAGTCCATCTCGTCTTTGAAGGGCGCGGACCGCGTCCGGCTGCGGCCGGCGGTCATTTTCGGCTCGGACGGCCTGGAGGGCTGTGAGCACGCCGTTTTTGAAATTCTGTCCAACGCCATCGACGAAGCACGCGAGGGCTACGGCCGGCAAATTCTCGTGACGCGCTATGAGGATCATTCCATTGAGGTCGAGGACTTCGGGCGCGGCTGTCCGGTCGACTGGAACGAAAAAGAGGGAAAATACAACTGGGAGCTTGTCTTCTGCGAGCTTTACGCAGGCGGTAAGTACCAGAACAACGCGGGCGGCGATTATGAATTTTCGCTGGGCCTGAACGGCCTCGGCTCCTGCGCCACGCAGTATTCGTCCGAATATTTTGACGCGACCGTCCGCCGCGACGGGTTTAAATACACCCTGCACTTTGAAAAGGGCGAGCTTGTCGGCAAGATGAAAAAGGAGCCGGCCGACCGCAAGGCCACCGGCTCCGTCTTCCGCTGGAAGCCCGATCTGGCCGTCTTCACCGACATCAACATTCCGAAGGAATATTTTGAGGACACGCTCAAGCGGCAGGCTGTCGTCAACGCGGGCGTGACGTTCACGTTCCGCGATCAGGAAGGCGGCAAATTCGTCAAGACGGATTACTGCTATCCCAACGGCATTTTGGATTATGTAAACGAAATTGCAGGTGAGCAGACGCTGACCCTGCCGCAGTTCTGGGAGGCCGAGCGCAAGGGCCGCGACCGTGAAGACAAGCCGGAATACAAGGTGCGCATTTCCGCCGCCCTTTGCTTCTCGAACCGTGTCAACCGTCTCGAATACTATCACAATTCTTCTTGGCTCGAACACGGCGGCGCACCGGAAAAGGCCGTCAAGAATGCCTTTGTCTACGCCATTGACGCCTACTGCAAGCAGACGAACAAATACACGAAGTCCGAATCGAAGATCACGTTTCAGGACGTGGCCGACTGTCTGGTGCTGGTGACGAACTGCTTCTCCACGCAGACCTCGTATGAGAACCAGACAAAAAAGGCCATCACGAACAAATTCGTGCAGGATGCCATGGCGGAATTTTTCCGCGACCGGCTGCACGTCTATTTCATCGAAAACAAGCAGGAGGCCGACCGCATTGCCGATCAGGTGCTGGTCAACAAGCGGAGCCGTGAATCGGCGGAAAAGGCGCGTCTGAACATCAAGAAAAAGCTGACCGGCAATCTTGATATCGCCAACCGCGTGCAGAAATTCGTCGACTGCCGCACGAAGGACGTGTCGAAGCGCGAAATTTATATCGTCGAGGGCGATTCCGCGCTCGGCTCGGTCAAACTCTCGCGCGACGCGGAATTTCAGGGCATCATGCCTGTACGCGGCAAGATTCTGAACTGCCTGAAGGCTGATTACGACCGCATTTTCAAGTCCGACATCATCACCGACCTCATCCGCGTGCTTGGCTGCGGTGTGGAGGTGCAGACGAAGAAGACGAAGGATCTGTCCGCGTTTGATCTGGAAAATCTGCGCTGGAACAAGGTCATCATCTGCACCGACGCCGACGTAGACGGCTATCAGATCCGCACGCTGATTCTGACCATGATCTACCGGCTGTGCCCGACGCTCATTCAGGAGGGCTATGTGTATATCGCGGAATCGCCCCTGTATGAGATCACGTGCAAGGACAAGACGTGGTTTGCATACACCGACGCGGAAAAATCCGAGATCGTCAAGAAGCTGGAGGGCAAAAAGCTCTCTATCAACCGCTCCAAGGGTCTTGGCGAAAACGACCCGGAAATGATGTGGATGACGACCATGAACCCGGAAACGCGCCGCCTCATCAAGGTCATGCCGGAGGACATGGCGCGCACCATGCAGATCTTTGACCTGCTGCTGGGCGATAATTTACAGGGCCGCAAGGAGCATATCGCGGAAAACGGATATAAATATCTCGACCAGCTGGATGTGTCGTGAGGCTGTATAAGGCTGATAGTCTTCTGCGAATCAGCAGCTGCCCTTCAGCATTTTCTTTTGCTTCTCCAAAAGAAAACGCTGCGCTGGTTTGCAATTTGAGGCCCGGGGGATTTCGATTTCCCCCCGGAGCTCCCTTGAACCGACCAAGAAAACCGCTTCGGTTTTCTTGGATCTTTCCCGCGAGATTTGGAGCAGTTCAAAATTTCTGATGCTGTCCGAAAAAGATTTGCAGAGGTCTCGGCAAATCCGTACAATCCTGCAAATTTTGGCTGCAGGACTAATTTACCGCACCTATTCAAACGCAGCGACTCACAAATTGGGCCGTACCATAACAGGCGGCGCGTACCAAAACTCTCGTAGGGTGGCTATGTGTGATTGTAACGACTAAAAAACAGGTTCCTGTCTGAATAGCACCCGCAGTATGCACCAAACGTAACCGAGCGCCCCTTTTCTCCCCATTCTTTTCCGGCAAGGCGGAAAAGAATGGGCCGCCGGAGGCATGACCAGCTCACGATCCTGCCGCTGTCTGCCCCGGCATATATCGTCAAATCATAAGGAACGATCAACTATGCCAAAGAAAAAGCAACCGGAAAGCAAAAAGCATGACGACCCGAATGTGATGGGGCTGCGGGCAGAGGTGCTCGAGCAGCCGATCTGTCAGACGCTGGAGTCCAACTATATGCCCTACGCCATGTCGGTCATCGTCTCGCGCGCCATTCCGGAGATCGACGGCTTCAAGCCGTCGCACCGCAAGCTTCTGTACACCATGTACGAAATGGGGCTTCTCACAAAGCCCCGCACCAAATCCGCCAACATCGTCGGCCAGACGATGAAGCTGAACCCGCACGGCGACGCCGCCATCTATGAGACGATGGTGCGTCTGGCGCGCGGCAACGAGACGTTGCTGCACCCATTTATCGACTCCAAGGGCAACTTCGGCAAGGTCTATTCGCGCGATATGGCCTACGCCGCCTCGCGTTACACCGAAGCGAAGCTCGAGCCGATCTGCGCCGAGCTGTTCCGCGATATCGACGCCGATACCGTCGATTTTGTCGACAATTACGACGGCTCCATGCAGGAGCCTGTGCTGCTGCCGACAACGTTCCCGAACGTGCTGGTCTCGGCCAACATGGGCATCGCTGTCGGCATGGCGTCGAATATCTGCTCGTTCAATCTGGCCGAGGTCTGCCGCACGGCGATCGCGCTCATCAAAAACCCGAACGCGGATCTGCTGGACACGCTTCCGGCCCCGGATTTCCCGACGGGCGGCGAAATTCTCTACGATCCTGCCCAGATGCAGCAGATCTACGAAACGGGCCGCGGCTCGTTCCGCCTGCGGGCAAAGTGGCGCTATGTCAAGGACGGGAACATGATCGAGATCTACGAGATCCCCTACACAACGGCCACGGAGATCATTCTGGACAAAGTCGCCGAGCTGATCAAGGCAAATAAGATCCGCGAGATCAGCGATATGCGCGACGAAACCGACCTGAACGGTCTGAAGCTCACCATCGACTTGAAGCGCGGCGCGGACCCGGACAAGCTCATGCAGAAGCTGTTCAAGACGACGACGCTGCAGGATGCGTTTGGCTGCAACTTCAACATTCTCATTGCCGGTATGCCGCGCGTGATGGGCGTGCGCGAAATTTTCTCCGAGTGGACGGCGTGGCGCACCGAATGCGTCCGGCGCAGACTCTATTTCCAGATGAACAAAAAGAAGGACAAGCTGCACCTGCTGAAGGGCCTCGGCAAAATTCTTCTCGATATCGACAAGGCCATCCGCATCATCCGCGAGACGGAGCTGGATGCGGAGGTCGTCCCGAACCTCATGATCGGCTTCGGCATCGATCAGGTACAGGCGGAATACGTTGCGGAGATCAAGCTGCGCAACATCAACAAGGAATTCATCCTGAACCGGTTGAAGGAGACGGAGTCCCTTGAAAAGGAGATCGCCGACCTCGAAGCGACGCTCGGCTCTGAGAAAAAGGTGCAGGCGCTCATCTGCAAGGAGCTGGAGCAGGTCGCGCAGAAATACGGTAAGGAGCGCAGGACGACCCTTGTGTATGACCACGAGCTTCCGCAGGAGCCGGACGACGAGCCGGAAAACGACTATCCCGTCACGGTCTTCCTCTCCCGCGAGGGCTATTTCAAGAAGATCACAGCGCAGTCGCTGCGGATGTCCGGCGAACAGAAATTCAAGGAGGGCGACAGCCTGCTTCTGACCCGCCCGGCGCAGAACAGTGAGGAGATGCTGGTCTTTACCGACAAATATCAGGTCTACAAGACGAAAATTTCCGATTTTGCCGACGGAAAAGCCTCCACGCTCGGCGATTTCCTGCCCGGTAAGCTCGGCTTCGATGAGGGCGAGAGCTTCCTGACGGTCATTTTCCCCGGAAAATACGAGGGCAATCTGCTCTTCGTCTTTGAAAACGGCAAGGCGGCGAAGGTCGCTGCGAGCTGCTATGACACCAAATCCAACCGCAAGCGGCTGACGGGCGCATACTCCGACAAGAGCCCGCTCCGGGCCGTGATCGATCTGCCGGAGGAAAAGCAGATCGTCATCCGCGCAACGGACGGGCGCGTGCTCGTGTTCTCCACGGCGCAGCTTTCCGCCAAGACCACGCGCGCGACGCAGGGCGTCGCTGTGATGAGCCTGAAGCGAAAGGCCGCCATCGAATCGGCCGCGGAGCTGGAAAAAACACCGCTCAGCAACGTAGGCCGCTATTCGGCCCGGACGCTGCCCGCCGCGGGCGCGCTCCTGCGCGGAGAGGACGTCGGCGAAACACAGATGAAGCTGGATATCTGATAAAAAAGAAGTACGGGAGGACGACGGTTTGAAACGTGAAACGCTCAAGACCATCTGGCAGATGGGATGGAAGATCACCCTTGGCAGCGCCATTTTCGCACTCGGCTTCGATCTGTTTCTGGAGCCGAACAATCTGAACGTCGGCGGCATGAGCGGTCTGGCGATGATCCTGCGCGAGCTTCTGGGCTTCGGCCAGATCGGCGTGATCACTATGCTTTTGAACGTACCGCTGTTTGTCCTCGGCGCAAAGAAGCTTGGCAGAAAATTTCTGTTCGGTTCGCTGTCCGGCATGCTGCTGAGCTCCGTATTCATCGATCTGTTCGCCTTTATCCCCGCGCCGAAAACGGAAATTCTGCTCGACAGCCTCTATGGCGGCATTCTCGTCGGGCTTGGCATCGGCCTTGTGTTCCTGTCCGGGGGCACGACGGGCGGCTCCGATATCGCAGCCAGACTGCTGCGCCGCCGCTTCCGCTCGGCCAGTCTCGGCAAGGTCATGCTGGCGATCGACCTGTTCATCATCACGCTGACCGGCATCGTGTTCCACGATCTGTCCAAGACGCTCTACAGTGCGCTTCCGCTGGCGGCATCGTCGTTCGTGATGGATCAGCTGCTCTACGGGCTGGATCATTCGACCGTCGCGCTGATCATCTCCGAGCACTACCAGACCGTCTCCGAGCAGATCGGAACCCGGCTCGACCGCGGCGCGACCGTACTGGAGGGCAGCGGCAGCTATACCGGCAGTCCCCGGCCCGTGCTGATGTCCGCCGTGCGGCAGAAGGAGCTGCCGGAGCTGAAATCCATCGTGCGTGAGATCGATCCGGACGCGTTTGTGATCCTGCTTCCCGCGCACCAGGTCCTGGGCGAGGGCTTCCGCGTCTCGGGTGAGGAATTATAACGGCAAGGAGGGGCTGCTTTGAAACGCTGGATGATGACGGCTGCGCTTGCTCTGCTGCTGGCAGCCCTGTGCGGGTGCAGCAGGCTGGTCCCGTCCTCCTACACCCTTGTGACCCCGCACAACACGGGCACAAAGGCCGAGCCGCAGAGCGACGTGCTGACGGTTCGCGATTATAAATCGCTCAAGAACGCCCTGCGGACGCTCGTGCAGAACGGCGTGGAGCATGGCGTGATCCATACGAGCCAATATTCCGGCGACGTCGAGGAGGATCTTCCCGCCGCCGTGTACGAGTTTTCGCGCGAGGATCCGATCGGCGCGTACGCCATCGACTATATCACGCACGACTGTACGCTGATCGTCGCCTATTACGAGATCAGGATCGATATCACGTTCCGCGATGTGCGCACGCCGCTGGACGAGATCGAATATGTCGGCAGCGAGTCGGAGGCAAAGCGTCTGCTGTGTCAGGCGCTGGAGAATTACGACGACCATCTGACGCTCTACGCGACCTATCCGGGCCAGCCCGACTATGCGGCGCTTGTGCAGGATTACTGCGGCGCGCATCTGAAGGAGCAGTCCGCGCAGCCGGAGCTGACCGTCACGTCCTATCCGGCTGACGCCCGCAACCGCATTGTGGAGCTGGTATTCGACTATCCGGCCTCCCGGCTGGAGCTGCGGAGTATGCAGCAGGACGTATCCGAGAGTCTGCGCGCGGCGGAAATTTATGTCCGCTACTGCACGAGTGAGACGGAAAAGGCCTCGCTGCTGTTTACGTATCTGGCCGAGCGCTTCCCATATCAGGAGGGCACCAGCCGCACCCCGGTCTATTCTGCGCTCTGCCAGGGCATTGCCGACAGCAAAAGCATGGCGCAGAGCTGGCAGCTGCTGTGCGATGAGGCGGGCCTTACCTGCCAGACCGTCAGCGGTATGCGCGGCAGCGAAAGCTATTACTGGAACATCATGCAGCTTGACGGCGGCTACTGCCACGTTGATATCCTGCGCGACCTGCTTGGCGGCGGAACGCTCCGGCTGCGCTATGACGAGGATATGACGGGCGAATATTACTGGGATCAGCCCCAGACGCCTGCCTGCCCGGCACCCGTTCCGGAGGAGCCGCCCGTCGAGGACCCGGAAGAGTCTGCGCCTCCCGCTGAGGAAGACCCCGGCACAGCCGTTCCCCCTGACGAGGAGCCTGCACCGCCGGAGGAGCCGCAGCCTCCCATTTCTGACGAGCAGACCTGACAAAATGCCCGGACGCGCTGCCGTCCGGGCATTTTCGTGCCATGCTCCGCAGGATAAGGGAAGCCTTGCGCGGCTGCGCGGGATGTGGTAAGATAAGAAAAAACAAAGGAAGCGCATTGCATGGAAACACAGAGGCTGCCAGAGGGCGTGGAGCTTTCCTATACGGACCGCGCCGTGCATCTGACGACGAACGGCGCGCTTATGGCCTATCTGCGGCAGCGGGGCAACGGCTCCCCCCCCCCAAGCCACCCGGCAGTTGACTCCTAGCCGTGGG